>JACYYJ010139091.1_pt1 | contig 18036 bp, 20 predicted proteins | sample 8236861 | NCBI WGS metagenome assembly JACYYJ01 (sample SAMN14103086, study PRJNA606662) | landfill metagenome | isolation source: landfill solid waste | place: India:New Delhi, Okhla landfill site | collected 2017-11-05
AAGGCAGAATATCAATGGGAAGCAGAACAAAAATCTGTGAGCCTAGCTAGGATTTGGATTGTTGTACTTAATGTTGGGATTGTTGGAGGAACTGGATTTACGATTTGGAGATTGCGGAAGTAGTAGGGAGCGCCATGACGAGGTCATGGCGCTTGTTTGTTATTGTACTTAAAAACTTCTCACCTTCATAATCATAAGGAGATGCGCACGATACGTTACCACATCATATTAAACATACGTTCATCCACTAGGTTTGTATCAATCGGGCATGACTCTGCATCTCGACCGTATTGCCATCCCCATACGTTCGCATTGCAAGGCACTTTTCTTGGATTAAAGGTTGGGGCTTCACGACGCCTAGTTACACCTGGTTCTGGCTCTGCACTCCATAATACCGATTGCTGAGACACTTTTTCGTTGTTGGCAACGGCATCACAATNNAGGGTCATGATAGAATCCAGGTTTATAGTCGGTTGTAAACATCGCATCTACATATCCGCGGATCCATGCCTCATCAACAGAAAAGAATCTTTCCACATTTGCATAAAGAACAGTCCCCTTAGGGAAGCCAAGACGTTTTGCGTGAAAGGCTGCATTTTGAGCAATTACTCGCCCTGCTCGGTAACCTCTGGATTCCGTAAACTTATTGTAAATAGGCAGTATCCTTGTTCCGCTATTATGAAGCAATTCCATTTCTTCTTGTGTTAGACCCTCAGAAGCGTTTGGTACAGTCGTTAAGTAACGTCCCCAAAATTCAGGCTTTCCGAAATTATTTAAAACACAATTATATAGCTCTGTTGTAACATTTGTTGAAGAATCAACTCCCCATATATATGGCAAATTACTCACTCCCGAATCGTTTTTACCTTAATATGTATATGGTAAAAACAACTAAAGGGTACTATGAGAAGACAAGAAAAAAGTCAGTGGTATCACTGACTTATAAGGATGGTTGGTCTTTCGTTTGGATTCGAATGTTTTTTAAATAAAATATTTGATTCTCCGCTTCACTTGTTAAAAATAATATCTGAATATGCTTTGAATTTGGAACGAGCTTCGTATCTGCTTGCTTCCTATCCCAAGTTGACGACAAGATAATGGGCTTACTCGTGGATTCCTTTAACAGCTTACCCGATTCATCAAACTGGGCAATCTTAACGATAATTTCGCCTTTTCCTTTAAAATTTGATTGAAAACTAATATTCTGGTTACCAGTTACATCAATGGAGGATATCCCAAACCCTTCGTTTGGCTGCTTTCCATTTGTTTTAATTTGAAAGGTAGTTCGGTCAATTTTTTTAATATCTGCCCCAATTCCATAATATTCAACTTCCCCTGCTAAAACAGGGCTTGTCCAAATAATAAAAAGAAAAATGGATAAAAAGATAAGTGCGATTTTCCTCATGTGTACATCTCCTTAAAGGGAAGTCCCTTATTTATTATTTTTCCGACTCGATGACCTTCTCGCTAAAGGAAAGGAGGCAATTAGTNNAATCCACCATAATGAATACTCTTGCTATTTTTAACTTCGGAAAAATGCTGCGGATATACTGCTCAGCTTCCTGCTGTAAGTTCACTTTCGGTTTTGCATTTATCGTTCCAAGCTCTGTGGAAAATTCCTCATTCATTGTATTAAGATCTAATATTACCGTTAATTCCTCGTCCATCTCTTTTACTTCATACCCTTGAAATAAATCACGAGCCATGCATGCATTCCCTCCTCTTTATTAGTATGGTTATTTTCAAAAAATCCATGTAGATGAGAGTATGTAATATTTTATTTGATTGGGGGGAGAATGTGATTTTTTTTTGTTGGTGGAAATGAGAGGGGGGCCAGGGGGATGTTTATGGACCCGAACCAGAGTGAAATAGGAAAAAGCGGAAACATAGGAGTTTCTATGAACCCGAAAACCGGAGGGTAAGCAAAAAAACGATTACATAGCCCCACAGGAATACACTCCGGCTGGAAAAACGGAGTGTATTCCTGCAGCGGCTGCCCAATTACTTATCAGTTATCATCTTTTATCCGATCATGGTTGCAAAACAACTTTTATACAGTCATCTTCTTTATTGTTAAAGATTTTATATCCATGGGCTGCTTGGTCTAACGGGAGCTTGTGGGTGATGATGGATTTTGGATCAAACTCTTCGTTAATGATTTTTTCGTACAGCTCCTGCATGTAGGTTCTTGCATGAGCCTGTCCCATCTTTAAGGAAACGTTACGTGAAAAAAATGCACCAAGTGGGAACATGTTATAAAGCCCGCCATAAACTCCGGTAATTTGCACTGTTCCAGCTTTTTTTACAGCTTTGGTGGCAATTTGAATTGGACCAAGTGTGCCACCTTGAAGCTTTAATTTCTGTTCAATGAATTCCAGTGGAGATTTTTTCCCATCCATTCCAACGCAGTCGATTACGACATCTGCTCCGCCTTTGGTAATTTCTTTTAAGGTTTCCCCCATATCTGGGTCTTCTTCAAAGTTGAATACTTCGGTTTTGTTTACTTTTCGAGCGTGTTCCAATCGGTATGGGATATAATCAACTGCAATTACGCGCTCTGCTCCTTTCATCCATGCAAACTGTTGGGCCATTAAGCCTACTGGTCCGCAGCCGAGCACAATTACAGTGTCACCTTCTTTCATCCCGGAGTTCTCGACACTCCAATAGGCTGTAGGGAGTACATCGGAAAGGAATAGTAGGGAATCGTCTTCTAGTTCACAATCCCCTGGTACAACGAAAGGAGTAAAGTTACCAAAAGGAACACGTAAATATTCTGCTTGCCCTCCAGGGTAGTTACCAAACTTTTCGGAATAGCCGAAGTATCCGCCTGAATCATAGTGAGGATTTGCGTTATCACATTGGCTTACCAATCCGTCATGACAATAGGGGCAGTGTCCACACGCAACCGTAAAAGGTATAACGACTCGATCTCCTTTTTTTACTTTCGTTACATCAGGCCCTACTTCTTCCACAATCCCCATAGGCTCATGCCCGATTATGTAGCCTTTAGGCATAGGCATGTTTTCTTGATACAGGTGTAAATCCGATCCGCAAATCGCGGTAGATGTAATGCGAACAATAATGTCATCGCTTTTTTCGATATTTGGTGTTGGCTCTTCGGTAACATCAACTTTGTATCTTCCTTGATAGGTTACGGCTTTCATGAGGTACCTCCAGTGTTTTTGAGGTTAGTATTTGAAACTCTTATGGATGGTATGCAGTTTGAACCCAAATAAATAAGCTAGAAGGATGTATATTCCTTCTAGCTTCGTACAGAATTATTTCATTTCTTTGATGGGCCCAATCGTTAGAATTTCATCTAATGAAGGAGAATCGTTTGGTGCTTCAATAGGTAAATTTGTAATAGGCTTATATGTTACGATGGATCCACCTGAACCATCGAAGGATTTCGCGACGATCGAGCCATTTATAGTTGCTCCTCCACTTAGTTCAAAATCTGCATTTGGTGCATAGAACAAGGTTGGATTTCCCCACGAGCCACCATTCATTTTAATGCTCGACCCACCAGTTATTATATGTCCCTTGAATCCGGCTCCACCATTAATGTGAATATTAGCATTCTCAGCAATTAGTGATCCGTATATTTCTTGTGAGCCATTTAGTCTTATCGTGTTTTCTCCCTGTAAATAGATACTTAGTTGCTCAATACTACCGTTCTTATTTATAATGCTACCCGAACCCATGTTAATTTTATCTCGAACGTAAATCGTTAATTTACCTGAGCCATGGATTTTAATATGTCCATTTTGTACATCTAATGTATTTACTACGATACTTCTATCGAAATCCCCTACATCTATATTTAGAGTGTTATTTTTCACTTTAATCTTATTAAAAGATACATTGTCATCTAAAGTGAGTGTATATCCATCTGAAATCTTATTGTCTATGCGGAGATCACCGTTTAGAATCACATAATACTGATTGTGTGCATTCTTATCTAATCGGAGGTTTTCAGGTGTATTATAATTTGGAATCTCAGGGAAGGGTGGAATCTCGTATGTTTTATTTAAATTTCTCGTAATGTCACCAGTAATGCTTGCTCCGCCTTTGGTATTTACATTATTGGAATTGGTGCTTACATCCCCATCAATTGTAGAACCACCTTTTAAATTTATCGCACCTTGTGTAAATAAGGCTACATCAGGGATTTCAATTGAGGAACCACTTTCCTGTGCCGTTAACATAAAGGATGTCTCGACTGTTCTTGAACGATTACCAATAACCCCCTCAGAGATTACTCGATACACTTGGGGGTTGTCCATATCGTTAATCGTTTCTACCCTTACTTTCGCTATTGGTTGCTCTCCGAAAACTTCTTCGAATGTATTTAATTCGACTGGCTCTAATAGTTGATCTAGGTCCACACCTGAAGGGGATTGATTAGCGTCCAATACAGCGTTGCGAATTTCGTTTAGCTTATAATTCGCACCAGCTTCTGCAATATAGTAGGCCGACTGGGTGTCTCTTTCTATCGAGCTTAAGTTGGCATTATTAATTGTGGTCGATAACAACGAAATACCTAGGACGGAAAAAACGGTTAACACCATTAAGACGATAGCTAAAGCCATACCTTGTTCATTATTTATTACCTTAGTAAACTTAACAGAACGTCTCAGTTCAACCACCTTCTCCCCTTAAATATATCGTTGTAGAAAGACTCACTTGTTCTCCGTTTTCACTAGGCACACTTTGAATTTCTATTTGAACTTTATTATTGATATAGTGATAAGTAAATGCACTTATATGCGAAGCCAAAATAGTGTTATCTTTTTTCAACTGGTTATTTTCAATTCGATATGTGGAGCCATTAACGATAAATTGTTTTTCGGGCTCATTCTCTATGGTTACACGATTAGGATAAGTTCGTAAATCCTTTGTTATGCTTTTCATTGCCAGTCTTACATTAGATTGTAATTGAGCTTCTGTTGCTTGATTGTGATATTGTTTAACCCCGAATAAGTGAATCGAACTAATTAACAGAACAAACACAGATAATATTGTAAATGTGGCAAGAACTTCAACTAAGGTTAATCCCTTTTCATTCTTCATCCTCTATATTACCTTTCAACCAAAATTTTGTTTCCATTTGTGCTTCTAAATCTTTATTTACCTTATTGTCATAGACCTTTACTAATAGTTTAAAAAGGTTGTCCATTTCTTCCTCTATAGAGAGTTCGTAGTAATATTCATTGCTGAGCCCAGCCATTTCAAGTGGAGAACTACTTATTACAGTACTGTTTGTATGATCAATATTGTTCAGCGTTGTGAGCACTAAATCATCAAAGTCCGTTTTTGAAAGAGGCGTATCAGTTAAACTTAAAGTATTTTCAATGAGAGTTTGTGCTACATAAGAAGCATCAATGATTTTTTCGGATGTTTGATTTGATTTTGCCGATAAACGAAAAAAAGATAAAAAAGAAAGCAAAATAATAGAAAGAATCACAATAGCTGCAAGTATTTCTATTAACGTTAATCCCTTGTCAGATTTTAATGGTTTAATCATGGATAACTCCTTTTTAATAACATTAAGCATATTTTATCATGAACATTGTAATATATATAATTATGATTTACTGGTAAAAAAGTACTAATATATACTTAGAAAGATTGTTTTCAGATGATAATTATAGTAAAATTGTGACAAATTAAAGCAAAAACTCCTATTTCTTTTGAACTATTCTACTTCTTTTGACTATTAACCTTCATAGAAAGTGACTTTTCATAATTAATTTCATGATTATTTTACATTCCCTAGGAAATATGTACTGTTTCGATACTTGTTAATTGTAGAAATATGCATAATAATGAATGGGTAGACTTTTATGCAATCTAAATGTCTTAGGCAATTTTAGCTAGTTGGAGGTAATTTAATGCCTATCGGGAAAAATATGCGCCTAGGTGATTTACTAGTTGAAAGTGGGATTATCACAAGTGAGCAACTAGCACAAACATTAGAAGAAAAAAGCCCTGATCAAAAGCTAGGGGATCTCCTAGTACAAAAGGGTTATGTAACGGAACTTCAACTAATTGAAGTATTGGAATTTCAATTAGGTATTCCACGTGTAACTTTATTTAATTATCCAATTGATTCAGCACTTTTAAAAATTGTTTCGAAAGAGTTTGCGAAACGACATTTAGTTTTACCTTTACGTAAAGAGGGGAATAAACTTTATGTTGCGATGGCAGACCCAATGGATTACTTTGTTATAAATGATTTGCGATTATCGACTGGATTTCAAATTGAGCCCATGATAGCTGCAAAGGATGAAATCATTCGTACAATTAGCCGATTTTACGATGTAGATGAATTTGGTTTTGAATTTACAAATAATAATGAGCCAGAAAACGTAAATGACCCAACTATAGAAGATGATGATTCACCTGTAGTAAAGCTAGTGAATCAAATTTTAAGACAAGCTGTTATTCAAAAAGCAAGTGATATTCATATCGATAGCATGGAAACAAAGGTTTTAGTTCGATTCCGTGTGGACGGTCGGTTGAGAAATGAACGGAATTTACCGAAGAATGTCCAGGGTTCCCTAATAACGAGGGTTAAAATTATGGCGAATCTCGATATCACAGAGCACCGTGTTCCACAGGATGGTCGAATTAAATTGAGTATGGAAAATCGCCAAATGGATTTACGGATTAGCACATTGCCTACGATATTTGGTGAAAAGATTGTGATTCGTTTATTAGATTTAACAATGGCACAAAACGACATTAGCCGTCTAGGTTTTGAAGAAGAGAATCTAGAAAAATTTAAAAGATTAATTAAACGGCCACATGGAATCGTACTTCTAACAGGTCCAACAGGGTCAGGGAAATCCTCTACCATGTATTCCGCGTTAAGCCGTTTAAATAATGAAGACGTGAATATTATTACGATTGAGGATCCGGTAGAATACCAGGTGGAAGGAATCAATCAAATTCAAGTGAACCCTAATGTTGGTTTGACATTTGCGGCTGGGTTAAGATCTATTTTACGTCAAGACCCAAACATCATCATGGTTGGAGAAATACGTGACCGTGAAACAGCAGATATGGCAGTTCGCGCATCCATCACAGGTCATTTAGTATTTAGCACGCTTCATACGAATAATTCATTAGGAACGATCAATCGTTTAAAGGATATGGGTGTGGAGATATTTTTAATTGCCTCTTCTCTAAATGGAGTTGTTTCACAACGACTAGTCCGCCAAATCTGTCGCGATTGTAAAGAAGAAAGAGAAGCAACAGAACGGGAAAAGGAGATCTTCTCAAAATATGGAATGGATGTAGATACGGTTTATCACGGAAAAGGGTGTTCTACTTGTGATATGACAGGCTATAAAGGAAGAACTGCTTTACATGAAGTGCTTGTCATGGACGATGAAATCAAGCAAGCTCTATTAAACAATAAATCGATGATGGAGATTCGGGGCATTGCGGTTAAAAATGGTTTGACATTTTTGATTGAAGATGGACTGAAAAAAGTAGAAAAGGGTATCACGACTACAGAAGAAATACTACGTGTGGCGTTAGATTAGGAGGTAGACGATGAGAGAAAAAATAGACGAACTACTACATGCTGCCTATCAGGACTATGCGTCTGATGTTCATTTAACTGTTGGTTTACCACCTGTCTTTCGTGTTCATGGAAAATTGAAAAGGCTGGAACTAGAGCCTTATTCTAACGGTGAATTAGAAAGTATCGCTTCCTCTTTACTGTCGGAGCGTTTAAAGGAAACGTTTGAGAAGGAGGGAGAGGTGGATTTTTCCTATGAGCTACGAGATATTTCAAGGTTTCGAATAAATGTATATCGGCAACGTGAGGGAATATCCATTGCGATACGACTTATCCCAACAGCTATCCCTACCATCGAACAATTGCAGCTCCCACCGATTTTAACGAAAATAGCCTCCAAGCCACAGGGATTAGTTTTAGTGACTGGGCCGACTGGAAGTGGGAAGTCGACTACATTAGCAGCAATGATCGATTATATAAATGAAACATCGAGTAAACACATTATTACCTTGGAAGACCCAATTGAATACATTCACCATCACAAAAAATCGTTGATCGACCAACGTGAAGTGGGGAGAGATACGAAACAGTTTGCAACAGGACTTAGAGCATCACTTCGTCAAGATCCCGATGTCATTTTAGTTGGGGAGCTAAGGGATTTAGAAACCATTTCAACCGCAGTTACAGCAGCAGAAACTGGACATTTAGTGTTTGGAACACTACATACTGTAAGTGCCCCAGCAACGATTGAACGTATTGTAGACGTATTCCCAGCGGAGCAACAAGCTCAAATTCGTTACCAGTTGGCGTCCGTCTTAGTAGGGGTTATATCCCAACGACTTTTCCCAGTAAAGTCTGGCAAAGGACGAGTTGCAGCTACGGAGATACTGGTACAAAACAGTGCAGTAAGCAGTTTGATTCGTAATCAAAAGATTCATCAGCTGCCGAATATTATGCAAACATCAAAAGAAGCTGGCATGCACACTTTAGAAATGAATATTCGTACTTTATTGCAACAACAGCTAGTAGATCGTGCGTCTGTACAAGGCTATATAGGAGATAGTTACTATGGCTCAATTTAGTTATGTTGCTCGTGATCGCCAAGGAAACAAAAAGAAGGGTGTCATACAGGCGGATACAAAGCAAGCCGTTCGTTCTATATTGCGTGAGCGAGGCTTACGTGCTCTAGAAGTGGAGCAAAAGAAACAGACAATATGGAATCAAGATATCTATTTTGGACAGCCTGTGAAGCTCGAGGACTTTGTGATTTTCTTAAGACAGTTTTCTACATTGATTAAAGCTGGTGTCACGATTGTAGATGCAACACGAATACTGACGGAGCAAACCGAAAGCAAGGCATTGAAAAAGACACTTGCTCAAGTGGAAGTCGATTTACGTGAAGGAAACTCCTTATCCAGCTCCTTAAATAAACATCCAAGAATTTTCTCGCCCTTGTTTACGAATATGGTTTACGCAGGGGAAGTAAGTGGCTCTTTGGAAGAAACACTTGAGGATATGGCTGATTACTATGAAAAGCATAATAAAACGAGGCAAAAGGTAAAGTCGGCAATGACCTATCCAGTGGTAATTGCGGTACTTGCAATTGGTGTTACCATCTTCTTGTTACTCAGTGTTGTACCAACCTTTGTCGATATGTTTGCTCAATTCGGTGGGGAAGTACCTGGTATTACGAGGTTCGTCATGGGTGCAAGTGATTGGATGACAAGCTATTGGTATGTAGTGGTTATTATGATATTCGCTCCTTTTGTTATTTTTTACCTGTTGCGCCAACGACACGAAACAAAGTATTATCTTGATTTGATGATGCTTCGGTTACCGGTATTCGGGAAGCTGTTTCGTAAATCGTTGCTTGCTCGAATGACGAGGACCCTAAGCTCTCTTTTAAGTAATTCTGTCCCTGTGCTACAAGCCATTACATTAACGGAAAAGGTCATTGAAAATGAAGTGCTGGCACGGGTGCTAAGAGAGTCGCGGAACACATTAGAGCAAGGTAGATCCATGTCAGAACCAATGCTTAAACATTGGGCGTTACCACCATTGGTTACCCAAATGATTACAATAGGGGAACAGACTGGTGCTTTAGATCAAATGCTTGACCGTATTGCCGATTTTTATGAGTCCGAGGTGGACACTGCAACAGATCAGCTCAAGTCTTTGATTGAGCCATTAATGATTGTGTTTTTGGCAGGAATTGTTGGCGTCATCGTTATGTCCATAATGGTTCCGATGTTTGAAATCTATAATAATGTTAACTGATCCGGTTAACTTATTAATAAATTAAAAATTAATTATAAGGGGGAAATAAAAGTGAGAGAACAGTTGAAGCGCTTAAAGGATGAACGTGGTTTAACGCTTGTGGAATTATTAGCAGTACTAGTTATTTTAGGTATTATTGCGGCGATTGCGATTCCTTCGATTGGTGGGATTATTCAAAATTCGAAGGAAGATGCGGTTAAGGCGGATGCAATTGCGATCTTAGAGGCGGCAAAATTATATAAAATACAAAAGCCAGATGAAACTTCTAGCAACTTTAGTGTTGCCGATTTAGATGATTATGTTGATTTACCTTCTAAGTCAAGTCTAAATGATGCTACAGTGGATTTTTCAAAAGACACTGTAGAAATTAGTACTGCTGAAGCTGTTAAAGCTGGAAATAGAACTCTTAAATTTTCAGGGGCAACTATTGAAGAGATAAATGAACATGAAAGTGGCTCTGATGTTACCACAATAGGTGAGTAATAAAAATAGTATATAAAATAAAAGCGTGGCAAACCCGCCACGCTTTTTAAAAAACGTAAGAGGACTGAAATACATTGGCCTTTCTATACATATATTTATTCATTCTAGGTCTCATCCTAGGCTCCTTCTATAATGTAGTGGGACTTCGTATTCCGAAAAAGCAATCAATTGTAAAACCGAGGTCAGCTTGTCCGAATTGTCATCATACTCTTACATGGAAAGAACTCATCCCTGTTTTCTCCTATATGATCCAAGGTGGCAAATGCAAAAATTGTAGGCAAAAGATATCGCTAATTTATCCGTTAATGGAGCTATCTTGTGGTATTTTATTTGTACTTTCCTTTCATGTCATAGGACTTCAAGCGGAATTGATTGTTGCACTTACACTTGTTTCTTTGCTTCAAATCATAACAGTAAGCGATTTAGCGTATATGATTATTCCAAATAAAGTGCTACTTCTATTTTTATTTATTATCGTAATGGAGCGCACTTTTATTCCTTTAACTCCCTGGTATGATCCAATTCTAGGTGCGATAACAGGATTTGTGCTGCTATATGTAATTGCGATTGTAAGTAAAGGTGGAATGGGTGGCGGAGACATTAAGTTGTTCGCTGTTTTAGGTTTCTTTTTAGGGCTATCCAATCTCCTATTAGCGTTTTTCTTAGCAACTTTTGTTGGTACGGTTATCGGTGTTTTTGGTATGATAGCAGGGCAAGTAAAAAGGAAAAAACCGATGCCATTTGGGCCATCTATTGCAATCGGTAGTTTAATTGCTTATTTTTATGGCACAGATTTAGTCGATTGGTATTTGGCCTTGCTACAATAAGGAAATTAGGTGAAGAGTATGGCGTTAATTGGTGGCAAAAAGTTTGCAAATATAGAAATACAAGATTATGTCATTCGCTATGCGGAAATGAAAAATAACAAAAAGTCTGCTGTTGTTACACATTGCGATGAGTACTATATTCCAAAAGGCGTTGTAGAAAATGGACATGTAGTAGATGAAGAATTGTTTGTGAAAACATTAAAGTATTGTGTTCGTAAGTGGAAACTGAGAGGAAAAAAAATACGATTTATTGTCCCAGACTCCTCTGTTATTATCCGAACCATTGATGTTCCAGCAGATACGGCTGATGAAGAATTAACGGGCTACATCTATTTTGAATTGGGTCATAGTGTTCATTTGCCTTTTGAGAATCCAATTGTGGACGCGATTTCCTTAGGTGTAATGGAAGATAAAAAGCAGGCGCTAGTAGTAGCATCCTCTGAAGAAGTGGTAGATAGCTATTACGACTTCTTTAAAGGAGAAAGAGCACTGCCTGTAGTTGCAGATGTCTCAGCGTTATGCCAATATCGTCTTTTCCATCATTATGGAATAACAAACGAAAATGATATTTATATGCTAGCACAATTCGATGTGAAATCGGCATCTATAAGTGTATTTGAACAGCACAAGCCAATTTTCATGCAGGAAGTAACCATTCCTTATGTACCTGATACGTGGAAGGTTGCTGCATTATCTCAAGGTGGAATTTTATCAAAAGAACAGTTTAATCGAGATAACGTCTTGAGTGCCATATCGGATATTTATACAGAAATGGAGCGCATCCTCCGTTTTTATCAATATACGTTACGTAGTGGTGAAAAACAGGTTACCAAAATATTGTTAACGGGTGATCACCCATTTATGGATGAGATTTTTGAAGGAATGCAGATGAGATTGGAAACACCAGTTCAAACCCTTGCACCAGATAAAATTCGGGTAGCACAAGATATGGAAGTCGATACGAAATACTACAATGTCTTAGGTCTAGCGTTGAAAGAGGGAGTCTAATGTTAGCAGATGTTAATTTGCTTCAAAAACACGAAAATAATAATAAATTATTTTATTGGCTACTCCTTACAATTGGTATACTTATTTGTGCTCTCATTGCCGGTGCTTTTTATTATTCCTCTGTTTTAGAAGAGAATATAGAAAATAAACAAATGACCTTGCAAGCTACTGAATTACAACGGGCGAAGCTACAGGGGGATTTGACTAACTCTGGTTATACAGATTTGCAAAGCTTACAGAAGTCTGTAAATACACTACAACAGCATCCAATAGACTCAGATGTTTTGATTACGAATTTTTCAAGGCTTCTTCCTGCTGATGGTTATTTTCAAACATTTGAGTACAGCGGAGAAACGGTTTATTTGGAAGTATTACTTAGTGATGATTTAGACGCTTCGCATTATTTACATCATTTAAACGAACAAAATTGGATTACTACAGTGGGGCTGTTGAGTGTATCTAGTGGCGTTGAGATAAGGGAATCACCGACATATATCGCTCAATACGAGATTGTAATAGACCAAGAGCTATTGAGAGGTAAACAGGGTGGTGATGTGGAATGAAAAAAATGACAAAGCTACAGAAAATCATATTGCTCAGTCTAACAGGTGTCTTTTTATTCGGAATCGTTGGAGTTTACTTTTTACAGATAAAACCACTATACGACGAACTAGCCAAAGTGGAACGGTCTATTTCGACAGAAAAGAAGCAGTTGGCAGCCATTCAAAAGCGACATGATACAGAATTGGGTATGGATATTTCGGGGGAAGCAATCGCCTTGCAAAATCAGTTACCACTTCATCCATATTACGAGCAATTATTTTATCTATTAAACGACGCCCAGTCTGTATCGGGTAGTACGATTTCTAACTACAATATTGCTGAGGCAGAGCCCGTTTCCTTTGAAGAGGTAAATGTAGAGGGTTTACGAGGTATCACCTTTGTATTGGATGTGGTGTCTCCTTCCTATAACAGCATGATGGACTTTATCGATTTTCTAGAAAAAGGTGATCGTATCCTTTCGGTTGAGCAGGTTTCTTTTTCAGAATCGGAGACCGATGATGTACAATTCACACTAACTTTTTTGGCTTATTATCAAGAGGGGCTAGATGGACTACGTGAACACCAACCATCCATCAACATCCCAAACCCAGCGAACAAAACAAACCCACTCCAATAACGAAACCAGATTAAAAGGATTCGACCATTTTAATCTGGTTTTTCTTATATTCTAAATTTTCGAATTTGTTATAATAACAATATTACGATAGAAAGAGATGTGATCCTTTGCGGCGATTTTGGTACTCGTTTCTTCCGCTAGTTATACTCCTAGGGTTTGCAAGCTATACAGAGTATGTACAGTCTAGCATATCTCTACATATGATTTGGTTTTATAGTGTTCTATTATGTATATACTTTTTCATGCCGATTTTAAAAAATGTGCTGCACCTTTATATTGGGATGACTGGTGTTATTGGTGCTTATGCCCTGTTTTTACAGGCCGAACAAAATCTGTTTTTAATGTTGTTATGTTTCTTATTAGTTATTAAAAGTGTCTTTTATTTAACGAATAAACAGTTCATCATGTACGTTGCTTTTTCTATAGTTGTCTGTCTTTCTATCATCTATCACTATCAAGATGCTTTTTCTATGGAGTGGCTCTTACTTGCGTTGTTCCTTGCTTTTCCACTGTTGTTGTTAAATATATATTATATCGCTGAGGAAGAACGTAAGGAAACATATGAGAAGCTACTAAGTGAATATCGCATATTGAAGCGGCAAACCCATGAGGCGGAGCGAGCTGCTCGATTAGAAGAAAGAACAAAAATTGCTAGAGACATTCATGATTCTGTTGGGCATAAGCTAACCGCGTTACTTATGCGATTGCAGATGCTTTCGATGCAGGAGAAAAGACAGGAATATGAAGACTTGAAGCAGCTTGCATCTACTAGTTTAGAAGAGACGAGACAGGCGGTAAAGCAGCTTCAGGTGGAGGAGCATGAGGGGCTGTCCTCTGTACTGCAGCTCATTCGGAAGCTAGAGGCGGAAAGTCATATCCATTTAGATTTTACGTTGCGAAAAGGTGTCTTGTTAGCTCCCTTATCCAATGAGCAAAATGTAGCTTTATATCGAGTGCTGCAGGAATCGTTAACAAATGCCATGCGTCATGCGCATTCACGGGAAGTGAAGGTTGTTTTGGCACTAGATGCGGTTGGGAATTTGACGTTTACAGTAAAAAATAAGCTCCATTTGAAGGGGAAGTTTCAATGGGGATTTGGGTTAACCAATATGAAAAAGAGATTAGTAGAGTTAAATGGGGAATTGACTGTCTATCAAAATGATTCGGAGTTTGTAGTGTCTGGTATTTTGCCAATGGAGGCGGATAAGCATGGGCTATAATATGTTACTTGTGGAAGATCAAGCAATAGTACGAAGTGGATTAAAGATGATGATTGAACAGGATAGTGCTTTTTCTGTTGTAGCAGAAGCGGAAAATGGGGAAGAAGCCATTCGGCAAATGGAGCAACACATTATTGATATTGTGATTATGGATATTCGGATGCCGATCATGAATGGTATTGAAGCCACTCGTCGAATTAAAGAGCGGTGGAAGGATGTGTATATACTTATTTTAACAACGTTTAATGATGATGAGTATGCGGTGCAAGCATTGCGAGAGGGTGCGGATGGCTTCTTATTGAAAACAGCTGACCCGGATAAGCTACTTCAGGCCATTCACAGCTGCTTGTCAGGAGGAATGACCATTCACGAAGAGGTCGCAGCAAAAATGATGCCAAAGCTGTTGAAAAAATCCTCGCCTAAGCAAGAAATTCCATTATCCAATCGGGAGCTAGCGATTACGAAATTGGTAGGGCAAGGGAGAACAAATAAAGAAATCGCAGAGGAATTGCATTTGTCTATAGGAACGGTGAAAAATCATATCACGCAAGCGTTGCATAAGCTAGAGCTCCGGGACCGTACGCAGCTGGCTATCTTTGCGGTGAAGAATGACTTGGCATAAACATTCTCGGAGACTGTCACAAAATTGTTCCTTCCAAATTCGGACGCATCATGATTTTCGCTTATACTATAAGTAAAAGACTTCCAAGTAGGTGAAGCAGATGAAGGGGTTCACGAAGCTTTTTCTCATAATCGTAGGTAGCCTTTCGTTAGGGTTAGGGATTGTTGGAGTTGTCCTACCATTAATTCCGACAACCCCATTGCTACTCTTAGCTGCAGCATGTTATGTAAGAAGCTCTGAGCGATTATATACATGGTTGGTCCACAATAAATATTTTGGTCCTTATATTTTAGATTATCGAGAAGGTAAAGGAATTCCATTGAAGGCGAAAGTGGTTGGTGTTTCGACTTTATGGATTTCAATTAGTTATACGGTTATTTTTGTAGTACCATTAGTGTTAGTGAAAGCTTTACTTGTAGCTATCGCAAGCTATTTTACATGGTTTATACTTCATATTAAAACACGAGAAAAAGACAGGGTAGGTGATGGGTTTGAAGAAGTACACGCTCACAGGTAATATCATTTTTTATCTTGGACTAGTTGTATTTTTAGCTGGATTATTATTACGAGACGCAAAGTCTGAAGCCTTTCAACCATATGTGGAGCACGGAACTCCAATTATGATTGCAGGTATTGTGATTGTTATCTTAACGAACTTCTTTAGAAGGAAAAATCCAAAATAGATTGTTATACTTTATAACAATGCCTTATCGTGTGGAGCATGTACCTGAGTGGTGCATGCTTTTTTTGGTTTTTTTGGAGGTGTCACGCGACGTACTCAAGCCTCCAAAACCTAAAAATATATAAAAATGCCATTAGCCTATGACTCTAGTCATGGTTCTTTATATTATTTTGTGACTGGCGATACAATGCCAATCTCCTTTTTCCAGATAAAATAAACGTATCAAGGGAGGGATTGCGGTGTTAGAAGTTACGGATTTGAGAAAACAATTTAAAAAGACATCGGCTGTCGATGGCGTGAATTTGTATTTAGAGCAAGGGGAAATTGTGGGATTACTTGGTCCAAATGGGGCGGGGAAATCGACTACTATTTCCATGATGTCGTCCTTAATCAAGCCGACGAGCGGGGATGTTCGTTTTTACAATGAAAGTATTATTAAAAAGCCACAGAACCTACGGGAGCAACTAGGTGTGGTTCCCCAAGAGATCGCATTATATCTAGAACTAACGGCTCGTGAAAATCTATTATTCTTTGGGAAAATTTATCGACTTGAAAAAGCACAGTTACAGAGAAAAATAGATGAGGTTCTTGAGATTATCGGTTTAACAGAAAAACAAAACGATTTAGTAAAAACGTTCTCTGGTGGTATGAAGCGGCGTTTAAATATTGGGGTTGCGCTACTGCACGAACCGACGATAATTTTTATGGATGAGCCAACGGTTGGGATTGACCCTCAATCCAGAAATTATATTTTGGAAACTGTGAAAAGGCTGAATCGTGAAAAAAAGATTACCATCGTGTATACGAGCCATTACATGGAGGAAGTCGAGTTTTTATGTGATCGTATTTACATTATGGATAAAGGTCATATTATTGCGTCTGGAACGAATGAAGAAATCAAAAGTATTTTATCCGCTGAACAAACCTTTGTTATTGAAACGGAAAGAGTAGAGCCGGCATTTGTAGAGGTGCTTGAGGAAAATCCTGTAGTAAACCAGATTTCGGTTAAAGAGAAAACCTTATCGATTATTGTTCCAAGGGATGTGAACTTTTTCCAAACGATAATTGAAAAGGCGGAGGAAACTAACACGCCACTCTTATCGGTGCAAGTGCAGAAGCCGTCGTTAGAAGATGTGTTTTTACATTTAACTGGCCGAGCATTACGGGATTAAAGGGGGGAGATGGAATGATTTTTAGCTTAATTAAAAAGCAGCTACTTCTCGCCGTTCGGGATCGGCAAAATATTACCCTTCTTCTTGCGATGCCATTAGTGCTAATTGCGATTATAAAGTTTTCTGTCGCGGATATGGTTTCGCCTGAAGCACCAACCATTGATGCAAAAGTAGGGATTGTGGAGCAATCGAATGAAGTAGAGGAAATGAAGCGATTGCAGGATGAATTGCTCGCATTGCCATTACCGGAAGAAGCAAAGCAGGAGATCGAAACAAACGTTGCACAGTTCCAACCGATTCAAATGCTAAAGGAAAATGTATTGGGTAGCGAAGAGCTAAAGGACATGATCAAGCTGGAAAGCATTGCTCCGGGAGAGTTGCAACAAGCAAAAAAGGATGAAACGTATGACGCAATCATTGAAGTTCCAAAAAATTTTAGCTATCAACTTATAAAAAGCGCTTTTGCTAACGAAGCGGAAGTACCTAAACTAGAGCTATATGTTAATGACGGGGAGTTTAATTCAAAGATTGTTCATGATATTTTAGTAGTTTATGAAGATCAAGTGAATACGAATATGGTGCTGAACAAATATGGTATGGAAGATGTGGTCGTGACCTCCGAGGAAGTGACTGGGACCATTCAAACAATAGATAAGCGAAATCCGGTATCTGGTACGTTCTATTATGTTATTGGAATGAGCATGATGTTTGTTCTCTACATCTCTTCTACCATTGGGTACTATGCATTTGATGAAAAGCGAATCCATGTATTTGATCGCATTATACTAGCGAATATATCGAAATGGACGTATTTTATTGCCATTCTTTTATCTGGTGCCTTGTTAGCTTTTGCTCAATTAATGATTCTGTTTGGTGTTTCTGCAGTTGCCTTTGGAACAACTTGGCCGAATCTATGGCAGTTTTTCCTTGTTACCTTGTTTATATGCTTGGCGGTTGGTTGTTTAGCAGCATTGATAACAGCATTAAATTATCGATTCAATACAGACTCTGCATCGAACCTATTTATCAATGTA
>JACYYJ010033303.1_pt1 | contig 18012 bp, 16 predicted proteins | sample 8236861 | NCBI WGS metagenome assembly JACYYJ01 (sample SAMN14103086, study PRJNA606662) | landfill metagenome | isolation source: landfill solid waste | place: India:New Delhi, Okhla landfill site | collected 2017-11-05
AGCGCGGTCAGCCAAACAAGTCGTGGCATTTGAAATTGATGATCGTTTAATGCCCGTTTTGGAACATACCATGGCACCTTATGATAATGTGACTGTGATCAATCAGGACATTCTGTCAGTTGACTTGGAGACGGCCATTCAGGAGCATTTTAGTGATCCTGATGCACCCTTGAAATTAGTTGCGAATTTACCGTACTATATTACAACACCAATTTTGATGCAGGTGTTACAATCAAATGTACAATTTGCAAATATTGTGGTTATGATGCAAAAAGAAGTTGCTAGTCGTTTATCAGCCGAAGTTGGCACAAAAGATTATGGCGCCCTAACTTTGGCAGTGCAGTATCGTGTTGATGCGACATTAGCATTCACAGTTTCACGGACAGCCTTTATTCCTAATCCAAATGTAGACTCAGCGATTGTTTCTTTGACACCGCGTGAGCCATTAGAAGTCTTACCACACAATGAAAAGCAACTATTTAAATTATTCAAAGTTGGTTTCACGATGCGTCGTAAGACACTGTGGAATAATTTGATCACTGCTTTTGGTAAGGATGATGAGATGAAGGCAAGATTAACGGAGGCGTTAGCTGATGTTGACTTAGATCCACGAATTCGAGCAGAAAAACTAACATTAGAAAAATTCATCGATTTACATAATGCTTTAGTGAAAACAGGTGTGTACAGTAAGTAACTGTTTTTGGTATAATCGTAACTAGTACTAATTTTGAAAGAAGGTATATCATGGATTCCGGTCCGTCTATTATCACTAACTTGGTGATTATTTTAATTATTTTGCTGTTAGCGGTTTTGTTCACTTTAACGGAGTATTCGTTAGTGAAAGTGCGTCCAAGTTCTTTGCGTGCTATGCAAGAGGCACGTGAGAAGCCTTCACCTAAGATATCTCACGCGCTGAATATGTTGGATCATCTATCAGAGTATCTATCAACAGCACAAGTCGGTATTACATTGACATCATTGATTTTAGGTTGGTTAGGTGAAGATTTTATAGCCACCCTGATTATTAATGCCGAAATATTGCCAGCTGCAATTGCCCACAGTGTGTCATCAGTAGCAGCTATTTTGATTTTTACATTTATCCATGCGGTGTTTACGGATTTGGTTCCTAAGAACGTTGCCATCGATCAACCTGTAAAGATACTGTTGGCAATCGTGCGTCCAGTGATGTTTTTCCACGTCATTTTATATCCATTAATTTGGTTATTTGATCGTGCTGCAGCTTTCTTTACAAAAATGTTGGGATTCAGTGCACACCTTGATGAAGATATTTATTCAGAGGCTGAAATTTTATCTCTATCAAAGGATGCTGCTGATGCTGGTGAGCTTGATGAAGAGGATTTAACTTTCATGAAGCGTGCCTTTGCGATGAACGATAAAGAAGCCATTGATATTATGATTGACCGTACACAATTAACAGTTGTTAATGTGACGGATTCTATTTCAGATGCTTTAAACTTGTATTTGGAAGAAAAGTTTTCAAGAATGCCAGTAGTTGCAGATAATGATAAAGATAAAATTCTGGGCTATGTCTTCTCCTATGATCTTGTTCGTCAAGGACGGATTAGTCCGGATGTTTCTATCCGAACGGTTTTGCGTAATTTACCAGTTGTTTCTGAAACACAACCAATTACAGATGTGTTGCAAGAAATGATTGAGCACCGTGCCCCAATCGTTGTCGTTAAGGATGAATTCGGTGGAACTTCAGGTATTGTAACTGATAAGGATATTTATGAAGAATTATTCGGCTCAGTTCGTGATGAGGTGGACGATGTTGCCGATGACTTAGTTGAAAAGCTAGGATCAGATGATAAAGGTAACATGCACTATAAAGTATCTGGTAAGATGACGCTATATGACTTTGAGCGTTTCTTTAAAACAGAAATTAAATCGTTTGAAAGCTCAGAAAAAGTTACTTTGACAGGGTATGTATTGGATGAACATCCAAACTTCCAGGTTGGTCAAGGTATCCGCATTGCAAACTTTGAGATTACCGCACTTGATTTTAAAGATGCTTACATCGAAGAGTTCGAAGTAGTTGCTTTGCCGGTTGAGCACGACGAAGAGGTCGATGAAAAAGAAGTAAATGATTAATTGACTAATTCATAAAACGCTCGATAATTATCGGGTGTTTTTTTGTTATAATGTGCGTTATAAATAAACTATATTCGAAAGTAGGAAATTAATTTGAGTGAAGGAAGATTAATCCTATCAATCATAGTGATTATTTTAGTGCTAATGTTTGCAGCGCTGTGTGTTTCGGCAGAGTTTGCTTTAGTAAAGGTTCGTCGCAGTGCATTGGTGGAGTTACAAGAAAAACGTGACCGACCATCACGTAAAATTGCGACGACGATTCACATGGTTGATAATTTAAATGAGTATCTATCAACAACACAGGTCGGTATTACGGTTACCGGTTTAGTATTAGGTTGGATGGGTGAAGAAACGATTGCCCACTTATTACTAGCTGGTGGTGTTTTAAAGGAAATGACCGGTCCGAGTGCGGCCGCCATTGCTTCAATTGTGGCGTTGGTTTTGTTGACCTATATTGAAGTGGTTCTAACTGAGTTAGTGCCAAAGAACGTATCCATTGAATTCCCGGTTAAGGTTGCTTTGTTTGTCTCGGGACCTTTACGTTTTTTCCACGTCATTTTCTATCCATTTGTTTGGTTGTTGAATAAATCAGCAACGTGTGTTACGCACCTAATGGGGGTGCGAACAGCATCTGAAGAAAATGAAGTCTATTCAGAAGCGGAGATTTTGAGCTTATCACGTAATGCGGCTAGGCTCGGACAGCTACAAAATGAAGACTATGTCTTTATGGAACGTGCCTTTGAAATGAATGATAAAGTTGTCAATGATATTATGATTGACCGAACGCAGTTATTTGTTGTGGACGTCAGAGATAGTGTTAATGATGCTTTACATGCTTATTTTGAGACAAAACATTCACGCTTTCCGGTAGTAGCGGATGGTGATAAGGATAAAATTTTGGGTTACGTGTTTAACTACGATATTATGCGTCAGACAGAAGTGGATCGGCAGACGCCAGTTCGTAAGATTATTCGTAATATGCCTAATGTACCTGAAAATATGCCAATTCAAGAAGTTTTGCAATTAATGATTTCAAAACGAACTCCTATGATTGTTGTAAAGGATGAATATGGTGGAACATCTGGTATTGTGACCGATAAAGATATCTACGAAGAATTGTTTGGTTCTGTTCGTGATGAAGTAGACTGGGTCGTGGATGATTTAGTTGAAAAACTAGGTTCGGATGATAAACAACGGATGCATTATAAAATATCTGGAAAAATGACAGTTTATGATTTTGAACGCTACTTTAAAACAGATATTCGCGCGTTTGATAAATCAGATATGGTCACGTTGACAGGATTTGTTATTGAACAATTCCCTGAAATAAGAGCTGGAGAAACATTACAACTGGAAAACTTCGAGCTGACACCACTTGATTATGAAGCAGCATATATTAATGAATTTGAAGTGGTACGTCTAGTTAAAGAAGATAGTACGTTAACAGAATAAATAAAAAACGTTAGCCATAATGATAAGCTCATTGTGACTAACGTTTTTTTATATTATGCAAAATCGATTTCAATGTTTTCAGTTAAAACATCGGTATAACTAAATGAAGCGCGATCAAATTCGTGACCATCTTGTTCTAAATCAAGAACAAAGACTGAACGGAAGGTATCACGAACGATTGCTTGGTGTTCAATGGTGCGGTGACGACTTTCATGGGTTGTCAAAGTCACTGGTTCACCGATATGTGCATCTAATTGTTGCTTAATTTCTGCTAATGCTGCAGGCATAAGAACTCCTCTCATGGGGCACCCCCATAGCCAGCGACAAATGAAATCGCTGCGTGTTTTTTGCCTAAAATTGGACAAAGTAAGTTTGATTTAATTTTACCATAAATTAAATTTTAAATCAATTATGTCGGTGTTAGTTATTTGCAACAATGTTTTTTTAAATTTGATAGACTTATTCTGGTAATTTTGGTACAAAAATTGTAGATACAAAGGTGCAGAGTATTTTTAATTATTTGAGAAAATTCAAGACTTTTCTTTAAGTTCTATCCTTGATAATATTAGGAACAACTAAGACAGACTAAGAGGGCTATTTAAAATGCAAGACGAACGAATAACTTGGGAAAAATATTTTATGATACAAGCAATTATGCTAGCCGCCCGTAGTACTTGCACTCGCCTTCATGTGGGAGCTGTGGTTGTTAAAGACGGCCGTATTATTGCTAGTGGATATAATGGCTCAGTTTCAGGAACACCACATTGTACAGAGGTAGGTGATTTAGTAGTCGATGGCCATTGTATTCGTGCAGTCCATGCTGAGCAAAACGCGTTAATGCAACTTGCTAAGATGGGCATTAGCGCTGATGGTGCACAGGTTTTTGTAACAGATTTTCCATGTGTACATTGCACAAAACTACTCTTACAAGCAGGGATTACAAAAATTAATTATTTGCGAAACTATCATAATGATGATTTTGTCGCGAATTTATTACAGGCCAAAAACGTAACCATTGAACAAGTCGTTGCGACAAAGGCCGACCTACAAAAAATTGATTTTGCCGCATACCTATAACAGAAAGGTCACGGAGACTAATATGAGTAAGAATGAACAAGGTTATTTGGATTTAGCACAGGATATATTAGATAATGGTGCTGTGAAGGGTGATCGAACAGGAACAGGAACACGTTCTGTTTTTGGACGTCAGATACGCTTTGATATGAGTGAAGGTTTTCCATTACTAACGACAAAACGTGTGCCCTTTTGATTGATCAAAAGTGAGTTATTATGGTTCTTACGTGGTGATACAAATATCAAGTTTTTGTTAGCGCATAAGAATCATATTTGGGACGAGTGGGCGTTTAAAAATTGGGTCGAATCAGCAGATTACGATGGTCCTGATATGACTGACTTCGGTCGTCGTTCATTAGTAGATGAGGCGTTTAAAGCACAGTATGATGAACAACATGCCAGATTTGTTGACCGTATTTTAAATGATGATGAATTTGCACAAAAGTATGGCGAGTTGGGGGATGTTTATGGTGCACAATGGCGGCATTGGCGTCGTGTCCAAGGTGGTTTTATTGATCAAATTAAAGATGTGATCGAACAAATCAAAACAAATCCTAATTCACGTCGTTTAATTGTCACAGCTTGGAACCCAGAGGATGTTCCCACGCAAGCACTGCCACCTTGCCATACTTTATTCCAGTTTTATGTTGCAGATGGTAAATTGAGCTTACAATTATATCAACGTTCAGCGGATGTTTTCTTAGGGGTCCCATTTAACATTGCTTCATATTCATTGCTATTACACATGGTTGCAGCTCAGACGGGGTTGGAACCTGGTGAATTTGTGCATACTTTTGGTGATACACATATTTATTCAAACCACATTGAACAAGTGACAGAGCAATTACAACGTGAGATGCGACCTTTACCAACGATTACGTTGAATCCAGAAGTTAAAGACATTGCAGAATATAAGATGGCGGACATTAAAATTAATGATTACGACCCACATGCTAGTATTAAAGCGCCAGTCGCGGTCTAATCGTATAAATTATCACAAACTACTTGATTTTGATTATAGATTGTACATATTAGATTTTAAATTATGGTAAGATATATAAGTTGCTATAAGCTTTTTCAAAGAAATCTTTTATAAAATCAAAAAGATTAATTTTTGAGCAAGATAATATGGAATTAATCAATTATTGAAGTTAAGAGAGGAGATGCTCATGGATAATGAGCCACAAACTCGATCGGCTCGTCGTGAAGCTGAAACTAAACAGAATAAGCGTAAAAAACGCGAAGGTGGCCCACGAAACCTTAAAGGCTTAACGCCAGGTGGGGGTAATCATGGTCCGCGTCCGCGTAAAAAACACCCTATTCGTAATGCCATCCTATTTGTGATAGCGTTACTTGTTTTAGCAGCTGGAGTGATGTTTGGTATTGCTTATAGTAATACTAAAAATGCGATTGATAGCTCCTTTGAAGGAACAGGGTTAACTAAAACACGTAATGTATCTAAGGTTATTAAAAAAGGAAAGCCATTTTCAATCCTATTGCTAGGTACTGATACAGGGGAGTTAGATCGAAATTACAAAGGACGTACTGACTCATTGATGTTAGTTACTGTTAATCCGAAAAAGGAAAAGGTAACGATTATGTCGTTACCTCGTGATTCGGTTATTGCCCCAATCGGATATGAAAATCAATTCCCACAAAAGCTGAATTCAGCTTATGAATATGGTTCAGCCAAAACAACTATCAAAACAATTCAAAAATGGTTAAATGTCCCTATTGATTATTATGCGTTAGTTAATATGAATGGGTTAGAGAAGGTTATTGACCAATTAGGTGGTGTGGAAGTGAAGTCACCACTAACATTCGGTTATAATCCATATACTGCTCATAACGATGGTGAGATTATTTATAACTTTAAAAAGAATTCATCTACTTATACACTAAATAAGAATGGTTCTACGAAGACATACTCGAAAATGGATGGTGCCGCCGCACTAGCATTCTCTCGTATGAGATATGATGATCCACAAGGTGACTACGGTCGCCAAGCACGTCAGCGTTTGGTATTACAAGCCATTGTGGATAAGGCTAAAAGTAATCCGACAAAGCTAGTGAACCAAAAGTTCTTGAGTACAATTTCTGATTCTACGAAGACGGATTTGACCTTTGGTGATATGTTGACTGTTGCCTCAAAGTATTTGAGTGCGGCGAAAACGATTAAGACTGATAATGCACAAGGAACTTCAGTTGCATTAACGTCTGGTTCTTCAGAGTTAATTACCCAAAGTGAGAAACAGCGTGTTACCAATACTTTGCGTTCATCATTGGGATTGAAGCATAAAAAAACAGGAACACTATATGGTGGTAATGTTCCTGAATCATTACTATCAGCTAATGGACTACCATCAGATAATACATCCTCGTCAACGTCAACTGATAGTACGTATGGTACAACATCATCGGATAGTACCTATGGCACAACAACAGATGGCACATACGATGGTACTGATACCACTGATGGCGGCGCCGATTATTACGGTGATGCCGGTGTTGGTTATTAAATTTAAAATCACTCAAAGCAGTAAACGAAATATTCGTTTACTGCTTTTTGTGTAAAAATAGTCTGCAATTATATTAATATAAGCAGACTATTTTTAATTTATTTAATTTGTTAGATACTTTGTGTAATTTTTTCTTGTTGCTTAGGCTCTTTAATTCCCAAAACTAGAATAGCACCCAAAATTGCTAATCCGGATAACCAAGGTAGAACAGGTAGATATTGTTTACCAACAACATTAAACAGCAAAGCTCCTAATACGGGCGCAAGAATTTGTGCACCTGTATTTGCAAAGTTCAAGATACCTAAGTCCTTAGCAGCTGTCTCGGGATTAGGTAAGACTTCCAAATTTAACGCTTGGTCAACAGCAAAGAAGATACCAGCACCAGTACCAGCTACAATTCCATACCAGATCATTGAAGTTGGTGCCTTAGTTAGGAAGGGAAGAATAGTTCCAATAGCAGTTAATAGTGCTGAAAAAGCAACGGGCCATTTGCGAGTTTTTAACTTATCGGAAATCATTCCAGACGTAGATGAAAATACAATTGCTGTAATCATGGTAGCTGTACCCATTAAACTAATGTACTTTCCAGCACTTGACTGATCTAATCCCATTCCAGATGTGAGAAAGAATATCTGATAGGTTGCAAATGCTGTAACAGCAATGTTGATCATCATCTTACCAAATAGAGCTAGATAAAAGTTCTGAGCTTTATGAATTGGGAAAACGAATGCGTTGACAAACCCACTCCAATCAAGTTTTTCAACAGGCATAGATTTACTTGATTGTTCACGGACTAAAACAGCGGCAACTGGGCCAGACAATAACATTAGAATAGCAAGTACATAGTAACCCATATTAATTAAACTAGAATTTGATGAACTTAGAAATTGACTTCCCATCACTGGTCCACCATATTGTCCAATAACGTAACCAATAGCATAAATTGAAGAAATTGTTCCTCGGTGTTTAGGAGCGACTAAATCGGCCATAACAGCAATCAAGGGGGCAACAATCATATTAATAAAAGTTTGTATACCACACCATAGAAGAATGAAAAGCCATAGGTGGTCTTCAGAATTAATTGTCCCAAGCGCACACATATCTGCGGCAGTCAAAATTGACCCCCATAGTAACCAAGGTGTACGTCGACCCCAACGAGATCTTGTGCGGTCGGAAAGTGCCCCGATAATTATGGTTGTAATAGTTGAGGTGACAGCACCTAACGTACCAAGCAAAGCAAGGAAGTTATTAACTCTAGAACCTGGTCCACCGAAAATATCGGCTAATTTTGCAGGATTCAAGACGGAGTTGAGTCCCATAAAAGGTGCTAACCAAAGAAATGCCCCAATAGCGACTCCGATTCCAACTAGAATGGGAACCTTGGGTTGTTGTGTATCAGTGACACTAGCAGTCCAATTTGCATTACTAGTGGTGTTATTATTTTTAACCATTATTATTTTCCTCTATTTTTGATTAACTTTGAATATTTGTAGTCCCCATGGTTGAAGTTTAAATTTATCACCTTCATTTATTTCAAAATGGTTTGTTAGTTCTGTCCCATGTATTGAATTGAAAATAACGTCAGATGATGAATTAGAGTAATTAAAGTAAAAATCTAAGTAGCTGCCATCTTTACTGATTAGTTGTTTATTGATAATAGGGAAATGTTGTTCTTGTGGTGGTCCCCATAGTCCAATTTTCTTTAAGATATATTTATATAATTCAGAAATTGATTTTTCATTTAGATAGGCTCCAACATAGAACGCATGTCCTTTTCCAAAATTATTTTCGGTAATAGCCGCATAATCTCCCCAGTAGGGGTGGTTATACTTTGCCAAAGTATTCCCTGTCGTAGGAGTTAATAATTCTGCCCAATGTTGAACTGGTTCATTTTGTATGGTTAGAAACTTGTCTGAACTTGAAATAGTCATATTTTCTGTTGGTAAATCAGTCCCATAGTGCTTATCAGGCTCTACAAATAACGAATATTCAGCACCAATAGATTTAGAAATAATAGCTGGTTGAGTATCAGTTCGAACTTTTACGTTTTCATCTGAGAAACCAGATCTAAATGAGTACAAAATTGTGCCACCTTTTTGTACGAAAGCATTTAAGTTTTCCAGTTGTTCATTTGTTGTTGAATAAAGCATTGGCACAATTAATAAATCATAGTTTTCATTAGTAATTTTAGGGTCACCCACTTGCAAAATATCAGCTTCAATATTTAGCTTATATAGTGGATCGTAGTATGATCGAAGCACATCGTTATACTGGTGTTCAGCCGTTTTATCAAAAATAGTGTCTTTGTATGGGAACCAATCGACAGCACTTAAGGCTTCGTTACTTACTATGAATGCAACATTATTATTTTTAGTTGTATTTAAAAATTCAGCACCAATTTCTTTTAATTCTGAGCCAATTATTTTGGCTTCGTTGTAAACGGGATTTGGTTTAAAATCATGGCTAAGTAAGCCCTTCCAATATGTTTCATAACTATTATGAATGGATGACCAGTGCCAATAACTAATCATGTTTGCACCTGAAGCGATGTGTGAATATGCTTGTAATTTTAACTGACCAGGATATGGCACCCAATGTCTAAAAGCTTGGGCTTCAGTTTCCATGACAATGTAGTTTTGGTTTTTAGTAGAACGAGCAATGTCGCCAACAAATGAAATTGTTGTCCCAGTTAAACAGTCTTGTGTTGGATGATAAATATCTACAGAAGTAACATCAAGTGGCTTGGAAACTTCATAATGATTTGCATCTGGATTCATACCAAATGATAATTTTCGCCATTCCATATCAAAATTATTAGTTACAAATTGATTGGGGTGTTTATACTCGTTCACTAAATTCGTTTGCCAAGTTATAAAATCTGTTACTAAAGTTCGCTTGTATTCTTCAAATGCTGAACCAAGGCTGCCATTGATGGTTGAATTAATTGGAGGAAAATCTTCCCAAGAGTTAATGCGATTACTCCAATAATCTAAACCATAAGCAGCGTTTAGATCATCTAAATTGTTGTCAAATTTTTCTCTTAACCATTTTTGAAAGCCAATATAGACATTTTCGCTGCTAGTATTAAAATGTTTTGTTTCATTATCTACTTGAAACCCAATTACACCAGGCTTATCAGCAGTACGTTCAATCATTTTACGAATGATGCGTTCAGAGAAAAATTTAAAAGTGGGGTTAGTTATATCAATTAATTGTCGACTACCATAACTTTGTTTGCCATCCTGATTTGTTAGCATGACTTCGGGATATTTTTTTGCCATCCATGTTGGAATAGCATACGTAGGAGTGCCCACAATAACTTGTATATTAGCATCTATCATTGAATCGACTACTTTATCCAATTTTGAGAAATCAAAAACGCCCTCTTGTGGTTCGTAAGTACTCCAAGTGCTTTCACCAATCCGCACGACATTGATATTAGCATCTTTCATCATTTGAATATCTTGGTCTAATCGTTCGTAGGGAAGATACTCATAGTAATATGCTGCGCCATATAGAAAAGAATTAAAGTTCATAAACAGCCTCCGAAATTTTATTGAAAACGCTTTCTTTATTTAGATTATGCCAAGCAAAATAAATAATGTACATGGGTATATCAACTTTAGATTTATCCAAATATGACATACTCTAATCGTAATTATAGCGAGCGTTTAGTGAAAGGAAATTTGAAATGGATTTTTTAAAGAATGCAAAACGTTTACCCGCGATTGACTGGAATTTGACTTTTTTTGGTGGACATGAACAATTAGTTGAAGGTGGTTGGACAGTACCTGTTGAAAAACACTACGCATTTGAATGTGTTTATTGTCTGGAGGGAGTAGAATTGGTGAAAATTCGAGATAACTGTTTCATACTTAATCCTGGTGATTTTATTATCATTCCACCTGAATTTACACATCGTGTTTGGACTGAAACATCTTTAAAATATTTTTGTTTTCATTTTGACCTTGATGACCCTAATTTAAAAATACATTTAATTAAAGGGTTAGATTATTTTTATGGTAAGGATAGTCAATTGTGCCAGGAACTAACGCCGCACTTGAATAAATTAGACTCTTTAACAAGAAATTTGAATTATAATTTTGATACAAAGATGGTTATTCAAATTGAGTTATCGAAAATATTACAAATATTTTATCAATTAGCAGATCAACAGATTAGTAAAAGTACGACTACACAAGCTGAATATGCAAGAATGATTGCTGAATTTTTGAAAAATAATCTGATTGATCAAATTATTTCATACTCTAAAAACGGATTTGAAAATGGGAACTTAGATAGAAATCTGGTGCAAGAAGCTATCGCACATGCAGAAATTAGTGATGGATATGGATTCCGTGTTTTTAAGCAAACTTATGGAATTTCCCCACGAGAGTATTTATCTAAATTAAAAGTCAATGAAGCTAAAAAATTATTAATGAAACCAAATTATTCAATATTAGAGGTTGGTGAGTCATTAGGATATACATCAATTTCTAATTTTAGCCGTCAATTTAAAAGATGGACGAGTATGTCGCCTAGAGAGTTCCAAAAAAATAACTTTTGCAAAAACGAACATTAAATAAATAAAATGAAATTTAATTCTTCATTTATAAAATTAAGTGAACAATTAAAACTATTGACGTATTCATCGTTCGTTGTTATTATTTAAGTGACCTTTAAGAAATCGTATGCACAGGTATACAAGACAAACATTTAAGGAGTACATAGGGCATGTTTAAGAGACTTGTTGCAGGAGCCACAGTTGCTATGTTAGCAACGACGGCCGTATCAGCTGTACCAGCACTATCAGTTAATGCGGCATCAAAGAAAGTTGATTTGAAAGAGTTGAATGTACAATTCGTACCTTCATCTCAAGCAGATACAATTCAAGCTAAAGCAAAGCCATTGGAGAAGTTGCTGAAGAAGGAATTAGGCATTCCAGTTCACGTAACAATTTCAACTGACTACAATACAGTTGTTGAAGCAATGGGTTCAGGCAAAGTCGATATGGGATTCTTACCACCAGATCCATATGTACAAGCCCACAAGCAATACGGTGCTAAGGTGATTTTGCAATCACAACGTTACGGTATTAACGATAAGAAAAATGACGGTTCTGATACAGATAAGCTCGTTGATTATTATCGTGCATTAGTCGTTGTAAAGAAGGACTCGGGTATCAAGAATGTTAAGGATTTGAAAGGCAAGAAGATTGCCGTCCAAAACCCAACTTCTGATGCTGGATACATCTTCCCAGTTGTTGATTTGAAGAAGAAGGGCATGAATGTTGTCAAAAATTCGGATTTGGTAACTGTTAAAGGGCATGATCAAGGTGTGATTTCAGTTGTCAATGGTGATACAGATGCCGCCTTCGTTTTTGATGATGCGCGTAACTTAGTTAAGGAAGATAATCCAGATGTCTTTAAAGATACCCGTGTGTTAAAGTACACAACCAAGATTCCAAATGACACAATTACTTTACGTAAAGGTGTTTCAAAAGCTGACTCAAAGACTATCCAGAAGGCTATGATCAAAGTTTCAAAGACTGATAAGGGTAAGAAGGTCATGAAAGATGTCTATAGCTGGGCAGGTGTTACAAAATCAACAGACTCAAACTTTGATACGGTTCGTAAGTACCAAAACAAGGTTGAAGATATTAAGTAATCGTATACAACAGCATTTCTAAAAGTGAGGCTTGTCATACAATGATGCTATGGCGAGCCTTGTTTTATACATATTTTAAAATATATTGCTGTAAGGCTATATAAGATTGGATGGCAGAAGTATGAGTAGTGGTGTAGGCACCATAAAAATTAATGATGTATCAAAGATTTATCCTAATGGAACAGTTGGATTAGATCATATCAATTTAGATATAAAATCAGGTGAATTTGTTGTCATAGTTGGTTTATCTGGGGCTGGTAAAAGTACATTGCTTAGGGCAATTAATCGATTACACGATGTTAGTGAAGGTGAAATTTTACTTGATGATGTTGATATTACCAAGTCTAAGGGAAAAGAATTACGCCAACAACGTCGTAATATTGCCATGATATTCCAAAACTTTAATCTGGTGAAACGAGCAACGGTTGCTCGCAATGTTTTAGCTGGTCGAGTGGGCTATTATTCGACGTTTAGAAGTACGTTTGGCTTATTTTCTAAGGAAGATAAAGAGAAAGCGGCTGCTAATTTGGAACGTGTGAACATGTTGGATAAATATTACACACGTGCTGATGAATTATCAGGTGGGCAACAACAACGTGTGGCAATCGCCCGCTCGATGATGCAGTCACCCAATGTGGTGTTAGCTGACGAGCCAATCGCGTCATTGGATCCCAAGACCACTAAGATGGTGATGGATGACTTGCAGCATTTGAATGATATGGGCATGACAGTTGTTGTTAATTTGCACAGTGTGGAGTTGGCGATGGCATATGCAACGCGGATTGTTGGGTTGCGCGATGGTCAATTAGTGTATGACAAACCCATTTCTGAAGTTAGTGCTGATGATTTTGATGGTATTTACGCTGAAACAGGGGATAAGGAGTAGGATATGAACGCAACTTTACCTGAACGCCAATTCAGTGAAAAGTGGCATGTTAAGGGCATTTTATCTGTCCTCCTATTTGTCTTAATTTTTATTGGATCAGGCTATAATACCGGTGCTACTGCCAATTTTAGTTGGGATCAATTTTGGGATTTGCTGATTCGGATGATGCATCCAGATTGGACATTTGTTTCAGCCATTATTACACCAATTGCTGAAACGATTCAAATGGCTTTGGTGGGGACTTTGCTAGGAACGATTATTGCCATACCATTTAGTTTGTTAGCCGCACGAAATATTGTGAAAAATACGTATTTACGAGGGATTATTCGTTTCTTTTTGAATTTAGTACGAGCATTACCCGATTTATTGTTAGCCGCCGTATTTGTGGCCATTGTTGGTATCGGGCCTATGGCTGGAGTCGGTGCATTGACTATCTTTAGTTTTGGTATGATTTCTAAACTGTTCTATGAAGCCATTGAAACAATTGATGATGGTCCTATTGAAGCCTTAACGTCAGTTGGTGCCAATGGTGTCCAAAAAATTGTTTTTGCGGTTATTCCGCAAGTTATGAATCAATTCTTAAGTTATTTCCTTTATACATTGGAAATCAATGTGCGTGCTTCAACGGTTCTAGGGTATCTAGGAGCTGGTGGTGTTGGTTTGTATTTGGATCAAACATTGTCGCTATTCCGTTACGATCGGACAGCCGTAGTGATTTTAGCTATCTTGGTTGTTGTTATTATCGTTGACGGTGTTTCTAATCGACTACGGGAGGCGTTGGCATAATGCAAAAAATTCAACGAAATCCGTGGCAAAAATATGGTCCATGGATAATAGCAATCTTGGTGGTGCTACTATTTGTCTGGGCTTTTTCAGGTATTCCACTATCAACAGTTAAACCCCAAGCGATGCAGGTAACTAAATCCATTATTCACGGACTTTTCCATCCAGATTGGTCATATGTGTATTCTGGTGATGGTGAAGATTTGGTTAGTGCCTTGCTTGAAACACTAGCAATCGCTTTCTTGGGAACGTTTATTTCAGCCATACTGACATTACCATTTGCGTTTTTAGCGGCTCGCACAAAGAAGGGTCTCTTTACGCCACGCTCAACAATTGGTAAGCTGATTTTAACAATTATCCGTGTCTTTCCAGAAATTGTTTTGGCAATTATGTTTATCAAAGCTGTCGGACCGGGGGCTTATGCGGGTGTCTTAGCCGTATCGATCCATTCAATTGGGATGTTAGGAAAGCTATTCTCGGAAGCCATTGAAAATATTGATCGGGGCCCCAATGAAGCCATTGTGGCTGCGGGCGGTTCAGCATTAGATGGTTTAACTTTAGCAACGATTCCAGCAGTTATGCCAGAATTTATGAATTATACACTTTACCGTTTTGAGATTGCGGTGCGTTCTGCAGCTATTCTAGGAATTGTTGGTGCTGGTGGTATTGGTGCACCATTGATTTTCGCTTTGCAAACCCGTCAGTGGCCAAAGGTTGGTATTATTCTTTTGGGCATTATCGTGATGGTTACCGTTATTGATTTCTTATCTGGGCAATTACGTAAGCGTTTAGTCTAATGAACATATCACTATACGAATGATGGAAGCTGGCACACGATGTGGTACCAGCTTTTTTTAATAAAAAGGAGAAAAATATGCAATTATCAATATTGTCAACGTCAGATATTCATGGGCATATACGAGCAGATGATTTTCGACGGCCATTATTAAATGATAGCTTAGGGTTATCACGGGCAGCAACCGTCATTGCAGACTATCAGCAACGAGCAAAGTTATCTGGCGATATTTCTTTAACTATTGAAAATGGCGATTTTATTCAAGGCTCACCATTAGCTAACTATATTGAAAAAGTCGCCACTGACCAGACAGATATTTATCAGGAATTGGCGGATGCTCTTTCATATGATGTGCGTATTCTTGGTAACCATGAGTTTAATTTTGGACGCGCTTATATCGAAAAAGTGTTTGCTCAAACCCCAAATTTACTGAATGCTAATATTTTGGATGAAACGACCCAACAGCCATTCGTGGGTCAGCCGTATAAGATTTTTGAACGGCAAGGTGTCAAAATTGGTGTTATTGGCCTAACAACACAATACATTCCACACTGGGAACAGCCTGCACATATTCAAGGTCTGACTTTTGCTGATCCAGTCATTGTTGCCCAGAAGTATATTGCTGAAATACGTTCACAGGTTGATGTGTTAGTACTGGCGTATCATGGTGGCTTTGCCGAAGACTTACAAACTGGTAAGCCATTAGAGCGTGTCACTTCGGAGAACCAGGGCTATCAATTATTACAGTTAGTAGGAGTTGATGCACTTGTAACAGGTCATCAACATCGCGAAATTGCTGAGGTGGTTCACGGAGTACCAACAACTCAGCCGGGCTATCGTGGTGACCATGTTGGGTTGATGACACTAACGTTGGATGAGAAGAAACATCGTACGGCGGCTACAGCGGAATTATTAGCAACAGGCGACGAACCCGAACGTGGTGATATTGTTGCAATGATTGATCCGCTACAAGAGAAGGTAAACCAATGGTTGGATACGCCGGTCGGTCAGGTTGGTGATAATATGCAGGTGACAAATCATTTTAAGGCGCGTTCACATAATCATCCGTTTATTGAGTTAGTTAATCGTGTGCAAATGTCAGCAACTCATACGACGATTGCGAATACGGCTCTATTTAATGATGAGGTGCGTGGATTAGGTAATGCAGTGACACAACGTGATATTATGACCAATTATATTTTTCCTAATACCTTAGTCGTAGAAAAATTAACGGGGCAAGATATTAAAGATGCCTTAGAAGTGAATGCGCGTTACTTCCAACTATCAGCAGATGGTGATTTGACGATTAATCCATTATTCACTAACCCGAAGGTACAGCATTATAATTATGATGTTTGGAGCGGGATTGATTATACCTTTGATATTCATCAACCAATGGGATACCGTGTCGTTAAAGTTGAAAAAGATGGTCAACCCCTGGATATGACCGCAACTTATGAAGTGGCGATGAATAATTATCGTGCTGGTGGTGCTGGGAATTTCCCAATGTTTTCACCAGATAAAGTTGTGCGTGAAGTGCAACGCGAAACACCAGATTTGATTGCCGAGTATATTATGGATCATCCTGAAATTCATATTGCGCAACCGACGAATTTGACGGTTATATTCTAAATTGCTTTTCTTTAGGGAGTTTGATAGACTAAGACGACCCTAGGAGGTGATAAGATGATACGTTTAGTATCTTCTAGTGACGCGGTTAACAGTTGTTGACTGAATCACTAGAAACTTTCTTTCTAATGATTCCGATCGGAAGAAACGAAAGGAAATAAAAATGACATTAACTATGCAGCCCTATCAATACATGAAAATCAATGAAATTGTGTATAACTTAGTTCATCAATATCAAGCGGTGAATGATTTAAGTACTGTTGCAGCCTTACAAGAGTTAGCAGCAGAGGAAATTCGTGAAACAGTACCGGGAAATCATCCAGAAATTGATCAATTATTGACAAATATTATGGACCGTCGCTTGCGTCACCGGGCTACTGAAAAGATGGTTCGAGAATTGAAGCCATTTGTTATACCATTTGTTGAACCTAATAAAAAGCAAATCGCACAGGTTTTTCGAAAAACGAAAAAATTAACATTGCCTGATTTGACGGTGGTTGATTGGCGCGATTATACATTCTTTGCTTGGAATGATATTGCAACACAACGTAAGTATATCTTGTATTATGAGAATGAACAGCTACTGGGACTTGTGGGCGATGTTTCAAGTCCAGTTGTTAAAGGGTATTGCGCTATTTGTCATCATGAAGAAAATGTGTCGATGTTCTTGGCGTTAAATAAACGTCGGGGAGACGGCCGATATACGAAGAAGGGGAATTATATTTGTGTAGATAGTTTACAGTGTAATCGTAATTTACATGAACGGGATTTCTTTGATAAATTTGTGACGACAATTAAAAAACAGTAACAGTTGATACTTTAGAAGAGAGCTGCGAGTCTGCCGATTGAAAAGGTAGATTCGGGGCTCTTTTTATATTCAAATCCAGTTAAAAAGTAGGATTTACGATACAATCAACATCATAAGTAGTAAAAAATTAAGGGGGTTATATGTTTAGGCAGGATCTTAGGAAATATTTATTGGAATATACGGCCAAACATCCAAATATGACGGATGATGAAACCCATTTGGTGAGTGAAGTGATTACGCAATCAAATGCACAAAAAACTTCTCAAGAGAAGGAAATACTTGTTAT
>JACYYJ010124879.1_pt1 | contig 18009 bp, 23 predicted proteins | sample 8236861 | NCBI WGS metagenome assembly JACYYJ01 (sample SAMN14103086, study PRJNA606662) | landfill metagenome | isolation source: landfill solid waste | place: India:New Delhi, Okhla landfill site | collected 2017-11-05
GCCTACTAAGCCCAGTCGACCGGCGTCGTGATCGCCGCCTCCTGTGGTCTGACTCTGCCGTTCGTCAGCGTCTTCTACATCGTGCCGGATGCGACGATCCGGGCCAACCTCCTGCTGTCCAGCGCCCTGGTGGTGGTGTTCGCCGCCGCCTGCATCCTGTTGATGGGCGCCGGCCTCACGGTGTTCATCGCCGCCGCCACGGCAGGTGTGTTCGGTGTCCTCGCTTTCCTCGTCGCCACGCTGATCGCCCACCCCGCACCCGGCATCGCGGCGGGGACCGCCGCCGTCGCGCTCGCGGGCATCTCGATGCTCCCGAGGGCCACCATCTGGCTCGCGAAACTGCCACTGCCCCACATTCCCAACACCGCCGAGGAACTCAAGGAGGACACGGGCTACCCCGACTACTCCTCCATCGAACGCAAGACGAGCGCGGCCCACAACTACATGACGGGCCTGCTCGTCGGCAGCGGGTCGGTCACCGCCATCGCCGCGATGCTCACCGCGACGTCGGGAGACATCTGGGGCGTCCTCACCGCGGTCATCGCGACGCTCGTGTTGTTGCTGCGTGGGCGCACCTACGCCAACGGCAGCCAGGCCGTCGCGCTGCTCACCACCGGCCTCTTCTCGGCCGCGGGCATCGTGCTCGGCTGGATGTGGATGGAAGACGCTCAGGGGCGCCTGCTCTGGGTGTTCGGCACCATCATGGTGCTCGGCGCTGGTGCTCTCGTCCTCGGCGTGGTGTTCCCCAACCAGCGGTTCACCCCTCCGATGAGGCGCGCGGTGGAGATCTTCGAGGCGGCCTGCATCGCGTCGGTGCTCCCCTTGGCCCTCGCCGTGATGGGGCTCTACTCCACGCTGCGTCACCTCGACATCGGGTGACCCAGTCCACGTGCGGCACGACTTCGAGGGGGTTCGCGTGCGTTCGGCCCGGACGATGAGACGACACAGGGCATTGGCGCTCGCCGCCGCCATCGGCGTGGCCGGGACGGCGCTGGCACCGGTGCCCGCGTTGGCGCAGGAGAACCCGCCCGGCGCCGACAACAGCGGCAGCTACGCCGCCGCGCCACCGCCGGTGGACACAAGCGCGCGGCCGCAGGCGGACGGTCAACCGGACAAGAAGTACGGGAAAAAGATCGGTTGCGTGACGAAGGATCTCGAGTACACCGACGAGATCCAGAACGCACCGTGGGGCCAGCGCTATCTGCGCATCGACGAGGTTCACTCGCTCATGCGCTCCACCACGGGTGCCGTTGGCGTCTCCACCGACACCGGCAAGCCCGTGAAGGTGGCGGTGATCGACACCGGAGTCCGGAAGCACGCGTACTTCAAGAACGGCGTCGAAGGCGTCGCCGACTACGTGAAACGCGAGCACAAGGGACTCGAGGACTGCGACGGCCACGGCACCGAAGTCGCGGGCATCATCGCTGCGGACACACCGGACCACATCGGGTTCATCGGCGTCGCACCTGACGTGCAGATCCTGTCGATCAGGCAGTCGAGCCAGAACTACTCGGCCGACAACGGTGGCGCGGCCAGCGGAGGCGCACCCAGCAACCCAGGCCCGTCCCAGGACAGTCGCACCCAGGGCAGTGAGGGCGCGGGAACGCTCGGGACGCTCGCGAAGGCAATCGTGCACGCGGCCGACGCCGGAGCCCAGGTCATCAATATCTCGATCAACAACTGCCGTCCCGGCAGTAGCGAGATGTTGCCGGACGAGCGGGCCCTGCAGGCCGCCATCGACTACGCGGTCAACACCAAGGACGCCGTGGTCGTGTCGGCGGCCGGCAACGTATCGGACAACACGAACTGCGAACAGAACAGTCAGGCGCTGGCGGAGAATCCGACGACGATCGTGACCCCGCCGTGGTTCGCCGACGACGTCTTGTCCGTTGCGGGCATCGACGACACCGGCGGAGTCGCGGAATTCAGCATGCACGGCCCGTGGGTCAGCGTGGCCGCACCGGGCACCGGGATCATTTCCCTCGACCCCGCGCAGGGTTCGGACGGCCTGGCCAACATGATGATCGACGGCGGTGAGGCACAGGAGATCAAGGGCACCAGCTTCGCCGCACCGTACGTCGCAGGCCTGGCTGCTCTTGTGCGTGCGAAGTACCCGGACCTCGACGCCCACGGAGTCATGCACCGGATCAAGTTCACGGCGCAGCACCCCGCAGCGAAGGGCGGCCGGGACAACTTCGTCGGCTACGGCGTCATCGACCCCATGGCAGCGTTGACGGCCACGGTGCCCGCCGAGGAGAACATTCCGCCGGCGAAAGCTGAAGTCCTGCCCTCGGACATGCCACCCGCCGCGAACCGCAACTGGACACCGATCGTGGTGGCGCTGGTGGGATCGGGTGGCGCACTCGCCGCCCTGGGAATCACGCTCTTCGTGGTCCACACCATTCGCCGCAACCGCAAGAACGAAGAAGACCCCGCCCGCCCCTGACTCCCCGCCTGACACACTTCCCGCATTTAGCCCGCTGAACGTGCTTGCTCTCGAAGCCCGCGTTTAGCGGGCTGAATGCTGTTTACGCACAGACCAAACCAGGATGCTCCAGCCGCATCGCCTTCGAGTCAGCGCCCACCACACAACAGAACGGCGGCAGCCGACCCGAGAAGAATTCGCACTGCCGCGTTCTGCGGGCAGAACGCGGAAACACAGTGACGGGAGTCCCTGCGGTCTTACGAAAGGGACGGGATCTTACCCGTGTTCACCGAGCCACGTTCTGCGGGCGAAACGCGACCGGGACTTCTGCCGCGTGCCACGCGCACCCACACACGCACACTAAGAAGCCGGGCGGTGGACCTTCTCGAAGTCCACCGCCCGGCTTGTGTGCTTGTGACTGCCCGCCGCGTCAGTTACCGCCCTGCGCCTGTCCTTCAGGCTGGATCACCGGAACAGACTGCTCCTCGACAGGCACGGTGTCGTACGTCCGCTGAGCGTCCTGCGGGTTCAATGACGGCCCAGACGGCAGGAGCTCGGTGATCGCATCGGGGGCGGGTTCGAGCTTCGTCAACCCGAGTCCCTGAGCGATCTCCTTGTTGGGAACCCCGTAGCGCACTCCCCGGTCGGAGATGAGCTGGATGCCGCCGCGGTAGAAGGTGTCCTTCGTCGTGGCCGTCTGGACCGCTGCCGCGTATCCGGGCGGCATGTAGAAGTTGTCGACCTTCATACCGTCCGGCGACGGCGTTGCGATCTTCACGTACTGCGGGTTGCCTTCCTCGGCGCCAGGTACCGGCAGAACACTCGAGATGTACACCGAGGTGTACGCGTCGCGCTGTTCGCCTTCGCCCCGGATGTCCCACCCCAGGCAGGCGACGGGGTGCTGCAACTGGTCGAGCACGGTGGGCATGGTGTCCGGGAAGTGATCCACATCCCGGAGGTACCCCGCCTCACCACGGTTGATCTGCGGCATGCTCTGCACCACGTCCGGAGTCACCGTCTCTGCGGTGCCGCCGTTGTTGCCTCCGCTGTAGAGGATCATGTCCGCCACGGCCGACGAGATTCGCTGGATGCCCTCCCGCAGCACGACGTAGGAGTCCGTGCGCTCGGTGAGTTGCGTCTTGAAGACGGAACCGACCGTGAGCCCGTTGGCGTTGAAGCTGGGCTGCTGTCCCGCGTGCGGGATCGTCGGGGCGACGAGACTTCCGACCGACGGGATGGCGTTGAGAAGCCCGGTCGAGATGCGCCGCGCCCGTTCATCGTTGTCGTCGATGCGCAGCGCCGATGTGACCTCGCTCTTGTTCAGGTCGACCTCTGCCCGCACGGTGTTGGCGTTCAGCTGGTTGGCGTCGGTCTTCTGCCGGTACACGAGGTAGTGCTTGCCATCCTCGGCCTTGACCAGCAGTGCTTGGTTCTCGGCGAGCTCGGTACCGAGGTCGCTGACCTTACGCCCGGCGATGACCGTCGTCTCCGTCACGGCCTTCTCGCGTGCGACCTGGTCGTTCAGCGACGAGTCCACCTTGATCTGGTCGCACACGCCCCAGTTTGACGAGATCAGCTGACTTTCCGAAGGCAGCAGGTCCGGGCCGTCGGGAATGCCTTGGAGTCGGCCCTTCGGGATGTCCTTGAGGTGTTCGTCGGACACCACTTCCGGCGCCACGGCCTGCACTGCCCCGCCGCCCTGTGCGTTACCCTGCTCTTCCCCTTGGTTCTGCGCCATGAGGATCAGCCGCGCGGAGGCGAGGTTGAACGTCGGAATCAGCTTTTTCGGCTCGCCGGCGACCACGTACACGGTCCCGGACTGTTCGCCGATGACGATGCCTGAGTCCGGCGCCTTCGGGTCGGGCTTGAAGAAGCCGACGATGATGAAGGCGAGCATCCCCAGGCAGCTCAGCACGACACCCACGATGGTGGCACGCGAGTGTGTGCGCATCGGGTCGTGCAGCATCACGGCGTCCTTGCGCACCAAGGCGGACTGCATGCGGCGCAGCACGAATTGGTAGGCCTGGACTTGCGACTTTGTTGTCGGTGTTGACGGCATTCTTGACCTACAGCTCTCCCACTCGCGGTACGGTTCCGCAGGATAGCCGTACGGGGACCGTTCGGTGTTGGTTTCTACCAACTCCGGTTAGTGTGCGACTCGCCGGGATCGGCTGTCAGCTCAGTTGCAGGCACAAGGGGAAGAGATCGAGCGGATGTCCGTCAGCACTCCTCCACGTCCGCCGGGCCCACCGCAAGGGCCCCCGCCCCCCGCAGGGCGGCCAGCGGGTCCACCGCAGCGACCGGGACACCCCGTGGCCCCGGGAGCCCCCGGCACGGGCGCGGGTCCGCGGGCACCGCAGGGTACGCCGCCGGCACCTCCGGGTGGCCCGGGTGGACCCGGGCGTCCTCGTGGCCCGCAGGCTCCGGGCGGTGTGCGCGGCCCTGGCGGACCCGCAGGTGTCCCCGGCGGCCCCGGCGGGCCGGGTCGCCCGGGAGGACCGGGTGGNNCCGGGTGGGCCGGGAGGACCCGGCGGCTCCGGAGGTCCCGGCGACTCGGGTGGCGCACCACGGCCTCCGGAATCCGCGCCTACGCCCAAGGTGGCGCCTCCTGCCCGGCGTCGCATGTTCGGCGCCAACTTCGGGCCGCTCCCGGTCGCGAACCTCGTGCTGCTCGAGATCGGCCTGGCGATCGGGCTGATCCTCATCGCGATCAACCAGTCGCTGGTCTACGTCGCGATGGGTGTCGCCGGGGTCATGCTGATCCTGGCGTTCCTGCGCTGGGGCGGCCAGTGGTTCACGCAATGGGCCGGACTGACCGCTCGCTACGCCCTGAGGTCGCACGACCGAGTGGCGGTCCCCCCTGAGCCCAGCGTCGAGGTCGAGGCGCTCGCAGCCCAGGACGAAGACAAGGTGATCGGCCCCGACGACGCCCGTGTGAGTCTCCTGCGCCTCGCGGTTCCCGACCTCGTGGTGGCGCAGGGCCGGGACCACGAGCACCAGGAGGTCGGGTTCGCCTATCACGACGGCACGTGGACCGCTGTTCTCCTGGTCGAACCCACCCCGGCGTTGATCACACAGGCCGGAGGCGCGCCGAGTCTTCCCTTGTCGTCGCTCGCACCGTGTCTCGAAGACCGTGGTGTCGTCCTCGACTCCATCCAGATGACGTGGCACTGCTATCCCGGGAGCGCGGCGCTGCCCGCCGACTCGCCGGCGTTGGCGTCGTACATGGAGGTTCTCGGACCGCTTCCTGCGGCCGCCCGCCGTACCACGTGGGTGTCCGTACGGCTCGATCCGAAGCGGTGCCCCACGGCCGTGCGGGAACGCGGTGGCGGCGTCATGGGTGCGCACAGGGCGCTGATCGGGGCGCTGTCGCGCGTCCGCAATGCGATGGAGTCGCACGGTGTGCCGACTCGCCCGCTGAGTCCTGACGAGCTGCTGCGCGCGGGCATCTCGGCTGCGGAACTCACCGGTGTCGCCGGCTCCAACAGCCGGGTACGCATGCAGGAACGGTGGACCGGCGTGACGGCGGCCGGGATCGGCCATGCGAGCTACGCCATCACGGGCTGGCCGAAGGGCAAGATCACCACGAATCTCAACGCTCTGACGAGTGTCCGCGCGCTGTCCTCCACCGTCACGATGTCGATCTCGCCCTCCGACGAGGAGAACCGCATCGGACTGCGCGGCGTCGTGCGGATCAGCGCACGGAACCCGCGGGAGCTGGATGCCAGCGACCAGCGGCTGAGCGCTCTCTCCGAGCGCGTGGGCGTGACGCTGACCCCGCTTCGTGGACGCCAGGCGGCAGGCTTCGCCGCCACCCTGCCGATTGGAGGCACCGCATGAGCGCGCGCGTACACGATGCCAACAAGGCCATCGGGGTGGCGCCCGAGTTCGTGGTCGATCCGGCGTTGCTGGACGCGGTGAGTCCCTCCGGCGATCGGGGCGGCATCGTCCTCGGGTCCGGGCTGCAGGGCGAACCTCTGACCGTGTCGGCTCTGCGGGCGGCGCCGACCAGGATCGTGCTCGTCGGCGGCCTGTACCTGTCGAGGCAGGTTGCGATGCGTGCCATGGCAGTCGGCGCGTGGGTCGTCGTCGCGACGGGGCGGCCGACAGCGTGGCACGTGCTGTCCAACGCCGCGGGGCAACAGCAGAACGGTCAGCCGTCACCGCTGGTTCAGATCCGTCGGCTGTCTCCTGTGGAACTTCCGCGCCCGTCGGAGGACGCACCGCTGCTGGTCGTCCACGACGGTGGGCCCACTCCACAGGACCTGTTCCCGCCGAGGTCGGCGTGGCAGACCACCGTGTACGTCCTGCCGTACCTGCACCCTCAGGCCGGGGCACTGGCGAACTCCGCCGACCTGGTGTTGATGCAGCGCCTCCCCGCCGGCCAGGCGGAGCTCGCGGCACGTATCTGGCGGCTTCCGCCGCAGATGATGCGGCAGTTGACGACGTTGAAGGACGACCAGGTCGTCGCCCTGGGGCGCAACCTGTGGCGTCCACTGCGACTCGTCACGACGGCGAAGGAACAACAGATCCTGGGTCCCATCCGCCGAGGCGACTGAAACGACGGGGTTCCCCGAGGGGCGCGTTTAGCGGGCTAAACGCGCCCCTCGGTTCTGTCCAGACCAGAACAACCACCGTCCACGGCGCGAACCACCTTCAAGGCACCTGTGGACAACCGGCCGCCTCGTCACGTGCCTGTGGACAACTCGTCGCATCCCGGACCGCTTGTCAGGGCTACACGCGACGCTGCTGCCATGGATACTCACGTCAACACCCACGACGTTTTCCGCGGGTCTGTCGCCAGAAAGCACGGATATGTCACCGCTGCCGAACTGCGCGGACCGCGATATCGGCGCCTGTTCCAGGACGTCTACGCACCGGCCCATTTACCGGTCACACACGAACTCCGCTGTCGCGGTGCCGCTTTGATTGTGCCGAACGCAGCCGTATTGACAGGACGATCAGCGGCAACGGTACTGGGCGTCGAACTCGCGAAACCCTACGATCCGGTCGAGATCGTGGTTCCCGAAGAACACCGTTTCGGACCCATCAAAGGAATGAGCGTACGGCGCACCGCCGTAAGTCCGAACGAATCCCGCCCTTGGAACGGCATGCGCATCGCACGGCCGCGGAGAGCAGCACTCGATCTGGCCTTGCGCCTGTCGCCTCGCAACCACAGCTGGATCCGTCGACTCCGGATTGCGGTTCCCGATCTCGACGCCTTCATCCGCTCCGGCCTCGTCTCTCCTGAACAGCTCCGACGTGCATGGCGGAGACTTCGGAATCGGGGCATCAGGCTTGCTCGCGCCGCACTGTCCATGGTCGATCCACGCGCGGAGTCGCTCCCCGAATCGGAGCTACGCGTCGTACTCAACGCGGGAGGTTTTCGGCCTATCCCCCAATACTCGGTCACCAAGGCCGGCAGGGAAGTAGCCCGTCTCGACCTCGTGCTGGAGGAAACGAAAACAGCCGTCGAGTACGACGGCAGGTGGCATCGCAAACGTCGACAGATACGTCACGACAAAGCACGTCGAAAGCGGCTGATGGCGGAGGGCTGGACTTTCGTCGTCGTTACCGCAGAGAAGCTACGGGGTGACTACCGCACCATCCTGGACGAGGTACGGCAAGCGCAGTCTCAACGAGATCGCTCGACGTCATTCAGATCGCGCAGGTCCCTCGTCTTCTCAGCACGCAGCGCGAGTTGGTCGTCAGGAGGGTAATCGACCTTGACCAGGGTGAGGCCGTGGGCAGGAGCGACCACGCTGCTGCGTTCGCGGCTCTTGAGTACTTCCGCAGGCCAGTTCACGGCGCGCCGTCCGTCACCAACCCAAAGGAGCGCACCGACCAAGCTACGGACCATGGAGTGACAGAACGCGTCAGCTGATACGGACATGTGCAGCTCGTAATCGTCCACTCGCTGCCATGACAGCTCGAGAAGTTCGCGGATGGTCGTTGCGCCTTCTCGCTTCTTGCAGAAAGCTGCGAAGTCGTGCAGGCCTAGCAGTTGAGACGCTGCCTCGTTCATTGCCTCAACATCGAGCGGCCGAGTCCACGCCAGTGTGTCGCGCCTCCGTAGCGGGCTGACGCCCCAGGGCGCGTCCGACACCTGGTAACGGTAATGACGTTTCGCGGCCGAAAAGCGGGCATCGAAGCCCGCAGGTGCACGGGACACCCGCAGCACACGGACATCAGCAGGCAGAACGCGGTTGAGTCGGTGGCGCGCACGGTCGAGGTCAGGCAACCCGTCCGGGGAGACCGGCGTCGTCCTGGAATGCGTTTCGCCCGCAAAACGCGTCACGTCCACGTGGACAACCTGACCAGCCGCATGAACTCCGGCGTCAGTGCGGCCTGCGACCACCACTGAGCCCGCTAAAGACGCGCCCGGGGGCTGCTTACTCAGGGCGTCTTCGAGGACTCCCTGGACCGTGCGGCGGCCTGGTTGGCGGGCCCAGCCGGAGAAGTCCGTGCCGTCGTACGCCAGGTCGATGCGCAGACGAGCGAGCCCGCCCTCCCCGGAGGGAATGGCGGGCTCGCTGCGAGAACTCGTCTCGGTCAGGACTCGTCCTTCTTGTCCGAGCCTTCGGCCGGCTCGTCCGTGGCGTCCTTGGTGGCCGACTCGGGCGCCTCGGCGTCCTGGTCCTCGGCGGAAGCCGCCTCGGCCTCAGCCTTGGCCTCGTCCGCCTTCGGCTCCTCGGCCGGCTTCTCGGCCGCGGTGTCCTTGGCGAACTTCGTCTTCCGGGCCGCCTCGGCCTCAGCCGTAGCGGTCTTCTCCGACACCAGTTCGATGACCGCCATCTGGGCGTTGTCGCCCTTACGCGGCAGCGTCTTGGTGATGCGGACATAACCGCCGTTGCGGTCCTCGAAGAAAGGCCCGATCTCCGCGATCAGCTTGTGCACGACGTCCTTGTTGCGGACGACCCGCATGATCTGACGCCGGTTGTGCAGATCACCCTTCTTGGCCTTGGTGATCAGCTTTTCGGCGAGCGGACGCACGCGCTTGGCCTTGGCCTCGGTCGTCGTGATCTTGCCGTGCTCGAACAACGACGTCGCCAGGTTTGCCAACATCAACCGCTCGTGCGCAGGCGATCCGCCGAGACGGGTTCCCTTGGTCGGGGTGGGCATCGGTTCTCCTCGTTCAGCTGCGCAGCCGCAAGGTTACTTACAGCTGCTCCGTCTCTGCGTAGTCCTGGCCGTCGTCGTGGCCAGTGTCCGGGATGCCCGGCGACGCCGGCTCCGCGCCCCAGGTCTCGGTGCTGCCCTCGTACGTGGAGGCGGCGGCCGTGGGGTCGAATCCGGGCGGGCTGTCCTTCAGCGTCAAGCCGAGGCCGACGAGCTTCATCTTCACCTCGTCGATCGACTTCGCACCGAAGTTCCGGATGTCGAGCAGGTCCGCCTCGCTACGCGAAACCAGCTCGCCAACGGTGTGAATCCCCTCGCGCTTGAGGCAGTTGTACGACCGCACCGTGAGGTCGAGATCCTCGATGGGCATCGCGTAGGCGGCGATGGTGTCCGCCTCCTGCGGCGACGGCCCGATCTCGATGCCCTCGGCGTCGACGTTCAGCTCGCGGGCGAGACCGAAGAGCTCGACCAGCGTCTTGCCGGCCGACGCGACGGCGTCCCGCGGGGTGATCGACGGCTTGGTCTCGACGTCGAGCACGAGCTTGTCGAAGTCGGTGCGCTGCTCGACACGAGTGGCCTCGACCTTGTACGTCACCTTGAGCACCGGCGAGTAAATGGAGTCGATCGGGATACGACCGATCTCCGCGCCGGCCTGCTTGTTCTGCAGCGCGGGCACGTACCCGCGGCCGCGCTCGACGACCAGCTCGATCTCGAGCTTGCCCTTGCCGTTCAGCGACGCGATGTGCAGATCCGGGTTGTGCACGGTGACACCCGACGGCGGCACGATGTCGGCCGCGGTGACCTCACCCGGGCCCTGCTTGCGCAGGTACATCGTGACGGGCTCGTCCTCCTCGGAGGAGACGACGAGCTCCTTGAGGTTCAGGATGATCTCGGTGACGTCTTCCTTCACCCCGGGAACGGTGGTGAACTCGTGCAGCACGCCGTCGATGCGGATGCTCGTGACCGCGGCACCCGGGATCGACGACAGCAAGGTACGCCGAAGCGAGTTGCCCAAGGTGTAACCGAAACCGGGCTCGAGCGGCTCGATGGTGAACCGAGAGCGCGTCTCGTTGACCGTCTCCTCGCCGAGAGTCGGCCGCTGGGAAATCAGCACTGTTCTTCTTCCTTTCCTGCCGGCGCCCGCCATATGACGCCGAGAGGTGTGGCGTAGCGGCGGCGCACTCCGGGCGCCGCCGCCGGCCCGATCCCGGACAGAGCCGGGAACGGGATCACTTCTTCGAGTAGAACTCGACGATCAGCTGTTCCTGGATCGGGACCTCGATCTGAGCCCGCTCCGGGAGCTGGTGCACGAGAACCCGCAGGTTCGAGGGAACGACCTGCAGCCACGCGGGCACGGGCCGCTCGCCCAGCGCTTCCTTCGCCGCCACGAAAGGCAGCGTCTTCAGCGACTTCGGCCGAACATCGATGATGTCGAACTTCGACACCCGGTAGCTCGGGATGTTCACCTTCTGGCCGTTCACGATGAAGTGGCCGTGGCTCACGAGCTGACGGGCCTGACGACGCGTACGCGCGAGACCAGCGCGGTACACGACGTTGTCGAGCCGCGACTCCAGCAGCTGCAGCAGGTTCTCACCGGTCTTGCCGGTACGCCGCGCCGCTTCCTCGTAGTAGCGCCGGAACTGACGCTCGAGGATGCCGTAGGTGTGGCGCGCCTTCTGCTTCTCCTGCAGCTGCAGCAGGTATTCGCTCTCCTTGATCCGACCGCGGCCGTGCTGGCCGGGCGGGTAGGGGCGACGTTCGAACGCCTTGTCGTTGCCGACCAGGTCAACCTTGAGCCGACGCGAGACACGAGTCGCGGGGCCGGTGTATCGAGCCATAAGTCCTTACTCCTCCCCGTTCCTCAGACCCGGCGCCGCTTCGGAGGGCGGCAGCCGTTGTGCGGCTGCGGGGTCACGTCCTGGATGGTGCCGACCTCGAGACCCGCGGCCTGCAGCGAACGAATCGCCGTCTCACGACCGGAGCCCGGGCCCTTGACGAACACGTCGACCTTCTTCATGCCGTGCTCGGCGGCCTTGCGGGCGGCGTTCTCGGCAGCCATCTGGGCGGCGAACGGCGTCGACTTGCGGGAGCCCTTGAAGCCGACGTGGCCCGAGGACGCCCACGAGATCACCGCACCGTTGGGGTCGGTGATCGAAACGATCGTGTTGTTGAACGTGCTCTTGATGTGGGCGTGCCCGTGAACGACGTTCTTCTTTTCCTTACGCCGGACCTTCTTGGTCCCCGACGTACGAGACTTCGGTGGCATGGTCGGGTGGTTCTCCTCTTAGCGCGAGTTCTGCTGGTGAGCTGCCGCGGCTTCACGCTGCCCGCGCCGCATCAAGGTGCCGGCGTCGGTGTACAGCTGGCGCAGCGCCATCGGGCGGGCGTAGAGGGCCTTCGGCGACATCGGACCCGAGCCGCGGCGCAGAACCGCGCCCGCCCGGACTCGACTGCCGCTGGCACTCACTTCTTGCCCGCCTTCTTCTTGCCGGCGACCGTCTTCTTCGGGCCCTTGCGGGTACGGGCGTTGGTCTTGGTGCGCTGGCCGCGCACGGGCAGCCCGCGGCGCCAACGAAGACCCTCGTAGCACCCGATCTCGATCTTCCGACGGATGTCGGCGTTCACCTCACGCCGGAGGTCACCCTCGACCTTGAAGTTCTCCTCGATGAACTCCCTCAGCTTGGCGAGTTCGTCGTCGTTCAGGTCCTTCACACGGGTGTCGGCGTTGACCTGCGTCGCCGCGAGGATCTCCCTCGAGCGAGTACGGCCGATGCCGTAGATGTAAGTCAGCGCGATCTCCATCCGCTTTTCGCGGGGGAGATCAACGCCAGCGAGTCGTGCCATTAGCGGTTGCGCTCCTTCGTTGCATCGTTCTTCGGGTCTGCTCCCTGCCCGTCCCGGGACGACTCGCCGTCACCCGCCCGCTTTCACGGACGGTATCCCGGCCTCGGCCCGAAGCTCCGAGGGTGAACCGGATCGTCACCGACCCGGCAGGCGCGGGGAGGTTCTGCGTCCTGTCAGAGCTCTGACGACGGCCGCGATCAGCCCTGGCGCTGCTTGTGGCGCAGGTTGTCGCAGATGACCATGATGCGCCCGTGACGACGGACGATCTGGCACTTGTCGCAGATCTTCTTGACGCTCGGCTTGACCTTCACGTCTCCTGCTCTCCTGCTCGTGCTGAGTTGCTGCGCGCCCCCTGGCGGGAGTCGCCTCCCACCACGCTCGCCGTGATCACTTGTAGCGATAGACGATGCGACCACGGGACAAGTCGTAGGGCGAGAGCTCCACGACAACCCTGTCCTCGGGCAGGATGCGGATGTAGTGCTGCCGCATCTTCCCACTGATGTGTGCCAGGACCTTGTGGCCGTTCTCCAACTCGACGCGAAACATCGCGTTGGGAAGCGGCTCGATTACGCGGCCCTCGACCTCGATGGCCCCGTCCTTCTTCGCCATGTACTCCGCGTTTCGTGATCGGTTTGAGCGTTAGAGTGCTTGCCTGGGTGGCACACACGTCACCTCGACCCCAACTGAGCCAGAAAAGCACGTTGGAGCCGACGTGATGAGCACGCCGACTAGACAGTGTACGCAACGATTGTCAAGCCCGACCACGGGGCCCGCCCCAACAGTAGGAGACGTCACGGGGGCACGTTGGGCGGCTACTCACCGCGATTAGCCCGCAGAACGCGGTCGTGGCACCACGCCGGGTCGCCCGGGACCGCGTTCCGCCCGCTAAACGTCGTCGGACTCGGGCGCGGTGAGCACCCACGGACCGTCTTCGGTGATGGCGACCGTGTGCTCCCAGTGCGCGGCCTTGGAGCCGTCGTCGGTGACGACCGTCCAACCGTCTTCCAGTTCCACCGTCTCGGCGGACCCGCCCGTCAGCATCGGCTCGATCGCCAGCGCCATGCCGACCGCGAGCTTCGGGCCCTTCCCGGGCTTGCCGACGTTAGGCAGGAACGGCTCCATGTGCATCTCGCGCCCGATGCCGTGACCGCCGTACTCGACGACCATGCCGTACTCGACACCGTGCTTCTTGCCGACCTCACGAGCCTTGGACTCGATGGCGTGCGAGATGTCGGTCAGGCGGCCGCGGGGCGACACCGCCTCGATGCCTGCCAGCATCGCGAGTCGCGTGGCCTCGGACAGCAGCCGGTCGCGCTCGGACACGTCGCCCACCTCGATGGTGACCGCCGAGTCGCCGTGCCACCCGTCGAGGATGGCGCCGCAGTCGACGGAGAGCAGATCTCCGTCCTCCAGCACGGTGTCGCGGGACGGGATGCCATGCACGATCTGCTCGTTCACCGACGCGCAGATGGACGCCGGGAAACCGTGGTAGCCCTTGAACGATGGCACCGCCCCGGCGTCCCGAATGACCTGCTCGGCCAGCTCGTCCAGTTCTCCGGTGCTCACGCCGGGCCGCGCAGCCTCCGTCACAGCACGCAGAGTGCGCGCGACCAGAAGGCCGGCGGCTCGCATCGCCTCCAGCTCACCGGAGGTCTTGATCTCGATCATTCGCCGACGTCGAAACATTCCGAACACAGACAGCGCCGGACTCAGGAACGCTTCTTCAGCGCGTCGAGCACCCTGGCGGCCACCTCGTCGACGCCGCCGACACCATCCACGGTGACGAGGATGTCGGCGTAGTACTCCAACAACGGGGCCGTCTCCGAGCGGTACACCTGCTGCCGACGACGGATGACGTCCTCGGTGTCGTCGCTGCGGCCGCGACCGAGCAGCCGCTCCACAAGCACGTCCTCCGGCACCTTCAGCTCGATGACGGCGTCGAGCGACTGCTCGTTGCCCTTGAGCATGTCCGCCAGGACGTCGGCCTGCTTGGTGGTACGCGGGAAACCGTCGAGCAGGAAACCGGCCTTGGCGTCCGGCTCCGCCAGGCGCTCGCGGACCATCTCGTTGGTCACGCTGTCCGGAACGAGCTCACCCGAGTCGAGGTACCGCTTCGCTTCCCGACCGAGGGGCGTCTCCTCTCCGACGTGCTTGCGGAAAAGGTCGCCCGTCGAGATGTGAGGGATCCCGAGTCGCTTCGACAGCTCCGCCGCCTGTGTGCCTTTACCTGCCCCGGGCGGGCCGACGAGTAGTACACGCGTCATCGGAGGAACCCTTCGTAGTTACGCTGCATCAGCTGGCTTTCGATCTGCTTCACGGTGTCGAGCCCGACACCGACCATGATCAGCACAGCTGTTCCGCCGAAGGGGAAGTTCTGGTTGTTCCCTTCGCCGGTGACTGACAGGAAGAAGTTGGGCAGGATCGCCACGATACCGAGGTAGATCGACCCCGGCAGGGTGATCCTGCTGAGCACGAACCCGAGGTACTCGGCAGTGGGCCGGCCCGGACGGATACCCGGGATGAACCCACCGAACTTCTTCATCTCCTCAGCACGGTCGTCCACGTTGAACGTGATCGTGATGTAGAAGTACGTGAAGAAGATGATCATCGCGAAGTACAGCGCGATGTGCACGACGTGCGACTGGTTCGTGACGTAGTTCTGCAGGAACCGCTGCCAACCGGACGCCTGGTTCGGGTCGCCGATGAGCTGCCCGAGAAGGTCGGGCAGATACAGCAGCGACGAGGCGAAGATGACCGGGATGACACCGGCCTGGTTCACCTTGATCGGCAGGTAGGTCGACGTGCCGCCGTACATCCGGCGCCCGATCATCCGCTTCGCGTACTGGACCGGGATTCGACGCTGCCCCTGCTCGACGAAGATGACGCTCGCGATGATCGCCAGCGCGAGCACGCAGATGAAGAAGAAGGTCAGGCCACCCTGGTTGCTCAGGATGTTGCCGCCCTCGGCGGGGATCTGCGCGGCGATGTTCAGGAAGATGAGCAGCGACATGCCGTTGCCGACGCCGCGCTCGGTGATGAGCTCGCCGAGCCACATCATGACGGCGGTGCCCGCGGTCATCGTCAGAACCGTCAGCGCCAGGCTGTAGACGCTGTTGTCAGGCAGCACCGGCTGGTCGCAGTTGCCGAACAGCTGACCGCGGTCGGCGAGCGCCACGACACCCGTGGCCTGCAGGATCGCCAGAGCGATNNGGGATCACCACGGTCAGGAGCTGCACGATGATGCTCGCCGTGATGTAAGGCATGATGCCCGTGGCGAAGATCGAAAGCTGTAGGAGCGCGCCACCGCTGAACAGGTTCAGCAGCGAGAACACGTTCTGATCCTCGACCTGCGCCTGGCATGCCTGCACGTTCGGATAGGAGACCCCGGGCGCCGGCGTGACCGCACCGATCCGGTACACGGCCACGATCATCAGCGTGAACAGGATCTTCTTGCGCAGGTCCGGCGTCGCGAGAGCCGAGCGGAAGGCGCTGAGCACGCGGGGGACCTCCTCGGCGTCGTCGGCGAACCGACGAACGGCTTTGGCCGGCATTGGACCGGCTGGACACTTCGTCACTGGCGGCAAGCCAGACACGCTCGAGACACAACGGCCCAAGCGTGGGTTCGACTTTAACAGCATCGCCAAGGGATGCCGCATCTAGTGCATGATTCCCACGCCACAGGCAGACGCGAGACACGACGAAAGTCGACGAACCCGAATACGAAAGGTGGATCGCCCGAGCCTGCCGGCCCACTGTCCCGGGTGGAGCGGGGCGAACCGCCACCGCGTTCAGCGGGCAGAACGCGGTCGGCGCGCCTCGGAGCACACGTGACAAGGCCCGCCGGTCCACTGTGCTGGTCCGGCGGGCCTTGTCGGATCGCGTTGCGCGGAGTCGACCTCAGAGCGTGGTGGCGGAGCCGCCCGCCGCCTCGATCTTCTCCTTCGCGGACTTCGAGAACGCGTCGGCCGTGACGTCGAGCTTCACGCCCTCCACGTCACCGTTGCCGAGGACCTTCACAAGTTCACTCTTGTGGACCAGTCCAGAGGCAACCAGCTCGTCCTTGCCGACCGTTCCGCCCTCGGGGAACACGCGAGCGAGGTCGCCCACGTTGATCGCCTGGTACTCGGTGCGGAACCGGTTCTTGAAGCCACGCAGCTTGGGCAGCCGCATGTGGATGGGCATCTGCCCACCTTCGAAGCCGGCAGGCACGTTCTTCCGGGCCTTCGTGCCCTTCGTACCGCGACCCGCCGTCTTGCCCTTCGAGCCCTCACCGCGACCGACGCGGATCTTCTCGCGCTTCGCGCCGGCGGCAGGCTTCAGGTGGTGGATCTTGATGGCCATTACTTGACCTCCTCCACGGTCACCAGGTGCCGGACCGTGTGGATGAGGCCACGCACCTGCGGCGTGTCCTCACGAACCACGGACTGCCGGATCTTGCGCAGACCGAGGGTACGGAGCGACGCCCGGTGGTTCTGCTTGGTCCCGATCGTGCTCTTCAACTGGGTGATCTTCAGCTGAGCCATGTCAGACCCCCTGCCCCGCGCGCTGACGCAGCATCCGGGCCGGGGCCACGTCCTCGAGCGGCAGACCACGGCGAGCGGCAACCTCCTCGGGACGCTGGAGGTCCTTCAGAGCCCGCACGGTCGCGTGCACGATGTTGATCGCGTTGTCGCTGCCGAGCGACTTCGACAACACGTCCTGGATGCCGGCGCACTCCAGCACGGCACGGACGGCGCCACCGGCGATCACACCGGTACCGGCGCTGGCCGGGCGGAGCAGCACGACACCGGCGGCCTCCTCACCCTGCACGGGGTGCGGGATGGTGCCGGCGATCCGAGGAACGCGGAAGAAGTTCTTCTTCGCCTCCTCGACGCCCTTGGCGATGGCCGCGGGAACTTCCTTGGCCTTGCCGTAGCCGACACCGACCTGGCCGTCGCCGTCACCGACGACCACCAGCGCGGTGAAGCTGAAGCGACGACCACCCTTGACGACCTTGGCCACGCGGTTGATCGCTACGACGCGCTCGAGGTGCGGGGTCTTGTCCTGGGCCGCCCCGCCACGGCCACCGTCACGACGGTCCCTGCGGTCCCGGCCGCCGCGCTCGCGGTCGCCGGGCCCGCCCTGGCCGCCGGATTGCCGCGTACGTCCCGGCATCAGGCGTTCCTTCCGTTCTCGAGAATCTTGCTCATGTCAGAACTCCAACCCGCCCTCTCGGGCGGCGTCGGCCAGGGAGGCGATCCGACCGTGGTAGGCGTTGCCGCCCCGGTCGAACACCACCTTGGAGATGCCCGCCGCCTTGGCGCGGGCCGCGACCAACTCGCCGACCTTGGCAGCCTTGGCCTTCTTGTCGCCCTCGACGGCCTGAACGTCCGCCTCCAGGCTGGACGCAGAGGCCAGCGTGTGCCCCGCGATGTCGTCGATCAGCTGAACGACGATGTGCCGCGAGGAACGCTTCACCGACATCCGCGGACGCGCCGCGGTGCCGTGGATCTTCTTGCGCAGCCGGTTGTGTCGACGGATCTTGCCAGCACGGCGACGGGTGGAGACGTCCTTGCCGATCGGCTTGCGCTTCGTAACCGTTTCGCTCATGATCACTTACCCGTCTTCCCGACCTTGCGGCG
>JACYYJ010080908.1_pt1 | contig 17993 bp, 16 predicted proteins | sample 8236861 | NCBI WGS metagenome assembly JACYYJ01 (sample SAMN14103086, study PRJNA606662) | landfill metagenome | isolation source: landfill solid waste | place: India:New Delhi, Okhla landfill site | collected 2017-11-05
GCGACCGCCGGTCCGAACGCCCGATCGGCGAGCGACGCGAGGCGGACCCCGACCCGTCCACGGCGACGACCGCGACGCCCCGAGGGGGCCGACATCGATATCCGGTCAGCGCACCGCGCCGACCACACACGATTGGATGAGCGACCATGACCACCCACGACCGATCGCAGCCGCCCCGGCGGCGGTCCCTCCTCCGCCTCCTGTTCAACGTGCTGGCCGTCCTGGCACTGGCGCCGGCGGCGGTCCTCGTCGGCGCCGCACCGGCCGGCGCCGACACCGGCGACTTCCGCGGAGTGAACTGGGCCGTCCTCGGCGACAACTTCAGCACCGGCCCGCTCGTCATCGACGGCCTGAGCGCTTCAGACGGCTACGACACGGTGCGGGCCAAGGCCGACGCCGTCTACGACGACATGGAGTCCCTCCTCGGGGCCAACACCGTCCGACTGCCGATCAACACCCACACCGTCGGCACCGCCTGGTGGAACGCCTACCGCGGCGCCATCGACGCCGCGACCGACCGGGGCTTCAAGGTCATCCTCGCCTACTGGGAGGACGGAGCCGCCTCCGGCGGGCGGATCACGGACATGGCCGCGTTCAACACCATGTGGTCGACCGTGACCGACCAGTACGGCTCCGACTCCCTGGTCTACTTCGAGCCGATGAACGAACCCCACGGCTACTCCTCGGCCGAGTGGCGCGACCTCGCGGCGGACTGGCTCGACTACCACTACTCGGCGCCGCCGAACCGGGTGCTCATCGGCGGCACCGGCTACAGCCAGGACCTCCGCCCGATCTGCGACGACTCCCGCTTCGACGACACGTTGCTGTCCTTCCACCACTACGCCTTCTTCTACGGGGACGACACCGAAGCGGGCTGGCGCGACCACGTCCGGACCCGCCTGGGCGAGTGCGCCGACCGCGCCGTCGTCACCGAGTTCGGTGCCCCGATGGACAACGGCCTCGACTACAGCGTCCCGAACAGTGGCGACAACTTCGTCCGCCACATCCGCGCCGTCACCGAGGTCATGCGCGACAACGGCATGGGCGGCACGTACTGGCCCGCTCTCGGCGGCAAGCCCGGTGACATCGGCTACGACTGGTACTCCATGTTCGCCCTCAGCGGCGGCGGCACCGACCTGTCGCTGTCGATCCGCAACCAGTCCGGCGCCGACCGCCTGCGCTACGGCTGGGGCGACGACGTCGGCGACGGCGGCGGCGGTCAGAGCGGCGAGGTCGTGAACCTGAACTCGGGCAAGTGCATGGACGTCGTCAGCGGCTCCACCGCCGACGGCGCCGAGATCATCCAGTACGACTGCCACGGCGCCGCCAACCAGCAATGGCGGCTCGAGGACGCAGGCGGCGGTTACTACCGGATCGTCTCCGAGGCGTCGGGCAGATGCCTCGACGTCGACGCCGCCTCCACCGCCGAGGGCGCCAGGATCATCCAGTGGGCCTGCAACGGCGGGACCAACCAGCAATGGCAGCTGCGCGACGCGGGCGGCGGCCACGTCGAACTCGTCGCCCGCCACTCCGGCAAGTGCGTCGACGTGATCGACTCCTCGACCGCGAACGGCGCCCGGCTCCATCAGTACAGCTGCTGGGGCGGTGCCAACCAGCAGTGGGCCCTCTGAGGCGCTGACGTCCGGCCGGTCCGCGCGTTCGGCGCGGACCGGCCGATGCGGCTCAGGACGCCGTCCGGTCCCCGAACTCGACGCCGAGGAGCACGTCCAAGGCGGCGTCGTAGTGCTCGGCCTGGGAGCCGAACAGGCCCAGGAACCCGGCGAAGACCGCCCCGTTGTCGAGTTCGGCGAGGACGACCGCGTAGTCGGCGCTCGTGTCACCGGCCCCGACCCCCTCGTCCCAGGTGAGCCCGAACTGCCCGAGGACCGCTTCTTGCCCATCGAGGTCGACGGGCGCGGTCGCCACTTCCGACCGGACGATCCCCTCGGGCGTGTACAGGTACGACTCGGCGATGAACTCGGCGACCGTTTCGACGGTGCCTTCCAGATCTCCCGCCGCGGGCGTCACATAGCGCAGGTCGAGGGTGCCGATGCCGAGGAACCCGTAGTGCGTGCCGCTCGCGTCGATGGTCCTGGTGTCGGTCTCGGTGAACGGACTCCAGTCCTCGCCGAACGAGAGGAACGGCACCCAGACGTCGTCGGGCACGGGACTGGTCGCGCCGACCGACATGACGGTGAGTGAACCGTCGGCCTCGTCCGGCGGATCGGCGGGCGCGCTGGTGCCGTCGTCCGCCGACCCGGCCGGTGCGGCCGTCTCGCCCCGTTCGGGGCCGTCGTCGGCCGCAAGGCGCAGCCCGGTGACGACGAGGACTCCGATGACCAGTACCGCTGCGGCGGCGGCGAACAGCGCCGCCTTCGACCCGCGGCGGGACTCGGTGACCGGCGGCGGGCCGGGAGCGCGCCTCGGCGGTGTCGCGGCTGGTTCGGTCGGCGCATCGCCGGGGCGGGGTCGCATAGTCCCTCAGGCTACCGAGGCGTGGACCGGTCCGAAGAAGGCGGATCGCCGCCGACGCACACCCTCGCCCCCTCCGGACCGCCGGGACGGTGCGATGAATCGCGGTGCTTCGCGTCGTCATAAAGCGTATGGAACCGACAGCGGAAGCATTCGAACGGGCCCTGTGGGCGCTCCAGTCCGACCAGGAGCGGGAGAAGATCGCCAAGCACCGCCGAAACGGGCGCTCGGGTGTCATCGGAGTGCGGATGAAGGCCATCTTCGACACCGCCGCCGAGTTCGCCGACATGCCGCTCGACGAAGTCGAGCGCCTGCTCGAATCGCAGTATTACGACGCGCGGATGGGCGCGGTCAGCATCCTCGACTTCAAGGCCCGCCGCAAGCGGACCACCGACCGGGAGCGCCGCGAATTGTTCGAACTCTACCTGCGGCGGCACGACCGGATCGACGACTGGGACCTGGTGGACCGGGCCGCTCCCCGCGTGCTCGGCTGGTATCTGCTCGACCGGCCGCGCGATCCGCTGTTCGCGCTCGCCCGGTCCGGCGTCGTGTGGGAGCGGCGTTCGGCCATCACCGCCGCGTTCTGGTTCATCAGGCAGGGCGACCTGGACGACGCCCTGGCCATCGCCGAGATCCTCCTCGGCGACGAGGACCCCCTCATCCACAAGTCCGTCGGCACCGGCCTGCGGGAGGTCGGAGCGGTCGACCGGGACCGCCTGGTCGCCTTCCTGCGCAAGCACGGCGACGCGGTCCCCAGGGTGACCCTCCGCTACGCCGTCGCGAAACTGCCGAGCGAGCTGCGCGCGGACCTGATGGCGCGCTGAGCGGGCGCTGGGTCCGGTGCCGACCGCGCGTAGCCGGAGCCGCCCTTGATCCCGCCTCCGGTGGCCGGTCGCCGTCAGGCCGCCGCCCGGTCCTCGATGCGCCACTGGACTCCATAGGGGATCAGGAAGTCGAGGAAGGCGGTCGGGTCGAACGCCTGGGCGGGCGCGAGCGCTCCCGGCCCGGCGGGTTCGGCGACGAGCCGCCGGACGCTTTCCACGGCGATGACCGCGGTCGTGCCGTAGGTGTCGGCGCCTTGGACGATGCCGCGGACGCGGCGGCCGTCGGTGCCGGTGGCGTCGAGTACGTAAGTGAAGCGCTGGGTGCGACGGCCGTCCTCATCGGGTCCTTCCGGCAGGCTCGCGATGGCCTCCGGCGTGAGCGGGGCGTTCAGCCGGTCGCCCAGCGCCGCCTCCGTCAGGCCCTCGACATGGCGGAGGCTGAGGTGCCGTGGAATGGTCACCACCTCAGGCACAGGGAAGGCCGTCACCGGGGTCGCCTCCGCATGCCCCGGCAGGGTGATCGCAGTGCGGCGGCCGGGCACGCCGGTGCGCCAGTCGCCGTCGCGGTACGTCAGGCCGCCCCCTGCGACGGCGTCGATCGTCTCGACCAGCGAGCGCAGCGAGCCACGCGACATGCCGCCCCCGGCGATCACGTGGGTGGCGACGATCGCTTCGACCGGTCCGATGCGGTCGGCCAGGAGGCGGGCCATGAGGTCTACCGGGAGGCAGCCGTCGTTCGCGGCGGGGACGACGCTGACTCCGGCGCTCTCCGCCGCGGTGGCGAACGCGTCGAAGACGTGCTTGACGTGAAGCTGCTCGCCAGAGGTGTCGACGTAGTGGCAGCCGGCCGCGATCGCCGCGCGGACCACGGCCGCGCCCGACGAGGTGAACGGACCGGCGCAGTTGACGACACCGTCGCAGCCGCCGAACGCACGTACCAGCGCCCCATGATCATCGGTGTCGGCCACGCGTCGTTCCGCGTCGGGGAGGCCGACGGTCGCGGCCGCCTTCTCCAGGCGTTCGCGATCGCGTCCGGCCAAGACCGTCGCGATGCCGCGCCCCGCCAGTTCGGCGAGCACGAGTCTCCCCTGGTATCCGCTCGCACCGTAAACGGCGATCTTCATGTCGTCTCCTCACGTGATGGCCGCGCGGTCGCTCAGCCCTGTCAGCACAGTAAGGCGCTCACGTAAGACGATGGAATGCGCGAATCGCTTGAAAGTTTGCGTGATCGTCTTGCCGTGGCGGCATCGTCGATTACACTGGCAAGGTGGACGTGCTGTCTGACGTGGTGAGCGCGGCGCGGACCGGACGGCCGCATTCGAGCCGGATGACCAGGTCCGCTCCTTTCTCCCAACGGTTCCCCGCGGTGCCGTCCGCGGGGTTCCACATCGTCCTCCAGGGAACGTGCTGGCTGCTCCCCTCGCAGGGGGAGCCCGTCGCGCTCGGTCCGGGTGACGTGGCGTTCCTGCCGCGCGGGTCCGCGCACGGCCTGGCCGACGACCCCTCCACCCCCGTGAGCGAGCCGCCCGCCGGAGTCCGCGACGGCGAGGCGTCGGCCGACCGGCCGCCGACAGTGGTCATGCTCTGCGGCGCGTACCTGCTGGACGGCTCCAGGCCGCATCCGCTCCTGGACGAGCTGCCCGAGGTCATCCACCTGCCGACCCGGGTGGGGCGCCGAAGGGAACTCCGCGCCGCGGTCGAACTCCTCGGCGTCGAACTGGACAGCGACCCCCGCCCGGGCTCCGACGCGGTACTGCTCACCCTCCTGGATCTGCTCCTGCTCTACATCCTGCGCGCGTGGTTCGAAGAGCGGCACGCCTCCGGCGGCTCCGCCACCGGCTGGGCCGCGGCCCTGCGCGACCCCGCCGTCGCCCCCGCGCTGCGCGCCATCCACGGCGACCCCGGCAGGCGGTGGACCGTCGAGGAACTGGGCGCGCAGGCGCGCCTGTCCCGCGCCGCCTTCGCCCGGCGGTTCACGCATCTGGTCGGCCGACCGCCCCTGACCTACCTGACGTGGTGGAGGATGACCACGGCCGCCCGACTCCTGCGCACCTCCGACACTCCCGTGGACAGGATCGCCCAGCAGGTCGGCTACAGCTCGCAGTACACCTTCACCCACGCCTTCAAACGCCAGTACGGGGCACCGCCCGGCGGCTACCGGCGCCGAGCGGACTGAAGCACCGCCGCCGGCGGGGCCTCTCGTGCGCTGACGAAGGCGAGGCGCCGTCTGAGCCTGAGGCCGGGGGGATCGTGGTGCACCTGCTGGACCGGGCCGGGGACATGGCGGTCATCGGCGTAGCGCTGGGTTGAGCCGGGCCGTGTGAGCACGGTGCCGTCGACGGAGCCGGGCGTCGAGGGCGTGCCGCGGTCGCCGAGACCGCCATGCCCTGCTTGATACCGTGGCGGCATCGCCCAGCGACGCGACCGACCGTCGAGGATGGAAGGCGGCCACGCTGCGCCCCGTTGACCGTTCGACCGGAGGGCATCAAGGCATGAGGCCACCGAGCACCGCAGACGGCATGCCGGACCCGTGGGAGCTCGTCGCAGCGCTGAACCGGTGGGCCGAGGGCACCGCCTGGGTGGACTGGGTCGAACTCGCCGGCTCCCTCGGGCGCGGCGTCGGCGACGCGCTCTCCGACGTCGACGCCGGCATCGGCGTCCACGCGCTGGTCGAGGACGATGAGCGCATCGCCGAAGCGGCCGCCGCCGTCGAGGGCTTCGCACCCGTCGCCGCTACCCTGGTGCAGCACTGGGACGGCGGGATCGTCCACCTCGTCTGCGCCTACCTGGACGGACGCCAGCTCTCCCTGGTCGTATTCGACGAGGCCGCCCGGCCCGGCCTGCCGCCGCAGGCCGTCGCGACGGTCGACAAGTCGAACCGGCTCGCCCTCCGGCTCGACCGGGGCCGCTGGGACGCCGACGAGGGGACCGTCCGGGAATGGACGTTCCTGGCCTGGACGGCGGTCGGCGACGCCGCGCGCCACCGACTGCGCGAGCACCCTTGGCGCGCCTTGAAGTCACTCGAAGAAGCCCGCGACCACCTCTGGAAGGTCTGGGCCCACGCCCTCGGACTGGAGTTCGCCCTGCACGGCGCGGTGGCGGTCGAGAACGCCGGTGCGGCCCCGCCCGGCGGCATCGAGGACACGCACCCCCGCGACCTGAGCGCCGAGGAGTTCCACGGGGCGCTGACCGCCCTCGGCCGCCTCCTCGACCCCCACACCGCCGCGGACCTGACCGCCCTGGCCGCGACGGTGCGGCGCCGCGTCGCGCTCCTTCCCGGCTGAGCGGCCCGTGGCCGCCTCGCGTCCTCGTGCCGCGCCGGGCCCGGTCGCTCCTGCGGCGTCCGCCCGAGTCATCGCGTCGGCAGGCCGTCCAAATAGGCGCGAAGGACACCGGCGGCGTCCACGGGTGCGGCGCGGGCGGTGCGGTACATCAGGAGGGCGTCGACCAGGCCGACGAGATCGGCGGCGTGCCGCGACGGGTCGGCGATCCCGGCTGCCGCCAGGAGCGCGGCGGCCTGGTCGACGAGGAGGGGGCGCACCGGCGCCTCCACGGTGAGCAGGGCGCGCAGTTCGTCGTCGTCGCGCAGCTCGAACAGCAGGCAGAAGCGGGCCGCCTGGGCGTCCTCCCGACGCATCAGGCGGTCGAGGAAGCCGACCATCAGGTCCACCGCTTCGGGACGGGTGAGGCTGGCGGGGAGGGCGAGGGCGTCCAAGTCGACCTCGGTGTCTTCGGAGAGCCGGTGGACGACGAGGGCGGTCAGGGCGCGGCGCGTGCGCGCGTAGTAGGACGTCGATCCCGGCGGCAGGCCGGCTTCCCCGTCGACCGCGCGGTGGGTCAGCGCCCGGACGCCGGCGCGCGCGATCAGCCGTACGCCCGCTTCGGCGATCTGCTCGTGTCTGCTCATGCCGTTCTCCCTCAGGTAGGCTCTACGATCATAGAGGCTCTACAGAAATAGAGGAGGCGGGGACCATGGAGGTTGCGGTCGTCGGAGGGGGATTCTCCGGTGAGGCGATCAAGCGCGCGCTCGTCGAGCGCGGCGCCGATGTCATGTTGCTCTCACGCTCGCGAGGGTTCGACGTGCTGCGCGACGACGCCGCGGAGCGGCTGGCGCGGGCCGAGGTGATCGTCGAGGCGACCGGTCGCTTCACCACCGGCCGGAAGGCCGCCACCGACTTCTTCACCCGGTCGACCCGCGCCATCGCCGGTGCCGCTCGCGCCTCGGGTGCGCGCCATGTCCTGTTGTCGATCGTCAACTGCGAGCTGCCGGAGGTGCAGGGCTACGGGTACTTCGCGGGCAAGGCCGCGCAGGAGCGGGTCGCGCGCGAGCAGGGCGGAAGGCTGACCATCGTGCGGTCGACGCAGTGGTTCGACTTCGCCGGGCAGAACCTCGACCGGATGCGGTTCGGCCCGTTGGCCCTCGTGCCCGCGATGACGATCAAACCGGTCGCCGTGGAGGCGGTGGCCGACGTGATCGCCGAGTGCGCCACCGGGGCCCGCGTCGGCGAGCTGCACGAGGTGGCCGGTCCCGAGGTGATGACCCTCTGGGAGATGACCGCCCGTCTTCCCGGCAAGGCGGTCGGGCCGGTGCCGCTGCCGATCCCCGGCCGGATGGGCCGCGCCTTCCGGCGGGGGGCCCTCGTGCCCGAGGACGCGGAGGTGGTGGGCCCGAGCTTCTCCGCGTGGCTGGCCGCCTCTCGAGCGGATTAGGGAGCGGGCCGTGCAGTGACGGCCGCCCGCCGGTCCGTTCCCGCGCAGGCGCGGACCGTCGGGCGCTCTCGGCCCGGGCCTCCCCATGTATTTGAACGATAATTCTAGTTGTACTATCGTTCAAATAACTTACGATGGAGGAGGACCGATGTCGACGATCGCGATCCGGCGGGCGGGGCCGCGCCAGTGGGCGGGCCTGGCGCTGCTCGCGCTGCCCACGGCACTGCTCGGCCTGGACGTCACCGTGCTGTACCTGGCGCTGCCGAGCATGACCGCGGCGCTCGATCCCTCGGCCGCGCAGACGCTGTGGATCATGGACGCCTACGGCTTCCTCATCGCCGGGTGCCTCATCACCATGGGCACCCTGGGCGACCGCATCGGCAGACGTCGACTGCTCCTGATCGGAACGGCGGCGTTCGCGATCGTGTCGGTCTTCGCGGCGTTCGCCCCCAGCGCCGAGCTGCTGATCGCGGCCCGCGCCCTGCTCGGGGTCGCCGGCGCCGCGCTGATGCCCTCGACGCTGTCGCTGATCGCCAACATGTTCACCGACGTGCGGCAGCGCGCGGTCGCGATCGGAGTGTGGGCCACGATGTTCGCCCTGGGCATGGCGGCCGGTCCCGTGATCGGCGGCGCGCTGGTCGACGCCTTCTGGTGGGGCGCGGCGTTCCTGATCGCGGTGCCGATCGCGCTCGCCGTCCTGGCAGGCGGGAAGGCCCTCCTGCCCGAGTACGCCGACCCTCAGGCCGGACGCCTGGACCCGGCCAGCGTCGCCCTGTCGCTGGCGGCGATCCTGCCCGCCGTCTACGCGGTCAAGCACGCCGCCTCCTCCGGCGTCGGCCTCGGCACGGTGATCCTCCTCGCCGTCAGCGCGATCGGGGGCGCGGTGTTCGTGCGACGCCAGCGGGGACTGGCCTCCCCGCTGCTGGACGTCGGCCTGTTCGCCGAACGCGCCTTCACCGCGGCTCTGGCCGTGCTGCTCATCGGGCTCATCGGCGTCGGCGGGACCATGTACCTGGTCACCCAGTACCTCCAGCTCGTCGAGGGCCTCACGCCGTTCGCCGCCGGGCTGCGGATGGGGCCGCCGGCGCTGACGATGCTCGCCGCCGCCGTCGGCGCGCCGCTGATCGCCCGGCGCGTGCGGCCGGGACTGGTCATGGCGGCCGCGCTCGGACTCTCCGTGATCGGCTACGCCCTGCTGGCCTCGGCCGGAACGGGCGAGGCGGCGGCCGTGGTGACCGGCTTCGCGCTCGTCTACCTCGGCCTCGGCGCGCTCGCCGCACTGGGCACCGACATGGTCGTCGGCGCCGCACCGGCCGCGAAGTCCGGATCGGCCGCCGCGATGTCCGAGACCGTCCAGGAACTCGGCGTCGCCGTCGGTATCGCCCTGCTCGGCAGCCTCACCACCGCTCTCTACGCCTCCCGCGTGACCGTCCCCCCGGACGCCCCGCCCGAGGTCGCCGACCGCCTCACCGGCGGCCTCCCCGGCGCGCTCTCGGTCGCCGACGAGCTGCCCCCCGAAACGGTGCGGGAGGCGCAGGAGGCGTTCACCGCCGGGGTGAACATCGCCTCGGCCGCGGCCGGGCTCGCCATCGCCGCAGCGGCCGTCCTGTGCCTGGCGGCCCTGCGGCACGTCCGCCCGCTCGGCGAGGAGCAGGAGGTCGGCGCGGACGCGCGCTGCATCGCTCGATTACGCTGGAGCCCGGAGGAGGGGAGCATGGGCACCAGCGAAGCGCCCGCCGTCGACGGACGGCGTGCCAGGGGCGAGAAGCGCCGCGCCGAGATCATCGAGGCGACCCTCGCCGTCGTCACCCGCGACGGCGCGGCGGGCGTCACCCACCGCGCCGTCGCGAAACAGGCCGGGATCACCACGAGCCTGAGCACGTACTACTTCGCGACCCTCGACGACCTCCTCGTCGCCGCGCTCTCCAGCGTCGCCGAGACCTACACCGCCCGCATCCGCAAGATCATCGACGGACCCGGCGACAAGCTGCTCGGCCTGGCCGAGCTGATCGCCGACTCCGACGGCCCGGAGCGCGAACGCGCCCTCGCCGAACGCGAACTCTCCACCTTGGCCGCCCGCAGGCCCGCCCTGGCGCCGGTGGCCCGGCGCTGGCGCGAGAACGTCGCCGAACTCGCCGCCGCCCTCACCGACGACCCCCGGGCCGTCGCGGCGCTCGTGGCCGCCGCCGACGGCCTGTGCGCCGCCATCCTGATCGCGAGCGTCCCCCCCGACACCGACTATGTCTACAATGTTCTGTCTCAGGCGGTCGGCGCGCCGCGCCGCCGCTGAGGGCCCTCCCGGCGGGCCAGGGCCGACTCAGCCGGGGGCGTAGTCCTCGTAGAAGCGGCGCATGAGCGGCATCATCGCCTCCGCGAGCGCCCGGCGCTCGGCCACCGCTTCCGGGACCGGGCCCGCGAGCGTGGCCCGCAGCTCCTCCATCGCGGCCGCTCGGTCGACGCGGGTGAAGACGCCGTCGCGGTAGACCACCTCGCCGCCGCACATCGTCATCGCCACCGCGTCCGGTTTCGCGCGGGGCACGAGCGCGTCCAGCGGCGCGGTCAGATCGTCCAGGAACGGGCCGGTCACCCGCTCCCAGTCGATGAGCACCAGGTCGGCCCGCATGCCCGGCGCGATGACGCCGATCGACCCCTGCCACGGCGTCGTGGCCGCACCGTGCTCGGTCGCCATCCGGAACACCTGGGCGGGCGCGGGCACCTCGGTCTGGTCCAGGCCGGGGCGGCGGTGGACGCGCAGCACGAGCCGGAGTTCGGCGAGCATGTCGCGGTCGTCCTCGAACGGTAGGCCCGGCCGGGCGCGCCCGCGAGGCGGGCGGGGCGGCCGCCCGGGCCGAGGGCTACCAGGAGCGCGGCAGTTCGACGGGGCTCATGGCGCGGTCCACGGCCGCCTGGTCGAGGGCGTCGGGGTCGACGAGCAGGTGGATGCTCGAACCGGGGGCGAATCTGAGGAGGAGGCCGCGGTCGACTCTGGTCATGAGTTCGGCCTCGTGCGCGGACCCGTTGAACGCGAAACGCACCCGCAGTCGCAGTCGCAGGGTGTCCTCGTCGCCGCCCGGGCCCCGCATCCACGCCGTCACGCGCCCTTCGACCCGGAGCCCGTCCGCCGCGAGACGCTCGGCCTTCACCTGCTCCTGCGCGATCGGCCGGTGGCCGCGCGCCGACACCGTGGCGACGGTGACCGCGATGACCGTGATCACCGTGAAGAAGCCGACGATCATGAGGACCATCGGCAAGGGCATCGCGTCGCTGCTCTCCATACGTCAACAGGTTCGCATGGGAACACGCGCGGCCGGTGAACGCCGGGCGAACACTTCCCCCCGCCGCGCCGGTCGCGGCCGACCGTCCCCGACGGGGGCGCGCGTGCGCAAACACCGTCTGACCGGCGCCGGAAGCGGTATCGTGCGGCGGTCACGTCCGGTCGCATCTTCTACCTCGCCCGCGTCCGCTGGGGGAGGCCGATGTGGCTGGTCGCCGCCGGGGGCGCCCTGATGCTCTCGGTGGACCTGCTGTTCCTGGCCGCCAACGCGACGAAACTGGTCCACGGCGCCTGGCTGCCGCTGCTCATCGGCGTCGCCGCGTTCACCCTCATGACCACCTGGCGGCGGGGCCGCGAGATCGTCACCGCCGAGCGCCGGCGGCGCGAGGGGCCGCTGCGCGAGTTCGTCGAGCGGCTGCGCGAGGAGGCGCCGAAAAAGCACCGGGTGCCGGGCACGGCCGTGTTCCTCAACCCCGGCAAGACGACCGCGCCGTTGGCGCTGCATGCCAACGTGGAGCGCAACCACGTCCGGCACAAGCACGTCGTGATCCTGGCGGTGGAGACCGAACCGGTGCCGCGCGTCCCGGCCGAGGAGCGGGTCGCCGTCGACGACCTCGGGCACGCCCACGACGGGATCATCCACGTCACCGCCAGGCTCGGCTACATGGAGCGGCCCGACGTGCCCGGCGCCCTCGGACTGCTCGACGCCGAGCACGCCGAGGGGCGCCTGCGACTGGGGGAGGCGACGTACTTCCTGTCGACGATCCAGGTGGTCCCCGGGGACGCGCCGACCATGGCGAGGTGGCGCAAGCACCTGTTCGTCGCCATCACCTACAGCACCGCCGACGCCGCCGAGCATTTCGGCCTGCCGCGCGCGAGCGCACCGTCATCATGGGCTCGCAGATCGAGGTCTGACCGCCGGGGCGGACGCGCCGCCGCGCCGCGGACCGCGACGCGACGGCGCGCCCGCTCACTCGGCCCGCGCCCGCCCGATGACCGCGGCCCCGACGAGCAGCCCGGCGATCGCGAGCACCGCCGCGACCACGAACGGGTCGCCGCCGTGGACGGCGGGGGCGAACCCGACGCCCACGTAGACCGCCACGCCGCCGGCGCCGCCGAGCTGGTCGGCCGCCCGCTGGACCCCGGAGGCGATCCCGGCGTCCGCGTCGGTGGTCCTGGCGACCGCGAGGTACTGCAACCCCACCAGCCCGAAGCCCATCCCGGCGGCGATCAGCAGCATCGCGGGCAGCAGCCACGCCGCTCCGGCGTCCAGGACCGCCACGAGCGCGATCACCGCCATCGCGCCCGCGGCGGCGCCGAGCCCCGCCAGCACGCATGCGGTCGCCCCCCACCGGTCCAGCAGCCGGGGCACGAGGACCGAGGCCGCGATCAGCGCGACCGCCAGCGGCAGCATCGTCAGACCGGCCCCCAGCGGACCGAACCCGGCCCGCTCCTGCAGGTAGAACGTGAACAGCAGGAACGAGGTCGACAGCGCCCCGCTGAGGAGCATCGTCGTCAGGTTCGCCCGCACCCGGGGCCGGTCGGCGAAGAAGGACAGCGGCACGAGCGGGTTCGGCGCCCGCGACTCGACCCGTACGAACCCGGCGGCGGCCAGCGCCGCGCCGGCCAGCGCCGCCGCGCTCGCCCAGGGACCGGTTCCGGGCTCGCCCGCCTCGACCGCGGCGTAGGCGAACAGCAGCGGGCACGCGGTCAGCAGGAGCGCGCCCGGCAGGTCCAACCGGTCCCGGTCGCCGGAGGCGGGGCGGTCGGGCCGGACGAGCACGAGCGCGGCCGCGATCACGACCAGGATGAAGGGCACGGAGATCAGGAAGATCCAGCGCCACCCCAGGTGGGCGGTGATGACGCCCGAGAGGACGAATCCGACCACCAGGCCGCAGCTGGCGACCGCGGCCCATACGCTCAGCGCCCGCGACCGGCGCGGGCCCTCGGGGAACATCAGCACGATGGCGGCCATGGCGGCCGGCAGCGCGATGGCCTCGCCCGCGCCCTGCGCGAGGCGTGCGACCACCAGGACCGGGAACGAGGGGGCCAGGCCCGCCAGCAGCGAGGCCGCGCCGAACAGGGTCGTCCCGATCAGCAGCGTGCGGCGGCGGCCCAGCAGGTCGCCGAGGCGGCCGCCGAGCATGAGCAGCCCGCCGCCGGTGACGGTGTAGCCGACCACCACCCACGTCAGCGAGCGGCCTTCGGCGCCGAGGTCCGCGCCGATCGAGGGCAGCGCGATGTTGACCACGGTCACGTCGACCGCGATGAAGAACTGCAGCATGGACATCGCGCCCAGCACGAGCCAGGTGCGCACGGGGGACGGGTGCCGCCCGCGGGAAGAGGAAATGTCTGAAAGCATCGAATGCTCCGTCGCTCTGAAGATTTCGAGCAGCACGAAGGGCCGCTCCGGAATGATCACGAAGCGGCTGGACGTCCCAAACGGGCAGTGTGGTGAGTCGGACGTCCCGCCGCTAGCGGGACGTCCTGGTCACGGCCGCGCAAGCGGCCGAGCATGATGCGCCTGACATGTCGGCCAGCCTACCAGCGGGCGACCGCCGTCCACGGGCTCCCGCGCGCGCCCCGGCCGGGCACCGTCGGCCCCGAACCGCCGCCATGTCATCGGGGCGGGGGCGCCGTTCGGTCGTTCTCCTGAGGCGGTTCGTCCACGTGGAGTCGGACGGGCCCGGGCCCTCGCCCTTGGAGCGCGTCGTCGGGGTTGAGGAGCAGGCAGGCCCTCATGGAGAGGCAGCCGCAGCCGATGCATCCGGTCAGTTCGCGTTCGAGCCGTTCGATCGCGCGCCGCCGCTCTTCGAGGCGGCGTTTCCAGGTGCGTGAGACCCGTTGCCACTCTTCATGGGTGGGGGCGCGGTCGAGGGGGAGTCCGGTGAAGACCCGCCCGACGTCGCCCAGCGGAATGCCCAGGCGCTTGGCGACGATGAGCAGCGATATCCGCCGGAGCATGTGGCGCGGGTATCGGCGCTGGTTGGCGCCGTTGCGCCGACTCGCGATGAGGCCGCGCCGCTCGTAGAAGTGGAGCGCCGAGGCCGAGACGCCGGTGCGGCGGCTGACCTCGCCGATGGTGAGCTCATCGTCCGGGCCGGTCTTCACCGTCGCCCTCCCTACGGTTCGCGGCGCGGCGCGCGGGCGAAGATCAGCGCGGCCACGACGATGGACAACACCAGGCACAGTATCCCGGTGCCCAGCTGCGTCGCGCGCCAAGCCCAGGTGAACGCGTCGAGCTCGGCGGCGCGATCGGCGCCGAGCCGACCGGCGCCGACGTCGGCCGCGCGCTCGCCGTCGCCGAGCCGATGCCTCAGCAGCCCGGTGATCGCGGCGCTGAACGCGGCGATCACGAGCGCCTCGGCGGCCCCGCGCAGCGTGTTGAGGAACCCGGCGGCCATGCCCACCGCCTCCGCCGGGGCCAAGGCCATCGCCTGGCCGTCGGTGACGCCGAACGAGACCCCCATGCCGATCCCGATGAGCAGCAGCGGGACGGCCACCGAGGCGAGCGGCCGTTCGGGGGAGAGGGCCATGAGCCACAGATTCCCGGCCGCGACCATCGCCAGTGCCGCCATGATGATCGTCCTCGCCGAGACACCGCGGTCGACCAGGGCCGCGGCGCTCATCGGCATGACCAGGACCGGCGCGGTCAGCAGCAGCATGACCGCCCCCGAGGCCGCGGGCGACAGATCGCCCGCGGCCTGGAGGTAGGTCGGCAGGAACACGAGCGCGCCGAGGAACCCGATGGAGGTCGTCAGTGTCGCCATGCTCCAGCCCATGAAGGCGCGATTGGCGACCAGCGACGGCGCGAGGACCGGTGAAGCGCTCCTGCGCTGGGACGCGGCGAAGACGATGAGTGCGATCAGGCCCGCGGCGGCGCAGGCGAGGACGGCCGGATGGGTCCAGCCCAGCGCCGGGGCTTCGAGGAGGGCGAACATGAGCAGCGTCAACGAGGCGATGAACAGGACGCTGCCGCCCCAGTCGGTGCGCGCGCCGCTCGCCCGGGATTCGCGGATGCCGGTCGCGCCGAGGGCGACGAGGAGGCCGATCGCGGCGAACACCGCGAACGAGCCCCGCCACCCGGTGAGGGCGATGAGGAACCCCGAGAGCGTGGGCCCGACCGCGATCCCCACGCCCGCCATCGTGCCCATGAGCGCGAACGCGCGGTTGCGGGCGGCCCCGTCGTATTCGGAGGCCAGGATCGCACCGCCCGCGGCCATGATCCCCGCGCCTCCGGCGCCGGAGACGATCCGCGCGACGTCGACGAGCACGATCGACGGCCCGGCGGCCGTGACCGCGAACCCGGCGGCGAACACGAGCGCGGCGGTGACGAACATGCGGCGGCGGCCGACCCGGTCGGCCGCCGCTCCCGCGACGAGCGTCATGGCCGCGAACGCCAGGTTGTATCCGGCGACGACCCAGTGCAGCGGCGAGCCTGCGGCGTCGAGATCGCGGCCGATGCTCGGGAGGGCGACCGCCGTCCCGGAGATCGACATCGCGACGAGCACGACGCCGACGAGCACGACCGGGAGCGTGAGCGGAGAGGGCCGGGCCAGGCGCGGCGCGGCGGGGGAGACGGTGGCGTTCATGCCTTCGCTTTCTCTGATGGGACACGGAACGCCGCCCACCCCATCACCTCAACCGAAGTTGAGGTCAAGTCCGCGATGACGCCCGTCACCCCCGCCGCCCCGCTCCGATTCCGAGCGGTCGCCGGTAGGCGCCCGAGAGCGGGGCGGCCCCGGCGCTCCGGGGCCGCCCCGCCGTCAGTTCGCGCGGGCGATCGCGATGTTCGTGTTCCCGCGGCGGCCCGCCTCGTAGAACATGTGCAGCCGCCCGCCCTCCTCGGCGAAGCTCGGGGCGGCCGCCCGGGTGGCCTGCGGCTCGGTGTACAGGACGCCGAGGTGCTCCTCCCGGTCGAAGCCCGTCCCGACGTGCGCGACGCGGATGCGGCCGTCGCCGGCGTGGTAGACGACGTGCCCGCCGCCGTTCCGCGACCAGTAGTGCGCGCCCGAGAGCTGCCCGCCCTCGCCCGCGGCGGGGGAGATGAGCGGCTGCGGTTTGAACCGCCAGCCCGAGGCCAGGCTGTGCGACCAGCCGATGAAGATCTTGCGGGTGCCCGCCTGGTTGCCCATGAACAGCATGATGTGGACGCCCGACTGGACCGGGTGCGGGAAGACCCGCGCGTAGGACGCCTCGGACACGTTGGACGGCAGCATGTCCGTGTGCAGCACGACCCCGCCGTAGGTGAAGCTCCGCCCGTCGGTCGAGGTCGCGACCCGCGTGGTCCGGTTGTCCCCGTGGAAGTACAGGTACATCCGGCCGTCCCCGGGGTTCCACAGCGCGTGCGGGCTGGAGACGTGCGGGACCGAGAAGTGCCCGCCCCAGTTGCGGTCGATGATCGGGTTCGCCGAGTACTCGCGCCACGGGCCCGCGAGGGAGTCGGCGTACGCCAGGCAGATCCCGCCGGGGTCGTCGTGCGGCGCGTAGTACATGTACCACTTGCCCAGCGGGTCCCGGACCCTCCCGGCGACGTGCCGGACCGAGGGGAAGATCAACTCGCCGGTCGGGTTGTAGGCGAGCGAGGACTTGTCCAGCGCCGCGCCGAGGCGCGTGAAGGTCGGAAAGCCCGGCACGGCGGCGCTCGCCGGGGCGGCCCCGAACGCCGCGGCCGTGCCGAGGGCCGCCGCGCCCAGCAGCAGGCCGCGGCGCCCGAAGGCGGGTCGTCGATCGGATTCCATCTTGTGCTCCCGTCCGGCCCGCGCGGGGGCCGCCGCGCTCCAGTGCGCGACGGCGCTGATGCACCGCCCAGGGCCTTCTTCGGGACGAGTCTCGGGCCGCCGCCCGCCGCGAGTCAAGATGATAATACGAATTATCATCTTGACGTCCCCGAGAACACGATGCAACATGATCATCTGGACCCGTGCTGATACGTATTATCGGCCGATCGAGAAAGGCCCCGAAGTGACCGGAACCCGCCGCCGCGTGACACAGCGCGACATCGCGCGCATCAGCGGCGTCAGCCAGGCCACCGTCTCCCTGGTCCTCAACAACCGCCTCGACGCGGGCGTCCGGATCGCCCCCGAGACCCGCGAGCGGGTCCTGCGCGCCATCCGCGAGACCGGCTACGTCGCCGACCCCGTCGCCCGCCGCCTCGCCGACCAGAACAACCGCATCATCGGCGTGTTCACCTACGAGCCGGTCTTCCCCTCCGGCACCCGCGACTTCTACCACCCGTTCCTGGTCGGCATCGAGGAGACCGCCGAACGCTACGGCTGCGACCTGCTCCTGCTCACCAGCGCCCCGGTCGAGGACGGCCGCCGCCGCGTCTTCGCCGAAGGCAGCCGCATCCGCCTCGCCGACGGCTGCGTCCTCCTCGGCCGCGACAGCGACCGCGCCGAACTCGCGCGCCTGGTCGCCGAGGGCCTCCCGTTCGTCTCGGTCGGCCGCCGCGACGACGCCGGAGGACCGGTGCCGTACGTCGGCGCCGACTACGCCGCCGCCACCGCCGCCCTCGTCGAACGCGCCGCCGCCCTCGGCCACCGCAGCCTCGCCTACCTCGGCCTCGGCGACGGACCGGAGTCCTTCGCCGACCGCCGCCGCGGCTTCGACGCCGCCACGGCCGGACTCCGCGCCCGCCGCGCGACCGGCACCGGCCCCGAGACCCTCGACGGCCTGGTCGCCGACGGCGTCACCGCGCTGCTCCTCGAAGA
>JACYYJ010103795.1_pt1 | contig 17950 bp, 18 predicted proteins | sample 8236861 | NCBI WGS metagenome assembly JACYYJ01 (sample SAMN14103086, study PRJNA606662) | landfill metagenome | isolation source: landfill solid waste | place: India:New Delhi, Okhla landfill site | collected 2017-11-05
GTGATCTCCCTGACCTCGTCCTCGACACCCGCGTGGGCGGCCAGCATCTCGATGACCTCGCCCTGGATGAGGGTCGAGTCGACGTCGAACACCACGAGCCTCTTCGCCCGCCGCGTCAGGCCGGTCCGCTCGATCGACACGTCGAGCCCGCCGCGTGCTCCGACGTCGGCGAGCAGCGTACGCAGCTCGCTGTCCGACTCGGGCGTGTCGTCCTCCGCCGAGACGTACAACTCCAGGCCCGTGACGGGATAGTCCGCGATGCTCCGGATCGTGTCGATGTTGACGTTCAGGCTCGCGAGCCTGCGAGCGACCTGGGTGAAGGCCTGAGCCGTGATCGGCCTGCCGAGCAACACCAGCACGTGCGTCGACTCGCGCCGGGCCGGGGCGAACGGATCGGAGCCGATGGCGTCCCCGATCCGGACGTCCACGTTCATCGACACGGTCGCCATGGCCTGCTCGACCATCTCCTGCAGACCCTCGGGATCCGACTCGACGGAGACGAGCACACCGAGCACGAGCTGCCCGCGGATGACGACCTGCTCGATGTCGAGTACCTCGACACCCTGGCGGGTCAACGCCGCGAACAGAACCGAGGAGACGCCCGGCTTGTCCGGCCCGGTCGCGGTGATCAAGACTGGCGTGGGACTCACTGCGTCTCCCTCGGCTCCGGCGCCGTGGACCGGGAGAACCCGGTCACTGTTCGCTTGCGTTGTCCTTGTCGCGGTCACCCGGCATCGCGGCCGCGGTCACAAGCTCGGACGGCGCGTCCTTCGCGTCCTTGTGCGGCAGCGGCTTACCGGTGAAGGTCATGTGACCCTCGTTGCGCATGCGCTCGACCATGTGCGGGTAGTGCAGCTCGAACGCGGGCCGCTCGGAACGGATCCGGGGCAGCTCGGTGAAGTTGTGCCGCGGGGGCGGGCAGCTGGTGGCCCACTCGAGCGAGTTGCCGTAGCCCCACGGGTCGTCCACCGTCACGATCTCGCCGTAGCGGTAGCTCTTGAACACGTTCCAGATGAACGGCAGCGTCGAGGCACCCAGGATGTACGCACCGATCGTCGAGATCACGTTCAGCGTCGTGAACCCGTCGGTCGCGAGGTAGTCCACGTACCGGCGCGGCATGCCCTCGTTGCCCAGCCAGTGCTGCACCAGGAACGTGAGGTGGAAGCCGAGGAACGTCAGCCAGAAGTGCAGCTTGGCCAGCGGCTCGTCCATCATCCGGCCGGTCATCTTCGGGAACCAGAAGTAGATGCCGGCGAACGTGGCGAACACGATCGTGCCGTAGAGCACGTAGTGGAAGTGCGCGACCACGAAGTAGCTGTCGGAGACGTGGAAGTCGATCGACGGCGCCGCCAGCAGAACACCGGTCAGACCACCGAAGAGGAAGGTGACCATGAAGCCGATGACGAAGAGCATCGGCGACTCGAAGCTCAGCTGACCCTTCCACATCGTGCCGACCCAGTTGAAGAACTTCACACCGGTCGGAACGGCGATCAGGAAGGTCATGAAGGCGAAGAACGGCAGCAGCACCGCACCGGTCGCGTACATGTGGTGCGCCCAGACCGACACGGACAGGGCGGCGATGGACAGCGTGGCCCAGACCAGGCCCTTGTAACCGAAGATCGGCTTACGGGCGAACACCGGGATGATCTCCGACGCGATACCGAAGAACGGCAGCGCCACGATGTACACCTCGGGGTGCCCGAAGAACCAGAACATGTGCTGCCACAGGATCACGCCGCCGTTGGCCGGGTCGAAGACGTGGCCGCCCAGCTGCCGGTCGTAGAGCAGACCCACGAGCGCAGCGGTCAGGATCGGGAACGCGAGCAGCACCAGGAGGCTGGTGATCAGGATGTTCCACGTGAAGATGGGCATCCGCCACATCGTCATGCCGGGCGCGCGGAGGCAGACCACGGTCGTGATCATGTTGACCGCACCGAGGATGGTGCCCAGACCACTGACGATCAGACCGGCGAGCCACAGGTCCGCACCGATGCCGGGCGAGTAGATGGCGCTCGACAGCGGCGTGTAGGCGAACCAGCCGAAGTCGGCGGCACCGCCCGGCGTGATGAAGCCCGCCATGGAGGTCAGCCCGCCGAACAGGTACAGCCAGTACGAGAAGGCGTTCAACCGCGGGAACGCGACGTCCGGCGAACCGATCTGCAGCGGCAGGATGTAGTTCGCGAACCCGAAGACGATCGGCGTCGCGTAGAACAGCAGCATCACCGTGCCGTGCATGGTGAACAGCTGGTTGTACTGCTCCTGCGAGAGGAACTGCTGACCCGGGACCGCGAGCTCCGTACGGATCAGCATCGCCATCGCGCCGCCGGCCATGAAGAACGCGAACGCGGTCACCATGTACATGATGCCGAGCTGCTTGTGGTCCGTCGTGCGGAAGAACCGCAACAATGACGATCCCTTCACCGACTCTCGCGTCGGGTACGGACGCGTTGCGATCGGCTGGGGCGCTACGGCCGTCACTGAAGCCTCCTGCACTCGAAACCCCGCGAACCTTGCTGTCGCCACGGGCGGGGACCCACGTTGGCTAAGGGGGATCGTATCCCTCTCGCATCCGGGGTTCGCGCACCGGGAGCACAGATCACGTTCCGGCCCGGGGCAACCACGGCGCGCGCACCGGCACCCGAGGTGCCCGGAGTCGGAAAACCGCAGGTGACCGGCCATGTCTCAGCTCACACGATCACTGACTGAGACGCTGTTGGCTGCGTCACTCCCCTCTCAGCCGAGCACCCGCGACACCGCGTCGACCACCGGTTCCGGGGCTTCGAGGGGGATCAGATGACCGGCTTCGGGCACCACGACGAGCTCCGCGTTCGGCACCGTGTCGGCAAGATCACGCAGTACCTCCGGCGGCATCACCGCGTCCTCCTCCCCGGCGACCACCACGGTGGGCACGTCGACGGTGCGGAGCACGTCGGTGGAGTCCGGCCGCGCGGCCATCGCCCGCTGCGCCCACGCCACACCGGCCGGAGGCTGCCCGTCGACGATCTCGCGCACCCGCTCGACCACCTCGGGACGACGGCGGCGTGTGGTCTCCCCCAGCAGCGTGGGCAACATCTCGTCGGCGAGCCACCCCGCCGTTCCCTCGGTCTCGGCGCGCCGAGCGACGTTCAGCCTGTTCTCCCTCGCCTCGGGGGTGTCGGCGGTGGCCTTGGTGCCGATGAACGCGAGACCGCCGATCCGTTCGGGCGCGAGCCGCAGCAGGGCCATCGCGACGTAGCCGCCCATCGAGCTTCCTCCGACGACGACCTTGTCCAGCTCCAGCCGGTCGAGCAGCGCCACCACGTCGCGGGCCGCGTGGTCGAGGCTGGGCGCGGCGGTGCCGCCCTCGGGCAGCGGGGTCCGCCCGAGCCCTCGCTGGTCCGGCGTGATCAGCCGGGTGCGTTCGGAGAGCGGCGCGCGGACGGAGTCCCACATTCGCGCGTCGAGCGGGTAGGCGTGCAACAAGACCAGTGGCAGAGACGACATGTCCCCCATTGTCGGAGGAAGGCACTAGATTCGCGGGTATGACACGGCTGGGGCCTGTGCGGACGCGGCGGCTGCTGCTGCGGCCGTTGAGCGACGACGACCTGCCCGCCGTGATCGGGCTGCAGTCCGCGAAGGCCACCCACCCGCACGAGCCGGCTCCGGCGACGCCGACGGAGGCGCGCATCCAGTTCGAGACGTGGCGGCAACACTGGATCGACCACGGCTTCGGCTACGTGGTCGTCGAACACGCGGACGGGTTCATCGGTGTGGGCGGGCTCCAGAACAGCGAGCTCCACGGCGAGTCGGTGCTCAACCTCTTCTACCGCTTCCGCCCGGACGCGTGGGGCCACGGCTACGCGTCAGAGATGGCGAGCGCCGTGCTCGCCTGGGCGGCGCGCGAGATCCCGGAGAAGCCGGTGGTGATCGTCACGAACGTCAGCAACACCGCCGCGCGGAGGGTGGCGGAGAAGCTGGCGTTCTCGGAGTACCGGCGGGATCTCTACCGCGGCACGCCCGCGGTGTACTACCGCAGGTCGGCCCGAAGCGACGGGTGAGCGTTCACCAACGACGTCGGGTCGGTCCCCGACGGGTGCGCGCCTGCCAGCAGCCGCGGTGCCAGTGGCGCCGCTCGGTGACCGAGCCGTACTCGTCCGCGGGCCAGGCCACGACGTGCGCGACTCCGGGCTGGATCTCGTGGTCGCAGCCCGGACACCGGTACGTCTTCGTGGCCTGTGCGCCGGGCACCGAACGCACCACCCAGTCACCGTCGGGGCCGGACTCCGATCGTGCCCAGCCCGCGGACGAACCCACTCGGGGCTCGATCCGGCGCGCGCGGTTACGGCGAGGCATGACTCCACGGTACCGGCGGGCCGCACGGTCCCCGAGCCACGCCGCCCCGTCGTGCGTCAGTCGTTGACGGCCAGCGCGAACGGCACGAGTTGTTCGGCGGACGACAGCGACCCGTGCTGACCGACGAGCGCGGACTCCCGGGGCTCGTGCACCCGGCGCACCATCCCCGACCGGCCGCGCGCGGCCGCCACGACGTCGCCGATGCGCGGCAGCACCCGGTCGGCGACCACGGGCCCGAACCAGCCCGCCTCCACGGCCTGCGCCCGGGGCAGCACCCAGGCGCGCTCGCCGAGAATCTCCCGCCACGCCGCCAGCACGTCGTCCACGGCACCGTCCTCGACGTACACGTGCCGGGCCCGGGCCTCCCCCGCCAGCGCGCGCACGCCGTCCGTCAGGGCGGGTTCGGCGTCGAGGTCCACGACGCTGTCGTCGAGGGTGACCATGCCGTGGTCGGCCACGACGGCCAGCGCCGCGCCCCGCGGAAGGGCCTCGATCAGCGACTCCACCAGGCGATCGACCTGCCGCAGCTGCATCCGCCACGGGCTCGACCCGGGGCCGTGGAGGTGCCCCATCAGGTCCAGATCACCGTGGTAGGCGTAACAGAAGCTGCCCGCCGGGGCGAGCGCCGCGGGCACGGCCGCCGCGAGGTCGCCCAGCGCGAGCGTCCCGACGTACCTCCCGCCCGAGAGCACGGCCCGTGTCAGCGGTGTGTCGGCGAACTGCGCGGACGACACCACCGTGCTGTTCAGCCCCGCCTGCGCGGCCCGGGCGAACACCGTGGGCAGGCGTTGCACCTCGTCCGGAGACACGAGCGCGTGCAGGTCTTCGCCGTCGGGGTGCCTGCGCCAGCGCAACGCGTTGAGGACCCCCACGCCCGGCAGGTCGAACGTGTACCCCACGAAGCCGTGCTCGCCCGAGGCGACACCGGTGCCGATGGCCGCGAGCCCCGCGGCCGTGGTGGCCGGGTATCCGACGCGCAGCGGCCGGCGCGGCACCTGTGACAGCACCGGGGCGTCGTCGGCGTGGGCGGCGAGCAGGTCCCATCCCAGGCCGTCGACCAACAGCACCGCCACCCGCGTGCGCGGACCGAAGCCGAGCGTGTCGGCGAAGGGCGCGACTCCCAGCGCGGACAGCGCCGACGGAGTCACCTCGGCCAGCAGGGGGGTCTCGGCGTCGAGCACGGGCGTGTCCACCGCGCCAGCCTCCCACGAAGTCGCGGGGACACGCGATAATCGGAGCCATGCCGACCTACGCCTATCGCTGTCGCGTGTGTGCCGACTCCTTCGAGCTGCACCGTCCCATGAGCGAGTCCGGTGCTCCCGCGCCCTGCCCGCGGGGACACGACGACACTGTGAAGCTGCTGACCACGGTGGCGCTGACCGGCTCGGCGCAGGCTCCCGCCCCGTCGGGCGGCGGCTGCTGCGGTGGCGCCTGCGGCTGCGGCTGACGGCGCGGCGCCCGGCGAGCGACGTCAGCCCTCACCCTCGTACTCGGGCAGCCGGGGCCAGACGAGCTCGGCCAGTTCGGTGGCCTTGTCGCAGGCCGCGGTCTCGGCGTAGACGTAGAGACTCACGACCTCCCAGTCGGTGGGCACCTCGGCGGGCACGCGCATGTGCGGGGTGTCGATCACGCACTGCCCCTCGCTGACGAAGGAGCGTGTCGGTCTCCCGCCGAGGGTGTCGTCGTAGTGATCGGAGACGAGGGGACCGAAGTGGACCACCTCGAAGTCGAGGTCCACGCCCGCGTACGGCTCCCCGAGCCACCACCACGAACACCCACCGCCCCCGATGGCGTCCTCGAAGAGCACGCTGTCCACCCGCAGCACGTCGGCTGCCTCGTCCATCGTGAGCAGGGAGCACGGCGCCAGCTCGGCAAGCGACCCGTCCGCGAAGGTCATCACCTCGCGGGTCCCGGAGGAGAAGACGAGCTGCTGCACGCCGTCGGTGACGAGATCGGCCACGGTGCACATCTCGGCGTCGCCCGCGTCGCCCGCGATGTCGCCGTACGACTGGTACGCCGCGATCTCGAGGCCCACCTCGTCGGAGAAGACGAGCTGCTGCCAGCAGGCCCACTCGTCCTCGAAGTGTCGGCGGGTGACCGAGCGCGCGAGCTTCGTCGACTCGTCGGCCTGGACGAACGGCGTGGCCCAGTGGAGGTCTCCGATCGTCACGGCCAACCCGGCCGTTCCGATCTCGACTTCGGCGTCGCACCGGAGGAACCCGGATGTCGTTCGCTCGACCGACGCGCCGGCCTCCCGGAGCCGCCGGGTGTCGAGCAGGCTGCAGAAGTCCACCGCGTCGAGGTCGCCGAGCGCCGCCGTGCTCGTCAGCGGCGGCACGTCGGCGGCGTCGGCCACACCGTCGACGGTCGGCGCGCACGAGGTCAGGAGCAGAGCCAGGACGAAGAGGACTCCGAGGCGTTGACTGGACACAGGAGACACATCGTCGTCCGGCCCCTCGGNNGACTCGTGATCAGGACGTGAGCAAGTCGTGGCCTGGCCGTCAGCGCGCGGGCAGTTTCTCCCACGCCGCCTCGGCGAGCCGGCGGCCCGGCTCGCAGGCGTCGGCGTCGCCGTCCGTCAGCAGCACCCGCACCACCGCCAGTTCGACCTCGCCGTCCACCGCCGCGGCGAACGGCCCCTGCTCGGTGGTGAGCGTGCACGCGGACACGGACCCGGTCTGCGCCAGGTGCACCGCGGTCTCGCGGCCCGCGATCGTCTCCTGCTCGCCATCGTCACGCGTGAGCGTCGGCCCGACGGTGAAGTCGAGCTGCGCGTTGGGCTCGCCGCCGCCCTCGGTGCCCCAGGTGCACTGGTGCTCGGCGGGGTACAGCGTGACCTCCGTCGACGTGCCGACGAGGTCGGCGACCTCCCCGGCCGACAGCAGTCCGCACGCCGACAGCCGCGCGAGCGAGTTCGTGGGCGGCTCCCAGTGCTCGACGCCGCCCGCCGACAACGTCGCGTGCATGCCCTCCGCGGCCGTCCTCGCCACCGCGCACACCGTCTCGCTGGTCATGGTGCTCTCCGGACGCTGCGCGTCCGTCCTGACCTCGATGCGGGTGTCGTCGGCGAGGACGACGTCGAGTGTGCACGGGCGACGGCCCTCCGCGGAGGTGGCGACGAGGCGCACCTCACCGGGCATCGTCGCCAGCGACCGTTCGCCCTCCGCCGGGTTCGGGCGCAGCAGCCCGTAGTCGACGAGGACGTTCTCGCGCTCGACCGTCACCGCGACCCGGCAGTGGTCCAACGAGTTCCGGGCCACGCGCCGCGCGTCACCGTGCTCGGTGAACGCGTCGGCCGACACGAGCGAACACGGATCGAGTGTGCGCGCATCGCCCAGCACCGCCGAGGTGATCGGTTCACCGCGCTCGGTCGTCGTCGGTGTTCCCTCGACCGCGCCGCCGCCGCAGCCGACCACCGCCACGAGCGACACCGCTGCGGCGAGCCCCCAGAGTGTTCTCATTCAACCCTCGTCGAAATGTCGTTTCGCCAGCGCCTCGATCCGGTCGACCGCTTCCTGAGCCTGCGGCCCCGAGGCCTCCACGACGACCCGGTCGCCCTGGCGCGCACCCAGCGACATGATCGCGAGCACGCTGTGGCCGTCGGCCTCGTCAGCACCGAAGCGTATCCGCACGTCGGCGTCGACCCCTGCGATGGCCCGCACCAGCAATGCCGCGGGTCGCGCGTGCAGTCCGGCCTCGTTCTCCAGCACGAACTCGGTCCGCACCGCGCCGGTCTCGACCGCGGCAGCCTCCTCCGCTGCCGTGGCCTCGCCACCGCCCCGGGCCTCCATCGCGGCCTGTGCGACCGCGGCCCGGTCGGCGCCACCCTGCGCGGCCACGGCCGCGGCCACGGCACCTTCCACGAGGGGAGCGTCCACCACCACGGCGGTACCGGGGTCGTCGAGGGTCTCCACGACCATTTCGGCCGTCATCTGCGCACTGCCGAGGTCGTAGAGCACGACGGCTCCCGCACCGGAGTTCGCGCGCTCGACCGCGGCGGACACGGCGTCGTAGTCGGTGCCGATCCCGCCGTCGGCCGCTCCGCCCGCGGGCACGACCGTGACCTCCGGGGCCATCTGCGCGGCCACCTCGACGATCCCCTCGGCGAGCTTGGCGCTGTGGGACACGACGACCAGTCCGACCCTCATCGCGCCGCCTCGGCGAACGTCCGCAACAACAGGGCGGTGGACCGAGCGCCCGGGTCGAGGTGCCCGACGCTGCGTTCACCGAGGTAGGAGGCCCGGCCCTTCCTGGCCACGAGCGGCGTCGTGGAGTTCGCTCCCTCGTCGGCCGCGTCCGCCGCGGCGGCCAGCACCTCCGCCACGTCGTCGGCGTCGACCCGGTCGGCGGCCTCCACGGCGGGCGCCAACGCGTCGACCATCGTGGCGTCACCCACCTCGGCCTTACCGCGCGCCACCACGCCGTCGAGGCCGGCTCGCAGCGCCTTCTTCACCGCGGCCGCGTCCAACTCCTGTTCCTGCCCCAGCGCCGTGGCCGCCCGGAGCAACGCGGTGCCGTACAGCGGTCCCGCGGCCCCGCCCACCTTCGAGATGAGCGTGGTGGCGGCCAGCTTCAGCACCGCACCCGGCGTTTCGGGCACCGCCTCGGCCAGCGAGGCCGTCAGGGCGGTGAACCCGCGGTGCATGTTCTCGCCGTGGTCACCGTCCCCGATGGGCCGATCGAGGTCGGTCAGCTCGCTCTTGTGTTCGGCGACCGTCTCGGCCGCGGCACGCAACGCCGCCGCCACGTCCTCCGCGGTGCACCCCATCACATCCCCCAACGCAGAGCCGGGGTCCTGACGGGGGCGTCCCACAACTCGGTCAGCCGGTCGTCCATCCGCAGGATCGTGAGGCTGATGCCCTGCATCTCCAGACTCGTGATGTAGGGGCCGACGAGCCTGCGCACCACGGTGACGCCCCGGTCGGCGAGCGCGCGCTCGGCGATGCCGTGAGCGAGGTAGGTCTCCAGCAGCGGGGTCCCACCCATCGAGTTGGTGAACAGCAGCACGTCGTCCCCGCGCTCCAGCGGGAAGTCCTCCGCCACCGCCGACACCATCCGCTCCACGAGCTCCGACGCGGGTTCCACCCGACGCCGCTCGCGACCCGGCTCCCCGTGGATGCCGATGCCGAACTCCACCTCGTCGTCCCCGAGTTCGAAGCTCGGTTCACCGACGTGGGGCACGGTCGGCGCGGTCAGCGCCACGCCGATCGACCGCACGCGCTCCACCACGCTGCGGGCCACGGACTCCACGGTGTCGAGGTCGTCGCCGCGTTCGGCCGCCGCCCCGACGATCTTCTCCAGGAGGACGGTGCCACCCACACCGCGACGTCCCGCCGTGAAGGTGGAGTCCGCCACCGCCACGTCGTCGTCGATGACCACCGTGCGGACGTCGAGCCCCTCCGCGGACGCCAGCTCGGCGGCGGTCTCGAAGTTCAACACGTCGCCGGTGTAGTTCTTCACCAGCAGCAGGGCACCCGCGTCACCGGTCGTGGCGGAGATCGCCGCCTGCACCCCGTCGGGAGTCGGCGAGGTGAACACCGCGCCCGGCACGGCCCCGTGCAGCATGCCCGGGCCGACGAATCCGACGTGCAGCGGTTCGTGCCCCGATCCGCCACCGGAAATGACCGACACCCCGCTCGCGGGCGAATCCGCCCGCACCACGATGTCGGGGTCGTACTCCACGCGCACCAGGTCGGCGTGGGCGGCGGCGAGACCCGCCAGTGAGTCGGCGACCACCGTCGCCGGATCGTTGATGATCTTTTTCACTGCTACCTCCGAGCGCGGCGATGCGTTGGCAGGCCCGGTTCTCAACCTAACCAACTTCCGCTGCTACGGCAGGGTCTTCACCATCGCCTTCGCCAGCTCCGTCACGCGACTACACGCGGTGTCGACGGAGGCCTCGCCCGCGTAGTCGTAGTAACTCAGCGTCATGAGCTCGGCCTCGTGCTCGGTGAGCCCGAGGTGGTTCCACGACACGTCGCACTCGGCCGTGTCGGTCGTCCCCGCCTCCCGGAAGGCCGGGACGTCCTTCGCGAGCTCGATCTCCTCCACACCGTCGGTCGCCGACACGGGGTATCCGAGGCGAGCGTGGGCGTACACGACGACGTCGTCGTACGACAGCTGGCAGAAGTGCAGACCGCTGGGCAGGACGCGCAGCTCCTCGTCGGTGTCGAGCACACCGGAGACCTCGTCGGAGCCGAGAACCTCGCAGACGTCCACGGTCATCATCGAGCCGTCCCGCTGCTCCATCGTCGGCGGATCCGACCTCAGCCCCTCCACGATCCCTTCGAGCGCCAGGTAGCTGCTCTGACACGGATCGCCGCCACCCTGATCGTGCGTGGCGAGCACGCTGATCCCGATGTCGGGATCGCGTTGTGTCACAGCGGTGGAGAAGCACGACGTCTCGTCGGCGCTGCGCTGCACCAGTGGCAGCCCGCCGACGTTGCCCGTGGCCTGGTCGGCGAAGACGTTGCCCTCACCGAGTTCGAGCATCACGCGGATCGGCTTGCCCCCGACGTCCACGTAGGAGCGGGCGCACCGACCCCAGTCACTGCCGAGCGCCTCCCCCTCGGGAGTGAACGTGCCGACGAGGTCGTCGCCCAACAGGCCACAGGCGTCGATCGTGCGCAGAGTGGTCAACTCGAAAGCGGGATCGTCGATCGGGCCGGAGGGGACCTGCCCCTCACCGTTGCCCGGCTCCGCCTTCACCGTGGTGCGCTCGAAGTTCTCCTTCGCCAGGTCCTCGCCTGCGCACCCGGCGAGCAGACTCAGTCCAGCGATCCAGCACACGATCATCCGACGTGTAACAGCACGACTCAGCACGGGAGAACGGTATCGGCCGCCCGGTCGGGGCCGTGCAGGGTTCCCGGCATCGTGACCTTGCCGTCGCCCGGCCCCGGCCTTCAGAACAGGGTGAGGTCGTTGCTCTGGATTCCGCGCAGCTTGTCGTAGTCCAAGGTCACGCAGCGGATGCCCCGGTCCTCGGCGAGCGTGCGCGCCTGGGGCTTGATCTGCTGGGCCGCGAAGACACCCTGCACCGGCGCCAGCAGAGGATCACGATTCAGCAACTCCAGGTACCGCGTGAGCTGCTCGACACCGTCGATCTCGCCCCGCCGCTTGATCTCCACCGCCACGGTGCCTCCGTCGGCGTCGCGCGCGAGGATGTCCACCGGGCCGATCGCGGTCATGTACTCCCGGCGCACCAACGTGTAGCCGTCGCCCAGCGTGGTGATGTGCTCGGCGAGCAGCTCCTGCAGGTGCGCCTCGACGCCGTCCTTCACGAGCCCCGGTTCGGCCCCGAGATCGTGCTCGACCTCGTCGATGACCTGCTCGATCGTGATGACGAGTTTCTCGCCCGCCTTGTTCTCGACGATCCACAGGTTGCCGTCCTCGATCAGCCAGCACGGCGGGCTCATCCAGTTCAACGGTTTGTAGGCGCGGTCGTCGGAGTGCACCGACACCGAGCCGTCGGCCTTGACGAGCAGCAGACGTGTGGCCATCGGCAGATGGGCCGTCAAGCGGCCCGCATAGTCCACCTGACACCGGGCGATCACTAAGCGCACGACGGAAGAGTAGGCGACTCCGGCTCGCCGGTACTCGCCACCCGTGACCATCCCCCGTTAGGGTCACCCACCTGACCCTGACGAGAGGTTCATCGAGTGAATGACAATCCGACGCTGTTCGACTGGACGGACAACCTCGTTCGTGGACTCGGCGTTACACTCCTCGTGACCATTCTGGGCACCGTTCTGATGCTCGTCGTGTCGGTGCTGCTTGGTCTCATGGCTCGGTCGTCCGTGCTCGCCGTACGCGGTTTCGCGCGCGTCGTCATCGAGTTCTTCCGCGGCACGTCCCTGCCGATCCAGCTGTGGTGGCTGTTCTTCGCGCTTCCACTGCTCGGAATCAAGTTCGATCCGCTCCTGGTCGGCGTTCTCGCGTTCGGGCTGAACTACGGCGCGTACGGGGCGGAGGTCGTCCGAGGCTCGATCGAGGCCGTGCCGAAGCCCCAGTGGGAGGCCGCGATCGCGCTGAATCTGTCGCCGTCGCAACGCATGCGGCGCGTCGTCTGGCCACAGGCGACGGCCCTGATGATCCCGTCGATGAACAACCTGTTCATCCAGCTGCTGAAGAGCACTCCGCTGCTCTACACGATCTCGCTGGTCGACCTCATGAACATGGGTGAGGCGTTCCGCTTCGCGGGCGGTGACCAGACCGTCATGTACCTGGCGCTGATGGTCATCTACTTCGTGCTCGCGTACGCCGTGACGATGCTGTCCAATGTGGCCGAAGTAGCCGCCAAGGCGAAGCTGGGCAGGCACGAGGGTGTGCGCAGCGTCTTCCGGTTCCGCAAGCCCACCCCCGAGGAGGTGCCGGCCCCATGAGTTGGGACTGGGACTACACGTTCGCCATCCTTCCCGAGCTGCTGCAGCACTTCGTCCAGTACACGCTGGTCGCCACCGTGCTCGGGATCGCGGTCGCCGCGACGCTGGGGCTGGCCTTCGCGATCGTGCGACAGCTGCGCATTCCCGTGCTCTCGCAGCTGACCACGGCCTTCATCGAGTTCATCCGCAGCACACCGCTGCTGATCCAGCTGTTCTTCCTCTTCTACGCGCTGCCGGGGATGGGCATCACGCTCGCCCCGATGACCGCGGGTGTGATCGGACTCGGCGTGCACTACGCGTGCTACTGCGCCGACGTGTACCGGTCGGGCATCGACGCCGTACCGAAGGGACAGTGGGAAGCCACCGTCGCCCTGCAACTGCCGCCGCACGTCACGTGGGGCCGCGTGATCCTGCCGCAGGCCGTCCGCAACGTGCTGCCCGCGCTCGGCAACTACGCCATCGCCATGTTCAAGGAGACGCCGTTCCTCGCGCTCATCACGGTTCCCGAACTCCTGCGCACCGCCCGCACCATCGGCGGTGACACCTACGAGTACCTGGAGCCGCTGACGCTGGCGGGGCTCATCTTCCTGGCCGCCAGCTACCCGACCGCGTTGTTGCTGCGCCGGATGGAACGCCGGCTGAAGCCGGCAGGGTGATCGGGGCGCGGCCGTGACCGGTGTCGTCTTCACCACTCACGGCCGCGTCCCGGCTCACGTCAGCCCTCGGTCTTGCAGAGCTGTTCGGTGGTGGCTTCGCGGGAGGCGTCCGCGTCGAAGCCCCACTCCTCGAGGAGCTGTGCGAACTCGTCGGTCTCCTTGAACTTCTTGAGCTCCGCGTCGAACTTGGCATGGAAGTCCTTGTCCGACTTGCGGAACGCCGCACCCGCGCCGGTGGTGGGAATCTCGTCCAGCGGCTCGGTGATGTCGAAGTCGCCCCCGTACTGCGCCTTGTGCGATTCCAGCGTCAACGTGGGCAGCAGCACCGCGTCGACCCGGCCGTCGCTCATACCCTGCATGGCATCCGGTGCCTTGGGGTAGGTCTGCAGCTGCGAGTCCGGCACGCCGAGCGACGAGGCCGTCTTCAGCTCGTAACTGCCCGCGAGCACGGCCACGACCGCACCGGAGTCCAGCACCGCGTCCACAGAGGTCAGCTTCTTCGGGTTGCCCGCCGGCACCGCGAACGACTCCGTCGACACGATGTCCGGCGCCGCGTACAGCACCTTGGAACAGCGGGTCGTGTTCATGAACAGGCCCGCGCTCACGATGTCCCACCGGTCGGCTTCGAGCCCGGGGATCATCGAGTCGTAGTCGGTCTGGACGCCCTCGACCTCGGTGATGCCCATGCGTTCGAGCACTGCCTTGGTGATGTCGGGGGAGGCACCCGTGAGCTCACCGTTGGCCTCCAGTTTCGTGTACGGCGGCTCGTTCGCCACCGCCACCCGAACCGGTTGACCCGCGTCGATGCGCTGCTGAAGGCCCGATCCCTCGACCTGTCCGGTCTCCGGATTCGTCGTCTGGCACGCGGCGAGCAATGACCCACCGCCTACCGCCGCGAGGCCCACGGCCGAGTATCGAAGCAATGCGCGACGGGAAAGATTGAACTCACGTTTCGACAAGAGTGACTCCGTTCACGAGACGCCAGGTCGTGCGACCCTAACCCAATCGGGTGACTAAAGGAGAATGTCGCGAATGAAGAGACTCGACTCACGGCAGGTGTACGCCAACAATTGGATGACGGTCCGCGAAGACAGTATTCGCAGGCCGGACGGCTCCGACGGCATCTACGGCGTCGTCGACAAACCCGACTACGCGCTCGTGATCCCCCTCGACGGCGACAAGATCAAGCTTGTCGAACAATTTCGTTACCCACTCGGAATCCGCCGGTGGGAGTTCCCTCAGGGCACCGCGCCCGAACGCGCCGAGCTGCCCACGTCCGAGCTCGCCGCCCGCGAGCTCCGCGAGGAGACCGGACTGTCGGCGGGCAGGCTGGTGGACCTTGGCCTGCTCGACGTGGCCCCGGGGCTGACCAGCCAGCGGGGTCGCGTCTACCTCGCGACCGACCTCACCGAGGGCGAGCCGGACCGCGAGCACGAGGAACAGGACATGCGGGCGGAGTGGTTCGACCGCGCGCAGGTGGAACGGATGATCGTCGAGCACGAGATCACGGACGCGCAGTCCGTCGCCGCCTACACTCTCCTGCTGCTCTGGGAGCGGCGCAACGCCTGACCTCGGCCGGATCAGTCGGGCCAGTCGGGGCGACGCTTCTCGAGAAACGCCGCCATGCCCTCCCTGGCTCCGGGCAGCTGTGAGGCCGAGGCCATCACCTCCACGGCCAGTGCGTAGGCGTCCTGTTCCGGCCGGTCGAGCTGCGCGTACAGCGTCCGCTTGCCCAGTGCCTTCGACGCCCGGCTCCCGCGGGTGGCCCTCGCCAGCAGATCCGACACGGCCTGGTCCAGCGCCTCATCCGGGACGACGCGGTTGACCAGTCCCCAGTCCAGCGCGGTCGCGGCGTCGATGACGTCGCCGGTCAACGCCAGCTCCATCAGCCGCTTGCGGCCGACCGCGCGGGCGACGGGGACGGCGGGCGTGTGGCAGAACCAGCCGCCCTTCCCGCCCGGCAGCGCGAATCCCGCGGACTCCGCGGCCACGGCCAGGTCGCACGACGCCACGAGCTGGCACCCGGCCGCCGTCGCGAGGCCGTGGACGCGCGCCACCACCACCTGCGGCACCGACTGCAGGGTGCCCATGAGGTCGGTGCACAGCCGCAGCAGGTCCCGCACGCCGGTGAGGTCGCGGGCCGCGACGTCGGCGAAGTCGTGTCCCGCCGAGAACACGGGACCCGCACCCGCCAGGACGATGCCGGTCGCGCTCGACTCGCCCGCCTCGGTGAACGCCGCGAGCAACTCCCGCAGGTGCGGCTCGGACAGCGAGTTGCGCCGCGCCGGGCGGTTCATGGTGATCGTGACGGTGTCGCCCTCCTGCTTGACGAGGAGGTGTTCGTAGTCACCCATGCTGCGACCGTAAGCCCGCGGCAGCGGTGAACCAAGCGCGTCGGCCACCGCATCGCCGCCGGGACCGGCTCAGGCCCTGTCGAGCACGGCCTTGAGGAACTCCCGCGTCCGGGCGTTCTCCGGCTCGGTGAACAGCTTCTCCGGGTCCGCCGCCTCGACCACATGCCCCTGGTCGAACATCACCACGCGGTCCGACACGTCCCGCGCGAACTGCATCTCGTGGGTGACGCACAGGAACGTGATGTCCGTGGTCTCGGCGAGCTGCCGCAGCACCGCGAGCACCCCCGCCACGAGTTCAGGGTCCAGTGCCGAGGTCACCTCGTCCAGCAGGAGAACGTCGGGCTCCATGGCCAACGCCCGCGCGATGGCCACCCGCTGCTGCTGACCACCGGAAAGCTGCGACGGATGGGCGTCGATCTTGTCGCTCAGTCCCACCATCTCCAGCAGCGATTCCGCCTTGGCCTCGGCCTCCGCGCGCGGCGTGCCGAGGACGCGGATCGGTGCCTCGGTGATGTTCTGCAGCACCTTCATGTTCGGGAACAGGTTGAACTGCTGGAACACCATGCCGATCCGCTTGCGGACCTGCCGCAGGTGCTTCTCGTCGGCGGGAACGAGCTTGCCGCCCTTCTCCATGTGGCTGAGGTATTCACCGCCCACCTGGATGGTTCCGCTGGTGACCCGTTCCAACGTCATCAGCAGGCGCAGGATCGTCGTCTTGCCCGAACCGCTCGGACCGATCAGCGTGACGAATTCGCCGGGATCGACCTCGAAGCTCAGATCACTGAGCACGACGTTGTCACCGAACTTCTTCACCACTTGGTCGAAGCGAATCATCACGTCGGGTACAGGACGGGCCGACGGATTACTGTGCGAGTCCAAAACGACGCTCCAAGTATCGAACGAGTAGAGAGGCAGGGTAACTCAAAAGGAGGAACAAAACCCCGGCGATGGTGATCGGTTCGACATACCGGAAAGCCAGGGAAGCCTCCTCCTCTGCCGCTCCCACGATGTCCAGCACACCGATGGCCAGAAGCAGCGGTGTCTCCTTGAACATCGAAATCGTGTAGTTGCCGAGCGCGGGCAGCACCCGCGGGATCGCCTGGGGCAGGATCACCGCCGTCCACACTCGACGGGTCGGCAGGCTCAACGCGGTGGCCGCCTCCCACTGCCCCTTCGGGACGGCCTCGATGCCCGCCCGGTACACCTCGGCGGTGTACGTCGCGTAGTGCAGACCCAACCCCAGCACGCCGGTCACCATCGGCGACAGCGTGACCCCCACCAGAGGCAGGACGTAGAACAGGAAGAACAGCTGCACCAGCAGAGGCGTGCTGCGCACGAACTCCATCACGAGCCACACCGCTGTGCTGACCACCCGGATGGGAGATCGGCGCAGCAGGGCGAACACGAGACCGAGCACGTACGCGAGCAGGGCACCGAGGACGGTGGCCTGCAAGGTGATCAACAGACCTTCGAGGATCGCAGGCAGCACCTCGAAGGCGAAGTTCCAGTCCCACACGGCGTTCACGCCACACCACCGCCCGTCGCGACCGCCTGGTCCCGCTTGGCAGGCGTCCTACCGACCTTCCGTGCCGCCCACCGTTCCAGCAGCCGCATCAGGAAGGTGATCACAATGGACAGTACGAGGTAGAACAACAGCAGCAGCGTGAAGATCAGCGCGACCTCGCTCGTGAAGGCCGGAACGAGGATCACCGTGGCCTGGTGCGTCATCTCGGGCACCGTGATGAACGTCAGCAGGGCCGTGCCCTTGAGCAGTTGGATGAACAGGTTGTTGAACGGCGGAACCATCTCCACCAGCGCCTGCGGCAGGATGATCCGCCGCATGCGCTGGGCCGAGCTGAAGTTGAGTGCCACCCCGCCCTCGTGCTGTTCCTTGGGCACCGACTGGACGGAACCTCGCACGATCTCGGCACCGTAGGCACCGAAGTTCAGGCCGAGCACGAGAATCCCCGCCCACAGCGGCAGGAGCTGGAAGCCGGTCAGCACGGGGAGCACGAAGTAGAGCCAGAAGAGCTGGACCACCTCGGACGTGCCCCGCCAGATCTCGATGTACACCCGCGCGACCGTCCGCACGGCGACGCGGTGCGACAGTATCGCGAGGCCGGCCACGAAGGACAGCACCGTGGCCAGGATGATGCCGCCGACGGTCGCCTGGACCGTGACCAGGAGCCCGTCGGCGATGCCGGAGACGAAATGGGGAACGTCGTCG
>JACYYJ010101971.1_pt2 | contig 17937 bp, 14 predicted proteins | sample 8236861 | NCBI WGS metagenome assembly JACYYJ01 (sample SAMN14103086, study PRJNA606662) | landfill metagenome | isolation source: landfill solid waste | place: India:New Delhi, Okhla landfill site | collected 2017-11-05
CAGGCGGCGATGGACGGCTACCAGGTCGCGCTGCTCGAGGACGTCGTCGAGATCGCCGACATCTTCGTCACCACCACCGGGAACTTCAACATCATCACCGCCGAGCACATGGCTCGGATGAAGCACCAGGCGATCGTCGGCAACATCGGTCACTTCGACAACGAGATCGACGTCGCGGGGCTGGAGAAGATCCCGGGCATCAAGAGCGTCGAGATCAAGCCGCAGGTCGACGAGTACACCTTCCCCGACGGGCACTCGATCATCCTGCTCAGCAAGGGCCGGCTGCTGAACCTGGGCAACGCGACCGGACATCCGAGCTTCGTGATGTCGAACAGCTTCACCAACCAGGTCATGGCCCAGATCGAACTGTTCACNNAAGCCCGGCGAGTACGACAAGCAGGTCTACGTCCTGCCCAAGAAGCTCGACGAGAAGGTCGCGCGCCTGCACCTCGACGCCCTCGGCGTCAAGCTCACCAAGCTCACCAAGGAGCAGGCCGACTACATCGGCGTCGACGTGGAAGGGCCGTACAAGCCCGACCACTATCGCTACTGACGGTGCCCGCCTCGGGGCCGCCGGCGTTTTCCGACCGGACCGCCGGCGGTCCCGTCGCCCCCGAAGGGAGATGATCGTGCGGACGGTAGTCGACCGGCTGACCAGCGGACGGCGTCCGACGTTCTCGGTGGAGTTCTTCCCACCCCGCGACGAGGCGGACGAAGCGATCCTGTGGCGGTCGATCCGCGAGTTGGAGCCGCTCGACCCCGCGTACGTGTCGATCACGTACGGCGCGGGCGGGACCAGTCGCGAGGGCACCATCCGCAACATCGCCCGTGTCGCCACCGACACGACGCTCGTGCCGATGGCGCACCTCACGGCCGTCGATCACTCCGTGGCGGAACTGCGCCATGTGATCGGCCACTTCGCCGCGGTGGGCGTGCGCAACATCCTCGCGCTGCGCGGGGACCCTCCGGGCAATCCGATGGGGGAGTGGGTGGCCCACCCGCGGGGCCTGACCTACGCCGAGGAGCTCGTGCGGCTCGTGCGCGAGCTGGGGGACTTCTGCGTGGGGGTGTCGGCGTTCCCGTACGGCCACCCGCGCTCGACGGATCTGGAGACCGACACCCACTACCTCGTGCGCAAGCTCGACGCGGGTGCCGACTTCGCCATCGCGCAGCTGTTCTTCGAGGCCGACGACTTCCTGCGACTGCGTGATCGGGTGGCCGCGGCGGGAAGCGACGCGCTCATGCTGCCCGGCATCATGCCGCTCACCACGCCCCGGACCTGGCGCAAGACCATCGAGTTGTCGGGGGCGACACCCCCGCGATGGTTGGTCGAGCGTCTCGAACCGCTCAGCGACGATCCGAAGGCCTTCCGGGCCGAGGGGCTCGACGTGATCACGGAGCTGTGTGAGCAGTTGCTCGCCGAGGGTGTACCGGAGCTGCACTTCTACACGTTCAACCGCTCGAAGGCGACCCGGGAGCTGGTGGACCGGCTCGGACTGCGGGCTCCGCGCACACAGGCCGCCGTCACCGGAGCATGAGGGGTCCACGGCGGACCGGCGCGACGCTCGGGTGCGCGGTGGCGTCTCGACCATGGTGTCCGGCCGTGCTCGCTGGTTGAATCCTGGTCGTGATCGACTCGGTGTTGCTGTCCGACCCTCGCCTGATGCTGACCGTGGCCGCCGCTGTGGGTAGCGGTGTGGTGGCGGGGGTGCTCTTCGCCTTCTCGGCGTTCGTGATGCGCGGACTGTCGACCCTGCAGGCCGAGGCCGGGGTGGCCGCCATGCGCGCGATCAACGCTGCCGCGCTGCGCCCGCCGTTTCTGTCGGTGTTCGTCGGTACGGCGTTGCTCGCGCCGCTACCCGCGGTGCTCTCGCTGCTCGGAAACGGGGATTCGCTCGCGCTGTCGGTGGCCGGGGCCGCACTCTACGTCGGCGGAACGGTGGGAATTACCAGAATCGCCCACCTGCCCAGGAATTGGGCACTCGACAATGCTCCGGATGGATCGGAAGCAGTGCGAGTCTGGGCGCGTTACGTGAGGGAGTGGACGCGCTGGAACCACGTCCGGGCGGCGGCCTCGGCGGCAGCGTCCATTGTGTTCACTGTGATTCTCGTCGGCGGTTGAGCCCGCGGGCACCTCGCTCGAAACCCTTACTACTCTTGGAGTAGCAACGCGTCTAGGGTTGGGCCATTCACTGATGCCGGGCGAGGTGGGTATGACGAGTGGACAGGGCCTTCACGGTCGGCCGCAACAGCCAGGTGAATTCCGCGTGACGTGGCGTGGATATGACCGGAACGAAGTCAGAAAACACGTGAGCGGTCTGCTGGAGGCACTTCAGGCGACCGCCGCCGACCGGGATGCCGCCGCGGAATACGTTCGCTCGCAGTCGAGAGAACTCGCCGCGTTGCGTACGGAGAACGAGAAACTGCGGCAGCGGCTCGACCGAGTGTGCCGGACGCCGGTGGAGACGGACGGACTTTCCGAGCGCCTGTGGCACATGGTCGATCTCGCGCAGCGCGAGGCGAAGGACATCGTCGCCACGGCGAACGCCGAAGCGGAACGCAGGCGCGAGGAACTCGACAAGCGGCAAGCCGAACTGGAATCGCGTCGCACCGAGTTGGAGGAGGAGCACCGCGAACTCGTGCGGCAGCTCAAGGCCGACGCGGCGGCGCAGGCCGAGAAGGCCGAGCGGGAACGCCGGGAGGCCGACGAGCGTGCCCTGCGCCGCAGGCAGGAGCTCGAACGGGACTTCGCGAAGAACCTCGCCGCGCGTCGAGACGAGATGAACCGTGCGCTCGCGCAACGGGACGCGGACGCCCGCGCCGAGGCCGAGCGTGTCGTGGCGGAGGCCACCGCGAAGGCGGAGCGCATCGTGGCGGAGGCCACCGCGCGGGTCCAGGCGCTGGAAGAGGCCCGGCGGAAGGCGGCCGCGGAGCTGCGGACGGCGCGGGAGGCGCTGGCCGGTGCCCTGCCGCTCATCGAACCGCTGCCCGACGAGATCGCGGTCGATCGGACGGCCCCACCGGTCGGGATCGTGCCGTCCGCCCGGTCCGCGGCCGAGTCCCAGCCGGCGGAGTCGGCCGAGGCTGCGGATTCGGCGGAGTCGCGCGAGTCGGCGGACCAGCCGACGCAGGTCGTGTCGGTGCCGTCTCCCGGGTCGCGTCCGGGCGCCCCGCACTCGCGCTCTGCGCGAGCCGAGCTGCCCGTCCGGCGCGTATCGGGACCGACCGTCACGAGTGTGAGAGAGCAGCCGGTATCGTCACGGTGATTTTCTGAGCGCGGACAGGGAGGTGTACGGATGGCTCGGCCGTGCGTGCTGTTGAAGTACGGCGAACTCATGCTCAAGGGGCGGAATCGCGGCAGGTTCGAGGAACACCTCCGTGAATCCCTCCGGCATGCGGTGGCGGGAGCGTCGGCTCCCATCCGGATCTCCCAGCGGCCGGGTGTCGTCGTGTTGTCCGGCGCGCCGGTGGAGGAGCTGCTCGACTGCGCGCAGAAGGTGATCGGCGTGAGCGTCGTGCAACCCGCGCTGCGCACGGCGCGCACCGTGGACGACACCGTGGAGACGGTGTTGCAGGCGCTCACCGAGCGGTTCGGCAGCCCCGAGTCGGCGGGACCCCGCCGGTTCGCGGTCCGGGCCCACCGCCGCGACAAGACGTTCCCGATGAAGTCGGAGCAGTTGGCCGCGCATCTGGGCAGTCAGGTCGTCAAGGAGTGGGGCTGGCCGGTCGACCTGAGCCATCCCGAGGTCGAGATCACCGTCGAGGTCGACCAACGTGAGGTGTTCGTCGCCCTCGACAAGCAGCGCGGGCAGGGCGGCCTGCCCGTCGGCGCCAGTGGGCGGGCGCTCGTCATGCTCTCCGGCGGATTCGACTCGCCGGTGGCGGCGTACCGCGCCATGCGGCGCGGGCTGCGGTGCGACTTCGTGCACTTCACGGGCGCCCCGCTCACGGGGCCGTCGTCGACGTACAAGGCGTACGCGCTGGTACGTCAGCTCGACCGGTTCCAGGGCGACTCCCGGCTGCACGTGATCCCGATCGGCAACGCGCAGCGCGCGCTCGCCACCGCGGGAGCGGGCAACCTGCAGATCGTGGCGCAGCGCAGGCTGATGGTGCGGACCGCCTCGGCGCTCGCGAAGGAACTCGGCGCGCAGGCACTGGTCATGGGCGACAGCCTGGGCCAGGTGGCGAGCCAGACGCTGGCGAACATGGCGACCGTCGAGGAGGCGGCGGAGCTGCCGCTGCTGCGTCCCCTCGTGGCGTTCGACAAGGAGGAGATCATCGCCGAGGCGCGGCGGATCGGCACGGCCGAGATCTCCAAGCTGCCCGACGAGGACTGCTGCAGCCTGCTGGCACCGCCGCGCGTGGCGACGAGGACCACGCCGTCGCAGCTCGTGAACGTCGAGCGCAGGATGGAGCTGGACGAGCTCGTGCCCAAGCTGCTCGCCGACATCCAGGTGCACGCGCCCGGCGCGGCGTAGACCATCGGGCGCAGCGCGGGACGATGTCGCGCCGGCGGTTGTGGACGGAAAGCGGCTGACCTGGTGCGACGGCGTCGTAGAAGGCGAAGGGAATTCGGCTATACGATGCCGTCAACCGCCGGTCGGTTGATACTGTGTGCAGCCGTGGGGAATCTCCGGTCGCGAGTCGTGTCGTGGTTCACGCGTCGCTACGTCGCGCGTGTACAGAAGAAGGGGCTCGACCTCTCGAAACTGAGCCTGTTGCCCGACGGCGTGCTGATGCCGCTGCGCCGCAACGGTCTGGACCCGGTGCCCGAGTTGGGCCAGAGGCGCTCCGAGGAACCGGTCAGCAAGCTGCCCGTTCCGTTCGGTCTCAACCTGTGGCTGGTCACGGGGCACGAGGAGGCGAAGGCCGTCCTCGGTGACGCCAAGACCTTCAGCAACGACTTCACCAATCTGGTGGGGAAGACCAGCGCGAAGGTTGACGACAATCCCGGTGGCCTCGGGTTCGCGGACCCGCCGGTGCACACCCGGTTGCGTCGGCTGTTGACTCCCGAGTTCACCATGCGCCGCCTGGCCCGGCTGAAGCCCGGCATCGAGCGGATCGTGAACGAGCGTCTCGACGCCATGGCGAAGGTCGACGGTCCGGTCGATCTGGTGGAGGAGTTCGCTCTGCCGATCCCGTCGCTGGTGATCTGCGAGCTCCTGGGCGTGCCGTACGAGGACCGGGACGAGTTCCAGCACCTCGCCGTGCAGCGGTTCGACCTCTTCGGTGGGGCGGGGGCCTCACTGGGCGCGATCTCCGAGTCGTTGGAGTACCTGCTGGGGGTCGTGCGAAAGGAGCGCGAGAACCCTGGCGACGGGCTCCTGGGGATGATCATCAAGGATCACGGCGACAACGTGGACGACCGGGAGCTCGCCGGTCTGGCCGACGGCGTGCTGACGGGCGGCTTCGAGACCACCGCGAGCATGCTGTCGCTGGGTGCGCTGGTGCTGCTGCAGGATCAGGACATCTTCAAGCGCGTCCGCGACGACGACGAGGTGGTGCACGGCTTCGTCGAGGAGCTGCTGCGTTACCTCACCGTGGTGCAGGTCGCGTTCCCCCGGTTCGCGCGCGAGGACATCGAGATCGGTGGCAGGACGATCGCGCAGGGCGACATGGTCGTGGTGTCGTTGAGTGGCGCCAACCGCGACGAGGCGCTGGGCGAGCGCCTCGAGGTCTTCGACGGCACTCGCCCGCCGACCTCCCACCTCGCGTTCGGGTACGGCGTGCACCGCTGCGTGGGCGCGGAACTGGCCCGGATGGAGCTGCGCGCGGCCTACCCGGCGCTGGTGCGGCGTTTCCCGTCGATGCGGTTGGCGGTGCCCGCGGCGGAGCTGGACTTCCGCAAGACGTCCATCGTCTACGGCGTGGAGAAGCTGCCCGTCCTGGTCGACTGATCGGGACGTCGGCTCAGCCGCCCGCCATCGCTCCGATGACGAGGAGTGGCTCGGCCCCGCTGGCCACCGCGGTGGGTAGCGGGGTGTCGGGCGGGACGTGGGACAGGTCCTGCTCGCACGCGAAGAACCGCACGAACGCCCGTCGTTTCTTGGTGCCGTGTTCGCGGATGGTGCCGCGCAGCACCGGATAGGTCGCCTCCAGGGAGTCGAGTACGGCGCCCAAGGTGACCGCGCCGGGCACGTCGAGCCGCACCTCGCCGTGCACGTGGGCCAGAGTCCGCAGATGCGGCGGAAGTGTCACCCGGATCATGGCAGCGTCTGCACCTCCACGGAGAGCACGGGCGGAAGGTCGCGCACGATCGGCGTCCAGTGGTCGCCCGCGTCGGGGGAGACGTACACCTGTCCCCCGGTGGTGCCGAAATACACGCCGCACGCGTCGAGCGAGTCGACCGCCATGGCGTCGCGGAGCACGTTGACGTAGCAGTGTTCCTGGGGCAGGCCGTTGGTCAGCGGTTCCCACTCGTTGCCACCGCTGCGGGTGCGGTACACGCGTAACCGGCCGTCGAGCGGGACGTGCAGGGAGTCGCTGGTGATCGGGACGACGTACACGGTGTCGGGTTCGTGTGCGTGGACGTCGATCGGGAACCCGAAGTCGGTGGGCAGGTCGCCGGAGATCTTGTACCAGCTCGCGCCGTTGTCGTCGGAGCGCATCACGTGCCAGTGCTTCTGCATGAACAGCGTGTCGGGGCGCTCGGGATGGCGGGCCAGGTTGTGCACGCAGTGGCCGACCTCGGAGTCGGGGTCCGGGATGCCGTCGCTGACCAGGCCCTTGTTGGCCGGTGTCCAGGTCTCGCCGCCGTCGTCGCTGGCGAACACACCCGCGGCCGAGATCGCCACGCGCAGCCGTTGTTCGTCGCGGGGATCGACGAGGATGGTGTGCAGGCACATGCCGCCCGCGCCGGGCTGCCAGGACGGGCCCGACTCGTGCGTGCGCAGCGCCGGCAACTCCTGCCAGTGGCGTCCGCCGTCGTCGCTGCGGAACAGAGCGGCGTCCTCCACACCCGCGTAGACGCGGTCGGGGTCGGTCGGCGACGGCTCGAAGTGCCACACCCGGGTGAACTCCCACGGTCGCTGGCTGCCGTCGTACCACTGGTGGGTCCCCGGCTCACCGACGTAGGAGAACTCGTTGCCCACGGGCTCCCACGTCCGGCCGCCGTCCTCCGAGCGGTGCACCTGCTGGCCGAACCAGCCGAGCGAGGCCGACGCGTAGAGCCGGTCGGGATCGGCTGGGGACCCGGCCACGTGGTAGGTCTCCCACCCCGCGAAGAAGGGGCCGTCCACCTGCCACCGGTCACGTCGTCCGTCGGCGGTGAGGACGAACGCACCCTTGCGCGTTCCTACGAGGACCCGGACTCGGCTCATCTGCTCTTCCTTTCGAGCTGTCGGTGCGTGCCACTGTAACGGGCATCACTTTCGAACAACAAGTGATCGCTTCGGAAAAGAAATCGATCAGGTGTTCGGTTGGCCGGGCAGGTCTACCAGAGCGCTCCGACATTTCCGCCCGTCGGCGCCTGCTTGGGCCCTCCCCGCCGGGGTAGCCGGAAATCGAAGGCACACGACAGGGAGGGCGACATGAAAGCCGTGGTGTACAAGGGGCCGAACGAAGTCCAGGTCGAGGAGGTGCAAGACCCCAGGATCGAGCAGCCGACCGACGTCATCGTGCGGATCACCTCGACGGCGATCTGCGGTTCCGACCTCCACATGTACGAGGGCCGCACGATGGCCGAGCCCGGCATCGTGTTCGGGCACGAGAACATGGGCGTGGTCGAGGAGGTCGGGTCGGGCGTCGTGTCCGTGAAGAAGGGCGACCGCGTCGTCATGCCCTTCAACATCGCGTGCGGGTTCTGTCGCAACTGTCTCGACGGCAAGACGGGATTCTGCATCACGGTGAACCCCGGCTTCGCGGGCGGCGCGTACGGCTACGTGGGGATGGGGCCCTACATGGGCGGTCAGGCCGAGTACCTCCGCGTCCCGTTCGCCGACTTCAACTGCCTGCAGCTGCCGAAGGGCGACGAGCACGAGGACGACTTCGCGATGCTCGCCGACATCTTCCCCACCGGGTACCACTCGACCCAGCTCGCCGGGGTCTCGCCCGGTGACACCGTCGCCGTGTACGGGGCCGGGCCGGTCGGGCTCATGGCGGCGTACTCCGCGGTCCTCCGCGGGGCGTCGAAGGTGTTCGTCGTCGACCGGGTGCCGAACCGGCTGAGGGTGGCCGAGGAGATCGGTGCGATTCCGATCGACTTCACGAAGGGCAGCGCGCCGGAGCAGATCGTCGATCAGACCGACGGCGGGGTGGATCGCGGGATCGACGCCGTCGGCTACCAGGCCACGGTGCCCGAGGGGGAGGAGCAGCCCGCCACGGTGCTGAACGATCTGATCGAGACCGTGCGCCCGACCGGATCGTTGGGTGTGGTGGGCCTCTACGTGCCGAAGGACCCGGGTGGTCCGTCGGAGGACGCGCGCAACGGCAAGTTGGTCATCAGCATCGGTCGCTTCTTCGAGAAGGGCCTGCGGATGGGAACCGGGCAGGCGAACGTCAAGGCCTACAACCGGCATCTGCGGGACCTGATCATCGCGGGGCGGGCCGAGCCGAGTTTCGTGGTGTCGCAGCGTCGCCCGCTGGAGGACGCCCCGGACGCCTACGTCCGCTTCGACCGACGCGAGGAGGGTTACACGAAGGTGCTGCTCAAGCCATGAGTTGGGCCGTGTGAGTGACGGCTTCGCCGGCTACGGCCACCCGTGCGGGTGGTTTCGGTCATGGTCCGCGTCCGAATGGTGCGGCCATTCAGGTGTGAAACCCACGCGAGAGGGAACTCCCCAGTACCCGAGGAGGGAGGGACGATGAGTTACTCATCCGCTCACCCGTGGCGTGCCGTTGCGGGTACTCGCTCGCGGCCGGCGCTGCAGACGGCTGCGGGTGTGGTCGGCGCAGTGTTCCTGGTGGTCGGGATCCTGGGATTCATCCCGGGGGTGACGACCGACTACGGGACCATGCAGTTCGCCGGTCACGAGTCACAGGCGATGCTGTTCGGTGTCTTCCAGGTGTCGATCCTGCACAACATCGTGCACCTGCTGTTCGGTGTCGTCGGGCTCGCGGCCATGCGGACGGCGGGTGCCGCCCGGGGATACCTCATCGGTGGTGGAGTGATCTACCTCGCGCTGTGGATCTACGGGCTGGTGATCGGTAGTGAATCCGCAGCGAATTTCGTGCCGCTGAACCGTGCGGACGACTGGCTTCACCTCGGCCTGGGGATCGGCATGATCGCCCTTGGTGCACTGTTGGGAGGTAGCCGGAGCGAGTCCGCGCGTTGACCCACGCAACGCGCCACGTCAGGTGCGACGGAAGCCACCCTGTCCGGCGGGCAGGGTGGCTTTCGCCTGACCGCAACCATCCCCTTGATGTCCTTTGTGGACGTAGCAATCGGACGTTTCGCTCGGACAGGGCGTTCACTTTTTCTCTCCAGTAGCCGTAATTGACTGTGTCCCGCGGGTTTCGATGTGGCGCGCATTCGCGCTCGTGCATCGACCTGCTGTCCAATGAGGACTGTTCTGTCGACATGCCCGCGGGTGGTCGCGAAGCGGGCCGGCGTGGTGAGCGAGCACGTCGGCCATCGGGGAGGAAGGCGTGTACTCCGTGGTTCGCCGAACGTCGGTCGGCCCCACCTCCCCTGTCAGCTCTCCTGCCGGTACCGCACCACGCACACCGATTCTGGCCGCGAGCGTGTTGTTCTCGGTTCTGCTGCTCGCAGCGTGCGCGCCCACCACGACGGAACGGAAGGTCGTCGTCGCCCCGTACGTCTACGCCGGGGCCCGCATCCCGGATCTGACGNNGACGACGGTCCCGACCCGGTATGGACGCCCCGGGTGCTGGAGGTCCTCGAACGGCACGACGTGCCTGCGACGTTCTTCGTGGTCGGCTCCATGGCCGCGCAGCATCCCGACGTCGTGCGTCGGATCCACGAGTCCGGATCCGAGCTGGGTGTCCACACGTTCACCCATCCGGAGCTCACGCACGTCTCCTCGTGGCGCGTGGAGCGGGAACTGGACCAGACGCAACTGGTGCTCGCCGGGGCGGCAGGCGTCACCACGCGACTGTTCCGCCCGCCGTACTCGTCCACCGTGGAGGCCATCGACAACCCGGCGTACGACGTGGTGCGCCGGGCCGGCGAGCACGGCTACGTCACCGTGTTCAGCGACATCGACAGCCAGGACTGGAAGCGGCCGGGCGTGGACGCCATCGTGCGCAACTCCACGCCACCGGACGGGCGTGGTGGAGTGGTCCTGTTGCACGACGCGGGAGGTGACCGTTCGCAGACCGTCGCCGCGCTGGACGTGCTCATCCCGCAGCTGAAGGAACAGGGTTACCAGTTCTCCACGATCACCGACGTCCTCGGCACCGAGCGGGCGACCCCGGCCGCGCCCGTGGACCGGGCCACGGGCTCCGGGCTGCTCGTGCTGGTCAACGGCGCGCTCATGGTGGTGACCGGGCTGAAATGGGCTTTGATCGCGGTGTGCGGGCTGACCATCCTGCGCTTGCTGTTGCTGGTGCTGGGGGCGCACGTGCACGCCCGGCGGCGGTCACGGGCGCACCCCGCCTGGGGGCCGCCCGTGACCGATCCGGTGTCGGTGATCGTGCCCGCCTACAACGAGGCCGCCGGTATCGAGGCGACGGTGCGGTCGGCGGTGGCGAGCAACCATCGTGTCGAGGTGATCGTCGTCGACGACGGCTCGACCGACGGGACGGCCGACATCGTGGAAGGACTCGGCCTGCCCGAGGTGCGGGTGCTGCGTCGACCCAACCGGGGCAAGGCCGCGGCCCTCAACGCGGGCATCGCGGCGGCGAGTCACGAGCTCGTCGTCATGGTCGACGGGGACACGGTGTTCGAGCCGACCACCATCCACGAGCTCGTCCAGCCGTTCGCCGACCCCGAGGTCGGAGCAGTCTCCGCCAACGTCAAGATCGCCAACCGCGAGACGCTGCTCGCCCGGTTGCAGCACATCGAGTACGTCGTCGGGTTCAATGTGGACCGACGTGTCCACGACGTGATGCGGTCGATGCCGACCGTGCCCGGCGCGGGTGGAGCGTTCCGCCGTTCGGCTCTGCTCGGAGTCGGTGGGCTCAGTTCACAGACGCTCGCGGAGGACACCGACCTGACCATCTCCCTGGGCCGGGCGGGCTGGCGCACGGTGTACCAGCCGAAGGCGGTGACGTGGACGGAGGCCCCCACCACCGTCCGGCAGCTGTGGCAACAGCGGTACCGCTGGACCTTCGGCACCATGCAGGCGCTGTGGAAGCATCGACGGGCGGTCGTGCAGCGCGGGACGGCGGGACGAGTCGGCCGGTTCGGGCTGCTGCACGTCGTGTCGTTCCAGATCCTCCTGCCCGCCGTCGCGCCACTGCTGGACGTCTTCCTCCTGTACGGCGTGCTCTTCCTGGACCCGTGGACGACGGTCATGCTCTGGACGGGCATGCTCGCGCTCCAGACGGCGATCGCGGCGTACGCGTTCCGCCTCGACGGCGAACGGCGCACGGTGCTGTGGCTGCTCCCCGCCCAACAGCTCATCTACCGCCAGCTCATGTACGTCGTGCTCGTGCAGTCGCTCGCCGCGGCGGCCTCCGGCGTGCGGGTGCGGTGGCAGCACATGCGTCGGGCGGGTGTGGCCGCCGCGCCGTCCCAGCGTGCGGTGGCCGCCGCCGTGCCCGCACCGAGGACACCGGGCGACACCGTCCCCCCTGCCGAGACGTCGACGTCGCAGCGGGGTCCGGTGCGCGAACGGTGGCTCGACGTCCTGCGCGCCGCGGCGCTGGGCCGCGTGATGCTCTACCACACCGTGGGCTGGCCCTGGCTGAGCATGGTGTTCCCCGCGATGGGCGTCATGTTCGCCGTCGGTGGGTCGCTCACGGCCCGGTCGATCGACCGGAAACCGCCGGTGGACGTGGTCGCGAGCCGCATCGTGCGGTTGCTGCCGCCGCTGTGGGTGCTGGCGGTGGTCATGGTGCCGCTGATGCTGCTGTTCGGCTGGAGTGCCGCCACCGAGGAGAGCTGGGCGAGCGAATCGCTGCGCTGGCCGGAGCTCGCGCTGTGGATCTTCCCGATCCTCGATCCGCCGCACAGCGACTGGGATCTGGGCCGGGACGCGGCCATGGTCCTCTGGTACATCCGCGCGTACCTGTGGTTCGTGTTGCTGACGCCGCTGATGCTGCGCCTCTTCCGCCGACGGCCGCTGCTGACGATCCTCGCGCCGCTCACACTGGTCGCCGCGGACGCGCTGATCGGTTCGCCGCTGTCCGGAATGGGTGACGTGGGGCAGGGCGTGCTCGACTTCTGCACGTTCGGCGCCTGCTGGGTGCTCGGCTTCGCGCACCGGGACGGGATGCTCGCCCGTGCCCGAGGGGCCGTGCTCGGCGTGCTGGCGGTGGTGTCGATGGGGGCCGGACTGTGGTGGGCGGCGACTCACCCGGCCTGGGGTTCCTACGACCTGAACGAGATCCCGCTGGCGCAGGCGTTGGTGAGTGCCGGGTTCGTGCTCGTGGCGTTGCGGGTGTCGCCGTCGCTGCGGCTGCTGGACCGGATACCGGCGTTGGGGCGGTTCGTCACCGTGCTCAACGCCAGGGCGGTCACCGTGTACCTGTGGCACAACGTGGCGATCTACCTGACAGCGCCGATGGTGGTCTGGTGGGGCGGGTACTCGCCGACCGAGCACCTGGCCCTGGCCGTGGTGCTCACCGCGATGGCCGTGGTGACGCTCGGTTGGGCGGAGGACCTCGCGGCCCGACGCCGCATCCGGATCCTGCCCGGTGCGCCGCCGAAGCCGAAACACGCCCGGCCGCTGCTCCGCCGCTGATCCGACATCGTGTCCGCGGCCTGTGCACGGGTGTTCGCGCCGCACGACGCGAACACCCGTGCGGGAAGCGCGGACACGCGTTCGTGGGCCGATCAGCCGAAGATGTCGGCCGCCCACTCCGGGTGGTCGATGAAGGGGTTGCGGTTGTGCTGGAACTCGTCGTAGATGACCTCGTTGCGGTTGCGTTCGAAGTCGTCCACCGGGTCGGACTCGTGCCACTCGAGCAGGACGGACAGCTTGCCGTGGTACGGCGCTGAACCGTTGTTGACCTGGTCGTTCAGCTCCAGGTCGGGGTAGCTGTCGGTGCCCTCGTACCGCACCGCCATGTAGAAGATCATCCGGGCGACGTCGCCCTTGACCTCGTCCCGCGGTTCGAACGAGTCGTTGTCGGTGAAGTTGTCCGGGGCTCCGTCGACGGGGCTTCCGCCGTTGTCGAAGTCCTTGTTGCCCCGGATGCTGTTGACCTGGACGTCGGTGGGACGCAGGTGGTGCAGGTCGGCGCCGGGGCCGGACGTGCCGAAGTCGCCGTGGGACTTCGCCCACACGTGCTCGCGGTTCCAGTCGCCGACGTTGCCGCCGTTGTCGTTCTTGGAGCGCGACTCGCCGCTGTAGAGCAGGACCACGTTGCTCGGGTTCGCCGGATCCTCGTCGGCGGCCTTGATGCCGTCCCAGATGTCGCTGTAGGACAGCTGTTCGGCGTCGCTGATGATCTCGTGCAGAGCGTCCTTCAGGGCCTCGCCGGTGAGCCCTTCCGTGCCGGAGTAGTAGTCGTCGGACTGTGTGTCCGCCGACGCGGGTACGCCCACGCCGACGACGAGAGCGGCGAGCGCGCCCGCCAGCAGGCGTCCGGTCCTCTTACGCATGTCCCCGACCTCGTTTCTGTGCGCAGCATCGAACTGGGTCGTGTGGACGGTGACACGTCTTCACTCTTTGGCGACACCGACGTTCGTTGTAACTACGTTCGGTGACCAGCGGCGAAGACGCAGGTGAGGACCACCGCGCGGTGAAGGCCGTGAGAACCGCCACCGACGATGCGGTGACGGTTCCGGAGCGGTGGCGTCACTCGCCGTGTGGTGGCTGCTGATCCGGTGGCGGCAGTTCGAGCTGGGAACGTGGAGTTTCCTCCGTGGGCGGCGACAGGGCATCGGCGACCTCGCGGTGGCCGTTGTGGTCGGCCGGTGTGCCAGGTTCGTTCCGCGTGGCCGGACCTGTCTGGTGAATGTCCCCCACCGTCGGGTCGCTCGCGGTGTCAGGCGCTGCCTTGCCGTAGGTCCGCAGCACGTCGTCGAGCCGGCGGCGCAGCGTCGCCTGCACGACCGGGTCCAGGTCCTCGGCGAGTCGGTCGACCGCGTCGTCGAACTGTTCCCGGGGATTCGCGCTCGGACTGGTCGGGGGCGGCGGGACGATCACAGTGGGTGGGGCGGGCGCCGGCGCCGCCTGTTCGTCAACGCTCCACACGGGAGTTTCCTCGGCATGGGCCGCAGAGGTCAACCTGCGGAGGTCGGCGATGGCGCTGACGGTCTTCTCCGGTGCGTCGGGTTCATCGAGGTGACGACCGAACCACCACTTCACCGCCGTGCCGGGATCGCTGAGGACCTCACGTCCGACGTAATCCCGGGCGAAAATCTCGCGGGAGCGCCGGAGTTCCCACAACACCTTGTCCTTACGGAGCTTCGCGATCTCGTGGAGACGTTCGGCGTCGGCGTCCGGCAGCTGCAAGGTCACCTCGGACGCCCAGACGTAGTGGCCGTTGGCGATCGCGACTCGTTGGGCGAGGTGGGCGTTGAGGTCGACTGTCGCGAGGGCGTAGTTCTCCGGGCTGTACTCGCGTGCCTGCTCGACGGCCCGCTCCAGGATCGTACGCGTGGCCAGCGTTCCGAGGTCGACGTTCAAGGGTGGCACGACAGGGTCTCGCACCCACGACACCACAGCGGAGAACAAGAACTGGTAGTCGTCCACGCTCGTCGGGACTGGCAGGTCGGCGACGCGGGCCTGCTGTGGGGTCGGCGCGGGTGGTCCCGACGGTGCGGGCCTGGGTGGCGGCGGTGTGCTCGGGACCTCGTCGACGAACATGGAGCGCAGCACGATCGCCAGCCCGGGACCGAGGACGGCGGCGAGTGGCAGCCACACCCACGTCGCCCAGTCCAGGGTGAGACCGAGGACGACGACGAGCGCGGAGACCGCCGCACCGAGTCCGAACGCGAGTCGGCCGGTGAGAGCGTTCATGACGGAAAACCTTTCTGTGCCGAGAGGAAGTGCAGGCCGAGAGCGGAGTCGAGCCGCGCCCGCAGGAGGTCGAGCACGTGGGCGGCGTCGCGGGTGTCGTCTCCGGTGACGGCGTCGAACCAGTGGGTTGCGGTCTGTTCGAGCTGGCTGGACAGGATGAGGTCACCGGCGCACGCGGCGGCGAGGATGTCGACGACCACCTCTCGGCGGTGCGGATCGAGCGCGCCGTGCAGCCACGCGAAGACCCCGCCCTGCCACCACTGCCTGGGCTGCTCCAGCACGACTTTCCAGCTCCGCGTGAGGTGCCCACGCACGCCGCGCTCCGCGAGGAGGCGGCCTGGCTGCTCGCCCCCGTCGAACGTCTCGGGGGTGAGGAGCCGGCCGAAAAGCACGACGTCGTTCTCGCGCACTCGCTTTTCGAACACGTCCCAGAACCGCTGGACCAGCCGACGCAGGAAGCGGCGGTCCTGTACGGAGCGACTGAGAAGCGTCACGGCGTGCTCGGACACCTCCGGTCGTCGGTGCCGGGCGAGGTGGTGCAACCGCACGATGGCCTGGCTGGGATACCGGGGCGCGATGACGTCCTGACACACGTCGCCGAGCATCGTGAGGAATGCCGACGGCGCGTCGGGCGGCGGCTGGCGGGCCCAATTCCAGATCTGCCACCGGAAGTGGGCGCCGTGCCGGTCGTGCAACAAGCCGCTGCGCAACATGCCGTGCGCGCACCCGGCCAGCGGGGGGAAGTCGCTGCCTCGCAGCCACTCGCCGATCACCTCGCTCACCAGCTCGGGGCGGCCGATACCGAGGCACTGTTCGGTGAAGCGCAGCGCGAGGACGGTCCGGTCGGCGACCGTCAGCGCCCGGTTCTGGCCGACCTGCACGACCCACTGGGTGAGCGGTTCCCGAAGATCGGGGTGGTCGGCGAAGAAGTGCGCGCGGACGTGCCGGTGGTGGAAGCCCTTGTCCCTGCGGAGTCGGACTGCGCCGTCGCGTTCGACGTCGAATCCGAGCTCGCCGAGCCGTTCGCTGACACCTCGGCGTTCCAACACCGGAGACTGTGGTGCGGTGAACCGGACCTGGCGCAGCAGTGTCTCGCTCGCCGTCCACACCGTCTCCGCCGAACAGCCCTCCAGCATGGCAGCGGACAGCATCAACGCGCGGGCGAAAGCGTCCCGGTGCTCGTTGAGCCACGGCGTCAACGTCGCTGGACGGTCGTCGAGGACTGTGTGCGCGCGTGCGGCCCACGAGCGCAGTCCCGCCTCCGGTTGGGCCTCGCGCTCGTCGGCGATGAGCGTGGCCAGATGAGCGAGCGTGCCGAGACCCCGATCGGCGACCGGGCCGAGGACGTCGTCCAGTTCTGCATCGCCGGCCGCGATGCCGATGGCGCGGAGGTGGGCGGCCAGGACGGCGCGGGGGGTGGGTGGATGAAGCTGCTTGACGAGCGTGGACCACCACCTGCCCGGCTGGTTGGCGAAGGTGGAGGTCACGAGAACCACGAGTGTGCAGCGCCGGTCGCGCAGTTGCGCACGAGCCTGGTGGACGGCGTCGAGCCACCTCTCGCAGTCACCGAGGCCGTGAGAGGTCAAATCGAGCAGGAGTCCGTCACCCTCGACGTCCTCCGGTACGTCGAGTGAGACTTTCTCGTCGTCGTGCTCTCGATCGGTGTCGAGCTCCCAGCAGGTGTGCTCCGGGTCGCCGGACTTCGACAAGAGCTTCAGCGCGGTCGTTCGTCGTCCACTGCCCGGTACGCCGGTGAGTAACAGAACCCCGGCGGTCGCCAGTCTATCCAGTAGGAGATCGAAGTTTCGTGGCTGAACGAACACCCTGTCCACATCGGACAAAAGTGTGGTGGCGCTCGGTCGCTCGTCGAGTGAGGTGCGGAGCAACCGATGAACGTCTCGGGGCAGTTCGCCCATGAGACCCATCTGGAAGATCACACCGGAGTTGTCGCGGACGTGTACCTGGCCGTCACCGGTATAACTGGTCGTCATCGCCGGCGTCGCTCCCAGCTCTGGCGGATGGTGCCCGTGTTGTCGCGGACGTGTATCTGCCCGTCGCCCTCGTAGCGCGAGCCCCGGTACTGGTCGCCCTGCACCGTGGTGACCGTGTTGCCGTTTCCCGAGACGTTGCCACTGCCGCTGGTGATGTTGCCGTTCCCGGAGACGTCCGTGCCCGTGGTGACCCGGCTGCCCGACTGTGCGACCGGCCCGGTGACGTGGGTGGCCGTCGGGCCTGAGGCTTTCACGCCGCGTCGGTCGTCAGTCTCGTCGGTGGCGTTCGCCTCCGTGTCGTCCTGGGGGACGAAGCCACGCGTGAGCAGGTCGCCGGACGGCTCGGGCACGCGCAGGTACGCCACGCGCCGGTACTCCTTCGTGCTGACGTCCACGCGCTGGTAGAGACTGGGGTGCTCACCGGCATATCCGGGTACGACGGCATCCTCGAAGACCCGGTCCGAGACGATCGCCGCGACGCAGGTGACCTCCCCGGCGCCGTCGAGTACCTGGCGAACGGGGTCGGAGTCGAGCAGGCGGTGCGTCTCCACGCGGGCCGCGCCGCTGCCTTGGCTGATGGTGTCCTCGTCGGCGGCCTCCAGCGGGCCGACGTTGACGCTCACCCGCATCCGGATCGGGTGCGTCGTCAACGTGTTCTGAAACTTGAGGACCTCCTGCAGGGTGGGGAGGAGCGGGTTCAACAGGAAGGGCGTGTAGTTGCTGGGGACGCAGAGGCAGTAGCCGTCGCCGGTGGTCTTGGCGAACAGTGTCTGCTCCAGCACCCAGTCCAGGCGGCACTGGGTGAAGGCGTTGTGGAGCAGCGTCGGGATGGCGTGGGTGAGCGTGGAATGGTCCCGGCCGGGGACGCTGCCGAAACCGCGCATGTCCACGACGAGAAGCGCCCGGTACTCCGG
>JACYYJ010116855.1_pt1 | contig 17925 bp, 22 predicted proteins | sample 8236861 | NCBI WGS metagenome assembly JACYYJ01 (sample SAMN14103086, study PRJNA606662) | landfill metagenome | isolation source: landfill solid waste | place: India:New Delhi, Okhla landfill site | collected 2017-11-05
TGCGGAACTCTTCCAGGTGACCGGATTCGACCACGTAGTACGGACGGTTCAGTGCACCGCCGTAGGCCACGACCAGGTTGCCGAAGACCGTCTGGATCTCGGGGTTCTGGAACTCAGCGGACATCTGATCACCGCCGACCCACTGACCGTCTTTGGTCTGTTCTTCGATGACGACAGCATCATCGGTCAGGGTCACCCGGATGGCCCCGGGAATGGGACTCTCGATCACCACCAGTTCCGGTGCACGATTCTTGGCCGACTGGGCTTTGTGGGCGATGGCGTTGGCGCCGGCCGCGAGGATACGGTGGGCGATGGAGTCCAGCAGGACCTGATCCTGGAACAGACGTTGAACGTGCTCAGCAGTCAGGGAGACGATGCTCTTCTGGATATTGAGCAGGGCTTCGTTGGCAGCGAGAAGGTTTTCTTCCAGGGTGGCAATGCGGCTGACCGCGGCACGGATAACGCCTTCTTCGCCTTTGCCGACGAGCAGGATCACTTCGACAGCCGTTGCGAAATCGCGCGTGACGATCAGGCGATCACCCACCGTCAGGTTGTGAACTTCACGTTCCTGCGGCAGACCGTTGACTTGGACGTTGACGGTCTCGAGAGGAGTGAGGCAGTAAGTGCCGTTTTCAGTCACGACGTGGTAATGCGGTTCCATGTGTAGCTCCTTGGGTGGTGTTACTGAACAAAGTCAGCGGGGATAAAAGGACGGCCTTCGTTTTGAAGGTCGATGACACTGCGGATGCGTGAGTCAGACGCGGTAGCCACATGCGCAATGTCGATGCTCTTGTCGCCGTCTCGTAAGATAGCGGAGATCTGTAAATCAATACTAGACCCCTTCTCCACGGCGTTGACCGTAAGGTCTACCGAGTCAAATTGACGCTCCAGATAGCTCTGGAGCGCTAGGCGCGTGGCGTTTTCCAACTCGGTACGGTTGTTACCCAATCGGGCAATCAGGTCGCCCAGACTGGTGATGTTGCCGCGGTACATGTCCGACTGCGAACGCTGCGAGACGTAGAAGTTGGTCAGGGCTTCATCGGCCTTGATGGTCAGGTCCGATGCAAATCCAGCCGGTCCTAAAACCGGAATGACTCTACTCATAATGGTCTCCATGACAAAATAAAAAGAATCGTAGGAAGGTAGAGGGACCCGAAGGTCCCTCTTTTAGACTCAGAGCGAAGAGTTCTCAGGAGAACTTGGATCGTCTAAACCCTCATCCAAGAAGGTCTCGAAGTTGGCCCACATCGAATCACGGATGGTGGTCTGCTGACCAAACGTCAGTTGAGTGCGCATGTCCTCGTCATAGAGTAACGGGTACTCGACGAAGAACGCGTTCCCTTCCTCGGTGTATTGCACCAGACCGTTGACCACTTCCTGGTAGTCCGGGTTGTCATCCCCAATCCGACCGTTGTAGTCGTGGGTCAGGAAGTCCCGCCAGCCGTGGATCATGTCCTTCTCGTAGAGCCTCTGCGTACGCGGGTTGGCCATCAACCAGCGGGCTTGCTCGAAACCTGCCTGCTGGAACTGACCGATCCGCCACATCGGCCGGATCTCGTCCTTGTCAAACAGGTGCGTGACCTTGCGCTTTAAGGCATCGACTTTACGCTCGATGCGGTCAAAGTCAAATGAATCGAACCGCTCGCGCGCCCGCTGATACAGGTCGCTGTCTAAGATGCCGAACTGCCGGGCAGTGTCCTCCAGGCGCTGGCGGATCGCCCGGCGGTCCTCAGACCGGGGCATACCGTACTGGATGGCACGGAATTCACTGTCATCGGCGTACATTGCAATCGCCATGATTTCCTCAACCTCTGCCGGTAGGAGTGGATGGAAGAGGACCTTGCGCTACCAGGGCCCTCCAGATGGTGATACGGTTTACTACACGGATAACTGGTCTCCTTCAATCACCCAGTTGGTGATGGTGGCAATCAGCGGCGACGGCAACGTGGTGTTGCGTGACACCGTAAAGGGTTTGTTCAGGTCCATGACCCCTGTTACCGGGTCCAGCCGGCTCATGATCTTGGTGTTCTTGTGATCCAGCGGCAATTCGCCCCAAAGAGCGTCACCGTCAAACCTATTGTCCAGCCTCAATCGCTCCCACCGAAGTGGTACCTATAGAGAGACCCGGTGTGCTCGGACACCCGCCCTAGGATTTCCCCAGGGAGCAGACTATATCTTCACCTTCGGCATTGTCCGGTCAGGTGTTCCCCATTTCTGCGACGCTGTCGCTCTACTCCGTGCTACCGGATAGTCGTTGAACCTTTACCCCATAGGGTACTTGGCTGCGTGGTCACCCAATCCTCATCTCTTTTACCATACCCGGCTAATTACTCCGGCCACCAGTAAGTTTCCTACACTGGCTTGGTGTATGAGGCTCTAAGGGCTTTCCCGTCAGTTAGAGGAAAATCATTCTACCCTTTCAGATAGAAGGGACATCTTACAGATAGTTGAGTTTATAATGTCTCCAGTTACCCATGTTCGAATTCATGGATTTCTGGACAGCTGATTTTGTAACGCCAACCGATTCTGCGAAAGCTTGTACGGAATCCCATCGGGTTGTTAACCCTGTAGAGTTATCTGTGACATCGACTGGTTTAGGTGTTCGTTTAAAGTTTGGTCTGATGACGGAGCGCTTGTGTGAAGGCATAAGGACCCCATCGTCTAGACTCCCATCGAATTCATCCAGATAGCACACAGATAATCCGTGGACAGAGGATTTCCCTGCTAAGATGGCGAACATCTTAGAGTTGGTTAACCCGAAGAATCGTCCAGTATCTGAAATGCTTTCAAAGATAAACTTCATGTCATCTCGAATTACGACCACTGCCTTTGCCTGACCGTTTGCTTTCTTTCCAATGTCTGCCTTTGTCAAACCTCTCCACGAAGAATTCTCGTAGATCAGTTCAAACCTGGTCTTCCATGGGACAAACGAATCACTATTCAAGTAACGGTATATCTCAGATCCGTTAACCTTGAAATATCTAGCGGCTTCTTGAAGACTGTAGAAGTATTTCACCTCGTCAGTCAGTAGATCTTTGCTCAACAATGCGCGGTTATCGCTTCTAAGTCCTTCCCGGTACGCGTGAAACGCGTTGTCGGAGTGAGTCACCCACTCGAGGTTCTCAGGATAATTGTTGAGTTTGTCACCGTCTTTGTGGTTGATGACAAAGTCGTCAAAATGACCGGGACATTCGTTAAAGGTCATCGCAATCAAGCGGTGGACCGTATGTGTTCCAAAGCCCCACACGTTTACCAGTAAATATGGCCAAGCCATCCCCATGAACGGTATAAAACAGACCAGGTTACGCTGGTCTATGATACGTCCATCTCTACTGATAACCAGTGTCTCGAATAAGGGACAATGGTAGAAACCTTTAAACAGCTGTGATTCGACTAAACTACTCTCATTCTTTAGCATGGTTACCTCCACTACTCTACAGCTGTAATGTAGGACTCAAGCTATCTGTAATCGTTTATCCGCATTTTTATCGATGAGGTTCAGAGGACTCATGCTGACAGTGTTGTCTGTCGGGTCGGTCTTGAACCGGTCAATCTGATTGAAGCCGATGGAGCCTCGGGTCAAGGTGGGGTTTCGCGCGAACAGAGTGGGGATTGTCCCGTTCGGCGATTCGGCCAACAACTCGTTGAACAACCGGTCCAGTTCAGGATGGTAGCGCAGGGTGTTCTCGTAGATCAAAGCGTTCATCTCGTTCGGGGTGTACCCTTGCGTGATGAGCTTGTTTTGCAGGTGGACCTTAAAGAGCAGGATGCTCAAGGACCAAGGCATCTCCAAGGCATCCTGCCGGTGAGGCTTCTGCCGAGAGGTGATGACCGAGCGGTAACCCCAATACGGCCGCGTGCCGTAGACCAGCTTGCGCATGATCCCTGGTTTCTTGAAGATGACGTCATTCTCGAACGTCTTGTAATAGTCGTTGAAGTTGTTGAGGGCGCTGACGACCCGGGCTTCCTTGATGGAGTGGGCCAGTTTGGGCTGGTTGTCGGCGACTTCACGGTTGTCGATTCCAATGAGGATGTGGGCTGCATCGATGGCGGCGACCATCTTGGGATCGGCGATGGTACGGTTGTTGGCATGTTCCTTGATGAAACCCAGGCGCGTAGGGAATGGCAGGTACTGCGAGAAGGTTCGATCGAAGTTCTCCTGCAGAAACCGCATGATCTTGCGGCGCTTACGGGCCGAGGCGGAGGGACCGATCAGGCCTGCCTTGAACAGAGCAGTGAGGATCGCCTCGTAGTTATCGATGAAGTAGTTGTAACCCCGGGGAATCTCGAGGCGGTCGAGTTTACGCTGTTTGTCTCCGGACAGTGATCCGGGAGGGACGTAGCGCGGGTTGGTCAGGTATTCCAGGATGTTGAAGTTTGAATGGGTGAGGTTCTTGGACAGGATGCGCCAGACCGTGAGGTTGATGAACGCACGGATACCGGCTGGGGCTTTCAGCCAAAGGATCGAGTCCAGGGGTTTTTCGGTGATCGGAACGACGAGTGACAGGCAGTTGTCACAACGCAGACCGTACTTTTCCATGCCGGTGAGTTTGCGGCAGTCACAGGAGGCGGTGTTGTTCAGGGAATCGCCATCGAGCGAGGCGTAGATCAACTCATTGAGCTGTTGTCGATCCGACTCAAGGTCGATGTTGAAATCATTCATCAAGATGGCAGGGTGAGTCAGGTGGTTATAAATGGTGTCATAACCAATGACCTTAAGATAGATGCCGTTGCGTTTTTCCATGGATGCACCTTGTGAAACCGGTGTAAAAATAAAGGATCAGGCATAGAGCGGGGGAGCGGATGCTCCCCCGTCTACTGACACCAGACCTTAGAACGAGCTACGGCCGAAACCGTTGCTCACATGGCTGCGCAGGTTGCGACGGTCGTCGGTGACGACACGGCGGTTGAGCAGGCCATGGGTGAGGTCGCCGCCGCGGAAATCGCGGATGCGAGTGTTACCGCGCAGGCGGCGGGCACCGAAGCTGTAATGCGCTTGACGCTGGTCGATGCTGACTTTGCAGTCGGCGATGGCCAGGGCCAGGGCTTCGATGAACTTCGGGTTGATGTAGGCCAGGTCCACGTAACGGGTGAACTTGACGTTCTGCTGCAGGGCACCAGTCAGTTGCTCGTACTGCTCGGAGACACGGATCTCGAGATCCAGGTCAGTGCGGTCGACCACATCCTGGTAACGCAGAGCCGACTCGCCGCCGTCGGTCGGGTTGGTAGCCATCCAACGCAGCAGGTCCCACTCGCGCAGGTCACGCTCGTTGCCATGGCTGTCGACCCAGGTACCGGTCAGGTAGCGTGCACCGGACATCTCCAGCGGAGACTCGACACCCAGTTCCTTCGCCCGGCGGGAGAAGTTGTTGGAGGTCAGGCGATCCGCGTAGTTGTACAGGCGACGTACGGCAGCGCGGTTGGCGGTGTCGTCGACGGCTGCGTCGAGCAGCAGGCTGGTGATCCAGCTGTTGTCGCCGCCTTCCTCGAGCTCGATGGCGAGCGCCAGGTTGTCGTCGACCAGGCTGAAGAAGTACTGGCCCCACTTCTCGATGTCCAGCGAACCGCGGTTCTCGATTTCGGTCGGCAGACCGTCACCATCCGGACCGAGGATGCTCAGCAGACCGGTGTCACGCGCGTCGATATCCCCACGGGCCACATCACCCGGCAGGAACACCTGTGCCCAGGACTGGTTCTTGGTCACTGCCGAGGCAGCACCCAGGGCCAGCAGCAGCAGTTCCGGCGTGATCGCCTGACCGTTGGTGTCCATCTTGTTGATGATGAAGGTCGGCGTGAAGTACGGGCAGTCACGACGACGCTCACGGGCCCAGCGGTCTTCCTGCTGCGGCGGGGTGTACACCAGGTTCATGTAGCCACCGATGTTCGACAGCGGCATCAGTGCGGTGGTGCCATCGGCCTTGCGGATGGTACCGGCCACCGAGACAGCGATGTCGGTGCGGCGCGGCAGGCCATCGGCGCTGACCGAGTCACGGCCGGACAGGTCGACGTTGATTTCCAGCGCTTGCTGCTTGTTCAGCCATTCCAGGCTGAAGTACACTTCGTTGCGCTTGAGGTCGTTGTACAGGCTGGTCAGCGCTGCCACAGCGTAGAAGATCACGGCGCGAGCTTCGGTGATTTCCGGGTCGGTGAAGTCGACTTTACGGTCGACGACGCGCCAGCCGGCGGGAATCACTTCCACTTGACGACGGGACTGTGCGTAGGTGCGGCGCACGGTGTCGTCGACCAGGGCCAGGTAGGCCTCGGTCACGTAGTCGCTGGCCACGATCGGCAGCGGGTAGGTGCGGTGGTTGATGTCGACGTTGCGCACCAGGGTCTCATCGGTCATGGTGCTCTCGAGAACCAGGACGTGCGACAGGACCTTGGTCACGCCTTGATCTTCGAAGGGGTAGGTGATGATGACGCTGGACACGGAGACGTTGTTCTCCATGCCGTCCAGGGCGATGGCCTGCAGTTTGGACATGTCGATGGCGCCGACACCGGCGCGCTCGTCAGCGAACCAGAACTTGGCGGTCTTGACGGCATTGACCAGGGATTCGCCGGTAGTGCGACGACCCATCGGGCTGCCCAGCAGACGGGTGATGTCGGTGATCGAGGCGTTCATCTGAGCGCTGTGCTCGGTTTGGCGCTGCGGCTCGAACTCGCGACGGGTTTCTTCGCGCTGCGGCTCGGACGGGGTGGAAGCGCCATTTTCGTGGCTGTCTTGAACTGCCATTTGTTTACTCCTTGGGTTTTTGATCGGTTGTTTCAAGGCCTTGAACATCGATTAGGATATTCGCCTTGATAATGTGTTGCCATCAAAACTTTGAATGGAATCGAAACAGATCCGCTCGTAGAATGAGGCAGGTGGGTTTAAAAGTACAGGCTATTCAATGGAAAAGGAAATACCCTCCCCTTAGACAGGGCATACAACCCTGTCAGGAATAGCACTTCCTATACAATAGGGTTATACCAGTTATTTTTTACTAGGATCGATTGTCAGTCAAATCCTTTGAGTTCCTTTCTTCTCTTTATTTCCACCCAAGGACCCTGCGCATGTACACGCTCTTTAACACCGCGCCAACGCATCGACAGACCAACACCGTGGTCTTTGGACTGGACTATGTCAAACGCGAACTGATCGACACCCAGGTGGCGCGTTATAAACAGTACCGGGCCTTGAACCCCGGGTACCTGAAGAACGATCACATCCTGACCCGCTTACTGGGGATGATCGACATTCCGTTCACCGGCGACCTACCCGAGTACTACCTGCAAGTCTCCAACATTGTTAACCGCCTGGCGGGACAGATGGGTCTCTGCACCGCGGCCCATCACGGGCGGGTTCAACCTCAGAGCCAGTTCTACGGCAAGGGGGTCAACGAGATCCTCATTGCCGTGGCCGATGACACCATCACCACGGCGCAGATCTGGTTCAACTGGCGCACCATGAGTGCGTTGCGGGTATTGAGTCATCCACTCATGGGCTGCGGGATACTCGAACTCGACGGCAGTAACGATTTCAAGGGTTTGGCCGAGGGCGCTACCTCGGTCATCGAAGTGAACATTCCACTGCTGGCGTGTCAGTACCAATTGTGGCGCATGGCCACCGCTGACCAAGTCGCCGAGGGGTATGTCCAGCCCACCGCTCATTTCCTGACTCAGCTGGTGATTCCGAATCTGCTACCGAGCCATCTGGATGTGGCGGTGTTGAATACGGTGCATCACTTGCTGGGCAGTGAGGATTACCTGAACGCCAAAAGCGACATGCCCTTTTACACCACCGACCTGTGGCCTCGGTTGACCAAGGGGTTAGGTGAGTTGGTAGACAAGTTCAGTCGACAGACCAGCTTCTACCAAGACATCCTGAGTAACATCCCGGTGTTTGGCCAGGAGAACCTGCTGCAGACGGTGAAGATGCCTGACATCGCGTACACCAACCAAGCGGTCTGGGCACTGACCATCGCGCGTCTACCCTGTATTGCCATGTTGCTCAAATTCGATGAGGCTTCGCGTAACGTCAAAAACGACGCGCAGAAGAACCGCATCCGACGAAGCCTCTCAGAAGCTGAGAGTGGCAAGTATCTGGTCAACCAGATCCCAGCACAGGTGGCGGACCACGTCGCCGGCTACATCGAACGCAATATCAAACCTTACCTGTAACGGACATAGAGAGGGAGCCTCAAGGCTCCCCTCTATGCTGCCTCACATCATCAACCAGTCTTCCTCGCCATCGTCCTCATCTTCGAGCAAGTCCTCCTCATTCAGAAGGCTGTTGGCATCAGTCGGTACAGGTTGTAAGTTGACCTCACCTGACGGCGTGTAGATGTCACTGATCAGTCGAACGTATTTGCTGTCTACCTGAAAGACGCCCAAGGACTCCACGATCATGTAAAACGATTCCAGGATCTCGTAGGTGAGGCGCCTGATATCAATCATGCACATCACTTCCTCTGGCATCCCGATCCCTGACAGGATCGACAGGGGTAACATCAGGACCGCAATCTGATCCCGACCAGTCATCTTGCAATAGTGACGCAGGCGCGCGGCAAATTCCGGGTCGATAGCCTCGACCTTGGTAAGCCAGGTCTGCATGTCCGTCTTGTTACCGATGGCCAGTGGCACTTTGATCACCGAATAGGGCGGGTGTTCAACCTGGCCGTATTTCGGGGCAAAGACCTCCTGCCACATCAGGTAGTGTTTGTAGTTGGTCTTCTCCTGATAAGGGTTTTCCTTGTTCATGTTGGCGTACGATTCCTGAATCTGTGCCGACTTCAGGTACTTGTGTTCGCCGTTTTTGATCGAAATGTAGATGTCCTGTTCGTAGCGCCAGACGGTCTGATAGACTTCCTCCAGCGTGAACTGGCGGTTAGCATCCGCGCGTTCCATCACCTCACGCATGAACTCCTTGGCGGCTCTGATGATGGTCGGAGGCACTGTGGACGAGCGCAGGGCCACCCCTTTGATCTCCATGTCATACTTGGCAAAGACGTTCCCCTCCCGACACGAGCGCTGAGCGTAATAGTGCTTGGCGCGGCTGGTCAGGGTGAAGACCGGGAAGGCGTACTCGTTCTTCATGGTCAGGCGATGCAGGTCCGGTTTGATCACCCCCATGTTGGTGGAGAGCTGTGCCAGGACATGGATAATGCATTGACAGGCCACGTAGGTGATGGTGTACCAGATCCCGTCACCTTCCTTGGTGCGGGCATCGCTGCCGGTGTACCAAGAGACCCATTCTTGCGTGGTGAAGATCGTCGAGTCCGTGTCCGAGGCCAGTACCACCCGCCGCAGAATGCCTTTGATGTTGGCCGCACTGGGCGCCAGCAACACCGGGGTCAGGAAGGTGCGGATGAAGGTGAAATACGACTGGGAGACATTGAGGACGTTCAGCGCTGTTCTGGCCACCTTGCGCAGTACGTCCTCGCGACCCTTGGCCTTGAGCGAGTCCAGGTCTTCGTCCTTGGTGTCAGCGGCATTCAAATAGATCGCCAGGACCCGGGTGTCGTCATCGATGGTTCCGCCTGTGAGCAAGGCATACGGGTCATCGATAGGCTGGGCAGACAGGTCCTGATCCGGGTCGTACTTGATCATCTTGTCCATCCACCCGCGCACCAGTTCGTCGTTGTACTGGGCGATGTGATACAGGTCACCGGTGTAGACGATGATGGCCCGCTCGAGTGGGGTGAGTTTGACGATCAGATCTACGATCTTCTGGAACTGCCCTGAGTTCCGCCAATAGAGGTCGGTGGAACGGCGGATACAACTGGCAGTCTGCTCCACGGTAGGGTAGACCATGTTGTACTCAGTCATAGCCCGCTCGAATTCATCGTGCGGTTGACTGGTGATCAGGGCCATGATGTTGGACAAGGTGATCTGGGGGGACCAGTAATGCCTGGAGCCTGCCAGCAGCTTTTCGTTATTGGCGTTACCGTAGCTGGTGGCCGAACGGCACATGGAGGTCAGGGACGAGTGACCTGACTTGACGTAAAGAATATTGCCGGTGAAGCCGTGCATACCGGAGAGGGAGTTGATCCCGATCTTCTTGGCATTCTGCTCGGCATCCTTGATCTTTTCCAATACGAAGTCTTTGGCGACCTTGGCCTTGAACGCGGCTTTCTTGGCCACCTTACGATCGGCGATGCCCTTTTCCACGAATTTGGCCGAGGGCGATTTCACGACCTCGGGGTTTTCATAGCAGACAAGGGAGGGCGACAGGATACGGTCGGTGTCGGTCACCGTGCGGATGTACGAGAGGAAGGTCATCTCCGTCTGGATACGGTTACCGGGGCTCTCTTGTTGCAGGACCAACATGTTAGGGTCCTGGATCGGAAACTCGCCGCCGCGCGACAGTGTGCGCTTCAAGAAGTTCAGGCACTTGTCTTTGGGTTGGTCGGTCATGCGGTGCAGGAAGTGCACGTTCTGATCGAAATAGCCTTTAAGCAAATCGAGGTTGCGACGGTAGGCATCCTTGGGAAGTACAAACGGGTTTTCCATGGAAAAGTACCTGCAATCCGGCAAAAGAAAAAAGAATGAAGAGGAAGCTCATACAAGAGCACCTCTTCATTTTTATTCACTGTCGACCAGGGACGTGAAGGTGTAGACCATGGCATCGTGTTCACGCACAGATTCAAGACTTACCAGGGTCAGGGTGTCGTTGTAGAACACCAGCCAGACCAGTTCTTCGAACCCGTTCGGTTTGGGCGCGTCATTGACAAACCCCGTGATCAAATCCATGAGGTCGCCAGCGACCTCATCGGGAAATACCTGAACGACAAGGTCGGCAAAGCCGTCGGAGATCGAAGGATCGCCGATCTCCTCATGCAGCATGATCTCCACCAGCATACTCGGCGGACAGAGCCCATACAACTGCGACCGCAATCGGTCATCCAGATCATACTGGTTGGCCAGCTTATCCAGTAGATCGAGAAAATTACCGTAAGTGAAGAAGAATGCTTCATCATACGGGTAGACCAGGACATTGTCTCGCCCAGCCCGGGTGTTCAGGGTGAAACGCGACATGGTCAGCTCCGAGGGGCGGTGGTGACCTGAGACTCTATCGTAAAGTCCTCGATGCCATTTTGCAGCAGGGCTTGGCGGATGGTGGCTTCGACCGATTCGGTGGCGTTGCGCACGCGGATGAAGAGTTCGCGACCCTCAATGACTTCGATGGAGTCCGCCTGCACCCACGGGACGCCCAGTACTTCAACCTCGCCGTTGCCGTAACGCAGCTTGACGTAGTTATACGCCCCCGCCGATGCCGGAAGATCGGTAATGAAGTTTTTGACTTGCGCGTGCTTGGCCCGCACATCCGACAGGATCATGGCGGTATCCAGATCCAACACCGCCAACACGGTGACGTTGGCACGGCTGGCACCGAGAACGCCAGGGGCTTTGGTATCGAAACGGACGGTGGAACCGATGTAGTTACTGATCATGATCAGTGCTCTCCTAAAATGATGAGGTAGGTGCCGTCGGTGTCCAGAACATCGACATCCAGCCACGGTCTATGACTGAGTTCACAGAGGCAGGGGTCTTGCTTGAGCTTGAGTACCCACGTCAGCTCGAATGTGTGCTCCTCGGTCAAGACCTGCCGGAACGCCCGCAGGAGCAGTGCCTTGAGGTAGCGGCGGGCTATAAAGGATAATTCATGGTCTGGAGGCAGGTCGGGGTCCAGACTGTAATGGACCTCTGGGAGCAACTGCGCCAAGACGTCAGAGGTATTGATCAGAATCATCGATAGATGCTCAGGGGAAATTAACGAACCGTGATGGCCAGGACGTGGTCATCGGGACAATACGCCATGTGAATGACCCGGTAGCGTTCAAGCCCGCGGGTGGCGCGGTCGGCGGCGCAGTACAGGTTGATCATAGCATTTCGAAGGGCAATAAAGTCATCAACTGCATCGGCGACTATCGGGGGGAACAAGGTCCCTGCATAATCGTCAACGAAATGTTCTCCTCGGCGACACCAATCACCGTACAGGGCAAAGAGTTCGTCGAAGTCATACGAGTGATCCATCACCTGCGCCAGGTCTGTAAGTAACGCCTCGTGTATCTCCTTTCCGTCAATCAGTATAATCTTTTCAGCCATCACAAATACTCAACACAAAACTTCGGTCCAAAGGGTCGTAGCGACGCAGGAAAACCAGTGCATGGTCCAGGTCACTGTAGATACTCAAATAATCGGACCATTCGTTGAGGACATTGACCGTGGCTTCGAAGGCCTCCTCGAATTGCAGCATCAAGGCATCGGTGCAGCTGTGGCTGCCGGGGCGGTTGTAATCGACCCAGAACTGCAACCCTCTGCCATACTCAGCAGAGAGACAGTTATAAATTAACCCGCGGCCGACGGCGGCGACTGCGGTAGCTAACAAAGCGGGGTGGGTCTGACTGAAGTCTGTCCCTTGGTCTGAGATGATCAGGGTCAGGGGTAACTGAGGGCGACCCGTCGGCAGATAATGGGGTGAGCGTAAGGTAGGCCGAATCATCATCTTCGTTGATCCTCATGAGTTCCAGCTGATGGGTCTGCAGCGGCAAGGCTGCAGTCTGCTGGCACAGGTGAGCCGCCAGTTCACTTAATTGCGACATAGCGCAATTGATCAGGCCCTCAGGCAACCGGGCATCAAACAGCAGTTCGTCGTAAAACCGATCCTGACGATGAGCTTGCGCCGCATTCACGACAGTTGCATAGAGGCGGTCAAGTGGCAGGTTAGTAAGTGCCATAAGGTGACGAACTTTCAGTAAGAAATCGCCACTGGTTTCCAAGGTGATCATCATCCGGATCGTTGGCGGCGATGACATAGAGTTCCTCAGCATCTCGGCGGTAATACACTTGGAGCAGGTGGTAGCTTGAGATGGTCTGACGTTCATAGTAAGCTCGAAGGGAGTCGAATAGAGAACCGACATTGTCATAAAGGTCTTGCAGCCAGGCCAGAAGGGCTTCCTGATCTTCAGGATGATGATCGAGTAGGTCTTCGGCAAAGAAGCTGTCATCGAACACGTAATACGCAATGGCGGCATAAAGGAGGGCCGAGGCACCCAATTGATCGGCTAAGGGACCGCCGACAAATTGAAATGCCTGGTCATACGGCAACGTCAAAGCGATTGAGCTGATTCCAGTCGACAAGGGCGCGCACCTCCAATACCATCAGGCCGTCGCAATATTCGACAACCTTATACGCGAAGGGAAATGAGGGCTTCACCTGTTGGAAGGACCGGTGAAGCTGATGGTTGATCTGGTCGATCTCGCCCAAGGAGCGCCAGTATTCGGGTTTGGATGCCTGATCGGTCCACTGGGTGCCGGCCTGGGTATCCAGGACATTCAGGCCGGTCATGGCGCAGTTGACCATCTCGGCCATTGGCACCATGACGCCCAATCGACCCAAACGGCGATAGAGTTTCTTAAACTCATCGTGCTCCATGGGGGATTCGACCATCACGTACCGGACGTAACCAGGACCTGGATTGACGGTCACCTGGGACATCTGGTACGGAGTGGGTTTAAACGTACGTCGCCAGTTCGTCGAGGGCCCGGCGCATCCGTTCGGGGTAAAAGTCACCTTGCACGCGCGCATGCTGGTAAGTTTCCTTTATTTGCTGTACGGGGTCAGGACGAGGCAACGGGACTGCGGTGACCATCAGCGTCTGAGTGCGCCGATCATAGTCGAGTTCTACCCGTTGTTCGGTGGGGTCGTAACAGGCAGCAATCATTCCGCTGAATGTTTCGCAGATGGCATCAGCCGCCAGGTAACAGTCCATCTTGTCCGCCCAGATGCCAATCAAGGCGTCGAGGACTAATGCATTTTGAGTGACCTGGTAACTGTCAACCATTCGCGCCAGGGCGTTAGCCACTTCCGCTTCAAACGCGTACGCCCCGGCGATGTCCCGAAGCAACATCTCCAACTGATCTTCCACCTCAACGGTACTGAGCAGGAAACGGGACATGATGAGACCTCACTACTGGCGTTTGATAGCCTGGTCAAAGATCAACTTGAGTTCATCTCGGACCGCCTGGGATTGGACATTCTTGAAGACTTCGGCGACAGTACGCTCAATGTATTCGGTCATCGGCGTCAGATCATCGATCTCCTGGACGGTCTTCGGCGGTTGACAGCGTTTGAGCTGGCGCAGTAGGTTATGGTAACGCTCGGTCTGGATATCGCCTCGGATCTCAATCAGGATGTCTTCATCGCTGACCGCCATGTCGAAAATCTTGCCTTCCAGATACGGTTGAATCTCCGAATCGGTCAGGTCGAATTTCAGGGTCAGGTCCAGGTAGCGCTCATCGGCCTCCACGGTCAACTGATCCAGCTCCTCGGCGGAGAGACGGGACAAGGGATAACCCAGGTCACCTAAGAGGTTGATCAGCGGATCGGGTTTGTTGCGAATGTGCTTGACCGATTGTAGGATCAGGTTCTGGCACAGATTCGAAGCGGCTTTGTTAAGCTGAGCAAGGCGCTCGGATTCTACCGGGGACAGATTGTACCCCAGAGGCCACAGATCCATGTTTGACTGCAGATAATCGAGCAGGTCTGTAAACGGCACAATGATGAACTTCACTCGATACCCATTGATGTTGGCTTTTGTTTTGAGATGATCAGCGTTTGTGTGGTCAGCTCAATGGACAATACGAATGCCCGGAGGTGGTTCAAGACCTCGGGCCCTAGCACAATGGTCACATCCAATCCTTCTTGGGTTTGCAGGGATTTGAGGATGCGGTATTGATTGGCGAGCGATGGGCAGTAAGGGAGGCATGACACCACGGCCTGATCCCCGAGGGCGGCCAGATCCCGTTCGATCACGTACTGCCATGTCAGAGGCGATAACTCCTCGTCCCTGTCTAGGGTATGGGTTAGCGCAGAAATGTCGAATATGAGCCTCTTAGGGCCGTTTAAATCGATGGTCATGGGTCCCCCTCAAAGAATAGTAGCCGTATGCTTTTAAAAACTGGCTGTTATGCTTCAAGGAAGACAAAATAAAAGCCAGAGAGCAGGGGATGATCCCCTGCTCTCTATGTCACTTAACTGAACGACGGGAAGCCGTCATCGGCATTGGGTGGATCGGTACGGTTCAAGGCGGGGCCATGTTGGGCGAAGCTATATTGCTCGCGACTGAAGAGACCGTGCCATTGGCCAGTCAGGCACTCACTGCAGAGGTAGCCCGCGGAGGTGGTCTGAGTGGCATTGATATCGTCGGCTACACCGCAGCGATCGCACTGAAAAACAGTCGTCACATCGACCTCCTTAGAACTTCAGGGTGGTGGGGATTTCACCTTCGTCATTTTCGAAGGCGAGTAGTTTCTGGGCGTAGGCTTTCGCTTGCTCGACCGTGGTTGTGTCGTAGACCGAGATCTCCAGATCCTGCCAACCGGTGTAGGCCTGCTGGAAAGCTTCGTGCTCGTGCTTACCGAACTCGAGCAACAGGTTGTTGTGCTGGATTTGGTAGTCGATGTCATCCCCGAAGCCGATGATGGACAGGTCCTCGTCGGGGTTGGTGATCTTGTACGCCCCGGTACGGTTGAGTGGTGGGACGAAGTCAGGATGGTGCACGGTGGCCAGCCAGTCTGGCTCAGGCAAGCGAGGCGAGTACTGGTAGTGAGTCATATGCTCTTCGAATACCGTGAGGTCCTTGGCTTCCGGCCAGGCGACCAATACATCGTTGAGGTCTTCGACATACGCCATCATTGTCGAGTGGTCGGCTTCCGTACCGGTATGGAAGTAGGGGTGATACAGTGGCCAGAGGATCGGGCGAACGTCCTGGACATAATCGGGGTTATTCAGGTAGCGCGGCGCCACCGGCAGGGTGAAGCCGACTCGCATGACCGTGCGGTTCTGGAAGGTGGGTTTGGTGTAGGGTTCAGAAGGTGCATGCACCGTTTTGTAAAGAGGCTGGCCGTTTTCGTCGGTGATGGTGGACATGGTGTATCTCCAATTGATGAGGGGTTGACGATGGGGTCAGGGAACCAACACGCGGCGCTGACCAGGTTTTACAGGTTGATCCGGTGTGACGTCGTTGTACTCGTAGATCCCGACGACTCGATTGTCTTCAGTCACGTATGTGTAATCGCAACCAGGCAGTGTGCGGTTGGCTTCGGCGGCCGCTAGGGCATCCTCGATCGAGGGATACGGTGTACTGGTTTGAACAAGGCGTTTCTGTGACATAGCGGTTCCTTGCGGCATAGAGGCAGTAGGAGTCCCTACTGCCGTCCATGGGTTTCAGATTAAAGCACGAGGCCGGTGTCCGAGGTCTCGTCTTCATCGCCGAAGAAGGTCACCGCTTTGGCGCGGGTCTTCTTCTGCAGTTCCATTTCCTTCTTCAGGCCTTCGAGTTCCTGAGCCAGAGCACCGAAGGAATGGTTCTCGATACCGAAGAACAGGCTCTTGGACGCTTGCGCGAAGGTCGGCATGAAGCCGTCACAGCTGTAGGGCACGAAGACTGCCGGTTGCAGGTCGTCCTGGTCGCGCTTGAGGTAAGCGGCACTGATCGGGTCGGTCAGGTTCTTCTCGAACTCGCCGATGTCATCGAACAGGTGAATACGCGACAGACAGGCCGCGACGTCGGTGGACTGGTTGAACTGCAGGAAGGACTTGATGTCAGCCGTGTCCAGGCCGTGGTTGCGGCGGCTGCACAGTACAGCCAGGGCGCTGATCATCAGATGCGCTTCACGGTCGACCGTGGTGCGGGGCACGTCCGGGCGGTTCATGCCGAACTGGATCACGACCGGCTTGTCGGTGTTGCGGGCGATCGCATCGAGCGTCTTGATCGTGCCGATGGTGTTCTCAGCCGTCTTGATCGATTCGTAGGAGCCGGTGACGATACCGACAGCCTGATGGCCCTGCTCGAGCAGATGCTTGAGGATGAGCGGACCGGAGACCGAACCAGTACCGCCGCTGGCGGTGAAGACCACGATGGTCAGGTCAGCCGGTTTGAACTTGCGCAGGATGTCCGGAACCGCCTTGGCGATGACCTTGTCGTTGGCGCTGCGGATCTTGCCCGAACCGTCCAGCCCGTCGAACAGCCAGGTGCGGTCACCCAAGCCGTCAGTCAGGTTGGAATCAGAGGTATCGACCAGACCGACTTCGATGTCGGCGATGTCGGCACTGTGACCCGGCTGGATGTATTCACGGGCGATGTTAATACCGCCACCACCGCAACCGATGAGCAGAATCTTGCCGATTTGACGAGATGAAAGACCTTGAGACATTGTGTTGTTTCCTCATTGAGGGGGTTGGGGTAAACGTCGTATAGATAATATACTGTCGTGAAATACTGGACTAGACGAGTAAACGGGTCAACCAATCGTGTGTATGTTTTATCGCCTACAGGAGGCGTATCATGGTCGATCAACTGTCGCGTGCACTCGACGTCATCAAGTGGGAGATCCCACCTGAAGTCTTGCGCTATACCTTCTCCCCCACCACGTATGATCCGTCCAAGAATGGATTGATCCGGGATTACAGTACGGGTGTCTCCACCGATACTATCATTCGCAGGCAGGTGCTCGAAGCCAAGGTGATGGTGGATCTGAATCTCTGCTCCGGGGTGGAAGTGTTCATTCCGCTGGTCAATGTCAAGAGCGAGCGCGTGGACAACTGGACCATGGTCTACACCATTGACAAGGAATTGACTCAGGGCCGCAGCATCACCGAGGTCTATGGGCTGTCATACGGTCAGGGCCATACCTTGGGTAACGTCGGGGTGATCAGTGAAGACCGCTCCATGGTGCTCGAAGCCGCCGCGGGGATCATGCAGTCTAATGCTGCCTGGACTCAGGTGCAGAGCGCGTATTGCACGCTGGTGGCTGACAACGTGGTGATGGTCACCAACATGAACCGGGTGCCGGGGATCAGTTACCTGCGTTGTCTGGTGGCCCATGCCCCGAACCTTGAAAACATCCCGCCGAGCTATGCTGACGCGTTAAGTGAGCTGT
>JACYYJ010041168.1_pt1 | contig 17847 bp, 22 predicted proteins | sample 8236861 | NCBI WGS metagenome assembly JACYYJ01 (sample SAMN14103086, study PRJNA606662) | landfill metagenome | isolation source: landfill solid waste | place: India:New Delhi, Okhla landfill site | collected 2017-11-05
ATCACAAATTCACGCCGTCAAAATCGAGGCATTTTCTATGGCAGGCAGAAAGCGCACGCCTGACCACCTGAAAGTGGTCGCTGGCACCGACCGTCCCGACCGGATGAACCCGTCCGCACCCAAGCCGTCGGCCGAGTTACCCGAGGCGCCGCAGTGGCTGTCGAAGCGGGCCGCGGAGATCTTCGCGCAGCTCGTCGACGTGATCACTCCCATGGGCATCGGCTCTGCCTCGGACACTGCGATGCTGGCGCTGGCCGCCTCTCGGCTGGAAGAAGTCGAGATCTGTACAGCCATCATCGAGGACGGTGGCCGGACCTTCGTCAGCAGCGTCGAAAAGGACGAGAACGACGTGGTCGTCAGCCAGCAGATCAAGGGCCACCCCGCGGTGGCGCAGCGGAGCGAGGCCATGCGCCATGCTCAGTCGCTGCTCGCAGAGTTCGGGCTTTCGCCGGCCGCGCGTTCCAAGGTGTCGGCCACAAAGCCCGATGACCAGAACCCCTTCGCAGCCCTCGACCGGGCCTAACCCCCACGTCGACGCAGGCACCGCATACGCGAAGGCCGTCGTCGCCAAGAAGATACCCGCCTGCAAGTGGGTGGTGCGGGCCTGCAAGCGGCACCTCACGGACCTGGCGAAGTCAAAACGCGCATCCTATCCCTACCGCTTCGACGCCAAGACTGCGGAGAAGTGGTGCCGGTTCATTGAGCTGCTGCCGCACATCAAAGGCGAGTGGGGCCGGCGCGCCGAGAACCTGAAGCTCGAGCCGTGGCAGTGCTTCAAGACCATGTGCCTGTTCGGGTGGTTGCGGAAGGCCGACGGCCTCCGCCGCTTCCGCAAGGCGCTGATCCTCGAGCCGCGCAAGAACGCGAAGTCGACCTGGGCCGCGGCCGTCGGTCTCGGCATGCTGACGATCGACAATGAGCATGGCGCCGAGGTCTATTCCGGCGCGACGACCGAGAAGCAGGCGTGGGAGGTGTTCAAGCCGGCCCGCCTGATGGCACTCAAGCGACCGGCGCTGCTATCGCACTACGGCGTGACGGTGAACGCATCGAACATCCACCGCCTCGGCGATGGGTCAAAGTTCGAGCCGATGATCGGCAACCCGGGCGACGGATCCTCGCCGTCTTGCGCCATCGTGGACGAGTACCACGAGCACGATACCGACGTGATGGTCGACACGATGGAGACCGGCATGGGTGCCCGAGAGCAGCCCCTGCTGCTGATCATCACCACGGCCGGCGACAACCTGGCTGGCCCCTGCTACGCGGCAAAGGAAGATGCCGAGAAGGTGCTGGAGGGTGTCGTCGAGAACGACGAGCTCTTCGCGCTGATGTACGGCGTGGACGCCGACGACGACTGGACCAGCGACCTGGCGCTTCGCAAGGCGAACCCGAACTACGACGTTTCGGTCAAGGGCGAGTTCCTGCGGGCCCGGCAGCGCGACGCGGTGCAGAACCCGCGCAAGGTCGGCGTGTTCAAGACCAAGCACCTCAACATGTGGGTGCAGGCGCGGGACGCCTACTTCAACATCCAGCGCTGGAAAGAGAGCGCCGACCTCGGCCTGCGGCTGGAGGACTTCAAGGGCCAGCCGTGCCGCATCGGCCTCGACCTGGCGTCGGTGGTCGATATCGCCGCGGTGGAACTCACGTTCCGCTACGGCGAGGGTTACGTGCGGTTCGGCCGGTACTATCTGCCCGAGGCGACGATCGAGTTGCCGGAGAACGAACACTACCGCGGCTGGCGCGACGCTCCGCAGAAGTGGATCACCCAGACCGACGGTGACATGATCGACTACGTGACCATCCGTGACGACCTGTTGCAGTTGCAGGACGACGGCTTCCAGATCGAGGAAGTCGCCTTCGACCCGCACCAGGCGCACATGATGATGAGCGAGCTGCGGGAAGAGGGCTTCACCACTGTGGAAGTGCGGCCGCTGGTGCTGAACTTCTCGCCGGCCATGAAGCAGATGGACGGCCTGATCCGGTCCCGAAAGATCGCCCACAACGGCGACCCCGTATTCACCTGGATGCTGTCGAACGTCGTGGCGAAGCCCGACGCCAAGGACAACGTCTACCCGCGGAAGAACCGCCCAGAGAACAAGATCGACGGCCCCGTCGCCCACATGATGGCGATGGCGCGGTGGATGAGCGTGGAGGAAGGCAACAGCTTGGACGACTTCCTCAACAACCCCGTAATGGTGGTGTAGATGGCCGGGTCTACCCGTTCCAGCCGCCGCCGGCGCCCCCGTCAGCAGGTCGTTGACGCCGAGGTGGCGAAGCAGCGCCGCCTGAGCACCACCGACTCCGTAGCATGGGCTGAATTCGCCGGCCGGGACAGCTATTCCGGCAAGAGCGTCAACCTGCGCTCGGCCATGCAACTGGCGACAGTCTGGGCGTGCGTCCGCTTGACCGCGCAGATGATCGCCTCCCTGCCCATCGGCATGTTCGAGAAGCGCGCCGACGGCAGCCGAGTTGGAAGTGACAGTCGCGTGGGTGAAGTGATCGGCTTCAGCCCGAACGCCGATCAGACCGCCTTCGAGTATTGGGAGACCAAGGTTGCCTGGCTGATGGCAACCGGCAATGCTTACTCCGAGCGAACGGAGTTCGGTGGCCGCCTATCATCGCTGCAGCCGATCGCCTCTACGCACTGCCGGCCGAAGCGCCGCGACGATGGCGAACTGGTCTATGCAATCACCGACCGCGGCAAGACCGAGGACCTGCCGCGCGAGAAGGTCTTCCACCTGAAGGGCTTCGGTTTCGGTGGTGATCTGGGCCTGTCTCCCATTGCTTACGGCATCCAGACCTTCGGCAATGCGATGGCCACGGACGAATCCGCCGGCAAGATTTTCGGCAATGGCCTCAACGTCTCCGGCGTGTTGTCGAGCGATCAGCATACTCTCAAGCCTGACCAGCGCCGACAGCTGCAGGAGATCATGTCAACGTTCGCTGGCTCGACCAATGCCGGCAAGCTGATGATCCTCGAGGCCGGGCTGAAGTACCAGCAGATGACCCTCAACCCCGAGGATGCGCAGATGCTGGAGACCCGCCGCTTCAACATCGAGGAAATCTGCCGCTGGTTCGGCATGCCGCCGATCATCATCGGCCACGCCGCGCAGGGGCAGACGATGTGGGGCAGCGGCGTCGAGCAGATCCTGCTGGCGTGGTTGGCTACCGGTATCAACCCGATCCTGCGCCGCATCGAGGCCCGTATCCAGAAGGACCTGGTGCCATCCGGTGAGCGCCGCCGCGTCTATGGCGAGTTCAACCGCGAAGGCCTGCTGCAGATGGACAGCGCCGCCAAGGCGTCCTTCCTGTCCTCGATGACGCAGAACGGACTGATGACCCGCAATGAGGGCCGGGCGAAGCTCAACCTTGAGAACCGCCCCGAGGCGAACGGCCTCACAGCACAGACCAGCCTGGCGCCGCTTGAAACGCTTGGCGCGAAATCCAGTGGCGACGCCGCTCGCGCCGCGCTGCGCAACTGGCTCAACGACGACAACCCCGAGGACTGACCCCGATGTCCAAGCGAAAGCTCCCGGCTGCCTCCGCGGTGGCCCGCCCCGGCATGCGTTCCGAAATCATGCCGAGCGCGCTCGACCGCTGGAACCCGGATGTTCACGCCGCGACGGAGCGGGAGGCGGACAACACGATCTCCATCCTCGACGTCATCGGCCAGGACTTCTGGGGCGAGGGTGTGACTTCAAAGCGGATCTCCGCGGCATTGCGCCAGATCGGCGACAACGACGTAGTGGTCAACATCAACTCGCCCGGCGGGGACTACTTCGAGGGCCTCGCCATCTACAACATGCTGCGCGAGCACAAGGGCGCAGTCACGGTCAACATCCTCGGCATGGCGGCGTCCGCTGCCGCCGTCATCGCCATGGCGGGCGACGAGATCCTGATCGCGCGTGCCGGCTTCCTGATGATCCACAACACATGGGTCGTGGCGGTGGGTGATCGGAACCAGTTGCGCGGCGTGGCCGACTGGCTGGAGCCGTTCGATGCCGCCGCAGTGGACATCTTCTCCGCTCGCAGTGGTCTCGACGGCCAGGAGATCGGCAAGATGCTCGACCGCGAGACCTGGATTGGCGGCGCCGATGCCGTCGAGAAGGGCTTCGCGGATGACCTGCTGAGCTCCGACCAGATCGCAGCCAAGACCAACAACTCGACCGAGGGGCGCCCGCTGGCGGCAGCCCACAAGATCGATGCTCTTCTCGCCCAGATGAACGTGCCGCGCAGCGAGCGGCGCCAGCTCATCAAGGCGCTGAAAGGGGGCACGCCAAGCGCTGCCCCAGCCGACACGCACGACGCTGTCGCCGCGGGGGTCGTGGACCTCCTCAACCAGCTCAAGTCCATCCGAACCTAAGGATACTCCCATGTCCAAGCGACATATGCCGCTGGTGGCGCTCGCCGCGCTGCTCGCAACCACTCGTCCTGCCGGCGTGCTCGGCAGCGTGCGTGCTGATGCACAGAACCTCGAAAAGCTCCTGGGCGACGTCAAGAGCGAGTTGGCTCGCGTCGGCGACGAGGTGAAGCGCACCGCAGAGGATGCTCTCAAGCAGAGCAAGGACGCCGGCACCGTCTCGGCCGAGGTCAAGCAGACCGCCGACAAGCTGCTGACCGACCAGGCTAAGCTCAACGACGCGATGAACAAGCTGACCGGCCGGCTCGAGGAACTGAGCGACCGCAGCCTCGACCTCGAGCAGCGTGTCGCCAGCGGCCGTCGCGGCGGCAGCGACGTGGTCAAGAGCCTCGGCCAGCAGGTGGGCGAGAGCGAAGGTGTGAAGCAGTTTGTCGCCCAAGGCGCCCGCGGCACTGTGAAGATCCCGGTCCAGAACGTCATCACCTCCGGAAGCGGCTCGGCCGGCTCCCTGATCGTGCCTGACCGCGACCCGGAGATCGTCGGACTGCCGCGCCGGCAGATGACCATCCGCCAGTTGCTCAGCGTCGGCCGGACCACCTCCAACTCGGTCGAGTATGCCCGTCTGGTGACGCGCACGCTCAATGCGGGCGTGGTCGCGGAGAACACCCTGAAGCCAGAATCCAACTTGGCCTGGGAGCCGGACGATGCGCCGGTCCGCACGATCGCCCACTGGATTCCGGTGTCGCGCAACGCCTTCGATGACATCCCGCAGCTTGAAGGCGAGATCGACGGCGAGCTGCGCTATGGCCTTGACCTCAACGAGGAACTGGAAGTCCTCAAGGGCGACGGTACGGGCCAGCACCTGCACGGCTTGGTGCCGCAGGCTACCGCCTACAATCCGGCGTTCACCCCGGAGAACGAGACGGACATCGACACGCTGCGCCTTGCACTGCTGCAGGCGTCGCTGGCCGAGTATGCCGCCGATGGCATCGTCATCAATCCGATCCGCTGGGCCCGCATCGAGCTGACCAAGGATGGCGAGCAGCGCTACATCTTCGCCAATGTCATCCAGATGGCCGGCCCGCAGCTCTGGGGCCGCCCGGTGATCGCCACCCAGGCGATGGAAGACGAGGAGTTCCTCGTCGGTGCCTTCCGGGTCGCGGCGAAGATCTACGACCGTATGGACGTCGAGGTCCTGATCTCCTCGGAAGACCGGGACAACTTCGTCAAGAACATGCTCACGGTCCGCGCCGAGAAGCGTCTCGCGTTGGCGGTGAAGCGTGCCGCTGCGCTCGTGACCGGCGAGTTCCCAGAAGTCGTCGAGACCCCCTGATGAGCTAGCGGCGGGCCACGTGTCCGCCGCTCCCCCCCCCTCGTGGAGACACCCCAAAAAATGAGCACCACCAAATATCGGGCGACCCGGTCGTTCTATGGCGACCTCGGCAACTTCCGCCGCAACCAGATCGTCGAGTTCGATCCGAGCGACAAGACGGTCAAGGAGCTGCTGACCAAGGAACTGCTCACCACCGACCTCAACGTCACGCGCCGCCCGGGCAAGGCCCTCGGCGCCGCCGAACCCAAGGCCGAAAAGAAGCTGGAAGACATGACAGTTGACCAGCTCAAGGCACTGGCGGCCGAGAAGAACATCGACCTCGGCGATGCCACCAAGAAGGCCGACATCGTGGCCGCCATTCAGTTGGCGATTGAGCCGGCGGCGGTCTCCTGATCATGACGCTGATCGTCGTCACCCCGCCCGGGCCCGTCATCACATGGGAAGAGGCGCAGCGCCATCTCCGGGAGGATGGTGACGACGAGAAGGCCTATGTTGAGGGCCTGATTACAGCGGCGACGGCTTGGATCGACGGGCCTGCCGGCTGGCTCGGCCAAGCCTTGGCGCCGCAGTTGCTGGAATGGCGGCTGTGCAACTGGCCGGACGCCTATGCTGGTATCCCGATGGGGCCGGTGCTGCCGGAACCAGTGGTTGCGACGTATGTCGACACTGCAGGGGTCGAGCAGACTATCGAGTTGTCGTCGCTCCTGTTCTTCGGAAACCTGCCCGCAGTCCGCGGCCGCGATGGCGATATCCGGATCCAGTACTGGGCCGGCTACGGCAAGCGCGACCCAAACGACAACACCAAGTGGATTGCCGAGGTGCCGGCGCCGATCAAGCAGGCAATCCTGCTGCTGGTCGGCCAGTGGTTTCACACCCGGTCCGCCGTTCGGATCGGTGATGCCGTGAACCAGATGCCCATCGCGACCGAAGCCCTTCTGGCCCCCTATCGTGTTTGGAGATGATGACGATGAAAGTGCCGTTCGAGAAGGATTTCGACTTCAGCCCTGATGCCAAGAATGGGCTGGTCACCGTCGCTTACAAGGCCAACCAGGAATACACGCTCACCCGCGAGGCCCATCAGAAAGCCTTCGCTGCTGGCGCCGTGAAGGTGCCGCCGAAGGACGCTGAGGCCGAGCCGAAGAAAGCCACGGACCCGAAGTGACCGATGCCGGCGAACTCGATCAGCGCTATGCCTTCGCAAAGAAGGGCAGCGCCTCCGACGGCTATGGTGGCACCACCACGGCGTACGTGGATCAGTTCACGGTATGGGCCGGCGTCACCCACCTCAGGGGTGGAGAGACGGTGATGGCGGGGCGGCTCCAGGGCAAGCACCCGCAGGTGGTCCGCATCCGCAGCTCGTCGCAGTCGCGGCAGATCACCACCGACTGGCGCGCGAGGGACACCAAGACGGGCACGGTATTCGCGATCCGCGACATCACTCCGACGAGCGACCGTCTGTTCCTCGACGTCCTGTGCGAGAGCGGGGTGGCGCCGTGAAAATCCAGAACCGGGACCGTCTGCGCCGCAAGATCAAGGCGCTGCCAGCACTTGTCCGCGAAGAGCTCGGGGCCGCCATCCAGAAGAGCGCCGACGAAATCACTGCCATCCAGAGGTCTATGGCGCCGGAAGACGATGGGACCCTGAAGAGCACCATTCACAACGATTACGACCCTGACGATCTGCGGGCCACTCTTACGGCAGGCGGCGAGGCGACAACGGTGCCAGTGCGCGATGGCCTGGATGCTGACTACGACTACGCGCTCGGGCAGGAATTCGGGACCGCGAAGATGCCGGCAAACCCGTTCTTCTTCCCTGGGTACCGCCTCGGGAAGAAGCGGGCCAAGGGCCGCATCACCCGCGCCATCAACAAGGCCGCGAAGAGGGTGGCGCAGCAATGATTGGTCCGGAGCTGCAGGGCGCGCTGTTCACCGCTCTTGTGGATGGCGGGATATGTGACGGCCGTGGCTACGACACCGTGCCGCCGGACGCGACCTTTCCCTACTGGACATTGGGCGACGAGCAGGTCCTCGACGACAGCAACAGCTGCGGCGAAGGCTGGGAAGTGGTGGCCGACATCCACGTCTGGTCGCGACCCGCCACCGGCAGCCGTGCCGAGCTGAAGACGATCCGCGCGGCGATCCATCCGATCGTGATGGGCCTCACCGTTCCCGACCATGTGGTCAACGCCGTGACGCTCGACGGCTCCCGGACCCTGACCGACCCGGACGGCATCACGAAGCACGCCGTCCTCACTTACCGATTTCTGATCGATCCCGCCTAACGACAGGAGATCCTGATGGCGAAGCCCAAGAAGTATACCGGCGAGAAGTTGCTCGTGCAGATTGGTGACGGCAACGTCAGCCCCGGTCCGGAAGTGTTCGCGCACGACTGCCTGATCAACACCGAACGCGGCGTGGAGTATCAGACGCAGACGCAGGAGGAGTACCTGCCGGACTGTGAGGATCTCGATGCCATCCCCGATCGCACGGTGGAGGTGACCGGTAAGGGCGTGGTCATCACCGGCTCGGGCATCATGCACTCCTCGAGCTGGGACGAGTGGTTCGCCTGGTGGAAAAGCGGCGCCAACAAGACGGTGCGGGTGAAGGAGAACATCCCGGCGGCCGATGGTGGTGGCACAGAGGAGGGTCAGTACAAGCTGACCGCCCTCAGCCGGACCGGTGCCTACAAGCAGAACGTCACGGTTTCGCTTACGCTGACCAGCGATGGTGAAGTGACCCGTGCGCCGAATGCCGCCTGATGAACCGACACGGCGCGATCGATCTGCCGTGGCGCGGGGAGGAACGGACCTTCCGTCTCGCGCTCGGTGAAATCCAGGCCTTGGAGGCGCAGCTCGAGTGCAGTGTGTTCGCTGTAGCGGAGCGGCTGATCGCGCGGCTGCCGGCGACCTATGCCGACATTGATGCTGCTCTGACGTTCGGCCTTGCAGGCGGTGGTGAAACTCATCTCGCCGCAAAGCGACTGGTGTCCGATCGTGCCGCACAGTCGGTCATTGAGGACCTGGAGGCGGCTCGCGCGGTGATGCTGGCGGCTTTGGCGCGCGTTCACGGTCCGGAGCGGGAACGCGACCCGGACAACCCCGAGCAGCATGAACGGCTCGATTTCAAGGCGATCATGGCCGGCGCCGCGCTTATGAACGTCAGTGATGTGCTGGACCTTACCCTCGGCCAATGGGGCGCAATCTGCGAGGGGTGGAACAAGGCGCATGGCGGCGAGAAGGTCGACCCGCCCTCGGCCGACGAGTTCGAGGCGGCTGTCGCAGCGGCGAGAGTCTAGTTCAGTTCCCCGTCAGTCGGCTGGACAGGCAGCAGGCCGATGGACGTCAGCCAGTCTCGAAGGCCAATAAGGACCGGATGGTGGTGCCGTCAGGGCACTCATCGGAAATGAACTGCAGCATGGCGGCCATCAGATCGGCCGGCAACTCCACTTCGATCACATCCATGCTGGTCATCCGCGATCCTTCAGGATTGCCGCCAGGTAGCCGATGCCGACCAGTATCCCGCCGCCGAGCAGGCAGACAGCAGCAAGAATGAGCTGGATGTCCGAACGGATGATGGTCATCACCCATCCGCCAATGGCGATTGATGCCACCCCAAGTGCCAAGAACAAGTACTGCAAATTTCGTTGCTCCTGCAGGGAGGCTCGCGCGTGTCCGTTGAAGTCGAACGATTGATAGCCACGCTCGAGGCGCGAGTCGACAAATTCGAGAAGGCGCTGGTCAAGAGCTACCAGAAGTCGGACGAGAACTTCGGCAAGATCGAGCGGCGGGCTACCCAGATGACGGGGCGCCTGGAAGCGTCCATGGCCGCAGCCGGAAAGAAGGCGATCAGCTTCGGAGCTTCGATCGCCGGAGGGTTTCTCGGTGGGTTTGCGGCCGGGAGCATCACGCAGGTCGTGGCTTCCATTGGACAGGTGGCCAGTAGCGTAGCGGCCGTTGGTGATGAAGCTCGCCGCGCCGGCGTCGACGTTGAGAGTTTCCAAGAGCTCAAGTACGTCGCGGAGCAAAACCGCATTGGCGTTGATGCGCTCACCGACGGGCTAAAGGAACTCAATCTCCGCGCCGACGAGTTCATTGTCACCGGCGGAGGTTCAGCGGCGGAGGCCTTCAAGCGGCTGGGTTACACCGCGGGGGAGTTGAACTCCAAGCTTCAAGACCCTTCCGCCCTCTTCACCGAAATCATCGGCAAGCTGGGGCAGCTCGATCAGGCGGCTCAAATCCGCATTGCGGACGAGCTCTTCGGCGGCACTGGTGGCGAGCAGTTCGTGCAACTGATCGCTCAGGGAGAAGAGGGGATTGCTCGGACCATTGAGCAGGCCCGTGAACTCGGCGTGGTGATGTCGCAGGACTTGATCGACAAGGCCGTGGACCTCGATCAGAAGTTCAATGCGGTATCGAACACCGTAGGCGCGGCACTGAAAACGGCCATCGTCGAGGCCTCCAACGCCCTTGGCGTGTTCCTGGACCAATTCAGATCCGTCGAAGAGCGCACCTATATCCGGCCGCTGCAAAACGAACTGGCCGGTGTCTACGAACGTCGTTTTGCTCTCCAGGATGAGATCGCCAACCTTGAGGCGGAGATCGCCGAGATGGGCGATTGGAATCCGTTCCGAGGAGGACGCCAGGCTCAGCTTGATCTACTCAAGTCCGACCTGGATGGCCTCACCGCCCAAGCGGATCGGCTTCTCTCCCGTGTCACAGAGTTGCAGGGTCGCGGGACCACGCCGCCCCCAATCACTCCCACAATACCTACCGTGCCGGGCAGCGGCGCAACTAAGGGGCCCACCGCCGCAGAGCGAGAGGCGGACCGCCAAGCGAAGGCCATCCAGAACCTTATCGCCGGGCTGGAATTCGAGCGTCAGTTGATCGGCCTCACTGCGCTAGAGCAGGAAAAGCTCACAAACCTCCGCAAGGCTGACGTTGATGCGGCGAGCGAGCAGGGCAAGCAGATCAGCTACCTCACTGAGCAGTTGTACGCCAGGCGGACTGCGGCCCAGCAGATGGAGGATATTTGGCGCGCTATTGGCGACGCCGGCCGTCTGGCCTTCGAAGGGATCGTCGATGCGATGGCTGATGGCAAGATCGAAGGCGAGGAGCTGCAGCAAATCCTCGGCAGCATTGCCAAACAGGTGGGCAGCCTGCTGTTGAACCAAGGGCTGACATCTCTATTTGGCGGGGGAAGCGGCGGCGGTGGCGGGCTACTGGCGACGCTGTTCGGCGGCAAGCGCGAAAGCGGCGGTCCTGTCTCCGCCGGCAAGGCCTACATCGTGGGCGAGAAGCGGCCCGAACTATTCGTCCCCACTCAGTCCGGCACGATACTGCCGCAAGTGCCGAGCGGCCCCTCCATGTCATTTCCCTTCGCGCCGGTGATCGACGCCCGCGGTGCGGATCAGGGCGCCGTGGACCGGCTGATGAGGGCGATGGCACGTCAGCATTCCGAGTTCGAAGCTAGGGCCAAGGATTTCATCCGCACCTACGGCCGGAAGTGGAAGTGAGCCGATGGCGCTAACTGCACCCCTCGACCTGCTGACCGGCTTTCCCGGATGGTCAACCGACTTCGACCTGATGGCGCGGCAGGAGCGATCCCGCCACGCCTCCGGCCGCACCCGGGTGAAGGACTTCGGCCAGCCGCTCTGGCGCGGAGCATGGCGAAGCAGGACGCTGTCGGCCAACGAACTGGATATGTGGCGCGCCCGGATCGAGCACGCGATGATCAGCCAGCTGACGTTCAGGGCGTGGCAGACGAGCCGGTGCCGGCCGATCAAGCATCCCGGTTCAAGCGCGCTCCCCGCCGGAACGCTGTCCGCGATCGGCGCCAATGACGACACGGTGGCGGTGGCCGGGCTCGCCGGTATCACGCTGTCCATTGGCGACATGCTGCGCATCGGCAGCGGGCTCTATCGCGTGCTGGAGCAGGCGGCCGGCAATCCCACGGCGCAGTTCACCATCACGCCGCACCTGTGGGTGGGCACGGCGACCGGCCAGGCGGTGGTCATCAGCAAGCCCTGGTGCCTGATGACGGTCGATCCCGGCTCACTATCGGCACCTGCTGATCCTCGCACCGGTCGCGGCTCAATCTCGTTCAGCGCCACTGAGGCGCGGGGGTAACTTCGTGAAGTCCTATCCACCGAACACCGTCGCCGCCCTCGCGGCCCGGCGGCTGATGCCGCGCGACTTCGTGACCATCTGGGCACGCGACCGCGGCACCGGCGATCTCGTGCGGGTTGGGCTCTATTCGGACCTGTCGAACGTCTCGGCGTTGGTGATCGACCCCGAGACAGGCGCCCCGGTCTTGCGCGACTTCTACGGCGCGGGCTCGCTGATCCAGATCAGCGATATCCCGTCGATCGTGGGGGTGAGTGTCGAGACGGTCACCGTCACCATGTCGCAGCTGCACGACCAGGTGGAGGCGGCGATCCGTCTCTACGACTGCACGCTTGCACGGATCGAGATCCACACCGGCTTGCTCGATCCCTCCAGCCGCAAGCTGGTCGACCCCGCCGAGCCGGTGTTCGTGGGGTTCATCGACAAGATCGAGGTGCGCACCCCGTCGGAGAACGAAGAGGGCGCCGCGATCCTGACCTGCGCCAGCGGCACGCAGGAGTTGCTGCGCTCCAACCCCGCCACCCGCAGTCACGCCGATCAGCAGCTTCGCGCACCCGGCGACGACTTCTTCAAGGATGCGGCTGTCTGCGGCGAGTGGGACCATTGGTGGGGCGACGTCAAGAAGGTCGAGAGCACCAAGCCAGCAGGCCTGTTCGGCTGGGGCAATTTCCTGGGCTTCCTCTGATGACCGTGCGCTTGGCCACTCAGCAGGACCGCGCACCGATTGTGCGCCTGCTCCGGGATGCCCACACTGCCGCCGGACTGCCGTTCGCCTTCTCGGCTCCTCACGCGATGGCGCTGGTTGATCGACACCTGAACGACCATCACCTCCTGGCGATCGTGGGCGGTGACCCGGTGCGCGGCGTGCTGCTGGCGAGTGCGCAGGATCACCCGTTCGCTGCTGTGCGCTACGCCATGGAGACAGTGTGGTGGATCGCGCCTGACGCTCGCGGCCGGTTCGGAGCCGAGATGCTGGCCGCCTATGAGGTATGGGCGCGCGAGCAGGGCTGCGCATTCGCCGGCATGGCGGCGCTCGCGGCTGCTCCTCGAGCCGGCATCCTCTATCGGCGCGCCGGCTTCGCCGAGACTGAAACCCACTACCTCAAGACGCTCGCCTAGAGGCACCACCACCCATGACCGTATTCACAGCGATCGGCGCCGCAGCGTTCGGCGCCGGCACCTTCATGGCTGGCCTGACGGCAGCGGGCCTTCAGCTTGCGGCTGGCGTCGCCATGAGCGCCATCGGCAAGGCCATGGCCGGCGAGCCGCAGGGTTCCAAGTTCGGCGTGCAGGGCAAGCTGCAGGCTGGCGAGGACGTGCCGCGCTCGATCAACCTCGGATGGAACTGCACTGCGGGCTCTCTGGCCTGGCACGGCACCTTCGGCCCCGGTGGCACCATGTCGGCGCGGGTCATCGCCATCGGCGACATGCCCATCCGAGAGTTCCGCTATCCCATCGTCGAGGGCGTGGATTGCACTGTCCTCGCCGGGGAGGCGCACCCGGATTATGGATGGCCGGTAGCAGAGTTCCGAAAGGCCGGGCAGGATCACCTCTGGATCAAGTTCTACGACGGCACCCAGACCGCGGCCGATCCGTTCCTCGTTGCCACCTTTGGGGCTGACCCTGATCGCCCCTATCAGGCCAGCCGCATCGGTACCGGCGTTCCCTATGTGATCGTCTTCGCCCGGGCGCCGGAGCGGAATGACGAAGGCGACAAGCCGCTCTTCCAGGGCATCCCGGCGATGAAGTTCGTCACCTATGGGGTGAAGTGGTACAACATCGCGCTCGACAGCACGGCCGGCGGGGTCGGCAGCCACCGCTGGAACAATCCCGCGACGTGGGGCGGCGACGGCGACTTCAACCCCATCGTCCAGCTCTACAACGTCCTCCGCGGCATTCGCTTCGGCGGACAGTGGCTCTATGGCATGCAGGCCCTTTCCGCAGCCCGCCTGCCGGCCGTGAACTGGATAGCGGGCATCAACGCGGCGCAGGCTGCAATTGCTACCCCAGGTGGTGCCGAGCCCACCTATCGCGCCGGTGGCGAGGTGCAGGTCGGAGCTCAGGTCTCCACCACCGTGGAGTCGCTGCTGACCGCCGCCAACGCGCGGCTGGTCGAGAGCGGCGGCGTCTACGATATCTACGTGGGGCCACCGGGTGCGCCGGTGATGGCCTTCACCGACGGCGACATTCTCTCGACTGAGGAACAGAGCTTCAGCCCGTTCCTGTCGCTCGCCGACACAGTCAACGCCATCCATGCCAGTTATCCCAATCCTGGCGAGGGTTGGGGCACCAAGAAGTACACACTGCTTCGGCCGGACCTTGAGCCGGCGGCGGGCAACCGACGGCTGCCGATGCCGGTGGCTTTCGACCTGGTGCCCTACCACAGCCAGGTGGAGCGCCTGGTGCAGTGGGCGATGGCGGAGGCGCTGCGGGCGCGCCGGCATACCTACGTGCTCGGGCCGGAGTTCCGCGGCCTCAAGGCGGGCGACGTGGTGCAGTGGACGTCGGCACGCAACGGCTATGCCGGCAAGCGCTTCCGTGTCGACGGCATCATCAAGAAGTCCAATCTCGACGTGATCGTCGACCTTACCGAGGTCGACCCGTCGGACTATGATCCGGACATCGTCGACTACCGCCCCGTGGTGAATGGGCCACTGACGCTGGTGGGCCCAAAGCCCATGCCGATGCAGGGCTGGCAGGTATTCCCGGCCGCACTGGTCGACGATAACGGCGTCTCCCGCCGACCGAGCATCGAGGTGTGGGCCGCGTCGGGCGTGCCCAGCGTTGAGCGTGTGCACGTCCAGGTGCGGGTCGGGAGTGAAACGGGGCAGCTCGTCTTCGACAGTGACTCCCAGCCCTACGGCCCGCCGTGGCGGTGGGTGCTGCAGGGCCAATTCCTCCCCAACACGAACTACGTTGTGCGGGGCATTTTCGTCGGCCCCTCGGCGGCGCAGTGGAGTGGCTGGTTCGCCGTCAAGACCGACAATATCAAGCTGACCACCGACGACGTCTTCGTTGATTTATCCAACGTCGCCAAGGACGTGCTGGGCCAGTTGGGCACCAAGCCCCGTCAGATGATCGAGTCTTTCAAGAAGCTCGGCACACTGCTCGAGGAAGCAGACCGGGAGAACTACACCGAGCGGAAAGCACTGGCGCGAGAGATCAGCGTCCAGTTGGACGGGCTTGAGGCCAGCTTCAACGAGATAATTGAAGTGGCGCTAGGGCCAGGCGGTGCAATCGCACAGGCTCTCGAAAGCCTCTATGCGGCCATGGGCGGCAACACCGCAGAGGTGAACATCCGATGGCAGGCTCAGGCCGCACCGTCCGGCTATTCGGCCCGGTATGCCGTGCAGGCGGCGGTGAACGATGGGACTTTCAGGGCGGCAACGTTCTTCCTCGATGTTCCGTCTGATCCATCACAGCCGACTCGTATTGGTCTGATGGCGGGGCAGACCGCGTTCTTCACCTCGGACGGCGTGCCGATCGTCGCGATCAGCGAAGACGGGAAAATCCGATCCGCCAACGACGCCGTGGTCATCGATCTCATCACCGGCAACGCAAGCTTTGGGACTTCCTAATGACTGTGCTTCGCATGTTCGAGGCCGAGGGTGTGGTCGCCTGTTTCGACGAGCCGAACACGATCGGCGACAAGCTGGATATCGACGCCCCGCGGAACGCGCCGGCCAAGTCGCCGCATCTCTACCTCAACCTCGTCCACTTTCACTCCAGCTTCGACTTCATGGAAGTGGTGGTCGGGCCCACCGTGGTCCCGATAAACCATGCGGCTGTCGCTGCTGCATCAGCGCCAGCGGGCGCGACGATCGCCTTCGGATGGAACGCCGCCACTGGCAATCATCTGCTGGTCAGTCACGGCCTCGGCTACGTGCCGCACGCCATGGTGGTCCATGAGGGGAACCTGTTGTGGCCGGGAATGCCGGTGCAGGTGCAGGGCGACGGCGGCGTCCGCTATGCGAGCGTCTATGTCACCGCCTCAGAGGTGCGGTTGTTCGAGTATGCCAGTGTGGGGCCATCCACTCTGGAAGCTTCTACTCAAAACTACACGGTGCTCGTATTCCGGCAGCCGTTCCCTCCGGCGCCAGGTGCCAAGCTGTTCGAATACAACAGCGGCACCGGAGAGGTGAAGCTGGCGCGGGACCGCATCAGGAGCAGCCGTCGGTATCTTCAGGTCGCGCCCGGCGGCTCTCCGTTCGGCATCGCTCTTGGTAGGACGATCGACCTCAACAACGGGGCGGTGAGGGCCTTTCGCCCGAACGGCACCTACTCGGAGCCGGTACCGAGCATTCAGGTTGGCCTCAGCCGCCCGCAAGGGTTCAGCACCGTCTACGGCGCCCCCATGGTCTATGGCGGCTCCTACGCCGGCTCCACAAGCATACAGGTGCAAGCGCCATGAGCCGTCTCGACATACAGGGTGGGGACATCGAGATCACGACTGGTGCGCGGAAGGTGTGGGGCACTGACGGTGTTCTGGTGAACCTCCTGCCGCCGGCGTTCGACTACACCACCACCATCACCGTCGCGTTTCCAGACTTCACCAAGGACTACGCCTACAACTGGTGGTGGACGATCATAGGTCCCGTCGCCAGCCAGTGGTCTCACGACAACGGCTGTACCACACAGGTGACCATCCCTCCGCAGGAATGGGAAGAAACGACCGTGCTGGCCGCAGCGCCAGCAGGGGCGGATATCTTTCTGTCTCGGGTGCGGATTACCCGCACCGGTTCTCCCACTCATGCTTGGGGCGGCAGCACCGTCCAGATGCTGCCGCCCTCCAATGTCTGGCTGCCCTTCTCTGGCTCTGTGCTGATGGAAGCAGAACTCGGGATGGCGCGAGCATTCTCGCTCTACCTGTCTGGTGGCAACCTCGTGCTGCACCGCCAGCAGTCGGTCGCCAACCCGCCAGGTGGTTTTGGCGAGTACGGTTCGTGGACCCCGTTCGGCAACAGTTTTGGCGGCGAGTGGGTATTCGGCGTGCAACCGGGCATCCCAGTGGTGCCAATCCAGTCGCGCGATAGCGACCCCAACTTCGAAACGAACAAGGGGTTGCCCAAAGGCAACCACCGTCGCGGCGGTGGGGACGCCTGCTCGACCAACTTGGCCACCAACTTCGCCTCCACCTACCAGGTCGAAATCGTCGGCAAGTTCGGCCGGCGCAGCTAACCCACGGGACATCTCCATGGCTCTCGATACCTTTTACGCCGCCGGCACTGTGTCGGTGGCGAGCGGCAGCACGACTGTAACTGGAACCGGCACGGCATGGGGCGGAGACGCCATCATGCGCGGCGACCTGTTCATGGTGCCGTCTCAGCCGCTTGTGCCGCCAGTGATGATCGACAGCGTCGGCGCCGACGGCGAACTGACGCTGATGTGGGAATGGCCCGGCGATCCGGTGACCGACGGCGACTACATCATCCGCTATGTCGGCATCATCGAGCGGTCCACGGCGCAGACCCGGAAGGTTCTTGAGGAACTAAAGGCGGTCAATCCGAGCTATGATGTCCAGGTGGACACGTTGGCCGACCGAGCGGCCTATGACGTGGGCCCGCCGATCCGGGTGTTGGTGTCTGATGTCGGGGATGGCACAGCCGCGGTCTATTCGAAGGGCGCGGGGGATGCATCCTGGTCGGACCCGGCGCGCTTCTCCGGCCCGACTCTCACCCTGGACGTCACCGAAGTGGATGACGTGCCGTATGGCACTGCTCCTGATGTGACACTGACCCCTCGTGCTGGCGGATATGATCTGTCGTTCGATCTCCCTCGCGGCATGATCATCGAGCCGGGCACCGTCACCACGTTGCCATCTGATCAGCAGGCGGCTGTAAATTTCGTTCCGATCACCGGCGGCTATCGGCTGGACATCTCTATCCCCCGCGGCCCGACTGGCGACATCAACGGCGTGACGCCGTTCTGGCAGTCGCGGCTGGGAGCGGATGCGGATGCTGCGGCGGCTCTAACGGGGCTGGGCCTAACGCCGTTCTGGCAGTCGCGCATCACCAACGACACCGACGCCGCAAC
>JACYYJ010073638.1_pt1 | contig 17807 bp, 22 predicted proteins | sample 8236861 | NCBI WGS metagenome assembly JACYYJ01 (sample SAMN14103086, study PRJNA606662) | landfill metagenome | isolation source: landfill solid waste | place: India:New Delhi, Okhla landfill site | collected 2017-11-05
TTAACTTCCTCACGAACCTCATCCATTGATGGCCAAATATCATTAAAGTATACATTATTGCCGTCTTTATCCTTGCCAATTGGATCATTTTTAAGGTCGATATCAACCGTTCCCGCTAGTGCATATGCCACTACTAATGGTGGTGAAGCCAAATAGTTAGCTTTTACAAGTGGATGGATACGCCCTTCAAAGTTACGGTTACCAGATAACACAGAAGCAACTGTTAAGTCATTATCAGCAATACCCTTTTCAATTTCTTCACGTAATGGACCAGAGTTACCAATACATGTTGTACAACCATAACCAACAAGGTTAAAGCCTAATTGATCTAAGTATGGCATTAGTCCAGAGTTTTCTAGATAACTAGTAACAACCTTTGAACCTGGTGCCAATGAAGTTTTGACATATGCAGGCACTTCCAGCCCTTTTTCGACAGCTTTTTTCGCAAGTAATCCTGCTCCTAACATTACGTATGGGTTGGATGTGTTCGTACAAGAAGTAATTGCAGCAATCGCAACTGCTCCTGTTTCCATGACAGACTGCATGCCATTAGGATGATCGATTTCTACCTTTTTATCAAATTCTGACTTTTCTAAGCCAAACCCTTGATTTCCTGCAGGTGCAGTAATGGCTTCTTTAAAGGATTTTTGCATATCTGATAATGGAATTAAATCCTGTGGACGTTTTGGTCCTGATAGATTTGGTTCTAATTCTGATAGATTAATTTCCACTAGATCTGTAAACTCTGGATCTGGTTGATCAGCAGAGTACCATAGGCTGTTCTCTTTGCAATATTTCTCAACAAGTGCTATCTGATCTTCACTTCGTCCTGTTAGACGTAAATAACTTAAAGCCTCGGCATCCACTGGGAAGAATCCACATGTTGCTCCATATTCTGGTGCCATGTTTGAAATCGTTGCACGGTCAGCAAGTGGCATATCCTTTAATCCAGGTCCGAAGAATTCTACAAATTTACCAACTACTTTTTTCTCACGCAACACTTGTGTTACCTTAAGAGCTAAATCGGTAGCAGTCGTTCCGTTTGGAAAGCTTCCAGTAAATTTTACTCCGATTACTTCAGGTGCTGGAAAATAAGATGGCTGACCAAGCATTCCTGCTTCTGCTTCAATACCACCTACACCCCATCCTAATACACCTAAACCATTAATCATGGTTGTATGGGAGTCCGTTCCAACCAATGTGTCTGGGAATGCTTCTACTTCACCGTCTGCATTCTCTACTGCATGAACAACATTTGCAATATACTCTAAGTTCACTTGGTGGACAATTCCTGTTGCAGGTGGAACGGCACGATAGTTATCAAATGCTTTTTGTGCCCAGTTCAAAAATTCATATCTTTCTGCATTTCGTTCAAATTCTAATTCCATATTCGCTTGAAGTGCGTTCTTCGTTCCATACTCATCTACTTGCACAGAGTGGTCAATAACCAAATCTACTGGTACTTCAGGGTTAATTTCTTCTGGAGACCCTCCCATATCCACCATTGCTTTACGTAAAGAAGCAAGGTCAACTACTGCAGGTACACCAGTGAAATCTTGTAAAATAACTCGTGAAGGTTTGAATGGAACATCTTCTACTTTTCCTTTACCCCAGTTTGCTAGACTCTTTACATGGTCATCTTTAATAACACGTCCATCATGTTGACGTATTAATGACTCTAGCAATACACGAATTGAAAATGGTAAACGGTCAATTTTACCAAGACCAGCATTTTCTAATGCTTTTAACTGATAGTAAGTATACTTTTTACCGTTCAAATCAAATTCCTTTTTAGCTTGAAATGCATTCTCGTTAGTCATTTCTTAGCGTTACCCCCTTCAAAATGTTAGACCGAAAACCGACCTATTCCTATCTCTTCAGATACTACATTATAGTATGCACCTTACTATTTTAAATGAAATCGGTTTATAAGTAAAATGATTCAACATATTTATCATAGTGAACCGTATAAGCCCCACTTAGGGTAATGGACGGTTCACATTCTATTCTGATACCATTAGTAGGAACAGGAACTAGAAGTCTCACTTTATTATATCACTAGATTCGATTCTTTTCACTCTAAGTAGATTGCTAGAAACGAGATCACGATATAGGTAGTCGAATACTAAATGTGCTTCCTTTTTTGACATCTGAAGTGATTTCTAAATGTCCATGATGGTTTTCGATGATTTGATTAGAGATCATTAACCCTAATCCTGTCCCGTGTTTCTTCGTTGTAAAAAAAGGTTCCTTCAATTTATGTAAAAGGTGTTTAGGAATACCTGGTCCCTCATCCTTGACATCAATAACACATGAATTTTCCTTTTGGCTAATTCGGAGTTCAATATTTCCACCATCCGACATTTCTTCAATCGCGTTTTTCACCAAATTAATAAACACTTGTTTCATTTGGGAGCGATCACAATGAATACTAATGTCATGGTCAACCACTAAGGATAACTCGATATTAAATAATTGTGCTTGAGTTTTTAAAAGTGTAACAACATCTGTTAGCATGTCCTTGACATTTTCTATATTTTTCTCATCTGTCATTGGTTTAGAAATAAATAATAACTCAGATGTGATCGTATTAATTTTTTCAATTTCATCCATCATAATTTTGTAATATTCCTGTTTATTATCCATTCCTGCTTGTAATAGTTGAATAAAACCTCTTAATGAAGTAAGTGGATTTCTAATTTCATGAGCGATACCTGCTGCTAATTGTCCAGCAATTGACATTTTTTCAGATCGAATAAGCATCTCCTCTGCTTGCTTCTTATCAGAGATATCCCTTGAAACAGTAAGTATTTTCTTTTCTCCATTCTCACATGTAATCACCTTCATGACCGATTCAAAAATAATATATTTTCCCATGGCATGACGGAAATGCAAATAATATTTTTGTTGTGACTCTTCCTCTACCTGGAAGGTTTTTCGAACATTTTTAAAATCGTCTTGCATGATATATCTCGAAACCGATTTTCCAATCAAATCCTGCTTCGCATATCCTAAGACACGTTCAACGGAATCTGAAACAAACCAAATCACTCCAGAAAGATCACTTATCGTGACAAGATCAGAGCTTGCTCGTTCAATTTGTTTGAGGATATCGCTTGGTAATTGGGATAGATTTGACTCTTTATCGAATGTTTGATTAGCTTTTGAATTTTTGTTGAGTCCTATATGACCTAACATGTATCCCCCTCCTCTCCATCTTAGAAAACAATTACATCTGTAACAGTGTAAAAAGTACAAATTTGTCGTTATTCATGCTATAATAGCGTGGTCCTATTCCATCATATGCGAATATTACATTTTTATGTCTATTAGTAGGATTCATAGTTATATTACTATAATTTTCCGCGAAAGCAAATTTTCTAGAAATTAGTTATATAAATAAGTGAGGGAAGACTATGACTTTTGAATTTATGATGTTCATTGTCGTTTGGACATTTATATTGATTGGACTCCTAGCAATCGGTGGCTATTTCATGTTTCGCAAATTCTTGAAAAGCCTACCAAAGAAAGATGGGAGATCTGATTTAGATTGGGAAAAATATTATTTGGAAAAGTCCAAGCATTTGTGGAGAAAGCCTGAAAAGGAATTTCTAGAAGAACTAATCTCACCAGTTCCTGAGCTTTTCAGAGATGTTGCTCGACAAAAAATAGCCAGCAATGTAGGAAAGCTTGCACTAACAAAAAAACAGTCTCAGATAACGCAAGAAACGTTAATCGAAGGATATATTCTAGCAACACCAAAAAGGGATCATAAATTTTTGAAAAAGAAGCTACAAGAACACCATATCGATGTCACTCCATATAACGACCTATTTAAGCTCTCCCCTGACGATTATAGTAATAAAAAATACACAGCAAAAGCACAAAAAAACTCTCGATAAATTTGTGCGATTGCTGTGTTCCTTTATTAGCGGTCTTCTGAGATATTGGTGATAATCGTTAACGTTACACCGATTACGGTTAAATAAACACCTAAATCAAATAACAGAGCAGTTGCAAGCTCCACTTCTCCAAAGATAGGAAAATGGAAGTAACCAAACGTTTGACTTAAGAACGGTTGCCCAAATAGGAAAGAACCTAATCCAGTAACCAGGGCAATGAGTAACCCGATGGAAATGAGCAATCGATAGTTAAGTGGTAGAATTTTGCTTAATGCTTTTTCCCCATAAGCCATATACATTAGCAGAATGGCAGCAGAGGTCATCAGCCCACCTACAAATCCACCACCTGGTGCGTTGTGTCCTGCTAATAATAAATAAACAGCGAATCCAAGCAAAATAAAGGAGATCAATACCGTCATTGTCCGTAAAATAAGATCATTTGTCCTCACCATACCATTACCTCTTTCTATTTAGAATCCTTTAAAATTAAAAAACCCTGATAAAAACGATGTTAGTTTTGTCATGAGATCGAAAAACAAGAAAAATCCCATAAAAATCATGACATAACCGCCTATTTTTACTAATTTGTTACTATTACGCTTAATCCAATTTAATTTACCTATGAAAAACGCTAGAATAAAAAAGGGAACTGCAAAGCCGAGTGAGTAGGCTGTCATTAAAAGTATACCCGCTTCTGTATCTGTCGCCGCTAAAGAGATCACCGCCATTAGAATAGGCCCAGTACAAGGTGTCCAGCCAAGTGAGAAAGCCATTCCAATAAAGAAAGATCCTATAAAACCTGCTGGGCGATTTTTAAAATGAATTTTCTTTTCCTTCATTAAGAAGGAGAAATTCAATAGCCCCACGATGATCAAGCCAAAGAAAATAATGAGGATCGCTCCAACTTGTCTAATAAGGTCCTCCCAGCGAAATAAAAACTCGCCAATAAAACTTGTTGTAAAACCTAGTAAGATAAAAATGCTAGAAAACCCTAGAAGAAAGCATAACGTATGAATAATACTCTTATAATTAAACATACCTTGCTCTTCTTTTATATCATTCACGCTCATCCCGGTAATATACGATAAAAACGCAGGATATAGTGGTAGCACACATGGTGATATAAAAGACAAAAAGCCAGCGCCAAAAGCAATAAAAATGTTTATTTCCTGCACGGAAGTCACTCCATCTACCATATTCTTATTTCAAGTAGTATATTAATGGCAGTTATGGATTATGTATATTAGTTCTTAGCTCAACTGCCAAAATACCCTACATATAGCATAAAACCCTTGCTTCATAATAGCAAGGATTCTAATTCGACAATTATGTTACATTATTTATTATCCATTTGATTGTTCATCGCACGCATCATCTGTTTGATTTTCTTTTGCGATGGCTTCTGGCCCATTTGCATCATCATCGTGCGTAACATTTGTTCATTGATTGGTGGGTTTTTCTTTAAGTAGTTCATCATATATTTTCTCGCGATAAAAAAGCCAAGTGCAACACCGGCTAATAATGCAACCACGATAAATATAATCCAAAGAAAAGTGCTCATTAAAACGTTCCTCCTTCAAATTCTCTCTCATACAGTATAGTAAATGTCGATTAATAATACAAGCATCGGTAATAGAAAAATTGTGCTAAACGACAAATTTAAACAGATATGAGGCAAGTAAAAATCCTTAGCTCATGAGCTAAGGATTTCTACGACCATTAAAATAATGAATGAACATGCTTCACTACATTTTCTACTGTAAAGCCATATTCTTCGATAATTTTATTTCCATTAGCTGATGCACCAAAACGATCAATCGCAATGATAGCACCTTCTGTACCTACATAACGCTCCCAACCAAGGGATGATGCCATCTCAATACCTACACGCTTCTTGACTGCTTTAGGTAGTACAGATTCTTTATATGCTGCATCTTGCTTGTCAAAACGATCCCAAGAAGGAATACTTACAACACTTACATCTTTTCCTTCCTCTTTAAGTGCTGCTTGTGCTTTTACCGCTAATTGCACCTCAGAACCAGTTGCTACGAGAATCGCATCAGGTGTTTCTTTAGAAGATGGGCTTACGATATATCCACCTTTTTTCACACCTTCATACGCCTTTTCCGCAGTCCCTTCAAGTGTTGGAAGGTTTTGACGTGTTAGAACAAGAGCTGTTGGTTGATCTGTTGATTCTATTGCTAAACGCCATGCAGCTTGAACTTCATTTCCATCAGCTGGACGAATCACTGATAAATTAGGCATTGCTCTAAATGCTGCTAATTGCTCAACAGGCTCATGTGTTGGTCCGTCTTCTCCTACTGCAATCGAGTCATGTGTTAATACATAAGTTACTGGTAAGTTTTGAATAGCAGATAAACGTACTGCTGGACGTAAATAGTCACTGAATACGAAGAATGTACCACCAAATACTTTTAATCCACCGTGAAGTGCCATACCATTTAATGCAGCTGCCATCGCAAATTCACGTACACCGAACCAGATGTTACGTTTGTCAGGCTCTGCTGCAGAGAAATCACCAGCATCTTTTAAGTTAGTTTTATTAGAGCCTGCTAAATCAGCGCTTCCACCAAATAAGGATGGTACAGTTTTAGCGATAGCATTTAATACTTCACCAGATGTTGCACGTGTAGCGGCTGTATCTTCTCCTGCCTTATATACAGGAAGGTCTTTATCCCAATTTTCTGGCAATTTATTTTGAATTGCATCATCTAGCTCTTTAGCTAGTTCAGGAAAAGCATTTTTGTAAGAAGCAAATAATTCGTTCCATGCTTTTTCTTCAGATTCGCCTTTATCCACAATTTTAGTTTGGAAATCTTGGTATACTTCGTCAGGAACGTGGAATGGTTCATGCTCCCACTTATAAAATTCTTTTGTTAAGGTCACTTCATCTGCTCCTAATGGGGCACCATGAGATGCAGAAGAGGCAGATTTGTTAGGTGAACCATAACCAATAACGGTTTTTACCTCAATTAACGTTGGTTGATCCGTATTTTCTTTGGCTTTCGCAATAGCTTCTGATATGGCCTTCGTATCATTACCATCTTCTACTAAGATTACTTGCCAGCCATATGCTTTAAAACGATCTGCTACATTTTCGGAGAAGGATTTATTTAATTCACCATCCAAAGAAATATCATTGGAATCATAAAGTGCAATTAATTTGCCTAGCTTTAAGTGAGCGGCTAATGATGCCGCTTCGTGAGAAATACCTTCCATTAAATCCCCATCACTTACAAGGGCATAAGTGTAATGATCTACTACATTATAATTGTCTTTGTTATATTTAGCTTCCAAGTGTTTCTCAGCCATTGCCATTCCAACACTCATAGCAATTCCTTGTCCAAGCGGACCAGTTGTCGCTTCAACCCCATCCGTATGATGCACTTCTGGATGTCCAGGAGTTTTGGAATCCCATTGACGGAAATTTTTTAAGTCCTCAATAGTAACTTGATAACCGGAAAGGTGTAACAGGCTGTATAAAAGCATGGAACCATGACCTGCTGACAATACAAAGCGATCACGATTAAACCATTTTGAGCTTTTCGGATTATGTGTCATATGTTCTGTCCATAGAGTGTAAGCCATTGGTGCTGCACCCATAGGTAAACCTGGATGACCAGAGTTAGCCTTTTCAATTGCGTCTATTGACAAAGTTCGAATCGTATTTATCGACATTTGTTCAACTTGATTTGACATGTAATTATCCCCTTTCAATAAGCAAAATATGTACGCACATCTATAATCCTATAACGAAATGCCAAATAAGACAAGTATATATGCGAAAAAAGGTGTTTTTTTCTCGTAACTATTTGAAATGATGTACTTAAATCCAAGAAATAGTGTACACTATTTCTTGGATTTAAGTTTTTTAAGCTTCTCTGGTGTCACATCATTTCCATTTGGGTCAACGACTGTCATCCCTTTCATATGATTTTTAAATGATTTTCTCACATTTTGCAAATACTCTTGACGTAGCTGTTGTTGTTCCTCTTTTTCTTTATCAGATAAGCGGTCTTTTTTTGCTTTATTGGCCAACTCATTAATTCGAGCAATTTTTTCCTTTGAAAGCATTTTTAAGCTCCTTTTTTTGATTACTAGGGTATAACCTTTTTCAAAATTAGAAAAAGAGCATACTCACAATTGTATACTCTCTTCATTGTAATTTATTTTTTTTATTTTTTTCAAGCATAATGTATTCTTGATAGCGTCTATGGATCGTGGCCTTAGAAACTTCATAGCCCATCCCTTTTAAGATCGAGGCAATCTCTTGAAAGGTTAGCTTATTTCCTTTTAACCGAACTACTTCATCGATTGGAAATTCCTTTCGTTCTCTTCCCTTAGCGAGATGTTGATTAGTTAGGTTGTCTGCTGGGTTATAACCATTTTGGACTGCCTTTTTCATCCCTCTTTTTATTTTAGCGTTATGTAGCTTTCGTTGGTATTCCTCTACAATAGATACTATTTGTAAGACCATGGAATCCCCTTCAGAAAGCTCTAACTTACCACCTTGCGATAATGAATAGATGTCTACCTCTAGCTTAGCTATTTGATGTAATAAGGCAATTTTTGCATTTCCCCTACCTAATCTTGTTTCGTCTTGGATAAGTAGAAGGTTTGCCTGCTTTCTTTGAAATGCTTCGAGCATATCAAAAATCCCTTCTCTTTCTACCTCATAGCCACTTTGCTTTTCTTTGATTATTTTTACTACATTTATATTGCTTTTTTTAGCAAACTCTATTAACTCCTCTGTTTGCCTTTTTAATGACGTTGACTGGGTATCCTTTTCTGTACTAACTCTACTGTATATAATGGCATGCACGGACTACGACTCCTTAAATACTAAAGATAATAGAACTATACAAGAAAATAAGCACTATAACAAAAGAAAATAAATAAAATAAGTCAATTTTCGATAACTTTTTTAACATTTTTACCCCTCCATAGAACTTTTGTTCGTACTTTTATTATATACGAACAGAGGTTCCTGTCAAGTGTTTTTTTCGAACGAATGTTTGTGAATTTAGAAATGGTATGATATACTATTTTTAATAAATCATACGCAAAAGGAGTTTCATAAATGACAAATTTATCAAAACGACAAGAGCAAATCCTTGCCTATATCAAGGAACAGGTCGATTTAAAAGGTTATCCTCCTTCTGTTAGAGAAATTGGCCAAGCCGTTGGGTTAGCTTCTAGTTCTACTGTTCATGGCCACCTTGCTAGACTTGAGAAAAAAGGATATATTCGCCGAGATCCAACAAAGCCTCGTGCTATAGAAGTACTAACTCAAGAAGGGGAAGCAGATATTCCTCAAATGGAAGCAATGTTTGCTCCTGTCATTGGTAAAGTTACGGCAGGTCTTCCTATTACCGCTGTTGAAAATATTGAAGAATATATTCCGATTCCAAGCACTGACACACATGACAGTGACCAATTATTTGTATTAGTAATTGAAGGAAACAGTATGATCGAGGCTGGAATATTAGATGGTGATAAAGTGATTGTTAAACAACAAAACACTGCACAAAATGGGGAAATTGTGGTAGCTATGACTGAAGATAGTGAAGCAACTGTAAAAAGATTCTTCAAAGAAAAGGATCATATTAGATTACAGCCCGAAAATGCTACAATGGATGCACTTATTTACGATAATGTGAGCATCTTAGGTAAAGTGGTTGGGTTGTATCGTCATTTATAAAAAGGAAAAACGAAGATCATAGGTCTATGATCTTCGTTTTTTTATACAATATATACGTTTTAATCTCGTTCTAACTTATGTTCCGTTTCCTCAAATAATATGTCTAATTCCTCTATTTTTCGGTCTATATCTTCTTTTGTAATCACATGCGGGAGACCTTCTTGTTCATGCTTTCGAATACTTAAACTCATACATATTCCTCCTGATATGATTTCTAGATATTATATTATTCGCCATTTATTCTCAGAATCCTTGTTAAGATTTGTAAAATTAACTATTTATTTTACATTGCATAAAATATAGAGATTCGACTATAATAGGAACATATGTTTGTTACCTGAGGAGTGAGTGTAATGAGATACATTGGTGAACAAGAATTTAAAACAGCAACACGATTCTTATTTCTCACGATGACCATTCAAGTCATCCAATCTGACATTAAGCGATTGGAAAAATTATCCCCTTTTAAAATTAATGAGCCCTATTTGGCACTATTGCATCGATTAGAGATCAAAGCTACCGCCGAAAGACGATTGTTAAAACAAGAAATGTACAAGGAAAATATACAAGTTATCTTATCTGACAAAGATGGCACGTTTACCGAATATACATTTATTTGCAAAGGAAAGGAAGAGAAACGAAGATACTTCAACCCCGCTATTCGTAGTAAGGTGAGGAATATGATAGAGGAACTAATTAGTGGTGAGGAAAACAAAACAGAAACCTGTAAATAAATGGTAGGTTCTTTAGGTCATGCGTAAGCGTCGCTTTAATGCACCATATACCTCTTGGGCATGTTGATCACCATGTTTAGAAAGATGATGTTCTATATCCACCCTTTTTTCTTCAAAAAAGGGGTGAACTTGGGTGGTGCCTGCTATATGATAGATCCCTATTAAAATCTCCACGCCTTCACTTAATAAGAAGCAGTCTACTGTCTTCAGTAAAATATGGATAATAGCTGGAATCTGAAGAAATGCCTCTTCAGAAGTTAATCCCTCGACCAGATTCTCATAGGCATTTTGAAAATACCATTCATCATTTTCTAACTTTTTNNTCCCAATCCTCAAAAATATTTAAGATAGCATTCTCCATCCTTTTTCTGTACTTTCTCCAATTAGACTTTTGTTATATTTCTGCTGTGTAAAAATTAACATATAAAATAAACGTTTGGAGAAATGTCCAAACGTTTATTCGTTAATTAAGATAATGATATTAGATGCTCATAACGCCACCTTTGGAAGCATTTGTTACGAGTTTAGAATATCTACCCAACCAGCCATTTTTAATTTTAGGCTCAAAAGGTTTTAGTGATTTTTTACGTTCTGCTAACTCTTCATCGGATAAGTCTACATTTAATGTACGGTTAGGTAAGTCGATCTTGATAATATCTCCATTTTCAATTAACGCAATTGGACCACCTTCTGCCGCCTCTGGAGATATATGACCAATTGAAATACCACGTGATGCTCCCGAAAAGCGTCCATCTGTTAGAAGTGCCACTGTTTTCCCTAAGCCACGCCCCATGATAGCCGATGTAGGTGCTAGCATTTCTGGCATTCCCGGCCCACCTTTTGGTCCTTCATAACGAATGATCACAACATGCCCTTCCTTCACAGTGCCATCATCAATGGCAGCCTGTGCTTCATCTTGAGAGTTAAATACAATAGCTTCACCTTCGAACACTTTGATAGAAGGATCTACAGCACCTACTTTAATTACAGCACCTTCTGGAGCGATATTTCCGAATAGGATCGATAAACCACCAACAGGGCTATATGGATTGTCAATTGAACGAATAACTTCTTTATTTGTAATTTCATAGTCGCTGACAAGATCACCCATTGTTTTACCGGTAATCGTTAAGCGTTCTGGATGAATGGCACCAGGTATCTTCGTTAATTCGTTAATGATCGAGCTTACACCACCAGCCCTGTTAATATCATCCATCGAAATATCTGATGCTGGCATAATTTTCGCAAGATATGGCACACGTTCAGCAACTTTATTAATGTCTTCAAGATCATATTCAATACCTGCTTCACGAGCAATGGCAAGTGTGTGCAATACCGTGTTGGTAGAACCACCCATTGCCATATCTAGTGCAAATGCATCGTCAATTGCTTCTTTTGTAATAATATCACGAGGCTTTACATCCTCTTCAATCATACGAACTAAATGTTTTGCTGCTTCGTAGATTAGTTCTTTACGTTTTTCACTAGTAGCGACAATCGAACCATTTCCTGGAAGGGCTAAGCCTAACATTTCCATTAAACAGTTCATGGAGTTTGCTGTAAACATACCAGAGCAAGATCCACAAGTCGGACAAGCATTCGCTTCAATATCGTTAAATTCTTCTTCCGTCATTTTACCAGCTTTATATGCACCGACACCTTCAAAAACAGATGTCAAGGAGAGTTGTTTTCCACTTGAACTCATACCAGCTTCCATCGGCCCACCTGAGACGAAAACAGAAGGTACATTTGTACGAGCAGCTGCCATTAACATACCTGGTGTAATTTTGTCACAGTTCGGAATGTAAAATACACCATCAAACCAGTGAGCATTAATTACTGTCTCTGCACTATCTGCAATCAATTCACGACTTGGCAAGGAATAACGCATACCAATATGCCCCATCGCAATACCGTCATCTACACCAATTGTGTTGAATTCAAATGGAATACCACCTGCTTCAATAATGGCTTCTTTTACTACTTTCGCAAATTCTTGTAAATGAACATGTCCAGGTATAATATCAATATAAGAGTTACAAACACCAATAAATGGTTTCCCCAAATCCTTTGCTTTTACTTTTCCTGTAGCATACAAAAGACTACGATGAGGGGCACGATCTACCCCAATCTTAATTGTATCACTTCTTCTCATCTGCACACACCCCTGTATTTTTTATATGTAATATGTATTTTATATCGACAGTTGTCTGCTGTCAATGGTGTTGTGTGAGGTCTTAAAAAATTTCTACCATTAAAGTCTTTACTTTTGCCACAAAAAAAGACATCCTGCGCTTAACAAGATGCCATACATCGTTATTCAATTCCTAATTCCTTCATAGCGTGTAAAATATGTATTTTCATGGCGCTTTTTGCACCTTCTGGATTACGATTTTTCATAAATTCCATAATCATTTTATGATCATTAATTGTCTCTTTAATCGCTAGCTCTTTCTTCTTAGAAAGAATAACTCCTTTGTCAATAGCTTGATAAATAACCGGCATAAGCTTCTCCATAAATTCATTATGGGTAGCTTTAACGATTGATTTATGGAAATTTTGTTCAACCGCTGTCCTATCCTCATTCCGTTTAATTTTCTCTTCAATTTGTCGTCCATATTCTAGAATTCGCTTTAACTCAACATCCGTCGCTCGAATCGTAGCATAATAAGCGGCTTCCGGCTCAAATATTAGGCGCATTTCATATAAATCCTTCGCGTTAATTTTAGCATCTGTCAAAAAACTTAAGGATTCTAAGTTATTTACATCAATATCTTCTTTGATATAAGTACCCTTCCCTCTTTTAATCTCTACAACACCATTTGTCACTAAGATTCTAATCGCTTCGCGAAGGGTTGTCCTGCTAATATTAAGCTCCTCGGAAAATTCATTCTCGTTTGGAAGCTTATCGCCCGGGCGAAATCTTCTTTCAATTGCAATCATGGACATGATATCATCCGCTACGCTATCTGATAATCTTTTTTGCTCCATATAATTTATTCCACCTTATTGTCTTTTAGAAAAGACATTTCCAAATCTGTTATCCATTTCAAAAGTTCTTGCTGTGTTGTTAACAATTTAATGGCAGGTCCGCTGTCGGTTCCTATTTGATGATTTATTTGACCACTATCTAAAGTGATAAACAAGATTAATTCATTGTTTGCCAAATCGTTGGATCGAATATAGATGAAGCTTAAGTCAGGCTCTAAACCATTCAAATAATCTACCGAATCACCGATTAAAGGAATGGATTGGATTTGCTCCTTTAATAGTTGAATATCCTGCTCCGTCCAAATGATATTCGTTTCAATTGTAGAAAATCCGAAAGATAAATACGTGTCTAAACTTAATCGAATAGTGGCACCTACTTTTACTTTTTCCTTTAATTCCATTTTAAGCTCTACCCTACTATAATCATAGTGTAAATCTTTTAAAGAAACCAATATTAGCGCTCCTATTCTATTTTGAATTTATTCGTTTTCTATAGCCTTTTTTAGGTATAGTTGTATTATATACCCAAGCAATAGTTTCTGTACATACTATATTTAAATAAGCAGATACTTCTATTTTTCATAAATAAAATGATCTAAAATCAAGAAAGAGCCGCACCACGGCTCTTTCTGTTCATCTCATTATGCTTTTACCCAATTCACAGCTTTATTACTTGATGGAGAAGGAGGAAACTGTTCGCCTTCTTCCAATCTAATTTCTGTATCACCCTCGTTAGTGGATCCTTCGTTAACTAAACTGTCAATCTTGAATAAACCACTTTCCGGGGCCTTTTCTCCTGTTTTGTAAGTTTGCTTGTTTGCCATGATTCTCCACCTCCTAATAAATTTAAAAGCTAATTATTAGCTTTTCTATAAAAATGTATACCACTGATTTACGTATATAAACATTAAAAGGCTTTAAAATAGAAATGTAATATTTATGTAATTTTAATTGAACCTACGCTTATTTTTAATGTGTAGCTTTTTCTAAACATGGGTAATGTAGAGTGAAAATTCAATTTATGGAAGGAGCGGACTTAGTATATGCGAATACCAAGAATTAAAAATTATACAAATGGGGATACAAAGGACATAAGCATAGCGGGTCAGTCATTAGAAATTTATTTTAAAGAAAAATATGCTTCCTTACAATTACTTGGGGATATATTAGTTGGTATATTTTTTGTAAGTGGTAGTATATTAAATTTCTTCCAAAGTGTAAGCTTATACGGGAATATCCTTTACTTATTAGGAAGTCTTTCTTTGACTATCCGACCTTTATTAAAAATAACCAAAAGAATTTGGATTTACAAACAGAATCCTAATTAATTCTAGTTCACGATCTAATTGTGATTTGAGCATTAAGATTATATTGTATAATTACTTATACAAAGGTTAGCGGCACCTACCTTTTAAGTGGGTGCTTTATTACTTTATTCTGGTAGTAAAAAAATCAAGTACTAATAATGACTTAAAAAGAATAGGAGCTTAAGCAAATTGGTTAAATTAAAGGGTATTAATATTGATTTCGATTGTAATAAAGAAACCCCCTATTTTCAAGCTACGTCAAAGCAAAGAATTAGATTGGCTATAGAAGATTTAAATATTAGCTTAATCCAAACAATTATTGGAGATATATTTAAAGAGGAGGATAAAATAAGTCTTATATTTTTATCCGAATANNATTACCAACTGGCATGAGACTGTAGTTAGAGAGGAAGCTAGTGGTAATGGGGAAGTATACGTTACGATAAAGAATTTAAATCGTGAAGATATATCGAAATATTGCTCAGCATTTTATAAAGGTCATACGGAAGCTTATATTTCTTTTTTTAACGATGAATTTCTGTTATATGTTAGCAGTGATGTTATTGATATCATTTCTAATGATGTTAGAAAAATAGAAAACTTAAAGCAAAATTATTCTGGTTTATTTAATAAATATCATGAAAACGGTTATTAAAATAACTAATTCCAAAATTTTGGATATGTAAGGTATAGTCCCTATCCACTGGCACTACAAGGAGCTGTGGCTAAGGATAAGGACTGAACATAAAGGGGACGACTTAAAATACTGAAACACTGTTAGTTTATTTTAGATTTTCTTGTGCAACGGTGGAACGATTAACCATCCTTTTTCTTTATTTAGTCGAAGGGCTTTTGCTCCAACTTGGACTTTGCTCATATGGAACTGTCCAAATAACATGGCAATGTCTTCACGTATAGATTGTCCAATGGCTTGACTACATGCAACAAGACCTTGAGAAATGTTCAAAGAGATGGCTGAACTGATTTCTGGATCGTTCAATCTTGCACCAACCGGAATATCTTCTAAATCGGCAACAGATTTATCTGGTGGAGCAGGTGGAAGAGCAACCCCATTGACCTTAAGTATTTCCTCTATTTCTTGAGTCTCCTGTTTACTTCCTTGTACAAGTTCTTCTAACAAACGTTTTAAGTCTTTATCTCCAGCATGGTTATACATGGTCTGATAACTGGAAGAATTTCCTTTAGCTACTGCTAGGAAACTCCAAAGACTAAAAACTTCACCATAGTGTAGAGGTTCTTTTTGTTGATATCCACTTAAAATACCCAAATAACTCACTCCTTCGTTTAATTACATATGTATTTTGAGTAGTTTTGAGCCAGTATATTCATAAAAATNNNTTTTTGGTGATTGGCGTTGAAAAATAGCAGTATTCATCATCGCATTGCTTTTATAGTTTGGATAAAATTATAAAAGATATATATTTCGAATTATATATTAAATGATGATTAATTTTTGTGGGTGTTGTTGTGAGCGCCTTAAATCCCAGGAGTGTTTGTATGAATTTAGACAACTCAATAAATTTGTCCAACATAAATATTTCTTATTTGTCAATAATATAACTAAATAATTCGTTTAACATAGTATAAGAGGTGATCATTTGGATAAAGAGGATTTAAGGCTCACATCAGCTGAAATTGGAACATTGTGGGGAGAATATGTAAATGGAACAGTCGTTGATATTGTAAACAAATATATGTTATCTATCATAGAAGACGAACAAATAAAAACTCTTTTTGAAGATGCTATAGAAACTTTTGGTAGCCAAAAGAAACAGATTTCAACCTTNNGGCAAAAAGGTTATTCTCGGACATTTTCTGTCTACATTATTTGCACATTATGACATTGCATGGGTTAATAGGGCATACGACTTCATTCAGTACTTCAGTGAGAAAAGATTTAAGAGATTTTTATGATTTATGCATCGATAGTGGTAAAAAAATGTACCATCAAACAATTGAATTACTATTAGAAAAGGGACATTTCCAAAGAGATCCGTATTTTTATCCTGAAATAAACCCAGATTTTATTTCGGGACAACAATTTTTGGATGGGTATTTTGGGGATCAACGTCCTTTGGCTGCAACAGAAATAATTAGCATCTCTTTTAACATTAAGAAAAAGATAATGGAAAAATCCCTTTCCATTGGATTCAGTCAAGTAGCACAATCAAAAGAAGTTAGAAAATTTTTAAAGTTAGCACAGAAAACATCTGATAAGCAAATTCAGTCATTTGGGGAAATATTGCATCAAGATAATTTACCTGTACCAATGTCATGGGAATCAGAGATCACAACCTCCCAAGATTCACCTTTCTCAGATAAATTGATGGTATATCATATAGGTTTTCTATTACAAACCGCACAAGCCTTCCATGGGGCTGGACTTGCAACAGCAATGCGAACAGACCTAGTTCTGAATTATGAACAAACCATCTTAAAAAGTTTAATGGTTACGAAAGAATGGTTTAATATTATGACGAAAAATAAATGGTTAGAACAACCACCACTCGCTCCAAATAGAAAAGAGATTGCAAAAGATAAATAAAATAATAAGAACATTTTTAAGAAGGTCTGTACCAATGAATAAGAGTGTTGTTGAAAAACTAATGTGGAGTATCGCTTTTCCGGGGTTTGGACAGTATTTAAACGGTAAGTTATTTAAAGGAACATTTCTTTTGATAATTGAAATTCTGATTAATGTACAAGCTAATTTTAATCAAATCATACTTTTTAGTTTCCATGGCGAGATCGGGAATGCCATAAACCATGCAAACTATCAGTGGTTGATGTTTTACCCATGTCTATATTTTTTTTCTATGTGGGATGCAGTGAAAGATGCAGGTGGGGGAAAAAGTCATTATTCTTTTCTCCCATATGTGTTTTCTGCATTTTTTGTAACAGTTGGGTTGATTCTTTCTTCAAACTTAACTATATTCGGGGTGTTATTGGGGCCAGTATGGCTTCCGATATTGTTTGTTTTGCCTGGATTAATAACAGGTATAATTATTAAAAAAATCATAACAATACTCAATAAACCTTCCAGATCATAATCATCCATCTTTTTCAATTCTCTTTTCACCAAGCTCCATTTATTTTAGAGTTTAGGTGACACCTGCCCGTTACAACTTTT
>JACYYJ010071251.1_pt1 | contig 17796 bp, 12 predicted proteins | sample 8236861 | NCBI WGS metagenome assembly JACYYJ01 (sample SAMN14103086, study PRJNA606662) | landfill metagenome | isolation source: landfill solid waste | place: India:New Delhi, Okhla landfill site | collected 2017-11-05
GCGAGTACTGCCAGAACGGGTTCTCAAGCGGTGTGCGCTCGGTGACCGGCAACTGTGCCGGCGGCTTCTGATATGCGGATGCCGAACTGATGAAGACGTATTGCCCCGTGCGGCCGCCGAAGACGTCGAGCGCGGTGGCGACGTGACCCGGGGTGAAGGAGAGGAAATCGGCGACCGCATCGAACTGGCGGTCGCCGAGCGCGTCGCGCAGCGCCGCTGGGTCTCGGACGTCGGCGATGACTTCGGTGACGGCATCCGGCAGTTCACGCCTCGCGGTGCCGCGGTTGACGACAGTCACCTCGTGCCCGCGCTCGATGGAGCGACGCACGCACGCCGCGCTGATGGTTCCGGTGCCGCCGAGGTACAGGATGCTCGTCATAGGGCGAGCCTACGGCGTGTTCTCACGCGGCATCGGTGCCGAGTGTGCCGAGGTACAGCCCGATCACCTTCGGATCGTTCAACAGGTCGCGTCCGGCGCCCTCATAGGCGTCGCGACCCTGATCGAGCACGTAGCCGCGGTCGCAGATCTGCAGGCAGCGACGGGCGTTCTGCTCGACCATGATCGTCGTGACGCCGGCCTTGTTGATGTCGGAGACGCGGATGAACGCGTCATCCTGCCGCACCGGTGAAAGGCCGGCCGACGGCTCGTCGAGCAGCAGGACGGACGGATCCATCATCAGCGCCCGTGACATGGCCACCATCTGCCGCTCACCTCCGGAGAGCGAGCCGGCGCGCTGCTTCAGTCGCTTGCCGAGCTCCGCGAAGATGCCGCTGACGAACTCGAGCCGCTCGGCGTAGATCTTGGGGTTCTGGTAGAGCCCCATCTGCAGGTTCTCCTCGATGGTGAGCGAGGGGAAGACGTTGTTCGTCTGGGGAACGAACGCCACGCCGCGACGAACGAGCCTGTCGGCCTTGAGCCCCACGATGCTCTCGCCGTTCAGGGTGATGTCGCCGTCCCGCACCTGCACCATGCCGAAGATCGACTTCAGCAGCGTCGACTTGCCCGCCCCGTTCGGGCCGATGATGCCGATCAGCTCGCCTCGTCGGGCGATGAGGTTCGCGCCGTTCAGGATGTTCACCCCGGGCAGGTACCCGGCGTGGACGTCTTTCATCTCGACGATGATCTCGTCGGAGCTCTGGCCGGAGGCCGCATTCTCGGTCATGCCTTCTCCTCGTCGGTGCTCGCGCTTTCGGCATCCAGCTCTGCCTCGGCCTCCGCTTCGATCTGCTCGCGCAGTTCGGTGGCGTCGGCATCCGCGATCACCGGGAGGCGACCGGTGACGACTCCGAGGTCGACATCCTGGTGGGCGCCGAGGTACGCATCCACCACGGCCGGGTCTTCCATGACGGTGTCCGGCGGGCCCTCGGCGACCACGCGCCCCTCCGCCATCACGACCACCCAGTCGGCGATGTGCCGAACCATGTGCATGTCGTGCTCGACGAAGAGCACGGTCATGCCGAGGTCCTTCAGATCCAGAATGTGATCGAGCAGCGACTGCGTCAGCGCCGGGTTGACGCCGGCCATCGGCTCATCGAGCATCACCAGGGTCGGGTCGCTCATGAGCGCGCGTGCCATCTCCAGGAGCTTGCGCTGACCGCCCGACAGCGACGCCGCGAAGTCCTTCTCCTTGGCGTCGAGCTTGAACCGCGTGAGCAGCTCGCGCGCACGCACCTCGATCTCGGCATCCTGCTGACGCCACAGGAACGGGAACAGGCTCGCCCAGAACCCTTCGCCCCGCTGATGCGTCGCCCCCAGCTTCATGTTCTCGAGCACGGTCAGCAGCGACAGCGACTTGGTCAGCTGGAAGGTTCGCACCTGACCCATGCGGGCGACCTTGAACGACGGGATGCCGGACAGATTCCTCCCGTCGAACGACCAGTTTCCGGTGTTCGGCTTGTCGAATCCGCACAGCAGGTTGAACAGGGTCGTCTTGCCCGCACCGTTGGGGCCGATGAGCGCGGTGATCGCACCGCGGGGGATCTCGAGGTGATCGACGTCGACGGCGGTCAAACCGCCGAAGCGTCGGGTGACGGCATCCACGGTGAGGATCGGGTCGACTTTGGCGACGCCGGGGGAGGCCGGCCCTTTCGCGAGGCCGGTCGTCTTGGTGCGCGGGACGCGTGCTTCACTTGACAAAGGTCATCTCCCTCTTGTTGCCGAGGATGCCCTGCGGGCGGAAGATCACGATCAGCATCAGCACGACGCCGATCACGATGTATCGCACGACGTCAGCCTGGTTCGTGGTCATCGGCAGCCACCCGATCCGGGCCATCTCCGGCAGCAGCCCGCCGAGGAAGGCGAATACGACCCAGAACAGCAGCGCACCCAGGGTCGGACCGAAGACGGTCGCCGCCCCGCCCAGCAGCAGGATCGTCCAGAGGAAGAACGTCAGCGACGTCGAGTAGCTGCCGGGGATCACCGCCGACGGCAGCACGAACACGATGCCGCCGAGCGCACCGATGATGCCGCCGACGACCAGTGCCTGCATCTTGTAGGCGAAGACGTTCTTGCCCAGCGACCGCACGGCATCCTCGTCTTCGCGAATGCCCTTGAGAACGCGGCCCCAGGGGCTGCGCATGAGTGCCCAGACGATCAGCACCGACACGGCGAGCACGAGCAGCCCGAAAACGCGCACCCACAGATCGTTGGCGTTGTACGTCCACGGACCGAAGCCGTAGGTGCCCTCCGGGAACGGATTCATCTCGCGGAAGCTCGTGTGATAGCCGGAGAGGCCGCCGGCGGAGTTCGTCCATTCACGGAACAGCTCGGTGAGGAACAGCAGACGGACGACCTCGGCCGTCGCGATCGTGGCGATGGCGAGGTAGTCGGCGCGCAGCCGCAGGGTCGGAATGCCGAGCAGGAGGGCGAAGACTGCACCGGCGAGAACGCCGATGAAGACGCCGCCCCACCAGGGCAGACCGAAGCTGAGGATCGAGATCGCGTAGCCGTAGCCGCCGACGGCCATGAACGCCGCCATGCCGAAGTTGAGCAGACCCGCGTAACCGAAGTGTACGGCCAGGCCGGTGGCGGCGAGGGCATAGGCGATGGTGGTCGGGCTGAACAGGTACGACGCGGTGTTGCCGATGATGTTTCCGAAGTCCATGATCAGCCCAGCCTTTCCTTGCGCCCGAGCAGACCCTGTGGCCTGACGAGGAGGATCACGATCAGTGCGACCAGGGCACTGGCGTACTTCAGATCCGAAGGGACGCCCAGCAGCGTCGACACCTCGACGGCGAGTCCGACGATGATCGAGCCGATGAGGGCGCCGATCGCGGATCCGAGCCCGCCGAGCGTGATCGCGCAGAAGATCAGCAGCAGCATCTGCATGCCCATGTCCCACTTCACGCCCGGCCGGAAGTACGCCCACAGGATGCCCGATGTCGCAGCCAGCGCACCGGAGAGGATCCAGACGATGCGCACCACCTTGTCGACATCGATTCCGGATGCCGCGGCCAGCTGCGGGTTGTCGGAGATGGCCCTGGTCGCCTTGCCGATGCGCGTGCGGGTGAGGAAGTACGCCACGGCCAGAATGATGATGATGCTCGTGCCCATGCCGATCATGTCGATGTACGACAGCGAGATGGGGCCGAACTGGATCGGAGTGGGACTCGCGCCCTGCAGCTGGAAGGTGCTGCCGCCGATCATGTACTGCAGCACGTAGCGCAGGGCCAGCGAGAGCCCGATGCTGACGATCATCAGCTGCACGATGCCGAGCCCTCGATGTCGCAGGGGACGCCAGAGTCCGGCATCCATCGCGAGCCCGAGCAGGCCGCCGCTGATGATGGCGGCGATGATGCCGAGCCATATCGGCAGGTGCCAGAACGTCGTGCACAGTAGCGCGATCACCGCGCCCCAGGTCACCATCTCACCGTGGGCGAAGTTCGACAGCCGCGTGGTGCCGTAGATGAGTGCGGCGCCCATGGCGGCAAGCCCCAGCAGCAGACCGAAGTTCAGTCCGCCGACGATCCGGGAGAGCAGCTGGTCGATGAACGACGTCGTCTCGCGGACGCCTTCGCCGAGGAAGAGGTTCACGATCTTCGTGTTCGTGAGAGCGAACTCCACCTCCTGCGAGGCCGAGTCGCCTTCGACGATGACGCCCTCGGGAAGCGTGTCCTCGTCGACGGTGAGCGTGTAGGTCTCCTTCTCAGGGACGTACAGGCGCCACTTGCCCTCGGCATCCGTCTCGGTCTCGGCGTCGAAGCCGTTGCCCTCGATGGTGACGGTCACGTCGGGAACGGGTTCGTCGTTGAAGGTGATGACCCCGGCGAAGTAGTAGTCGGTGACCTCCTGGCCGTCCTCCGTCTCGTCGGCGAGAGCGGATGCCGGTGGTTGGAGCGCCAGCAGTGAGAAAGCCATCAGCACGCCGAGAACGGCGATGAGCCAGGGTTTGGCTCGACGGACAGCTGTAGACGTGGGTCCCACGCAACCTCCACGATGAGTGCTCGCCTCGACTACGGGTCGGTGGAGGCGTGGGATCGAGCGTACTGTGACCGGCGTTCGTTTCACCAGTCGAGCCGCCGAACCGAGGAATTTTCGTTATGCGCACGCGGTTTAGAATTGGTGAACGCGCTCAGCTCTCGCCTGCAGGAGGATCATCCATGGAACAGCACGATCCCTTCGGCTTCGTCGGACTCACCTACGACGACGTCCTTCTTCTCCCCGGGCACACCGATGTGATCCCCAGTGAGGCCGACACATCCTCCCACATCACCCGTCGCATCTCGGTGGCGACCCCGCTGCTCTCCAGTGCCATGGACACCGTCACCGAGTCGCGCATGGCCATCGCGATGGCGCGCGAGGGGGGCATCGGCATCCTGCATCGCAATCTCTCGATCGCCGAGCAGGCCGCGCACGTCGACCGCGTCAAGCGCAGCGAGTCGGGCATGATCACCGACCCGATCACGACGACGCCCGACGCCACCGTCGAAGAGGTCGACGCGCTGTGCGCGAAGTACCGCATCTCGGGCCTCCCGGTCGTCGACGACGACGGGCGCCTGGCCGGCATCATCACCAACCGCGACATGCGGTTCGTGTCGGAGTTCGAGCGTCCCACGACCTTCGTCAAGGACGTCATGACCTCCTCCGATCTCGTCACCGCTCCGGTCGGCGTCGCCGCCGGCGAAGTGATCGCGCTGTTCGCGAAGCACCGCGTCGAGAAGCTGCCGCTGATCGACGGCGACGGCAAGCTCGCGGGGCTCATCACCATCAAGGACTTCGACAAGAGCGAGAAGTATCCGCTCGCCACCAAGGATGAGCAGGGCCGGTTGCGCGTGGGCGCGGCGATCGGCTTCTTCGGCGACGCGTGGGAGCGGGCCGAGGCGCTGCGCGACGCCGGTGTCGACGTGCTCGTTGTCGACACCGCCAACGGACAGTCGCAGGGTGTCATCGACCTGGTGAAGCGTCTGAAGGCCGACGAGTCGTTCGCGCACATCGACGTCATCGGCGGCAACGTCGCGACCCGCGAGGGCGCACAGGCGCTGGTGGATGCCGGCGTGGACGCCGTCAAGGTCGGAGTCGGCCCCGGATCCATCTGCACCACCCGCGTGGTCGCCGGAGTCGGCGTGCCGCAGGTGACCGCGGTGTACGAGGCGTCGCTGGCTGCTCGCCCCGCCGGCATCCCGGTGATCGCCGACGGCGGTCTGCAGTACTCCGGTGACATCGCCAAGGCGCTCGTCGCCGGTGCGGATGCTGTCATGCTCGGCTCGCTGCTCGCCGGAACCGACGAGTCGCCGGGCGAGATCGTCTTCCAGTCGGGCAAGCAGTTCAAGCAGTACCGGGGGATGGGCTCGCTGGGCGCGATGCAGACCCGCGGCAAGCAGACCTCGTACTCGAAGGACCGCTATTTCCAGGCGGATGTCCCCAGCGACGACAAGCTCATCCCCGAGGGCATCGAGGGGCAGGTGCCGTACCGCGGACCTGTCTCGGCGGTGGCCTACCAGCTGGTCGGGGGCCTCCGGCAGTCGATGTTCTACGTCGGTGCGCGCACGATCGAGGAGCTGAAGACCCGCGGCAAGTTCGTGCGCATCACCTCGGCGGGGCTCAAGGAGAGCCACCCGCATGACGTGCAGATCGTCGTCGAGGCGCCGAACTACAAGAAGTAAGACGCCGCCGGCCTTTCACCTGTCGCCCGCGCAGCGTAGCGTGCCGGTATGTGCCGCAACATCGTCCCGCTGAACAATCTGGAACCCGCCGCGACTGACCAGGAATGTCAGGATGCTGCGCTGCAGTTCGTGCGCAAGATCTCCGGATCGAACTCTCCGTCGCGAGCCAACCAGGCGGTCTTCGACCGGGCGGTCGCAGAGATCGCGTTGGCGACCCGCAGCCTTCTCGACGGACTCGTCACCTCCGCGCCGCCGAAGAACCGCGAGCAGGAGGCGGCGAAACGTCAGGCCCGCTCCGCCGAGCGCTATGAGGCGATCCGGATCTTCCAGGAGCAGAAGCGCGCTGCGCGCGCAACGAACTGACCCCCACCGAACTGCTAGCCTGGTCGGCTCGGTATACGGGCGGAAGGACGGCATCACGCCCGTGGGCTACATCGACATCTCGGCCATCTCCTTGACCCTGCCGGACGGCAGGCCGCTTCTCGACGAGGTGACCTTTCGTGTCGGCGCAGGCTCGACGAGCGCGCTCATCGGACCGAACGGCGCGGGCAAGACCACGCTGCTGCGGATCATCCGCGGTGATCAGGCGCCGGACGCCGGCGTCGTCACGATCGACGGCGGCCTCGGGGTCATGGACCAGTTCGTCGGACACGGCGAGGCGGGCCAGACGGTACGGGAACTGCTCGTTCGGGTCGCTCCCCGCCGCATCCGCGCCGCATCCGAAGCGCTCGAGGCGGCGGAGAACGCCCTCATTGAGCGCGATGAGCACGACACGCAGATGCGCTACGCCACGGCGATCGCCGAGTATGCCGACGCCGGCGGCTACGAGCACGAGACGGTGTGGGATCAGTGCACGGTCGCCGCGCTCGGCGTGCCGTTCGAGCGAGCCCGCTACCGCGAGCTGGTCACGCTGTCCGGCGGCGAGCAGAAGCGTCTGGCGCTGGAGGCACTGCTTCGCGGACCGGATGACGTACTGCTCCTGGACGAACCGGACAACTATCTCGACGTACCGGCGAAGCGGTGGCTAGAGCAGCAACTGCGGCAGACGCCGAAGACGGTGCTGCTCGTCTCGCACGATCGGGAGCTGCTCTCCCGCGCGGCCGATCGCATCGTCACGCTCGAGCCGGGAGGCGCAGGCGCGTCGGCGTGGGTGCACGGCGGAGGCTTCGGCACATACCACCAGGCCAGGAACGACCGCATGGACCGCCTCGACGAGCTGCGCCGCCGGTGGGACGAACAGCACGAGAAACTGCGCACCCTGGTAGCGAACCTGAAGGTCAAGGCCGAGGCGAACGACGGCTTCGCCTCCCGGTATCGCGCGGCGCAGACCCGCCTGCGCAAGTTCGAGGAGGCAGGTCCCCCGCAGGAGCGTCCGCCTTCGCAGGAGTTCGACATGCAGCTGCGCGGAGCGCGCACCGGGAAGCGTGCCGTGGTCGCGGAGCAGCTCGAGCTCACCGGCCTGATGCGCCCCTTCGACGCGGAGATCTGGTTCGGCGACCGCATCGGCGTGCTCGGCTCGAACGGCTCCGGAAAGTCGCACTTCCTGCGTCTGCTTGCCCGAGGCGGTACGGATCCCGACCCGACGCTGGGGCACGTCACGTCCACCGGCGAGCAGGTGGATGCTGTGGAGCACACCGGCCGCGCGATGCTCGGCGCCCGCGTGGTGCCCGGCCTGTTCGCGCAGACGCACGCGCACCCTGAGTTCGCCGGTCGTACGCTGCTGGAGATCCTGCACCGCGGCGACGAGCGCAGGGCGGGGATGCCGCGTGAGGCCGCGAGCTCGGCCCTCGATCGCTACGGGCTCGTGCGGCAGGCGCAGCAGACGTTCGACTCGCTGTCCGGCGGTCAGCAGGCGCGGTTCCAAGTGCTCCTGCTGGAGTTGTCCGGGGCGACGCTGCTGCTGCTGGACGAACCGACGGACAACCTCGATCTCGAATCGGCCGAAGCGCTGGAGAACGCGCTCACGCACTTCGACGGCACCGTGCTCGCCGTCACGCACGATCGCTGGTTCGCCCGTTCCTTCGACCGCTTCCTCGTCTTCGGCGCCGACGGCGAGGTCTACGAGTCCGACGTTCCGGTGTGGACCGAGGCCCGCGTCGCCCGCACCCGTTGACGCCCCCACTGGTTCGAGCGCGGCCGGGTAGGCTGGACGGGTGAGCATGGACATCGAAATCGGTCGAGCCAAGCGCGCGCGCCGCGCATACACCTTCGACGACATCGCCGTGGTGCCGTCGCGGCGCACCCGCAACCCTGAAGACGTCTCGACGGCGTGGAGCATCGACGCGTTCTCGTTCGACACCCCGGTCATCGGTGCCCCGATGGACTCCGTCGTGAGTCCTCAGACCGCGATCATGCTCGGCAAGCTCGGTGGCCTCGGCGTCCTCGATCTCGAGGGCCTCTGGACGCGCTATGAGAACCCAGAGCCCCTTCTGGCCGAGATCGCGTCGCTGCCGCCGGAGAAGGCGACGGTGCGGATGCAGCAGCTCTACTCCGAGCCGATCAAGCCCGAGCTCATCACCTCGCGCCTCGCCGAGATCCGCGAGGGCGGCGTCACGGTCGCGGGGTCGCTCACTCCGCAGCGTACGCAGGAGCTCTACGACACCGTCGCCGCAGCCGGCGTCGACCTGTTCGTCATCCGCGGCACGACCGTCTCCGCCGAGCACGTCTCGAGCGTCGCCGAGCCGCTGAACCTCAAGAAGTTCATCTACGACCTCGACGTCCCGGTCATCGTCGGGGGAGCTGCCACGTACACCACCGCGCTGCACCTCATGCGCACCGGCGCCGCCGGCGTCCTCGTCGGATTCGGCGGGGGGGCGGCATCCACGACGCGTGCGACTCTCGGCATCCACGCCCCGATGGCGACGGCCGTCTCGGACGTGGCCGCGGCCCGTCGCGACTACCTCGACGAGTCCGGCGGACGCTACGTGCACGTCATCGCCGATGGCGGGGTCGGCACGTCCGGCGACATCGTCAAGGCGCTCGCGATGGGGGCGGATGCCGTCATGCTGGGTGTCGCGCTCGCGCGGGCGACGGATGCTCCGGGGCAGGGTTTCCACTGGGGGCCGGAGGCCCATCATCCGCAGCTTCCACGCGGCCGGCGCGTGCAGACGCCAGGGATCGCCACACTCGAGGAGATCCTGTACGGGCCGGCGCCGGTCGCCGACGGTACCGCGAACCTCATCGGTGCGCTGCGCAAATCCATGGCCACCACCGGGTACTCCGACCTGAAGGAGTTCCAGCGCGTCGAGGTCGTGCTCGCGCCGTACCATCAGGCGTGAGGGGCGTTCTGCGCACGTGACGACGCCCCAGGAGTTCCCGCCGACCCTGCGCGAGGTGATGCTGCGCGGCCGCTGGATAGCGGTGCTGTGCGCGTGCCTCGTCGTGGCCGGCGTGTTCGCGTTCCTCGGGCAATGGCAGCTGGAGCGTGCCATCGACACCGACCCGCAGCCCGCCGGCGTCACCGAGGAGATCCGTCCGCTGGCCGAGGTCGTGAACCCCGGAGAGTACGTGCCGGAACCACTGGTCGGACAGCGCGTCGAGACGTCGGGAACCTGGGTGGGCGGCGACTTCCTCGTCGTGTCGTCGCGCTTCAACGACGGCGATGAGGGCTACTGGGTCACCGGCCAACTGCGGGTCGCGGAGCGCACCTCGATCGCGGTCGCTCTCGGCTGGGCGCCGGACCGTGAGAGCGCGGATGCCGCGACCGCCGCCCTCGAGCAGAACGCCGCAGGCACCGAGGCCGACATCACCGGACGCATCATCTCGGACGAGGGGCCTGTTCGAGCGTCGGTCGACGATCCGTTCGCGCTGAACCGGATGTCTCCGGCGATGCTGCTGGGTCAGTGGCACGACACCGAGCAGCTGTTCGTGTACCGCCCGTACCTCGCATCGGTCGAGGCACCGGCGGGACTGGTCGACATCGTCTCGCCCGCTCCGGACGAGCTCTCCCCGGTCAATTGGCTGAACATCTTCTACGCGCTCGAATGGGCGGTCTTCGCCGGTTTCGCGTTCTACATCTGGTACCGGCTCGCAAAGGACCGGTGGCAGCTCGAGATCGAGGAGTTCGAAGAGCGAGCCGCAGCTGGCCGATAGTCGAATGCGCTCGGACCCCGTGAGAACTTTCGGTTAGCAATCCGTGAACTCGCTCGGGAATGTCCCAGGTCGCTCATAGGCTCGCTCGCAGGTGTTCGCGGCATCCGACGGCGGGTGTTCGCGCGACCCTCCCTCGCGCTCGACCCGTGGCGCGCGGGGACGTATTCGTCGACGTCGAGGAGAACAACCGCAATGATGTCTGCCCCCCGGAACGATGGCCGCGTGCCTCAGGTTCCACTTCGCACGAGCAGGGGGCGCTTCGGCGCTCTCGCGCTGACGACCGCCCTGGCAATGAGCTGCGGCACGCTCATTGCCAGCCCCGCCGTCGCTGCTGTCGACGGCACAGACGTCGTCATCAACGAGGCGTACCTGTCGGGCGGCAGCGCCGGCGCGGCGTTCAAGAACAAGTTCGTGGAGCTGTACAACCCGACGGACGCCGACATCACCCTGGACGGCCGATCGCTGCAGTACCGCTCGGCCTCCGGCACCGGAGACTTCAACAACGTGGTCGCGCTCAGCGGCACGATCCCCGCAGGCGGCTACTACCTGGTGCAAGGCGGCAGCAACGGTGCTTCAGGCGAAGAGCTGCCTGCGGCGGATGCGAGCGGCGGACTCAACCCCAGTGGGACCACCGGCACGCTCGCTCTCGTGGAGGGCACGGCGGCCGTCAACCTCACCACGGGTTCGGCGGTGGGCGCAGAGGGCGTCATCGACCTGCTCGGCTACGGCGGCTCGAACACCTACGAGGGCGCGCTGGCCACGGCTCCGGCGAACAACCAGGACGTGAAGTCGCTCAACCGCACCGACGGCGTCGACACCGACGACAACTCCGCGGACTTCAGCCTGTCGGCCACGGTGACACCGCAGAGCTCGGGCGCAACCGAGCCCGAGAACCCGGAGGAGCCCGAGAACCCGGAGGAGCCGGAAGAGCCGGAAGAGCCCACGACCGCGACGATCGCCGAGGCGCAGGGAACTGAGGATGTCTCCGCGCTGAACGGTCAGACCGTCACCGTCGAGGGGGTCATCACCGCTGACCACCGCGTCGGCGGCTACAACGGCATCGTCATCCAGACCGCAGGTTCCGGTGGCGAGAACGACGCGACCCCCGGCGCCTCGGACGGCATCTTCGTCTACCTGAACGGTCAGACCGTTCCCGGCGAGATCGGCGACCTCGTCTCGGTCACCGGGTCCGTGTCGGAGTACTTCGGGCAGACGCAGATCGTACCGGCTGCTGCCTCAGACGTGACGCTCGTCACCGCCGGTGTCGGCGTCCCCGCCGTCACTCCGCTGCCCGAGACCGTCGTCGGCGCAGACCGCGAGGCGTATGAGAACATGCTCGTCGCTCCAGCCGGCACCTATCGGGTGGCATCCAGCCACCAGCTCTACAACTACGGCACGTTGTGGCTGGGCCCCGGCGAGCTGAACGTCAAGAGCACCGAGACCACGCGCCCCGGCCCCGATGCGAGCGCGATCGCTGCGGCGAACCGCGCCGAGCGCATTCTGCTCGACGACGGGTACAGCGTGCAGATCAGCAACAACGCGCACCCCGGTGACCAGCCGTACTTCACCGAGGACGTCACGGTCCGAAACGGTGACGTCGTCGACTTCGCCGACGCCGGTTACGTGCTGCAGTACGGCTTCGAGGACTGGCGCCTGCAGCCGACGACTCCGATCGACGACATGACACCCGCGGCGGAGAAGGCGACCTTCATCGCGGAGAACCCCCGTCCCGACGCGACCCCCGAGGTCGGCGGTGACGTGCAGGTCGCGGCGTTCAACGTCTTCAACTACTTCACGACGATGAGCGAGGACGACTCCGAGGCGCGCGGCGCGAAGAACGAGCAGTTCTTCGAGGTCCAGCGCTCGAAGATCGTCACGGCGATCAACGGCCTGGACGCTGAGGTCGTGGCGCTGATGGAGATCGAGAACTCCATCCACTTCGGCGATGGCACTGCTGATGTCGCTCTGGCCGACCTGGTGGAGGGGTTGAACGCCGATGCAGGTTCGGACGTCTGGGACTTCGTCCCGATGCCCGAGGCGCTGCTCGAGACCGACACCGACGTCATCACGAACGCGATCATCTACAAGAAGGATGACGTCACCCCGGTCGGTGAGAGCATGGCGAAGATCGACGAATCGGTGTGGGGCAACGCCCGCGAACCGATCGCACAGGCGTTCGACATGGACGGTCGGACGATCTCGGTCGTCGCCAACCACTTCAAGTCGAAGTCCGGTGACGGCGATGAGCCGGCAGACGGCCAGGGTCACTTCAACGCCGACCGCACCGCGCAGGCGCAGTCGCTGCTGGAGTTCACCGGCGAGATCGAAGAGGCCAGCGGAAGCTCCGACGTGCTGCTGCTCGGCGACTTCAACGCCTACGGTCAGGAAGACCCGATCCACGTGTTCGCACAGGCCGGGTGGACCGACCTCGTCCCAGCGCACGCGCCGGGACAGTACACCTACACCTTCGACGGCGAACTGGGCTCGCTCGATCACGCGATCGCGTCTCCCTCACTCACCGCGTCCGTGACGGGAACGGGGGTATGGGCGATCAACTCGCCGGAGTGGAGCGACCGCGGCTACGCGTTCGGCGCCGCTGAGGCCGGCACGCCGTTCCGCTCCAGCGACCACGACCCGGTGCTCGTCGGCATCTCCAGTGAGATCCCGCCGGTCGACATCGACATCGTCACGATCAACGACTTCCATGGACGCATCGAGGCCAACGGCGCCGCGGCGGGAGCCGCTGTGCTCGCGGGTGCGGTGAACTCCGTGCGCGACGCGAACCCCAACACGATCTTCGCCGCCAACGGCGACTCGATCGGTGCGTCGACGTTCACGTCGTTCATCGACAGCGACAACCCCACGATCGATGCCCTGAACGCGGCGGGGCTCGAGGTCAGTTCGATGGGCAACCACGAGTTCGACCAGGGGTGGGAGGATCTGCGTGACCGCGTGCAGCCGCGTGCGCAGTGGCCGTACCTCGGCGCGAACGTGTTCCTCAAGGGCACGGATGAGCACGCGGGCGACGCGTACTTCGTCAAAGAGGTCGACGGTGTGAAGGTCGGGTTCATCGGCGCGGTGACCGAAGATCTGCCGAGCCTCGTTTCGCCGGACGGCCTCGCAGCCCTCGACATCCGCGACATCACCGACTCGGTCAATGCCGTAGCCGATGAGCTCACGGACGGCGACCAGGGCAACGGCGAAGCCGACGTCATCATCCTGCTCGTCCACGAGGGCGCGGCCACCACCGAGCTCTCGAGCATCACCACCGACTCGCCGCTGGGCGAGGTCCTGGACGGTCTCGATGAAAGTGTCGACGCGGTCTCCACGTCGCACACCCACCAGGTGTACAACCACGTGATCGACGAGCGTCCGGTCTTCCAGGCCGGTCAGTACGGCGAGCGTTTCGCGCTCACCTCGCTGAGTGTGGACCCCGAGACGAAGGAACTGCTCTCGATCAGCAACGAGATCAAGCCGCTCACGAGGGCCGAGAAGGACCCGGTGTCGGGCGACACGACGTACATTCCGCTGTACGAGGCCGACTCCGAGGTGCAGAAGATCGTCGACGACGCCAAGGCCCTGGCCGATGTCCTCGGCGCGGAGCCGGTCGGTGACATCACCGCCGACTTCAACCGGGCGCGACAGAGCGACGGCACCGAGAACCGTGGCGGCGAGTCGACGATCGGCAACTTCGTCGCGGACGTGCACAAGTGGGCGACCGGCGCCGACCTGGCGATGATGAACCCCGGCGGCATTCGCGCCAACCTGACCTACGCGTCGTCCGGGCCTGCTGACCCTGACGGCAACGTCACCTTCCGCGAAGCGGCCACAGTGCAGCCGTTCGCCAACACTCTGGTCACGCTGAACCTCACGGGTGCGCAGGTGAAGGCGGTGCTCGAAGAGCAGTGGCAGCCGGAGGGGGCGAGCCGCCCGTTCCTGAAGCTGGGCTTGTCCGAGGGGCTGCAGTACACCTACGACCCGACGGCGGCGGCAGGGGAGCGGATCACATCCGTCACCCTCGACGGCACCCCGATCGACCCGGAGGCTTCGTACGTGGTCGCGGCCAACTCGTTCCTCGCAAGCGGTGGAGACAACTTCTCCACTTTCGCCGAAGGTACCGGCAAGGCCGACACGGGCAAGGTCGACCTGCAGTCCACGGTCGACTGGTTCGCCGCCAACGGCACGGCTTCGCCCGACCTCGCCCAGCGTGCGGTCGGTGTGGCCCTGAGCGCTCCGGATGCCGATGGCTACAGCGCCGGCGACGAGGTCACCATCGACCTCTCATCGCTCGCGTTCAGCGGCGGCGAGGCAGCACCGGGCGCGGCGACCGTCTCGCTCGGCGACACCGAGCTCGCCTCCGGCGCCGTCGACCCGACGATCGTCGACACGACGGATGAGGCCGGGCGTGCGAGCCTGACGTTCACGGTTCCCGAGGGCGTATACGGCGAGCAGCAGCTCACCGTCACGGTCGCGGACTCCGGCACGAGCGTTCAGGTGCCGATCACCTTCGCCGCGGAAGGCGAAGGCGAGTTCACCGGCACCATCGAGGTCCAGCGCAACACCGTAAGCGCGGGCACCGAGCTCAGCGTCACCGGCGTCGACTTCGAGCCGGGCGAGACGGTGACCGTCACGCTGGAATCGAAGCGGGGGAACCTCGTCGACCTCGGAACGGTCGTGGTCGATGAGGACGGCTCGTTCGCCGCGTCGCCGACGGTTCCGAAGAACACGGATGCCGGCCGCTACACGGTGATCGTCGCGCAGGCAGACGGCGACCAGGCGACCGATCACGTGACGGTCAACAAGGGGCGAGGGGGTGCCGGGGGAATCGTGACGGCGATCCTGGACTGGCTGTGGGACCTCATCACCGGCTGGTTCTGACCTTCAGGTGACACGGCGGAGACCGCCGGGATCGATCCCGGCGGCCTCCGCCGTGCGCCCGCGGTCTCGCTCGATCTGGACTGCAGGTGTCGCTTCGTGTCGCTCGCGGCCGGGCCGTGCGCCACTTTGAGCCACCTGCCGGTCAGGCGGCCGGTGCCCAGGCGAAGCCGTCCGGGTCGGTCGCCTCGCCGAGCGCCCCCCCGATGACCAGGCGGTGCGAGCCGGTGCCCTCCGGTGCGATGCCTGCCGATTTCGCCAGCGCCGCCCGCTTGTACAGTCCGAGTCCGATCGATCCCTCTGGCGTCTCGAAGTCGACGTAGCTGCCGAAGCTCTTGCCGACGCGGATGCCCCGTTCGACATAGAAGGCCTTGCTCGCCTTGACGTCATCGGCGCCGAGCAGCAGGACGACGTTCTCAATGGTGCGGCTCGGCGGCTCGGCATCCTTCTTCGACGATGTGGCGATGTTCCACACGGTGCCATCGGGAGCCTGCACGCTGCCACCGAATCCCCACAGCGACTTCGCGGCGGGCTTGAGGACGGTGGCTCCGGCGGCGATCGCGTCGTCGAGCAGAAGCCGCGCGTCGGCCGGTTGCGCGACGATCAGGGAGAGCGTGAATCCGCGGAATCCAGAGGTCGCGGCATCCGATTGCCTCAGGTGAAGTCTGTCGCCGAGTCCGAACGCATGCGCGTAGAAGTCTTCTGCTGCGGTCAGGTCGGCGACCTCGAGCGTGATGCTGTCGATTGTGTTCATGTCAGCGACGGTACGCGCGTCCCGCCGGGCGCTGCTTCTCGATTTCTGATGGATCGCCGGCGGCAGAGCGCACTGCGCTCACCGGTAGACTTGACATCATGCCCGAACCGAAAGCCGCCTCCTTCCCGAAGATCCGCGGGGCGCTGAAGTTCTACCAGATCGCCTCGATCATCACCGGTGTCATGCTGCTTCTGCTGCTGGCCGAGATGATCCTGAAGTACACCCCCATCCATCTCGAGCTGTTCGCCGGCGGCACCGGCGGTTTCCTGTGGTTCGCCGACGTCCTGATGAGCGGCGACTGCCAGTGGTACTCACTGTTCGTGCCAGGAGGCATGGGATGCGATCCGGTCAGCGTCGGCGAAAGCGGCGGCGGTGTGAACATCTCGCTGTTCATCCTGGTCGCGCACGGCTGGTTCTACGTCGTGTACCTGTTCGCCTGCTTCCGAGTGTGGAGCCTGATGCGCTGGCCGTTCCCGCGCTTCATCCTGCTCGCTCTCGGCGGCGTCGTTCCGGCGCTGTCGTTCTTCATGGAGGTTCGGGTCACACGCGATGCGAAGGCGTATCTCGCGTCCCGTGAAGCCGAGATCGCCGCAGAAGCCCACGCCCAGACTCAGGAGGCAGCGCGATGAGCGCAGACACCGTCCAGCGCCCCGTGCTCGTCGTCGACTTCGGCGCGCAGTACGCGCAGCTCATCGCCCGCCGGGTCCGCGAGGCAGGCGTGTACAGCGAGATCGTGCCCCACACGGTCAGCGCTGCCGACATCGCCGAGAAGAACCCGGTGGCGCTCATCCTCTCCGGCGGTCCCTCGTCGGTCTACGAAGCGGGGGCGCCTTCGCTCGATGGCGACATCTTCGATCTCGGCGTTCCCACTCTCGGCATCTGCTACGGCTTCCAGGTGATGGCGCGTGCCCTTGGCGGCGAGGTCGCGAACACCGGCCTGCGCGAATACGGTGCCACCGACGCCGTCATCGCGAACGATGGCGGTGTGCTCCTCGGCGGCCAGCCGAACACGCAGAACGTCTGGATGAGCCACGGCGACCAGGTCGCTCGCGCGCCCGAGGGCTTCGACGTCCTGGCATCCACCACCGACACCCCCGTCGCGGCATTCGGCAACGACGAGAAGTGCTTCTACGGCGTGCAGTGGCACCCAGAAGTGAAGCACTCCGACCACGGACAGGAGGTCCTCGAGAACTTCCTGCACAGGGCTGCCGGCCTCGCCTCCGACTGGAACAGTGGCAACGTCATCGACGAGCAGGTCGCGCGCATTCGCGAGCAGGTCGGCTCGGCCCGCGTCATCTCGGCTCTCTCCGGCGGCGTCGACTCCGCCGTCTCCACGGCGCTCGTGCACAAGGCGATCGGCGACCAGCTCACCGCCGTGTTCGTCGATCACGGACTGCTCCGCAAGGGCGAGCGCGAGCAGGTCGAGCAGGACTACGTCGCCTCCACCGGCGTGCGTCTGATCACCGTGGATGCTGCCGATACCTTCCTCGGTCATCTGAAGGGTGTCAGCGACCCTGAGCAGAAGCGCAAGATCATCGGGCGCGAGTTCATCCGCGCCTTCGAGAAGGTGCAGCTCGATCTGGTCGCAGAGGCCAAAGCCGAGGGCGAACCGATCAAGTTCCTCGTGCAGGGCACGCTGTACCCCGACGTCGTCGAGTCCGGTGGCGGCACCGGGACGGCGAACATCAAGTCGCATCACAACGTGGGCGGTCTTCCGGAGGATCTCGACTTCGAGCTCATCGAGCCGCTGCGCACCCTGTTCAAGGACGAGGTCCGTGCCATCGGCCGCGAACTCGGACTTCCCGAGGCGATCGTCGGACGGCAGCCGTTTCCGGGCCCCGGTCTCGGCATCCGCATCGTGGGTGAGGTCACCGCTGACCGCCTCGAGATTCTGCGCGAGGCCGACGCCATCGCCCGCGAGGAGCTGAGCAGGGCCGGCCTCGACAGCGAGATCTGGCAGTGCCCGGTGGTGC
>JACYYJ010049000.1_pt2 | contig 17742 bp, 18 predicted proteins | sample 8236861 | NCBI WGS metagenome assembly JACYYJ01 (sample SAMN14103086, study PRJNA606662) | landfill metagenome | isolation source: landfill solid waste | place: India:New Delhi, Okhla landfill site | collected 2017-11-05
ATTTCATGGCTTCCACCAAAAGGAATGTCAGGGCATATTGATACGTTTAACCCACGCGAAGGTGGAACCTATCAATTGACCCTTACATATGAAATGGATCCATCGGCACCTGGTAAGACTACGGAAAACACAGATGTAGCCCAAGGGAAGTTTCTGGAACTGGTTCCAAATAAGCGAATTGTGCAATCCGTAGAATTTAATTCTGATGACCCTGCATTCTCTGGTGAAATGATTCAGAAATGGCTTTTTGAAGATATTTCTGAAGGCACAAAGGTTACTATCATTTGTGAGAACGTACCGGAAGGGATAAGAAAGGAGGATCACGACATAGGTTTAAGATCCACACTGGAGAATCTTGCTATCTTTACCGAATGACAAGCTAGCAGCATTGTTCTACTTTGTCATTTAATAAAATTCTAACCTCGTCCTACATTCATCACTTTGAAAATATAATAAAAATTTTTCTTTACTATAAAAGCTAAATTATGTTATTATATTCCTTATATTAGGGAACGGAGGTTTTTATGAAAATGATCTTATTAGATTCCGAAATTTATGTTGCATTATTAACTGAATAATGTAAAGGCTCCGCTAGCTTGCGGGGTATTCGGGATCGGTCTGCCTGTTTTCATAAAAACTATATACCACATAGAAGAGGGGGAGCTAGATCTTCCTCTTTTTGTTTTTTTACGAACAATTGGGGATAATGCATCATATTCGTTACAGATATGGCGCAGATTCGTTACGGACGCAAGCTATGAGCCATAGCTTGTTTTTTATTTTCTTTAAAAAGGAGTTTAGTTATGACAGAAAATCAATCTAAAAAATATGAGTTTTTAGCAGATGATCCAAATGTGAAAGTGATGCCAATCATGATTTCTCTCATTATTGGAGCATTCTTTGCGATATTAAATGAAACATTGTTAAATATAGCCCTGACGACATTAATGGATCAGTTTAGTATTACGTATACAACCGTACAATGGATGGCTACAGGTTTTATGCTCGTGATGGGGATTGTTACACCAGTCTCTGCTGTCCTATTACAATGGTTCTCTACGAGGCAATTGTTTTTAGGAACGATGACAATCTTTACAATCGGTACGAGTATTTGTGCGATGGCACCTAGCTTCTCGATTTTACTTGTTGGACGATTAATTCAAGCGATTGGAACAGGACTATTAATTCCGATCATCTTTAATGTGTTTTTATTAGTATTTCCACCTGAACGTCGAGGAAAGGTGATGGGGCTTGTTGGACTTGTCTTTATGTTTGCACCAGCTATCGGGCCAACCCTTTCAGGTGTTATCGTGGAGCATTTAGGATGGCGGTATTTATTCATTACAGTGATTCCTTTTGCTGTGTTTTCCTTTTTCTTTGCCTACAGATATTTAGTCAATGTGTCAGAAGTGACGAAGCCTAAGGTAGATATGGTATCCTTAATTTTCTCTACCATTGGTTTTGGTGGGATTGTGTATGGGTTTAGTTCAGCAGGTCACGGGGAATTAGGATTTCTTACACCGAATGCCTATATTCCTATAATTGTGGGAATTGTCGCAATAATCATCTTTGCGATAAGACAGTTCAAGCTAGATGAACCAATCATGGACTTAAAGGTCTTTAAATATCCGATGTATACACATGCTGTCATTATGTTCTTAATTATTATCATGGCAATGTTTGCTTCGGAAATTATTTTACCACTATTTATGCAAGGACCTTTGGCATTATCCCCATCTACGGCTGGGTTAGTTTTATTACCTGGGAGTATATTAAGTGGTCTTATGTCACCCGTGATGGGCTCCTTGTTTGATAAGTTTGGTCCAAAGGTGATGATGATTCCTGCGACCATCGTGTTAAGTAGCACCATGTTTATCATGAGCAGATTAGATATGGAGACACCAGTTTGGCTAGTCGTTGTCAGTTATCTATTATTAATGCTATCGGTATCTGCGATTATGATGCCTGCAGAAACAAATGGATTAAATCAATTGCCTAAAAAGCTATATCCTCACGGAACAGCGATCATGACAACCTTACAGCCTGTTGCGGGAGCGATTGGTGTATCGGTATTTGTCAGCATAATGAGTGCTCGTCAAAATGCCATCTTAGATAATGCGACTACACCAAATGACCCTACGACAATCAATCAAGCATTGGTTAGTGGTGTCGAGCTTGTCTATTTTATCGCTTTCGGTATTGCACTAGTTTCATTCATTTTGGCGCTCTTTGTTTACCGTGCGAAGCCACTAGAAAACCAGTAGAAAAAAGTTCAATGATGGTCGAACCATCATTGAACTTTTTTATTTAACCTCACCCAAGCGCGACATCTAATATCATCATGACAGTAAAACCTATCATTAAGGTCATCGATGCTAAATCCTTATTGCCTTCCTCCTGTGAGCCTGGAATAACTTCTTCTGCTACAACAAAAATCATCGCCCCTGCAGCAAAGCTTAGGGCATATGGTAAAAGTGGTTCGATTAAGGTAACAGCTAATACCCCTATAACAGCAGAAATAGGCTCCACCATCCCTGAGAACTGTCCGTACATAAAGCTTTTCATTCGCGACATTCCATCTCGTCGAAGTGGCATGGAGACTGCGACTCCTTCTGGGAAATTTTGAATACCTATACCAATTCCTAAAGCGATCGCTCCTGCCAACGAGGATGAGGGGAACTCTGCAGCAACGGCTCCAAACGCGACACCAACAGCAAGCCCTTCAGGTATGTTGTGTAGCGTAATAGCAAGGACTAATAGCGTGCTTCGTCTTTTTTTACTTGGTTGGATCCCCTCTGCTTCTTCAATCGAGGAATTAGGATGAAGGTGTGGGAGAATCTTATCGACTCCCCATAGAAATAATCCTCCAAGTAAAAAACCTACTGCTGCCGGTATCCAAGCAGGCAATCCATCCCCTTCAGCCATATCTAACGCTGGAGAGAGTAAAGACCAAAAGCTCGCAGCGATCATCACACCACCAGCGAAGCCTAACATGCTATCCAACAGCTTTTGATTTAATGTTTTCGTAGCAAAGACGAGGGCAGCTCCAAGTGCTGTCATTCCCCATGTAAATGATGTGGCGATTAACGCTTGTACAACCGGGTGAAGATCCAGGAAAAAATCAAGCATGTTCTATCTCCTTCTGACATGTAAGGTGTTTTTATTCTTCCCAAAAAGTTTCCTTAGGTAAAATTCTAAAGGATAAAGGAAGGTAATTCAATTAGGAGGCTTGTATCTGGGCTTGCATGATTTCATATATCTTACGAGTAGTGTTGACATTTCTTACTGTAACTTGTTTGTATAACTTGGTTCCAATCATTCTTCCCATACCACTTCTGGTAACATTTTTCTTAGCAACCGACCATAGAATCGCACCAGGGACATATTTCACGGTGTCTACATCTGGCTTCATGATTAATTTCTCCAGCACTGCTTCATCATCGACTTCCTCCCATAAAAATAAGACATCACTTTTCATTTCTTTGTCATTTTTCCATGTGCTAGGAATCGCATCGACGATTTTTTTGACTTCATTAAAACTTTGAATGACTACTTTAATCTCCAGCCCGAAATCCTGCTGAATAGCTTCTTCTAAGATCTGTGATAGATCGGCTTTTGCTATTTCCTTGTACGAAAAAATAATATTGCCTGTATTAATATATGTCACCACATCGTTCATTCCAACCCGTTCAAATGTTTGTTTCAATAGCTTCATGTCGATTTTGTTTTTACCACCGACATTAATTCCGCGAAGAAGTGCGACATAAATCATAACCATCTTCCTTTCCATCTTATATATTAAATAATTTAAGATTAGCGAGATTTCTTCTATTTGTCTATTTTTTTTGCTTAAAAATTAGTGACTTTTCTTATTGACTTGTCATCACACAATAGTGTATGATAAACAGTATAAAAAATAATGTGTGTCATACAGTATGGAAAAGAGGCAAAAACATGGATCCATTAATTCGTTCCTTATTGACAGAATTGAGAAGAGGAAACCTAACACTCGCGGTTTTAAGTCAGCTCAGAACGCCCCAATATGGCTATTCACTCGTGCAATTGCTAGAAGAGCTTGGTGTAACGATCGAGCAAAATACCTTGTACCCTTTGCTCAGAAGACTAGAAAAGCAAAAGCTCGTTACCAGTAGCTGGGATACCACAGATACAAGACCGCGGAAGTATTATGAATTAAGCGAATATGGGGTAGAAGTTTTCCATCAATTAAAGGCCGAATGGATAACTAGTACGAAGAAGCTTTATGATGTCTTAAATGAAGGGGAAGAGGAATAATGAAGATGATTAACCTGTACATTCAAGAAGTGACAAGACGTTTGCCAGAGAAAAGTCGAGAGGATATTGGTTTAGAGCTTGAATCCACGATCTATGATATGTTACCAAAGGATTATGACGAGGAAGATGTGAAAGAAGCCCTTCAATCACTAGGGAATCCCGCTATTTTAGCAAGTAAATATAGTGAAAAGCCGATGCATTTAATTGGGCCAAAATATTTTGATGTGTATACTAGCTTTCTAAAGCTGATATTGCCTATTTCCATTATTCTTTCCCTTATCACAGTAGTAGCAGTAAAGGTATTGAATCCTGTGGAAGGTGGAGCGGTTCTCGAGACCATCCTAGAAATTATTGGGGAGGGTATTTGGCATATGCTTACTGTTGCCATTCATACATTTTTTTGGATAACGGTCACCTTTGCCATTGTGGAACGGGCAGATAAGGAAAACAATAGGTCACCTATTTCTATGAACTTCAAGCCATGGACGCCTGATGATTTAAAAATGGTCACATATCTACCTAAAGAGAAGCGGATTAAAAATTATGAGTTCCATTTTGGTTTAATATGGACAGTTATTTGGGCAGCCATTTATTTTTATGCCGATCGATTAATTGGCGTATATGAGAATGGCGATAATGGGCTCAGGCTTGTTTCACCAGCGTTTGACCAAGACATACTTCTTTCCTTTTGGCCATGGGTGGTATTATTAATCATCGGAGAAGTAGCGTTAACTGTCTATAAATATATGAAAAAACAATGGACCTACAGACTTGCCTCCTTGCAGGCACTATATGAATTGGCAACCACCGTTGTTTTCGTTGTGATAATCACACGATCGAATCTCTTTACAACCGAGTTCCTACAAAAAACGGGTGAATTATTTGATACGACCTCAAGCAAAATCGAAGCCAGTATGACTTGGGGATTAGTTACAATTTCGATAGTCTATACGGTTATTGCTATTTATGACGTTTATAAAAAAGCAAACATCAAGGTAAAGGACAGATAGAAATGAAGAAGATTCAGAGCGGACACCTGCTCTGAATCATTCTGTTAACCGATATTGACTGATTTGCTCATGCAAGGCTTTACTCGAATTTGCAACCATTCGTAATCCATCATTCACCTCTTCGACTACTGCATGCATTTCCTCTGAAATAGCTGCAACGGTTTGCGCATGCGTTGCTTGAAGGTTTGCAGTGGAGGTTACTTTTGTAAAAAATTGCATGACCTCACTTACTCGATGATTAACGGTTTCCATAAGATCGACAATAGTAACATTTTGTTCTGCCACCTTCCCTGTCATTTCATCAATGAAATGAAAATGTGCCTGTGATCGCTCGATATTGGATCTGTTTTCCTCCGTATGGCGCTTTGTTGCATTCATCTCTTCCATGACGACATCCTTTTGCTGTGTAATCTCTACAATAATCGCATGAATTTGATCGGTTGCTAATTTCGATTGATCTGCTAACTGTCTAACCTCGTCTGCTACCACACCAAAACCCTTGCCATACTCTCCAGCCCGCGCCGCTTCTACCTGTGCATTTAATGCTAATAGATTCGTTTGACTAGCAATCATTTGGATCGTTTGCACCACTTGATCGATTTGGTCCATTTGATGATCAAGCTTTTCTATTTGCGAAGCAGATGAATAAACACTTTGCTCCATCAGATCTGTTTTTTCTGCCAAACTCTTCATATCTTCTAATCCAGTACCTGTTCGTTCCTTTGCATCCTGACCTAAGAGCTTTAAATTCATCGCATACTCACTTACGGTATGAACTTCCCGCTTCACGGTTTCTAGATAATTGGAAGAATGATAGATTTCCTCCTGCTGTTCTTGAGATTGATGGGCCATATCATGAATTGCATTAGAGACATTCTCCATGTCCTTTATGGCTCGATTCATTTGAGAGGTTAGCTGACTCGCTGATTCTGTCGTTTGTTCATTATGGTGTTTAATCTCTAGAAAAATGGATTGAATCGTATTTTTCATCTGATTAATACCAGAAGTAAGCCTTCCCACCTCATCATGCACTTTTGTCCGTAATGGTGGTAAGGATAAGTCGCCTGCTGCAATTTGATCTACATAGTTAGAAATCAGCTGGGTTGGCTTACGAATATAACGCTGTACTAAAATACTTAATAAGCAAGCAAAAGCAACTGCAATAATACCCACCACCACACTGGACTTCATCGCATTCTCACTTTGTGCTACCGTCGCATTTGTTTGCTTTGCTATATGCTGTTCCATCCATTCCTGCATTGCCTCTATACGATTACTAGCCTGATCAAAAAAGGCAATACTTTTATACATTTCATCCTGTGATACGTCCCAATTTTTATCTAAGGCTGCTGTCATAACGTGATTTCCTGCCTCTTGATATTGTGCTAAAACCTTTTTGTATTCCTCAAACAGGCTTGTCATTTCTTGATGATTGACCTTACCTACATAATCTTCCATACTTTGAATGCTATTGTTTAAATCTGCTACCATTGCTTCTATTTCTTTCTGTAAATTCTTTGTTGTCACACTCATCGCTGGTTGGGATATTTCCTGCAATTGATTATGTATTTGATACATTTTTTTGAAGGTGTCTGTGGAGGTAAGCATTGCGGGGAAATGTCTCTCATCTATTTCCTCTGTATTCGTCGCAATCGTGTGGAATTGGGTATAATTCCATACTCCAAAACCAACAAATAATAGTAAAAATAGACCGAAACTAATAAAGATTCTTGCTCTCATGGATAACTGTTCAAAGCCCATTGTCCTTCCCCCTTCTTCCTGTACAATAGTATTTTACCTAAGGTCATGGGTAATAGGAATAAAGACCATCATTTCTTTACAAACAATTTACAATATGAATAGGTATTAACGCTTATCTCTTTATTTGTATAAATATGGTATTATTATTTTAGAAGAAGAGATAGGGGAGTTGATTATATGTTAACTCTAAATAAGCGACTACTAATTTTTTCTGTTAAGATCTTAATCTTAGTGATTATCTTTTTTATTCGGTCTTTCATTGGGGACCATTCCATTTGGAGAACATCGATGTAACGGATAAACAAGTAGTCAGTGAATCTAAGTCTCTTTTGAATGATTATTCTATAAAAGTATTCTGGATTGGTCCAAGCGGAAATGATTTCGAGATTGATTGGCTTGATGGCGATACGATTCTTTTAAGTAATTTAACGAAAGAGACAGAACAAGTAAAGCTAAAGGTTCAGGAGGAAAGCTATGATTTTCGGTAATTTTTAGGAGGGGAAATGAGATGATCTATGATTTAAAAGGGGAAGCAAGCATGTCTCCTATTGTAGGAATATTATTTTCTGCAGTGAAGGAAAATATCGAACGCCTTCAATCTATTACAGAAGGCATGAGTCAAGAAGAAGTAGATTATAAAGGACCGAATAACAAAGATAATAGTACGGCTCAGTTAATCAAGCACCTCACATATGTTGATTTAAATTGGGTTTATCGGATAAAGGATCAACCACTTCCGCTATCCTTAAAAGAGGAATACGGACCAATGATCGATGCGAATAATAAGCTTCCGATGATTGAGGGGAAATCTATCCATACGCTTATGTCTAGATATGAAACGGTTTTAAACATGCTAGAAGATACTTGTACAGAATTGACCGATCATGATCTAGAAAAAATCGTCTTCTTTGGTCATAAAAACGAAAAACAAGCAACCATCCGCTGGGGGCTTTGGCATATGGCTGATCACAACCGCTATCATCAAGCTCATATAAATCAGCTCAGAAAGTGGTATAACAGAAGAACCTGTACCTTATAGCTCAAGATACAGGTTTTCTTCATTCACCATGTTTCCACTACCATATCCTTTCTACGATAAACACTCAAAATAAGTCCAAGGATCACCGTGTACACCACAATGATGCTTACACCATAACTTATGAATGGGATCGATATACCGATAATTGGTACTATTCCTACTCCCATTAGGATATTGTAAATGGTTGGTACGGTAAATAGCGTTGCACCTCCTATCACTAGCAATCTTCCATATCGATCTTTTGTTTTAAAGGCATTTATGGAGAGTCTTGATATAAATGCTAAAAGTACCGTACAAAGTGCTATACCAAATGCCCAGCCAAGGGTAGAGACAAGATATGGGAAGGCAAAATCTGTATGTGTGTTCACGATGGTATGGAGGGTTAATTCTTGTTCCAATCCATGACCAAACCAACCAGCTTGTAAAAAGGCATCCTTCAATAAAAGATACATGTATCCCTCTCCATAGGGATCACTATTCGGATGTAGAAAACCCAACAATCTATCCATAAAATATCCCTGAGAGCTCACAAGCATGATACTAATAAAACAGAGACTTGCTATTAGATTCACTGCCACTAATTTGATTGCAAGTTTTCTATGAACATTAGAAAATGCAAACATTACGGCTAGACAAAGAAAATAAAGTAACATCACCATATAACTTGGAAAAATTAAATAGATGGAGATCGGAAGCCAAAATAATATAACTAAAGCCCCTTGTTTTAACCAACTATTAAATACATGCATTTTGCTGAATATTCCTGCCCAAGCGAGAAAATAGAAAAATAAAGTGACAAGTGTCATATCAACACCTACCCCAAAAATGGCAAGCCAGCTCTTAGAACCGTTAACTGTAACCCCAAACAAAACCGTGCACAACTGAAGCATCAAGCCAATTCCATAGAAAAACGTCCACCCATTTTTTAGTTTTCGATAATCAAGCTTGATAATTCCAATTATTACCGTTATGGATATAAGATACCCTATTAATTGCTTTATCACAAAAGACGAAGTAGCGTTTATTATTCTCGGTTCTCCATAGATTAAAGGGACAAAACCGATTGCTGCAATAGCTAAAAATAGAACAATCAGGAACCAATCCATTTTAGGTTGATGAACTTTATTTAAACTCTCTCCTAAGGTATACGGATTTCCCATTTCTTGAATCGCCTTCTTCTCAGCATCCTCTTTAGACAATTGCTTTTGTTGATAGGATAGACTCAACTCTTGAAGGTGATCCACTAGCTCTTTCTCAATCAAATTATGAGCTTCCTTTGCTTTCACTTTGGAGGTCACTTTACTTAAAAATTCTTTAATAAGACTTGAACTCATAAGCAAATTCCTCCATCAACTGTTTTAGCTCTAAGAAGGACTTCGAGCTCTCTGTGTAATAGCCTGTTACGCATTTTTTCCCTTTTAATGCTAAGGTATAGTATTTTCTTTCATTTATCCATTCAGAAGTGATCATTTTCTTACTTTCGAGAAGGTGTAATAGTGTATACAACTGTCCTTCTTCTCCTTGAAAACTAAATTCCTGCTTCTGAAAAAGTTGTGTGGAAATATCATAACCGTGCTTGGACTGAAGTTGCAGCAATTCTAATACGGCAATGATAGTCTTTTCCTGCCATACATGAAGCTGCTGCTGAGAATGTTTTCGTCTTATCGTTTCTTTTACCGCATTTTTCCGCTCTTCCGAAAAAGAAAAGTCTTGAAAAACGTTTTTTTTCATTGCTTTCTTTAAATTAAATAGTGGGCCAGTCATCAGTTAAACCTCCTCTTTCATCTTTTCCTTTAGTATTTCCTTTGCTCGCTTCATTCTTGTTTTTATCGTATTAATATTGACAGTAGTAACCTTGCTGATCTCTGTGAATGAAAGCTCTTCATAAAAATGGAGAAACACGATTTCTCGATATTTAATCGGCAAAGACATAACTGCCTGAGATAGATTATCTCCTTGATTTTTAGCAATCACTTCCTCCTCCACCTCTTTTGATTTAGAAGGAATATAGTCCCAAATTTTTTCCGTGAGACTGACTTTTCGGTAATGCCAGCTTCTAAGGTAATCTTTACAGTGATTACTAGCTATCCGATATAACCAGGTTTTAAGTGAAGCTTGGTGATGAAATTGATCCAATTTTTCATAGCATTTCAAAAAAATCTCCTGTGTTAAATCTTCCGCAATCGTACGGTTTTTTACATATGTATAAACGAGATACAGGATCCCATCACTATATTCATCCATTAATTGCGTGATGAGTTGTTCTTTATCCTCCATCACGTCATCTATGATCGTTATTTGCTCAAGCTCATTCATCTAGCTAACCCCCTTTCTCTATTTTAGACGATGCTAGCTAGCATTTGGTTTGAAAAAGATTATTTGATCCAGATTGTCCGGATATTGGACAGCATGAGCGCAAATCTCTATCACACTGTCCAATATACAAAAAATAAATCACCTTTCCCACCCTTCATTTATAATAAGCTCCCTTGTTATTACCTTCTTTGATAAAGTGTTTTGCTAGCAATCTTTGAATTCTTTTTTTAGATGGTATCATTCCACACCATTCATGAATGGTTTTCGTTGTAATCTTTTCTGAGGGAAAAAGCAGCCTGAATTCTGCTACACTGCGCATCACGGCATTTTCTATAGATTCCATTGTGCCACATTTTTGACATATACATTTATATCCTTGGACACGAAGGGAAAGTAAATCACATGTAATGCATGGGATTCCTTTGTTGAACTGTGCAAAATCATAATTTGGTATGTTTGTTATCGGGGATGTTTTGATATGCTTGGATTGGAGAAGTTCAGAGATTTGATCATGTTGTTTTGATAATTTAGCAGAGTTTTGATTTATCCGTTTAATGTACCGATTAATTTGAGTAGGAAAAATAAGCGGCTTATCTAGTGGGGCTTGATATAAGGTGAATTCTGGGTGGACAAAAACAACGAAGCCATGAATGGGGATATGATAATGATGCGCTTGGAGAAATTGTCTCAGTAGGACTCGCTTTTTTGTAGTGGAATAAGGGGATTACTAACTTCTGTTTGGGGACTGCGGTACATTAATGTATGGTTATTGTCATAATAAAAATCACCTTGGTAATTTTTTATTTCATAGATGCAAATTTCGTTTGCCTGAATCATGAGGGAATCGATTTGAAAATGATTATTTGGGTGCTTTAACAGTAAATCATTCAACATATAATGCTCAGAGGTTAGCTGTTTCATTAAGGAATCAAAATGTTTTTCCACCTCAAAGCCTTTTTGCATGCTTCTATAATATTGCTTTTCTTTTTCTGACAAAGGTGCCCGCCTATCCAAATATGAATATACGCGTAACCCATCAGGTTCTTTCCGCTCCTTTATGATCATGTTCCACTTCCTTTCTATATTATTTACATGACAGTTTAGGACAGTGATAGCTGTTAGTCAAGCTAGGCATTATAATAAAAATCCTCAAGGAGCATAGTCCTTGAGGATAATCTTACGTATGGGAAACGATCATTTCAGCAGCACCATCTAGCTGATAAGCAGAAATAGTTGCCGGAATAATAAAATGATCTCCTTTTTTTACATCAAATTGTTGTTGATGAACGGTTAGCTTCGCTTCTCCTTCGATGACACTTACCTGGAGGAAATCTTGGTCCATCGTTTTGGCCACCTTACCATCTAAGCCCCAGTGATAAACGGTAAAATATTTTTCTTCGACCAATTTTTTGCTAGTTAGGCCTTGGTCTATTTCATCACTCTGGTTAAGTCGTGGTGTTTCATGTGGAACAGTCGTCACATCCTTAGCTTCTTTTAGATGTAGTTCTCGTGTATTTCCTTGTGCATCTGTACGGTCATAATCATACACACGATAAGTAATATCAGAACTTTGCTGTGTTTCTAAAATAACAATTCCTTTTCCGATTGCATGAATCGTACCACTTGGAACATAGACAAAATCTCCTGCTTTTACCTTTACCTTGCGTAATAGCTTGTCCCATTGACCCTCATCAATCAGCTTTTCTAATTCCTCACGTGTTTGCGCATGATGGCCAATAATTAACTCGGCATCTGGTTCTGCACTTAGCACATACCAGCATTCTGTTTTACCATACGCTTCATTCGCCACCTCACGAGCATATTGATCATCTGGGTGTACTTGAACAGAAAGATTGTCATTTGCATCCAATATTTTGATGAGTAAAGGATACTCTTCCTCACTGTCAGCTGGTTTACGAAATAATTCACCATGATTTTTCCATGCTTCTAATAATGTTTGATTTTTTAGTGGACCATTTGTTATTTTACTTGGTCCGTTTGGATGGGCAGATATCACCCATGCCTCTCCTGTTTTTTCATAAGGAATTGTATAGGAAAACTCTGTGTTTAGCTTTTGGCCACCCCAAATTCGTTCTTGAAATACAGGCTGTAAAAATATTGGTTCTTGATACATTTCTTCGATTCTCCTTTCCACATCTATAAAAAAGATACTATCTAATGCCAACAATTGCAAATTAGTGTATCCCTTACTGCATGAAAACTTGGAATTTGGCTTTATCGATGCTCCCTTTCACTATATTCTTGATAAAAAGCTTTTTTCGATTTACCCAAAACGACCAAATTCATAAAAAGTCCTAAGGCCATAAAAGCAAAGGAACCTATGATATAGATGAAGCGAATTCCATGTAATTCGGAAAAAATACCAACTATTCCTGTAAATATAATGATGAGCAATGCCTCTAATACGCTAAGTGCACTTGAAAGTCTGCCCATAATTTCTGTTGGTACATTATTTTGATAAAAAGTTAAGAAACCCGTATTTGCGAATGATAAAGCAAATGTTAATGTAAAAAACCCTATAGATGCCCAAATAAAATTTTGGGAGAATGCAAAGATCAAATATCCAACTGGTGTGAAGATGGCTCCAAATCCAATAAGGATATTAATTTTTAGCCGACTAGTGAATAAAGCATTAGTTAATGAGCCTACTATAACTCCTATTCCTGCAACACTTACAAGAAACCCATAAGCACTCTCGGATAAAGAAAGTACTTTTGTTGCAAATGCAGCTTCTAGAGAGTCTAATACGGTCATAAATACGATAAATCCACTAAAGAGAACATAAACGAATGTCGTATGTCTGTTTGATTTGCTAAAAATAACGAGTTCTCTCCAATCATTTCTAATGACTCTCAAGCTTACTTTTTCAACCGTTTTCCCTCTTAATTCCAATTTGGGGAGTAAAAAAATGATGACAGCTGATATACCTAATGCTAGAGAATTCAACTGAATAGCAAGATAAGGAGATCCTAGAATAAACAAAACACCTGCAATGGAAGGTCCTAGTATAAAGCCCGTTGAATGAATGAAATTTCTAAGCGCATTAAATCTTTGGCGATCTGTCTTAGGTATAAGCTTCGTCATATAAACCGTCGATGTCGGCTCAAAAATTGAACTCGCCAAATTGATTATAAAAACCCATAAATAAATGAGAACGAGTGAATCCATATATGGAAGTAAATATATCAAGAATGCTCTAATAAAATCTAAGAAAATCATTAAATTCCTTTTATTTAACCTATCGATAAAGCTTCCCGACCAAAAATTAGTACACAAAGTGGCGATCGGTATAAGGATATAAAGAACAGATACGGCAAATGGTGATCCTGTCCTATCCAAAATAATCAGGTTAAGCGCAATTAAATAAATCCAAGCACCTAAATTGGATACGCCAATTCCAAACAGAAGTAATAAAGGATTTTTCCACTTCATCAGCTTCACTCCTAAAATCCGTTATTTGCATTGATAAAAAAAGAATCCCACCCCCAAGTTATTAGACTTGAGGACGAGACTCTCTGATTTTAGAAGTTCGCGGTGCCACCCCAGTTTGTTATTGTGTTGCCACAATAACCTTTTCGAGTACGTCTGCTAAAAATTGTGTAGAATATACTCTATCTCTATAACGGGAGAACCCGGCACATCATCATTTCTCATCAAGATAATCCTAAATGCAGCTCCAAGGCTTGGTTCCATGTGCCTCTACATCCTCCATCTCAGCAAAAGGAGTTCTCTGACATGCTTAAGCACATATACTCTTCTCTTCATCGCTTTTTGATTTAGTATAGTTTACAACAATTCCATGAATTTTGGAATAGAAATGGAGAAATCGTTAATATTCACAATCATTTTGAATCCACCCCACTGTAAAAATAAACTTTATTGCTGTTATAAACATCACTTTAAATTCACGTCACTAGCAAAATGACCTTTATCTCCTTTATAAACACCACTTTCCTTCTATTCCTCTTGTAAAACGGCCTTTATCTTCTTTATAAACACCACTTTACTTCTATCCCTCTTGCAAAACGACCTTTATCACTTTTATAAACATCACTTTCATTCATTCCCCTTGCAAAATAAACTTTACCACTTCTATAAACACCACTCTTTCATTCATCCATCTAACAAAACGACCTTTACCTTCTTCATGTCAAACATTTCAATCAACATCCTTACCAAAATCCCAACACGCACTGGCAAAGCTCAACAATTATGTCGTTAACACCAGCTTTCAGCTCTAATTTTCCACAATTTCACCGAGCAAAACGCAGTTATCCACATGTTAATAAGAATTCTAACAAGTTATGCACAGATTTATCCACATACTCACAATAAAAAAGGTATATATCGTATAGAACATAAATTCCTATACGATATATACACATATCTTTTTGTTTCATCCACAAATTGTGGATAATTCTTGTATAACTGTGGATATATTTGATTGTTAATAGGATAATGTGGTTAATTCTACCTCTGTATTTTGTTTCTCTCCATCTCGGTAAAAGGTGATCTTAACCGTATCTCCTACAGATTTTTCCGAATATAGATGCTTGCGCAAATCGACGATATCTGCCATTGGCTCTCCATCCATTGCGGTAATCACATCATAAGGCTTTAATCCGCCTTTATCAGCTGGTGACATTGGTTCTACACTGCGGATATATAAGCCACCTGTTACCTCTTCGGGTAGGTTGAGACTTCTCTCCCACTCTACTTGGGCAATATCATTTAGCGAATAGGCTTCTACGCCTAAGAAGGCTCTCGTAATTTTTCCATTTTCTTCGAGTTCCTTGACGATTGGCAACACATCATCGATCGGTAAGGCAAAGCCGATGCCTTCTACCGCCGATTCTGCTATCTTCATCGAGTTAATACCAATTAACTGTCCTTCGGAATTAATCAGGGCACCACCGCTATTACCTGGATTGATGGCAGCATCTGTTTGGATAACCTCTGCCTGCCAATCTGCTCTTCCATCTCCGTCAAAATCCTGTGGAATCGCTCGCTGTTTTCCACTTATGACCCCTTGGGTGACGGAACCAGATAAGTAAAGACCTAACGGATTGCCAATTGCAATCGCTGGTTCTCCAACATGTACATCCTGGGATTGTCCAATAGGGATCGTCTTTTCTACCTTGCTTGCATCCATTTTGATCACAGCTAAATCTGTGAATAAGTCACTACCGACTAGTGTTGCATTTACCTTCTGTTCGTCTGACAAAATTATCTCTACTTGATCAGCACCTTGAATGACGTGATGATTGGTAATAATATAGGCAGTATCTCCATCAATCTTGTAAATAACACCAGAGCCTGTGCCTTGTTCTCCATTTGACTGATCCTGATCCCAAAAGTTCGCTTGTTGTTGGATATTTACCACCCCAACAACAGCAGGAGAAACCTCTGCGACAATCTCAGTTACACGTGTGGAGATATCTACCTTCACATTTTTCAATGTCTGAGGCGTTTGTTCTACCGTTCCATCTGTTTGACCATTCGATTGATCTAGCTTTCCACCTATCACGATTTCATACGGTAACCAATTTCTTTCTACTAGCATTGGTAAAACTAAGGCAAACAAAAAAGCTCCAAGTACTAATCCCACGATAAATGGCATCCAAAAGCTACTTCTCTTGCTACTTTTTCTCCGCGAAATATCATGACCATCATAATAACCCATTTAGGATCATCCTCTACTCGTTAATTAAACCACCTCGTATAATGCTGTTGGTTCTTTCGGATCTGTATCATGAAGCGTGATTCTTTCACCTACAGAGAAACCGTATTCGGATAAACCATGTTCCACAGACATACGAGCTAAGTCTTTCATATTATTATCTTTACTTAAATGGGCTAAATAAATACGTTTTGTTTGATCATCTATGATATCTCTTAATGCTAAGGCACAATCTTCATTGGAAACATGGCCAGTATCTCCAAGAATTCTTCGCTTAACACTCCATGGATAGCGCCCCATCCGAAGCATCTCCACATCATGGTTAGCTTCAAAGATTAAGGCATCTGCTCCTTCTACTGTTTTCTTTATTCTTTCCGACACATAACCCAGATCCGTGACAAGGGCAACCTTCTTTCCGTTATGATGAAAGGTATAAAACATTGGCTCAGCCGCATCATGTGACACAGCAAATGATTCAACATCTATGTCACCAAAGCTCTTCGTTTCTTCCATTTTAAAAATAAATTTTTGATCTAGATCAATTTTTCCAATGGCTTGATCCATTGCCTTCCATGTTTTTTCGTTCGCATATATCGGAAGGCGATGCTTACGAGCAAAAATTCCGAGGCCTTTTATATGATCACTATGTTCATGGGTGACAAGAATTCTCGAGAGCTCTGCTGGATCAACTTGGATTTGATGAAATAGCCTTGTTAGCTCTTTCCCACTTAATCCAGCATCTACTAGGATTTTTTCCTTTTCTGTTCCGATATAAAAAGCATTCCCCGTACTACCGGATGCTAATACACTAAAGTGCATCGTCCTCTTCCTCCACTTCTCTTGTTGACATTAATTCTGCTAATACTTGATTGATGAAATGGTTGATTTCTGTTTGTCCCCAATCTTCCTCCAATGGTTGAATAGCTGAGGTTCCGACAGATTCCCCAATCAAATTCTTCATTTCCATCACAAAGTCATGTGCTTCCCTATTCGAGTTGTGACCTTCTACTGCATTAATATAAAAATAGGTGTTATCATCTACCTCAATTTCCCATGTAGGCAGTAGTACTTGTTCGCCATTAGGTAATGGAAGTAAGTTATGATATCCTAAATCCACTTCTGTAATTTCCGAGCCAGGGCTAATATTGCCATTATTAAATAATTTTGTGATTACTGTAAGTGGCATGATTAATTCCTCTACCGGCTGCTCCTCCGTTTTTTCTAGAATGGTTTGGACATAATGGGTCATTTCGCCATTTTCATTAACTTTGATCATCAACACTCCGCTTAGATTATAGTAAATCGGATCGTCCAACTCTTGAAAAAAGATATACGTATTCGTCTGCTCATCTACAACATAATCCTCTAAGTTATATTGCTCATCATTCCAAATGTTTTCTTTGATACTCTCTTTTGTAGTATCTAAATCAAATGCCTCAGGTGAATCAAAATGAGAAACGATCATCGTATCGTCAATAATCACGGATTTCTGATTTGGCAGCTTATCGATTTCACTGATCTCTTCCTCGGTGAATTCTTTACTCTTTGCATTTAATGTTGCCGCTTTAGTCGGCTCTTCTGGAATATTATCTAGTCCCTTTAAATTCGTCGCAAGGTAATCT
>JACYYJ010113351.1_pt2 | contig 17735 bp, 16 predicted proteins | sample 8236861 | NCBI WGS metagenome assembly JACYYJ01 (sample SAMN14103086, study PRJNA606662) | landfill metagenome | isolation source: landfill solid waste | place: India:New Delhi, Okhla landfill site | collected 2017-11-05
ACGACTGCTTCATCTAATTGAATATAGTCCTTTAAAGAAACCTTTTCTTCAAAAAGAGAAATGAAATGAGTAGGCTCCATTTGAAAGGAATACCCCTCTTCATACAACGCCTTCGCACGATGTAAAATTTTTGTTAAAATAACCTCAGCACTTCTTGTAACTGGATGAAAATAAACCTGCCAATACATTTGGTAACGACTCATAATGTAATCTTCCACCGCATGCATACCTGACTCTTTTACGACAACCTGATCCTCATATGGACGCATCACCCTAAGTATTCGTTCCATGTCAAAATGGCCATAGCTTACACCAGTAAAATAAGCATCACGCTGAAGGTAATCCATTCTGTCTGCATCTATTTGACTTGATATTAGGCTAACAACAAGCTTGTCCTCATAGGTTTTGTTAATGACATCCGCTACTTTCTGTGGAAAGTCTTTACTAACCTTTTTCAGTACTTTGTTTACCTCCGTATCACCTAAAATAATCGCCTTTGTAAATTCCTCATGATCGAGCTTAAACACCTTCTCAAAAGAATGGGAAAAGGGTCCATGCCCAAGATCATGAAGCAGTGCAGCACATAAGCATAGGAGCCTTTCTTCATGATTCCAATTAGGCCTGTCCGCAAAATTAACTAAGATTCTTCTTACAATCTCGTACACTCCTAAAGAATGATTTAATCTACTATGCTCCGCTCCATGAAAGGTTAAAAAGGATGTCCCTAGCTGTTTGATTCTTCTTAATCTCTGGAATTCTCTTGTCCCGATCAAATCCCAAATTACCCGATCCCGTACATGCACATAACGGTGGACAGGATCCTTGAATACTTTCTCTTCATGCAACTGTTCGTCTTTATAAGCCATGGCATATACCTTCCTCTTTTTTCTTACTACTAGTATAATATAAATTTAAGTGGACGAAAACAGTTAAGGAAGAGCATTATTTAGAGAGCAATTGGAGAGATGAGGATTAGTAATGTTAAAGTTTTTCGATGATAAAAAAATTCGCTTCATAGATCATAGTAATCCCACAAGTTTGGGCACAGCGATGGCATCCTTTGCGGTGGATGATGCGTTATGTCAAAGTATCGGCCGACAGCAGGATGAGGTGGCGTGTCGATTCTGGGTGCATGATAATACAGTTGTACTCGGCATTCTGGATTGTCGCCTTCCGAATATTGCGGAGGCAGTAACTTTTTTACAACAAGAAGGGTTTGATGTGGTTGTCCGCAACTCTGGCGGCCTTGCAGTTGTATTAGATAGTGGTGTATTAAATTGGTCGTTTGTTCTGCCTGACTCCCGTGAGCTTGGCATACATTCTGGTTATGAGCTAATGACTACATTTGTTCAGGAAATGTACGGCGATTTAACAGATAAAATTGAAGCATATGAGATTACGGGCTCTTACTGTCCGGGAGATTATGATTTAAGTATTGGCGGAAAAAAATTTGCAGGTATATCCCAGAGGCGTGTCAAAAATGGCATTGCCGTTCAAATATATTTGTGTGTAGAAGGTAGTGGCAGATCTCGTGCTGAATTGGTGCGTAAATTTTATACACACGGGCAAGCAGTCAAAGATGAGCGATTTCCATATCCTGATGTAGTTCCAGATACGATGCGTTCCCTATCAGAATTGCTTGGAGAAGTGCTGACAGTCGAAGATGCGAAGAAAAGAGTTTTAAAGCTTTTAGGGAGTTATTATGAACAGGATTTATATGGTGATGAACTCGTGGTTTTTGAGAAAAGAATGAAGCAAATGATAGAGCGTAATGAGAAAGCACTCGGATGATGATCGAGTGCTTTTTCTTTGGAGCTATAGAACAATTTTTTCTATTCGGAATTTCGCTAATGCTTCATGATCAATTTCATAACCGATACCAGGCTTGTCCAGCAAAGTAATTTGACCATTTTCAATCTCCACTTCTGGAGTGATGATATCTTGATGCCAATAACGATTGGATGCACCTGGATCTGCTGGTAGGGTGAAGCCTGGTAGTGTTGCAAGGGCAAGACTTTGTGCTCTACCAACACCAGCTTCAAGCATGCCACCACACCAAACCGGGATGTGATGAGCTACACATAGATCATGAATGGTGATTGCATTCGTGAAGCCTCCGACTCTGCCAAGCTTTATACTGATGATCTTACAGCTATTTAGCTCGATCGCTGTCTTAGCATCTGATAAGGTATGAATGCTTTCGTCAAGGCATATAGGTGTTTGGATTTTTTCCTGAAGCTTAGCATGATCAACAAAATCATCCTGTGCTAGAGGCTGTTCTATCATCATAAGATCAAATTGATCAAAGCTTTTTAAATGCTCTATGTCCTGAAGTGTGTAAGCGGAATTAGCATCTACCATCAGCTTAATATCAGGGAAGCTATTGCGTACCTTTTCCAATAGAGTAAGATCATTTTCTCGATTTATTTTCAACTTAATTCGTTGATAGCCTTGATCGAGTACAGTCTGTATCGATTGCTTTAGGATTGGAAAATCCCTCTTTATCCCAATCGCCGCTCCTACAGATACTTGTGCGGTCCTCCCACCTATTGCTCGATAAAGCGGTACATGCTCTCGTTTAGCATACAAATCCCAGATTGCTCCTTCGATTGCAGCCTTCGCCATATGATTGCGACGCACGCCCTCACATTTTTGTATAAAAGTATTCGGATGATCGAATGGCTGCAACTTTGCAATTGGTGCCAGGTCCTCCTTGATAATGGTATAGACTGTATTGGTCGTTTCTTCTGTATACCAGGGTGTATGAAATGCAACAGATTCACCAAAGCCTCTCAAGCCGTCCTGATCAACTAGCTCGATTACAAAGATATCTTTTTCTTTTACTATCTTTCTACTGTTCTTAAATGGTGTACGAAGAGGCATGTTGATTCGATGTAGGATGATTTTCTCGATTTGGATCATGGGCGAGCACCTCCTTGGACTTTTCATTTCGCCACTTTTTTGTTTAATCCCGCCATTATGGGTGATTTTCCCGCCACTTAGAGCGCTAATCCCGCCACTTTATTAAATCAATTGAATAACTTGCATTTTTGGAAATACCTGATTTATAAATACCTACCCTTGCAAAGATCTTTTGCATCGCATTCGTGGAATCTAAAGAAAGGAATTCTCTTGCCATTCGATTAGTAATTCTATTATCCATTAAAAGTGCTAGTTCATATAATGCGCGTAGATGTGCTTTTTGACTACGTGTTCCACATGCGGGCATTCCCAACGCATTCGATTACGCTTCATTGCGTATTGATTGCACGAGGGACAACGAACACCTTTGATTAAATCTTCCCATAGAACCTCATATTTTTCTAGTATGTTGATTACCGCTGACTGGTGATGGGATTCTAAAAATCTTGATAGAAGTTCCACCTGATGACTGGTTATTACTGGAGGATATTTTTTTGCTAGTTTCTCGAGATAGGATGGTAATGCGATTCCAGTGAGAATTCTCGATCTCTCAGAATAATCCTGTAAAAGTAAGCCGGCATTTGGATGAACGAAGACACTTGCAGTAAAAATCGGTGGGATATCGATGGAATACTCTAACAAAAACCTTCTTAATTGCGCTTTTTGTAAATCAACTTGGAGTAAAGGATCCGGAAAAATATCGTTTTTATCCTCCGTTTCTCAATATAGCTGATGGGCATCTTGATCAAAATAAATCGTTCCAGTTATGTTTTTTACTTCTAGTAAACATAGAAAGCTTGGCGTGAGTAGTAATCGGTCGATTTGAAAAGCTGTTTTCCCAACTATACGTAAGTCTTTGATAACTTTTTTGCCTTCTATAGAGCATAGATCGAAATAATAATCGAGGGAATTCTCTCCATATCGACCAGCGTCGAGGATTCGATATTGTTCATGGATTGAGGAGAATTTGGGGTGTGTAGCAGGAAGGCAAAATGATAATGCTTGATACTGTTCACGTTTTATAAAATTTCAACTCCTTTCTTTGAAAGTAGTATAACATTAGAAAAACTAGGCATCGCTCTTCTTTTGGCGAATGCCTAGTTTTTCNNCCTTAAAATTTCAGCTACGTCGAAACTTCTGCTGTGAAATTTTATACTTTTCCAACGTGTAAAAAAGCACAATGAGCCTAAACTCACTGTGCGTCTAATGATTGGGCCGCTGTGATGATAGCTAATTTATAAGCATCCTCTGCACTACACCCTCTTGATAAATCATTTACTGGTTTATTCAACCCTTGTAGGACAGGTCCTACTGCATCAAATCCACCAAGTCTTTGGGCTATTTTATAGCCAATATTCCCTGCTTCTAAGCCTGGGAAAACAAAAACATTTGCCTTTCCTGCAAGAACAGATCCTGGTGCTTTTTTTTCCGCAACAGATGGAACAAAGGCAGCATCAAATTGAAACTCTCCATCTAATACTAGCTCTGGTGCAATATTTTTTGCAATTTCAGCTGCTTCTGCTACTTTTTCTGTTTCAGGTGATTTCGCTGAACCTTTGGTTGAGAAGCTAAGTAGAGCAACACGAGGATCGATATTAAATAATTTTGCAGTTTCTGCACTGTTTACAGCAATTTCTGCTAAATCCTGGCTATCTGGTGCAATATTAATCGCACAATCTGCAAAAACATATTTTTCATCATCACGAACCATAATGAAAACTCCAGATGTCTTCTTAATCCCTTCTTTTGTTTTAATAATTTGTAGTGCTGGTCTTACGGTATCTGCTGTCGAATGTGCTGCACCACTAACTAGGCCATCTGCTTTTCCCATATGGACAAGCATTGTTCCGAAGTAATTCTCATCGAGAAGAATTTTGCGGGCATCTTCTTCCGTTGCCTTCCCTTTTCTTCTTTCTACAAAGGATGCTACCATTTGGTCAAAATCTGAGTATTCGCTTGGGTCCAAAATTGTCGCTTCGGTAATATCAAGCTGTAATTCCTTTGCTCTCTGTTCTATTTTTTCTTTTATTCCGACTAATACAGGTTGTACAAATCCATCTTTGTTTAGCTTCGCAACTGCTGATAAAATTCTTTCATCCAATCCTTCAGGAAATACGATTTTTCTAGGATTCCCGTCCAATCTACTTTTCATTTCAGCAAATAAATCGCTCATAAAATAAACCCTCCAAAATATTATCTGTATTATATCATAAGCCTTTTTGTGTAATAATTAAAGCATTTGCCATTATGAAGGCGTTTTAATCTAGAAATTCTTTTTCCTTGTTCAAATTTTTGTCAAAAATGAGTCAAAAGGAGAGATCAGGCAATTCCCTATCCATGCTTATATTTACCCAAATGTGTTATATTAAAACTAGAGATGGTTAAAAAGGAGAGATAATTATGCCAGAAGCAGTTGAAACAATGGATGGCTGGTATTGTTTACATGATCTTCGTACAATAGATTGGACTAAATGGAAAAACGCTACCGAGCAAGAAAGAGAGCAGGCTGTTCATGAGCTCCAGGACATGTTAACTGGCTGGGAGCAAGTAGCTGAAGCTCGAGAGGGGAGCCATGCCTTTTATTCCATTATGGGTCAAAAAGCTGATATTCTTCTTATGATTTTAAGACCAACCATGCAGGAGCTTGGGGATATTGAGCTTCGTTTTAATAAATCTAAATTTGCGGAATTTACAAAGCCTAGCTATTCTTATGTATCTGTTGTGGAATTATCTAAGTATATGTCCAAGGAGAATGACAATCCCGAAGACAACCCTGGTGTTCGTGCTCGATTAAAGCCGAAACTACCAAACTGGGAACATATTTGCTTTTACCCAATGGACAAGCGTCGTGAAGGAAATGATAATTGGTATATGCTCCCGTTCGATGAGCGCCGTCAGCTTATGTATGAGCATAGCTTTACTGGTCGTAAATATGCTGGTGAGGTAAAGCAAATCATTACAGGCTCTATGGGCTTTGATGATTGGGAATGGAGCGTCACTTTATTTGCTAAGGATGTTCTCCAGCTTAAGAAGATTGTTTATGAAATGCGTTTTGATGTTGTCAGTGCTCGCTATGGTGAATTCGGCCCATTCTATGTTGGCAACATTTTACGTACAGAAGAAATTCCAGCATATTTGCATGTTTAAAACTAAAATGCAGGTGGCTGGAATAAAAGAGTAGTAAAGAAGGAAAATCCGAACATTAATATTTGTGCACCGAAACCGCTCCCTCAGAAGATGGTTCGGATTCTCCTTCTTCCTTGTTATGCCCCAGCAGCTTATTCGGTTATTTGTACACCAATAACACGTTTCCACACTGAAATGTATGAGTTTCGATCAATTCTAGCTTTCGCATCCTGTTATGAAATAACCTGACGCCGTTACCAATTACAACAGGATTGAGGATAAGTCGAAATTCATCAATTAAATCTTCTTGGATAAATGTTTGGGCAATATCTGCACCTGCTAACAGTACAAGATCTTGACCAGGTTGCTGCTTCCACTTCCTTACTTCGAAAGCTATATTTCCTTTCACAGCTATGGCATTCCATTCCACTTTATTAAGTGTTCGGGTAAATACTGCCTTCTTCTTTTGATTTATTTTTCTAGCAAAAGCGCGACTTTCTTCCGAGTTATTCGGGTCAAATTCAGCTGATGGCCAATACTGAATCATCATTTCGTACGCTCGGCGACCATAAAGCAATGTATCGGCACTATCCAAAAGATTTTCCATGTACTCGTCCATCTCCTGATCCATAACATGCCATGAGCTATCACCATTCTCACCAGCCACATATCCATCTAATGACATAACCATTGATAAGATTACTTTTCTCATCCGCTTCCCCCTCCATTTAACTCACTTTACTACATTTAGACACTGGGAATTTCTTTTCTATTGCTATCCTCCAAACAAAAATTCTATCTTCTTTATGCATGTTCATAGCATATCCCGCATACATATCAACTAGTAGAACTAGAGAGGAGTTTTGCATAATGAATCAAGAGCAAAATCAAGTCAGACAGCAACAAGGAGCGGGGATGCCATATAATCCGTCAATGAATTATGGAATGGGCTATCAGCCATATAGCTATGGTCAGCAATCAATGCAAATGCCGCAGCAGCCACAGCAACAGTCTCCACAACAGCCATCTATATCCGACGTACCAGGAATGCTACCATTACAGGAATCTTATATTGAAAATATTCTCCGATTGAATAAAGGAAAGCGCGCTACGGTATATATGACTTTTGAAAATAATGAGCGTTGGAATGCAAAGGTTTTTAAAGGGATTATTGAGGCAGCTGGTCGTGACCACATTATTCTTAGTGATCCTGAAACCAATAGAAGATATTTATTGTTAATGATTTATCTTGATTACATTACATTTGATGAAGAAATTAATTACAATTATCCGATCGGAAATACTAGCTATTCCCCGAGATAATTACAGATACTGAGGTGACCACATTATATTGAAAATAAATTCTACTACCGACGTACTTATACCCATATTATTTTTTGCTATTGTTATAGCAGTCTTTGCATGGAAAACTCAATCAATCACGTTATTCGCAATAGCCATTGTTAGTATTGCTATTGTATTATTTGGTGAGGCCTTACAAGCTTACCAATCCAAGAATATGCTGTTGTTTTCCCAACAGCTCTTGCGTGGTCTTGGTTTAATTACTTTATTAGTAATATTTCTATAATATTCTCCTATCACAGCTGTCTTCCGCTGTGGTAGTTTTTTTATTCAGAGCTAGCCATCAGCTAAGGGGAAATCCCCCTCTACTGATGGAAGTCTTTATATAAATTTGACAATTGCGTAGCCTAATAAAACCCATCCAATTAAAAAAGCGACTCCTCCAAGTGGTGTAATCATTGCAAAAGCTTTGATGGCAGTTGTTGAATAGATGTATAAGCTTCCTGAAAACAAGAGGATTCCAACAAAAAAGAACCAACCTGCTGAGACAATACTACCTGCAGTTATTTTTGGCATTAACAGTCCTGTAGCCAATAAAGCAACTGTATGGAACATCTGATATTGTACTGCCTTTTCCCAGGTTTGGAGCATTTTCTCCGAAAGCTTTCCTTCCAATCCATGAGCACCAAAGGCCCCAAGCGCTACTGCTACAAATCCGTTTATTATCCCAAGTAATAAAAATATTTTCATTCTCACACACTCCTCTTATGTTAAAAATCAAGCAAGGAATCACTATTTTCCTTTGCTACATCTACCTTTTCATTTGTTTTCTTAGGGGTTTCTCCAACCATCTTACGCCATTCCACCTCATCGATAGAAGTACTTAAGGAAGGAGCTTCTTTTTCTAATAGCAATTCTGTTAATGCATGAATTGCCTTGGCATGCTCTCTGATTCGACCATTTTCAAGAGCTTGCTCACTTTCCAGGATGATTTTTTTCAAGATTTGTTGATCAGTAATTGCCATACCTATTCTCCTTTTGCGTCCGTTTACTATCTATTATACAATCTTCGTAGAACAGAAGAAAAGTAATCCAATATTAAAGGGGTATTTTCATGCAAGAAAAATTACGGCAAATTGGTGATAAATCAGAGGTGAAGGAATTTCGTTCTGTTGCAGGTGGGGATATTAATAATGCCTACTATGTTAAAACAGAGAAAAATAAATATTTCATCAAAACAAACGAGAAGGTTCCGAGTGATTTTTTTCAATTAGAAGCAAAAGGGTTAGAGGCAATTCGCCAGACAAACACGATCAACGTACCAAAGGTATACCATTATGATATCGCTACAAATAATGAAGAAATTATGCTTATTATGGAATGGATAGCAGGAGATAAAAGACAGGCTAATGGAAACCTTCTAGGTGAAAACCTTGCTTCTATGCATCTAGCAGAAGCTGGACCACAATATGGACTGGACATACCTACCTTTGTCGGTGATCTAGTCCAAGAAAATAGCTGGTATGATAGCTGGGTGGAATATTATCAAAAGCAGCGATTACAAACACAATTAGAGCTTGGAATTCAAAGGGATAGCATGCCACAAATGAGGAGAAGTCGCTTGGAAACCTTAATCGATAAGCTCGACAACTATATTCCTAAAAGGCCAAAGGTTTCGTTACTTCATGGTGATCTCTGGGGTGGAAATTGGTTAGCTGGACCAAGAGGAATTCCTTATCTGATCGATCCCTCCATATTGTATGGGGATCACGCCTTTGAGATAGCTTTTACCGAATTATTCGGCGGATTTCCTACAAGTTTTTATCAAAGCTATCAGGCTATCTTTCCTCTTCCAGATTATTATGAGGATATAAAACCGATCTATCAGCTCTTCTATTTACTAGTTCATTTAAATATATTTGGTGAAGGCTATGGCGGAGCGGTTGATCGGATTTTAAACCAATATACTTAAGGAAAAGTCGCTTATGACGACTTTTCCTTATAAGTAGGATAAGCATCTCTCTGTTCCCTTTTTTTCCATTTGTTTTCTCGATTTTCAAACCATTTTGCTAAAAGGGTGGTCTTTCCTTCTACAATTGGCTGAGTAAAGGTTGCCACCGATTTGGATGATAGGAACCATACAATCGCTGCAGCTATTACTGCTAAACCAATCGTATCTAGGTTATGATCTAGCTGTAGTAAACCAGCTTCACGTCCGTATTGAATAATGATGCCATGTAATAGATAGACATACATCGTATTTTGCCCTAGATTAGTAAAAGAATAGCGTTGTTTTGGCACTAGTAATAATACGGAAAATACCATGAAAATGGCTAAAAGATAGAGTCCAAATCGTGCAGCACCACCGTAAAATGGTAGTTCAAGATCTAGATAAGAATGGGAACCAAATAACCAGCCAGTCGGAATCTTAGGTTGTAAATAGCTTACTAGAAAGACAACGAATAAGATGGCGACAGATACTATTTGATTCTTTCGGTTTTTCCAAGCAAATAGTCTTTCCTTTGTTAGCCAATATCCGATAAGGAAAAACGGAAAGAAAACAAACGTACGAGATAAACTAAATGCTTCCCCTATTACTGGTAAATACCCAATCATGATTCCAATAAGAAAGGCAAGAGGAATACCTATCATAGGAGGTATTTTTTTGAATACAATCAACAACAGGTGCCAGCTAAATAAGCTTAGCAAGAACCATAATCCCCACTGTGGATCATAAAGACTTGTATCCCAATCGTTTTTACCGATTCCTAAGAAATAGATCGTATACAGAATTTGAAAAATAAAATATGGAACTAAAATTCGCTTAAATAATTTTATTAAATAACCTTTGTTACTAGCTCCCTTTGCAAAGAAACCACTAATAAGGATAAATACAGGCATATGGAATATATAAATCCATTGATATAAAACATTAACTAACTCTATGCTTTCTTTTAATGGTTGGATTAAGTGTCCAAACACGACAAGAAATATGAAAAGGAGCTTTGCATTATCAAAATAAGCTTCACGTTGCATATTCTTCTTCTCCCTCAATAAAACAGTTTACTCTATTCTACCCGCTAAAAAGGAAGTTAAAAAGAAAATAAGTATATTGTTATGATAATGTAAATCCTAAGTAAAAGGAATGAAACATAACTTTATTTAATTTTAATATTGCTATTTAGAAGCTAATCGCCCATGTACCATTGCGGAATATTGCTTCTGCCGTTCCATCCTCTGTTATCCCATCGATATTCATGTCCGCAGATCCAATCATAAAATCTTCATGAACAATACTATCGTTCACTCCATGCTGGTCCATTTGTTGCTCATTCATTTCTGAACCACCTTTTATATTGGTCGGATAAGCCTTTCCAAGGGCAATATGACAGGATGCATTTTCATCAAATAATGTGTTGAAGAAGATAATTCCTGCTTGAGATACAGGTGATTCATGCGGAACTAATGCCACTTCTCCCAGTCGTGAGGCACCATCATCGTCTGCCTCCAATAAATGCTTCAATGCCTCTTTCCCTTTTTCACACTGATAATCGACTACTTTTCCATCTTTAAATGTTAGACTGAAATCTTCAATCAATTGTCCTTGGAAGCTTAGCGGTTTTGTGCTTGTTACGGTTCCGTTCACACCATATTTATGTGGCATTGTAAAAACTTCCTCTGTCGGAATATTAGGATTAAACACTACTCTATCAGTAGCCGTTGCAGCACCACCATGCCATATATGGCCTTTTGGTAATTCAATGGTTAGATCTGTTCCTTTTGCCGTAAAGTGTAGCTTTGAATAATTTTTTTCATTTAGATATTCTCGAGCTTTTTTAAGAATTGCATTATGCTGCTCCCACGCCTTGATTGGATCATTCTTATCCACTCGAGCAATGCGAAAGATTTCATTCCAAAGCTTTTCCTTTGCTGCTTCTGCTGTATCGTCTGGGAAAATTTTTTGCGCCCACTCTAATGTTGGGTAACCGACAATAGACCAACGAGCTCTGTCATTCATCATATACTCGCGATATTCCTTCAGTGCGTTGGATCTAGCTTTAGTAACGGCAGCCATTCGTTTACCATCAATATCTTGTAATAAATCGGGATTCTCCCCATAGATGTTCAACACAGCATAGCCGTCCTTCACCATACTGATCATTGCTTCTTTGCGCCATTCGGGAAATGTTTCTAAAACTTCCATCGGGGCATGTGTCATTTTAAGTAATGTAAGCTGGTCATCACTCCATTCAGTATGGACATTTTTTGCGCCCATTTCATAGGCTTGTTTAACGACGATCCGCACGAATTCAACAGCTTCGATTGGTGCTTGGATTAGCAGGCCTTGTCCTTTTTGAAGGTTGACTCCGGTTTGTAATGCTAATTCTGCATATTTTTTCAAAGATTCTTTCATCGATCATTCCTCCTTCATTTAACTATATTATGGCAAAGAACAGGCAATTCTGCCAACATCATGCATATTCACGTTAGGAAAGTTCGCATTCGCTCGTCTTTTAGCGGATGTGTTAGCTTTTCTTATAGCTTGGACTTAAAAATCTTTGCTTCGTCGCTTTACTTCCTTTCCTAACGTACAAAAAAACAAGTGGAGAGTTATCTCCACTTGTTTTTTTTAGATAGCTATATCTTTATTAACCGAATCTTTATCATTGTAATTTTTAATATTTAATTTTTTCATAATACGGGAAGTAAGTGTCCCTGATAGAATGGAATCATTAACATTCAGTGCAGTTCGACCCATATCAATAAGTGGCTCTACTGTAATTAATAAACCAGCTAAGGCAACGGGTAAATTCATGGATGATAGCACAATTAATGCTGCAAAGGTTGCTCCACCACCGACTCCAGCAACACCAAAGGAACTAATTCCAATGATTAGAACAAGCTGCAAGAGGAAGGATGGTGACAATGGATCAATACCTTGCGTTGGAGCAATCATAACAGCTAACATTGCTGGATAGATTCCTGCACATCCATTTTGACCAATTGTCGCACCGAATGATGCCGACATATTGGCAATACCGCTGTGTACACCTAAGTTTTCCTTTTGGACTTGAATCGTTAAAGGAATAGTACCAGCACTTGATCTTGACGTAAAGGCAAAGCTTAATACTGGTAATACCTTGCGTGTATAAGTCAACGGGTTTAATCCAAAAATGGCGAGAAGTATGAGATGTATAATAAACATGCTAATTAACGCCACATAGGAAGCTGCAACAAATTTTCCTAATTCAATAATTCCGGCTATATCTGTTTGTGCTACTGTATTTGCCATTAATCCTAAAATACCATATGGAGTCAAACGTAGGATAATCTTCACAATTCGCATGACGACCGCATAAAGGGCATTGATTATCTCCACAAATTTTTCAGCTTGTTCAGGTTGTTTTCTACGAACCCCGAGTACAGCAATCCCTACTATAATGGAAAAGATGACAACAGCAATCGTAGAGGTTGCACGTTGACCAGTCATATCCAAAAATGGATTGGATGGAATAAATTCAAGGATTTTCTGTGGTGTAGACATTCCCTCTATTGATCCTAATCGTTCCTCTAAATCTAAACCTCGCTGTTCTTCGGCTTGCCCCATATCAATTTGGTCTGCACTCAAGTCAAAAATGGTTGCACTTGTTACACCAACAGTTGCGGCAATCATAGCCGTTGTGACAAGAATACCAATAATCCATGCTGACATCTTACCTAGATCTTTTGATTTTTCTAAATTAATGATGGATTGAATAATTGAAACTAATATTAATGGAATAACAATCATCATTAATAATCTTACATATCCTCTACCTAATATATTGTACCAATCTGTTGTTACACTCACTATATTCGAATCTGTTGAATATACAATTTGTAATAATGCACCTAGTAAAATACCTAATCCTAAACCTGCAAACACACGCTTACTAAATGATAGATGTTTTTTTTGCATAAAGAAAAGAATTCCTATAAATAAAAACATAATAGCGATATTCACTAGTATCCAAATCGTCTCCATTTTACCCCTCCTTAATATTATAAATCCGATAAAAATACTTTGATTATATTACTCTGCTTTGACTCATTTGTCAATGGTTCTGCTTCTTTAAAATAATTCTTCGCTGAAAAGCTATCCTATTGATAGCTTTTCTTCTAATGCTATTTCTACATTTCCCTTTATTGCTCGTGATATCATACAAGATGATTCAGCCTGATAAATTATTTTTTCCAATTGATTGAATTGCTTTTCTGTGGCATTCTCTTGTAGTTTTACGACAGGCTTATGTGTTATTTTAATATATGTAAAAACACCATTTGTGACATCTACTTCTCCGACTGAACTAAGAGAAATATGCTTTAATGGTAATTGTGCCCGTTCAATCATTGCTGCAACTGTAATTAAATAACAAGTCGCGGCAGCTCCTAACAGCATTTCGTCTGGGTTTGTTCCTATTCCAGGGCCATCCATTTCAGGTGGAATTGAAATTTCTGTTTTTAGATTACCTGCCTTAATTTCTCCAACTTCATTCCTTCCACCTGGCCATGTTGCTTCTAATGTAAATTCATGAATTGCCACTTTTCTCATCCTTTCTTACCTATATCTTTTTTTCTTTCTACGTGTTCCATGTTTATAGTGTAGAAAAAATGAATCACTTTGAAAAACTATTTGTTTGAATGGAACGGAAAGAAACCCCTTATCACTGTGATAAAGGGTTCTTCTAGCATTTATTTATCCTTCAATATTTGATCCATTCTTTGTTCGACCTCTGCTTGGATATGGTCTAGCAATGTTTGACTACTTTCTTTACTTGTTGTTTTTACACCAAAATAGCTTTTTATTTTTGGTTCTGTTCCCGAGGGTCTGAAGCAAACCCAAACATCATTTTCTAAGATGAATTTCATGACATTTTCTTTCGGAAGTGCGATTTCCTCTGAAGAGTTATCTACAGGAACAGTACGCAGACTAGTTTCATAGTCTTCAATGGCGACAACGCGTAATCCTCCTAATGTTTCAAATGGATGGTTACGAATGTCCTGCATGATTTTCGCAATTTGCTCTGCTCCATCTTTTCCTTTTAGCGTAAGAGATTTCATGCCTTCTAAATAAAAACCGTGTTCTTTATATAATATATCTAAAGCTTCTAACAAAGTCTTATCCTGTTTCTTCCAATAGTTTGCTAATTCACTAGCTGCTACTGCTGCCTGGACTGCATCTTTATCTCGTACAAAGTCTCCAATTAGATAGCCGTAGCTTTCCTCGTAACCGAACAAAAATTTATCATTCGTAGATTCGAATTGTTTTATTTTTTCCCCAATAAATTTAAATCCTGTTAGGGTATCTATAGTATCAACACCATAATGTGTAGCAACAGCTTTCCCCATTTCTGTTGTGACAATGGTTTTCACTAGTTTTCCATTTTCTCGTTCTATTTCATCTGTATGGGAAAGAGTGTAATCTAATAATAATGTTCCAAGCTGGTTGCCTGATAATACTTGATACGAACCGTTTCCATCCTTTACTGCAATTCCTAGCCTATCTGCATCAGGATCTGTACCAATTAAAATATCGGCATTAACCTTTTTACCAAGGTCTATCGCCATTTCAAATGCTTGATGTTCTTCTGGGTTCGGTGAGGAGACAGTGGAAAACTCTGGGTCAGGCTTTGCTTGCTCTTCTACAACATGGACATTCGTAAAACCGATCTGATCTAACCCTTTCATCACAAGATTATAAGCAGTTCCATGAAGTGGTGTAAAGACGATCGTCAGATTATTTTCACTATTTTCCTGTTTTTGAATAGTTTTTAATTGGGCAAGATAAGCAGTATCCACTTCCTCGCCTACCCATTGAAGTAGTCCATTTTCTTCTAATTTCTTCTGGTCCTCTGCATTTACTTTTAATTCGTCTTGGACTTGATTTACTTTCTCAATAATTGCTGCTGCTTCTTTAAGCGGGACTTGGCCACCATCCTCATTGTAAACTTTAAAACCATTATACTCAGGTGGGTTGTGACTCGCCGTTATCATGATCCCAGCAGCTGCTTTTAAATGACGGACAGCAAAGGAAAGGAGTGGGGTCGGTCTTAATGATTCAAACACATAGGCGCGAATACCATGTGCACCTAAAACACGTGCCGCTTCGATTGCAAATGCTTGTGACATATAACGAGAATCATAAGCAATAGCTACGCCCTTGCCTTTGGCATCTACTACATTTTCCTCTAAATAAAGGGATAAGCCTTCCACTGCTTTACGTACTGTATATACATTCATTCGATTTGTTCCAGGACCTAGAATTCCTCGCATTCCACCAGTCCCAAAGGTTAAGTCTTTATAAAAAGAGTCTTCAAGCTCTCGTTCATCCTCTGCGATATTAATTAACCTCTCCAGTAAATGCTTATCTAATGTTGCATATGATTTCCACTTTTGCCATTTTTCCTTCCAAGACATTAGAAATCCCCCTTATTATGTAAATGTTTTATCTCACTTAATATATTAGCATAATCATACTTTTCCACCTACTAAAATCCAATGAATATGGTAGAATGTAAATATCTATGAAATGGAAAAGGTTGTGAACATTGTTGTTTGAAAAAAAGAGTATACGAATGCTTATTACGACCATTTTAATTTTTACGTTAATTTATTTAGTTTATTTAACAAGGTTTATTTTTCAGCCTGTTGGCGCTTATTTTACTGCTATAGCTGTTCCAATTATCGGCGCTGGAATGATCTTTTATATTACGAATCCTATCGTTAATTGGCTAGAAAAAAAGAAGATACCTAGAGTTATTGGCACATTTATTGTATTTCTGCTTATTGTCCTATTCATTACGGTCGTCATTCAATTTATTGCACCTGTTGTACAGAAGCAATTTACTAATTTTGTTGACGGTATACCTAAGATGGTAGATAGTGCACAAGATTTAATCGATATGTGGCAAAACAATCAAAATATTATTCCACCACAGTTTGAAAATGCGATTCAAAATATTACGGATAATTTGGGTACCTATGCAGAAAAAATTACGACAGGTCTGTTCAGTGTGATTGGCCAAGTATTTAACTTTGTTTTTTCCTTTTTCTTAATTCCATTCTTCCTATTCTTTATGCTGAAGGATGGTCATCGCTTTGTACCATTTGTAAAACAATTTTTAAGTCCAAAAAAGGCGAAAAGCTTTCAACAGTTAGCAAATAATATTAACCATACACTCGCATCCTTTATTCAAGGTCAATTTATTGTAAGTGTATGTGTCGGATTCATGCTTTACATTGGTTATATCATTATTGATTTAGACTACTCCTTGTCTTTAGCATTATTTGGTTTAGTAATGAACTTCATTCCATTTTTAGGGCCCTTTCTGTCCGCAATACCTGCAATTATCGTTGGTTTCTTTCAGGAGCCTATGCTAGCCGTTTGGGCAACAGTAGTGATGGTGGTGGCTCAGCAAATAGAAAGTAATTTTATTTCACCAAATGTGATGGGACGAGCATTATCCCTCCACCCACTCACAGTCATTACCTTAATCCTAGCAGCAGGCGGAATTGGTGGTTTTCTAGGATTACTATTCATTATTCCCGCTTATGCAGTGGTGAAAACTATTATTTCTCATTTTTATTTGGAATGGAAAAAAAAACAATCAGAGACAGATCCCAATTTACTTTAACTTACGTACAAAAAAAGAGTCCTGGACTATGCCAAGACTCTTTTTTGTATAGGCTTATTCCACAGGCTCTCCTGTAATTTCAGCAATTTCTTTTTCAAGCTTGTCAAGGATAGCTCCATCAACGGTAGAAACATTTTCACGATAGAAATCACGAACTGGCTTAGCTAATTCTCTAAACTCTGCACGTTGTTCATCCGTCAATTCAACTACTTCCGCTTCCTCCTTGATTACTTCTAGAAACTCTTCATTTTGACGCTTTTGTTCTTCGAAAATCCAATCCTGTAATTCTTCTACTGTTTCATCTACCCATGTTTTGTGTTGATCACTTAATCCATCATACCATTCTTGATTAACTGTCGTTGTAGCAACATAGTTATTATGATTAGAAAGTGTCATATAGTCTTGCACTTCATGGAAGGATGCATCTGCAATAAAGAAGATTGGGTTATCCTGACCATCTACTGTACCATTTTCAAGTCCTGTATAAAGGTCACCCCAGCTCATCGTTTGTGGAGTTGCACCATATGCTTCCCAAGACTCTGATTGTAGCTCTGTTCCTTGAATTCTCATTTTGAAATTTTCAAAATCATCTGGTGAATCAACCGGCTTGTTACTTGTCCATTGCATACCACCTTCAGTCCAGAAGGCTAACGGCTCTAAGCCAATTGCTTCATATTGTTTAACAAGGTCGGTATTGATTGCTTCACTTTC
>JACYYJ010119770.1_pt15 | contig 17700 bp, 20 predicted proteins | sample 8236861 | NCBI WGS metagenome assembly JACYYJ01 (sample SAMN14103086, study PRJNA606662) | landfill metagenome | isolation source: landfill solid waste | place: India:New Delhi, Okhla landfill site | collected 2017-11-05
TCGAGCCGTTCCTCGATGGCGCGGAAGTCGGGCAGGATCAGGTCGACTCCGGGTTGCGCGTCCTCGGGGAACAGCACGCCGCAGTCGACGATCAGCATCCTGCCGTCGTACTCGAAGACGGTCATGTTGCGGCCGACCTCGCCGATCCCGCCGAGGGCGACGACACGCAGACCGCCCTCGGGAAGCGGCGGCGGCAGGTGGTCGGGGCCCGGCCCGCTGAGCTGAGAAGTCACCGGTGAATGGTCCCAACGCTCGTGTGTGTGGTGGGTGTGACGTAGGCGGCGGCAGAGTCGGCCGCGGCGACACGCGACCCCGCCCAGTCATCGGCCGGGGACGTCTCCAACGGCACGCCCGCCTGGGTGAGGTCCTCCGCGATGGCGCGGACGAGGTCGTCCGTGGCGGGCACGATGGGCAGGCGCGGGTCGCCCACCTCCATGCCCCGCAGCCGCAACGCCGTCTTGGCGAACACGACACCACCGACGCGGGAGAACGCGCGGAACACCGGGATCATGCCGCGGTGGTTCGTCCGTGCCGTGGAGGTGTCACCGTCCTCGTAGGCGTCGATCATCGCGCGGATCCGGCCCGCGACGACGTGTCCGATGACGCTCACGACACCGGTCGCGCCCACGGACAGCCACGGCAGGTTCAGCCCGTCGTCGCCCGAGTAGTAGGCGAGGTGGGTGTTCGCGATGACCTCGGTGCCCGCCAGCAGGTCGCCCTTGGCGTCCTTGACCGCGATGATGCGCGGGTGCTCGGCGAGCCTGCGCAGGGTGTCGACCTCGATCGGCACGATCGAGCGCGGCGGGATGTCGTACAACATCACGGGCAGTTCGGTGGCGTCGGCCACGCTGGTGAAGTGGGCGTAGAGACCGGCCTGGGTGGGCCGGGAGTAGTACGGGGTCACGACGAGCAGGCCGTGCGCACCGGCCTTCGCGGCCTCCTGGGCCATCTCGATGCTGTGCGCCGTGTCGTTCGTGCCCGCTCCGGCGACGACGGTCGCGCGGTCGCCGACGGCTTCGACGACAGCCCGCACCAGATCGGTCTTCTCGGCGTCCGTCGTCGTGGGGCTCTCGCCCGTGGTGCCGTTGACGACCAGGCCGTCGTTGCCCAACTCCACCAGATGAACGGCGAGCTCCTGAGCCCGCTTCAGATCCACCGCCCCGGAAGCGGTGAACGGCGTGACCATGGCGGTGAGCACCCGGCCGAACGGGCGTCCCGGCGCGGCCGTGGGTGGGGTTGGTGGTGCGATCGACATGGAACTGACGGTACCTCTTCGATTCGACGACGACCGCCCCGACCAACGCGAACGAAAGCGATCCGGTCACCCCTCCGGGCGGGGCAAGAGGATTGCCGGTAGCGCGAGAGCGGGGCGGGAAAGTTTTCCGGTTACGCCACTTCCTGGACGACGGAGCCGACCCGCCGGCCCCCGTCCTTGTTCCCGACGAAGCAGTGCACGGCACGGACGACCTCGTCGCCGTCGTCCGTCGGCTTCCGTTCCCACTCCTGCTGACTCGGGATCAACGCCCGGTACGCCAGCGCGCTGCGCTCGGTGTCCTTGATCAGGTTCGAGTGGAATCTGATCCCGCACACCGTTTCGGCGTAGTGGGTGAGCTCCTCCTGGCCCGGATAGCGGGCCTCCGGCACTCCGTCCTCGTCGGATCCGCCGGACGGTGTGGAGCTGGAATACCACTCGACGTCGTGGGATTCCTCGCAGTCCACCCAGTTGCTCTGACCGATCGCGCGGCCCTTGTCCAACGTGGTGTTGACGCAGTTGGAGGTGAAACTTTGGATCACCAGCTCCTCGATGTCGCCGCCGCTGCCGTAGGTGAGCGTGGGCAGCATCTGCTCGTCCACGCTGGGCGACCACACGGGCTTGCCGAGGAAGAACCCGGCCACCAGCAATCCGACACCCGCGAGTGCCCCGACCGTCCACAGGGCCTTCTTCCTGCCCGGTGTCGCCGCCGCGGCGGTGGCCGGGCCGGTGGGCCGGCCCGCGACCCGCGTGGGCGGTGAGCCCTGGTGCAGGGTCGGCTGGCCACCCGGAGGGGTCATGGCCGGGTGCTGCTGCGCGGCAAGTGTGAGCAGGTGCTGCGCCTGGTCGGCGGAGATGCGGCCCTCGGGCGAGGTGGCCATCAGCCCCATGATCGCCGAGGCGAGCGGGCCGTGGACCCGCGTGAGATACGGGACCTCGTTCATGATGGCGTGCAGCGTCGCGGCCGTGGACGCGCGCTCGAACGGAACGGCGCCTTCCGCGGCGAAGAACAGGGCCGCGCCCAACGACCACAAATCCGACGCGGGCATCGCCTCGTTTCCGGCGACCCGTTCCGGCGCCATGAACGCGGGCGAGCCGACGAGCATCCCGCTGGTGGTGATGCGCGGATCGTCGATGGCCTGGGCGATGCCGAAGTCGGTCAGCTTGGCGCGGCCGTTCGCGGCGACCATGATGTTGGCGGGCTTGACGTCCCGGTGCACGATCCCGGCCTGGTGCGCCGCCCGCAGCGCTGAAAGCACCTGGAGGCCGACCGAGGCGATCTGGTGCGGCGGCAGCGGGCCGTGCGTCCGCACGACGTCCGACAGCGTGGGAGCCTCGACGAGCTCCATGACGATGTAGGTGATCCCGTTCTCGGAGACGACGTCGAACACCGTCACGACGGCGGGGTCGTTGAGCCGGCCGCCGGTGCGCACTTCTCGGAGGACGCGCTCCTGGAAGACCCCTTCCTCGGCACCGTCGGGGACGCGGAGCTCCTTGATCGCGACCTGCCTGCCGATCACGGTGTCCTCGGCCCGCCACACGACACCCATGCCGCCGCGCCCGAGTTCACCTCCGAGGCGGTAGCGGTTGGCGATGATCCGCATCACGGGCACCGCTGGTGCGGTGGAGGTCTGCTCGTCGGTCACCCTGCATCTCCTCGTCTCACGCGCAGAGATCGTAGCGAGCACGTCACCCGATCAGAGGACGAACCACCACGACGGGCGCACTGAAGACGCTTCGTGCTCACTCTCCGGTGACCGCGTGCCCCGCCGACCGCAACGCCGTCACGGCGCGACCGAGGTCGGCGTCCTTCACGAGGACGTGGTCGGTGTCGTACGTCGACACCGCGAACAGCGACACCCCCGCCGCCGCCAACTCGCCGGCGAGCGCCGCCATGATTCCGGTGAGGCTGAACTCGAGCGGTCCCCTTACGGTCAGCAGCCGCCAGCCCGCTTCGACGACGGCGCCGTCCGGCGCGACGCCCGCGGGACACACGATCGACACCTCGGCCTCGGTGCGCGTGACGGACACGAACCCGCCCGCCGCGTCGAGGAGGCGGGGCGGCACCGCGGCGCTCGGCTCCAGCCGGGCGACGACGTACTCACCCGGCCGGACGTCCATCATCAGCTTCCGCACGGCACCACTCCCGCCACTCGCGACCTCGGGTCCTCAGCCCTCGGCGACCTTCGGGCTCGACGCGACCTCGGTACCGTCGGGCAACGTCGAGATCGTGAAGTCGGAGAAGGCGTTCTCGGCCACCTTCTGCAGCTGGCGCAGGCACTCCACGGCGAGCGCCCGGATCTCCACGTCGGCCTGCTCGGTGGCCCGCATGGCGATGAAGTGGCGCCACGCGCGGTAGTTGCCGGTGACCACGATGCGGGTCTCGGTGGCGTTCGGCAGCACCGACCGGGCGGCCTGCCTCGCCTGCTTGCGACGCAGGGTCGCGCTCGGGGCGTCGGCGAACTTCTTCTCCAGCCCTTCGAGCAGCTCGTTGTAGGCGTCGATGCTCGCCTGGCTCGCGGCCAGGAACTTCTCGTGCAGCTCGGGGTCGTTCGCGATCACGTCGGGTTCGACGAATGCGGCGTCGCGTTCCGGCACGTACCGCTGCGACAGCTGCGAGTAGGAGAAGTGCCGGTGCCGGATGAGCTCGTGCGTCAGCGAACGCGAGATCCCGGTGATGTAGAACGACACGCTCGCGTGTTCGAGCACCGAGAGGTGTCCGACGTCGATGATGTGGTTGAGGTATCCCTCGTTGGTCGCGGTGCGCGGGTTCGGCTTCGACCACGACTGGTAGCACGCCCGGCCGGCGAACTCGGCCAGCGCCTGACCCCCGTCCGCATCGGTCGTCCAGGGCACATCCTCGGGCGGGAAGAACTCCGTCTTCGCGATCAACCGCACCTTGGGCGCCACCGTTTCGGCCACGTCCGACTCCCTCCACTCGTTCGACACCGGCAGCGTACTTCCGGAGGCGAGAGGCCACGGGCACGGCGTCCTCCCGTATGGGATGTCCGCCACGACACAGGATTACACCTCGCGACGACATCACGGCGACAGCATCCGACCCTTGCGTGACATCATCGACGGTGTCACCATGACGTCATGGACCTGAATCCGTATCTCGCCACGTTGCGGGAGAGCCTCGCCACCACGGCCGGAGCGGGCGACGAGCAGTTGCAGCGCGCCGCTGCCGTGCTGTCGGCCGCGCTCGAACCCGCTGCCCGGCTGACGCTCATGAACGCGATGTCCGACCTGGCCGCCGAGATCACCGCGCAGTTGCCGGACCACGTGGTGGAGGTGCGGCTCGACGGCCGTGACGTCCGCGTGGTCGTCAGCGGTGACTCCCCCGAACCACCGGAGGCTCCCGAGCCACCACCGCCTCCGCCCCCTCCCCCGCCGGGCGACTCGGGCGACATCAGCCGCATGACGCTGCGGTTGTTCGAACACCTGAAGTCGCAGGCCGAGCAGGCGGCCGCCGCCCAGGGTGTGTCGCTCAACACGTTCGTGCAGCAGGCCGTCCAGGGCGCCTTGGCGGGCAAGCCCTCCGGAGGACCGCCGTTCGGCCATCACCACCGCCACAGGCGTGGCGGGAGCGGAGAGGGCCGGGGCCCGAACCCTCGCGGCGGCGCACACCTGCACGGCTGGGTCAGGGGGTGACGGCATGAGCGAGCAGGCTCAGGGCGACAACCACGCCGACCACGCCAACGACGTCGTGCGCACGCAGACGTTCGACGCGGCCGGACCGGTCGAGCTGGACGTCGAGGTCACCGCGGGCACCGTGGAGGTACGACTCACCGGGGACAGTGGCGTGACCGTCGAGGTCCGCCGCACCCAGGCGGGCGCACCACCGTGGGCGGACAGCGCCGCCGGGGTGCTGAACTGGGTCGGCGAGATGTTCGGGGGCCAGATCGGCACGTTCCCCTCGCCCGCCGACACCGTGGGAGAGGCGCGCATCGAGCAGCTGGGCGAGCGCATCGTCGTGCGTGGCCCCAAGACCGCACCGCCGATGGCGTCCCCGCTGGCGGTCACGGTGCGAGCGCCGGAGGGGTCCCATGTGCGGGCCCGGACGAAGACCGCCGCGGTGGCGGTGCGAGGAACGGCCCACCGGGTCGACATCAGCACCGGCTCGGGCTCCGTGACACTCGACCACGTCACCGACTCGGCCACCGTGCGCACGAGCAGCGGCGAGGTCGACGTCGCGACGCTGGCCGGCCCCGCCACCGTCAACGCCGGCAGCGCCAGGGTCCGGCTCGGCACGGTGAGCGACGCGGTCCTGGTGCGCACCACGAGCAGCGAGATCACCGTCGGCGACGCCGCCGCGGGCTCCGTCGAGGCGATCTCGGGCACGGGTGACATCCGCGTGGGTGTGCGGCACGACGTGACCGCGGAGATCGACCTGTCGAGCGGAGGAGGCACCGTCCACAGCGAACTCGACGTGGCGGACGTGCCGCCCGAGGAGTCGACCGAGTTGACGATCCGCGCCCGCAGCGGCGCGGGCAGGGTGACGGTCGCGAGGGCCTGACTCAGTCACCCACCGCCCGGCGCAGATCGGCGGCCAGGTCTCCTCGCTCGCCGACGCTGACGCCGTCCAGCCCCAACCAGGCGGCCATGACGCCGAGTTCGGCGGCGAGTTCGGCAGCCACCCTGCCCCGCTCCACACCGGACTCGGCGAAGGCGCCCGGCACGCGGAGCACTCCGGCCGCGCGGTCGGCCTTGAGGTCGACCCTCGCCACCAGTGCTCCGTCGAGCAGGAACGGGAACACGTAGTAGCCGTGCACCCGTTCGGCCTCCGGCACGTAGATCTCGATGCGGTACCGGAAGCCGAAGAGCCGCTCGGTCCTGCTCCGCTCCCACACCAGCGGGTCGAACGGGCAGAGCAGGGCCCGGCCCTCCACGCGGCGCGGCGTGGTGGCGTCCGCGTGCCGGTACGCGGGCGCACGCCACGTGTCCACCCGCACCCGCTCCAGCACTCCCGCCTCGACGAGTTCGGCGACGGCCTGCCTGGTGACCTCGGGCGCGAGCCGGTAGTAGTCGCGCAGGTCCGGCTCGGTGGCGACGCCGTAGGCCCGGGCGGCCCGCTCCACGAGCCCCCGCGCGGCGGTGCGGGCGTCCACGGTGCGAGCCAGCACGTCCGGCGGCAGCACCCGCTCACTGAGGTCGTACAGGCGCTCGAACCCTCGCCGGGCCCCGGTGGTGAGCTCGCCGATGCCGAAGAGCCATTCGCAGACCTTCTTGACGTCGGAGCGATCCCACCACGAACCCGGGGTGCGCGCGGTGGGCCCGGACAGTGCGCGTTCGATCGCGCCCGCGCCCAACGGCCCCAGTTCCTTCACCACGGCGAGCACGTCGTCCACGAGCGCGGGCTCCGCGTCGGCGATCCGGCCGTAGTGCCGCCACCAGCCACGCGGTTTCGCCCCGGAGTGCAGCAGCGGCCAGTCCTCCACCGGGACGAGACTCGCCTCGTGGGCCCAGCACTCCACGAGCAGGCGCGGACGCCGGGCACTGTGCGTCCAGGCTGCCGCGTCGACCAGCTCACGGTCGTACGGCCCGAGACGGGCGAACAGCGGCGCGTAGTGCGCCCGCACCGCCACGTTGACCGAGTCGAGTTGCAGCACGTGCAGCCGCGACAGAACGCGGCGGAGGTGCCTGCGATCGGGCGCGACACTGGGCCGCGGATCGGCGAACCCCTGCGCGGCGAGAACGGTGCGGCGGGCGACATCGAGTCTGACGGTCTTCACGTCGGCATGATGCCAGTGAACCCCGACACAGTCCGTCCCGTCACCGGGTCGCTACGGTGGCAGGCATGACGACCGCCGACGTCCGTCCCGCGACCACCGACGACATCGGTGAGATCAGCCGAATCCAGCTCTCGACGTGGCACACCGCCTACCGGGACGCCCTGGGGGCCGCTGTGGACGCCCTCGATCCGCAGGAGGTGTCCGCGAGCTGGGCCGAGGCCGTGGCGCATCCGGACACCGATGTCTACGTCGCGGTCGAGGGCTCCGCCACCGTGGGCTTCTGCGTGGTCGGCATCGCTCCCGAGCCGGAGGTCGCCGCGGCCGACGGCACCCTGCCCGACGACGCGTCCCGGACGGGATGGGTCGCCACGCTGCTCGTGGAGCCACGGTGGGGACGCCGGGGACACGGCGGCAGGCTGCTCGGTACGGCGGCGGCCGGTCTGCGGCGCCGGGGCGCCGAGCGCGGCATCGCCTGGGTCGTGCAGTCCGATTCCGCGTCGCTGTCCTTCTACCGCGGTGTCGGCTGGAATCCCGACGGCACCGTCCGCACCCTCGACACCGGCGAACGCACGATCAAGGAGCTCCGGCTGACCGGGTCCCTGAACCTTCGTCTGGAACATCCCGAGCAGTCCGCTTTGGACCGATCGTAGTCGTCCTGCCGGGGAACCACTCCGGGCAGGCCAGAAGGCCTCCGTGGAGCCCACGTTGACGGTCGCGAAGCCGTCCGGATCGTGGTGCTGGTCCTCCATCGACGGACTCTGAGCCCACGCCCGCCCCGGCGCGACACGGCCTCGTCGAAGAGCCGCGCCGGGGCTCGCCTCTCCCCTCAGCCGCCGACGGCGCGATACAGCGAGCCGATCTCCTGCTGCGTCAGTGCCCGGAGCTTGCCGGGTTTGGTGTTGCCGAGGCGCACGTCGCCGACGGCGGTCCGCAGCAGCTTGCGCACCGGGTGCCCCACCTCGGCCAGCAGCCGGCGCACGATGTGCTTGCGTCCCTCGTGCAGCACCACCTCGACCAGCGTGCGTCCCGACTGCTGGTCCTTGATGCGGAAGGCGTCGACCTTCACCGGGCCGTCCTCCAGACGCACCCCGGCTCGCAACCGCTTGCCCAGGCCACGCGGCACGGCACCGTCGACCTCCGCGAGGTAGGTCTTCGGGACGTGGAACGACGGGTGCATCAGCTTGTGCGCCAGGTCCCCGTCGTTCGTCAGGAGCAGCAAGCCCTCGGTGTCGGCGTCGAGCCTGCCGACGTGGAACAGCCGTTCGCGACGGTCGGCCACGTAGTCCCCCACGCACGGCCGACCCTGCTCGTCGCTCATCGTGGAGTGCACGCCGCGCGGCTTGTTCAGCGCGAGGTACACGAGGTCGTCCCGCACCTGGACGCGGACCCCGTCGACGTGGATGACCGCGCTGTCCGGGTCGACCCTGCGGCCCAGCTCGCGCACCACGTCGCCGTTCACGCTGACGCGGCCCGCCACGATGAGGTCCTCGGCGGCGCGCCGGGAGGCGATCCCGGCCTTGGCCAGCACCTTCTGAAGGCGCACGCCCTGGTCAGCTGTCGTCAATCGAATCCACCTCAGGTAGCAACGGAGCGATCGGGGGCAGGTCGGAAAGCGACGACAACCCGAGTCGTTCCAAGAACAGTTCCGTCGTCACGTACAGCGTGCCACCGGTTTCCGGATCGGTGCCGTTCTCCTCGATGAGGCCTCGGGCGAGCAGGGTGCGCACGACGCCGTCGACGTTGACACCACGCACCGCGGCGATCCGGGATCGGGTGACCGGCTGCCGATAGGCTATGACGGCCAGGGTTTCCAACGCCGCCCTGGTCAGCTTCGAACGTTGCCCGTCGAGGAGGAGCTTCTCCACGAACGGCGCGTAGGTGTCGCGGGTGTAGAGGCGCCACCCCTCGGCGACGCGGCGCAGGTCGATGCCGCTGCCCCGGTCGGACAGGTCCTCGGCCATGGTGCGCAGCAGCTCGGTGACCCGGTCGACCGGCTCGTCGAGTGCACCCGCGAGCGCCTCCTCGTTCACCGGCGAATCCACCACCAGCAGCAGCGCCTCCAGCGCCGACTGCAAATCGGTGTCGCTCGACAGGTCCGGCAGGTCCCGCTCCGGCCCGGCGGTGGCGGCCTCCTCGCCCGGCTCCGCGACCTCGCCGTTCGGGTCGATGTCGGTCGGGTCGGCGTCGGCCTGCGCGGCAGCGTGCACGTCCGCGCCATCGCCGGCACCGCGGTCGTCGACTTCGCTCACCCGTACTCCTCGTCCTCGTGGCTCGCCGCCAGGTCGCGCTCGGCCTCGTCGGCGGCCTGTTCCGCCGATCCGCCTGTCCACCGCACATGCAGCTCGGCGAGCGCCTCGTCCTGGTCGAACTGCACCACCGCCTCGCGGTAGAGCTCCAGCAACGCCAGGAACCGCGCCACCACCTCGATGGTGTGCTCGCAGTCGGTGACGAGCTCGGAGAACGTGGCGGCACCGGCACTCGCCAACCGGACCCGCAGCACGGCGGCGTGCTCCCGCACCGACACCTTCGCCATGTGCAGGTGATCCAGGGACACGGTAGGCGGCGGCTTCGGCCGGAACACACCCACCGCCACCTCGGCGAACTTCTCCGGCGTCACCCCGAGCATCACTTCGGGCAGCAGGCCGACGAAGCGTTCCTCCAACGCCACCGAGCGGGGATACCGGCGCAGTGCGCCCGCCTCCAGCTCGGCGAACAGCGCGGCCACCTGCTTGTACGCGCGGTACTGCAGCACCCGGGCGAACAGGAGGTCGCGCGCCTCCAGCAGCGCGAGGTCCTCCTCGTTCTCCACGTCCGCCGACGGCAGCAGGCGCGCCGCCTTCAGGTCGAGAAGCGTGGCGGCCACGACGAGGAACTCCGTGATCTCGTCGAGGTTCCACTCCTGCCCGAGGGTGCGGGTGTAGGCGATGAAGTCGTCGGTGACCTGGGCCAGCGCCACCTCGGTGACGTCGAGCTCGTGCTGGGAGATCAGCTGCAGCAGCAGGTCGAACGGGCCCTCGAAGTTGTCGAGCCGCACCCGGAAGCCCCGGGGCGCGGGTTCGGTGTCGGTCTGCTCGTCGGGGGACGGGGTGTGGGAGGGTGCCTCCGTCATCGGCTCGCGGCGCCCTCACCGGGTCCGGCGCCCTCGGCCGGACGGGCGCTCTCGGCACGGTCGGCGCCGTCGCCACGCAGCCTGCGCACCAGCACCGACTCGTCTCCGTGCTCCTCGAAGTCGGCGAGCACCACGGCCACGGCCTCGCGCACGACCCGTCCCCGGTCCACGACGAGGTCGTGCGACGCGCGCAACGTGAGCCGCGCCTGCTCCAGCGCGAGCAGTTCGTCACCCGACACGTACACCGTGATCTTCGCGTCGTGCTTCTGCCTGCCCGAACCGCGTCGTGGAGCGGCCGTCCTCGACGCCAACCGGGTGGGGTGGCTCGACTCGCCCCGCCCCGAGGACGCACTCTCCGGCTGCGCCTCGACGGTACGGCGGAACAGCTCGGAGGCGCCCGGCAGCGACGCTCGCCTGCTCACCGGGCGATCACCTCGCGCGCGAGCGCACGGTAGGCCATCGCACCCGCCGACCGGGGCGCCCACGTGGTGATCGGCTCACCGGCCACGGTCGTCTCCGGGAACCGCACGGTGCGGTTGATCACCGTGTCGAACACGGTGTCGCCGAATGCCTCCACCACGCGCGAGATGACCTCCTTCGAATGCAAGGTCCTCGGGTCGAACATGGTGGCGAGAATGCCCGTGATGTCGAGTTTCGGATTCAGCCGCTCGCGCACCTTCTCGATCGTGTCGATCAACAATGCCACACCGCGCAGGCTGAAGAACTCGCACTCCAGCGGAATGATGATTCCATCGGCGGCCGTCAGGGCGTTCACCGTCAACAGGCCCAGCGACGGCTGGCAGTCGACGAGAATGTAGTCGTACCGATCGAGCACGGGACGCAGGACGCGTAGCAGCGTGTGTTCCCGGCCGACCTCGGCCACCAACTGCACCTCGGCCGCGGACAGATCGATGTTGCTGGGCAACAGGTCGACGTGCTCGACGCGTGTCTCACGGATCACGTCGTCCACGTCGACCGAGCGCTCCATGATGACGTTGTAGACGGTCTGGTCGAGCTCGTGCGGCTGGATGCCGAGCCCCACGGACAGCGCTCCCTGGGGATCGAAGTCCACCAGCAGCACCTTGCGCCCGTATTCCGCCAACGCCGCGCCGAGGTTGATGGTCGACGTCGTTTTCCCGACGCCGCCTTTCTGGTTGCACATCGCGACGATGTGGGCGGGACCGTGCTTGTCGAGCGGCGGGGGATCGGGAATGTGACGCAGAGGCCGTCCCGTGGGCCCGAGTTTGACACCGTCGTCGGTCGTGGCGGCGTTCTTGCCGTTTCGGGTGGCGGTCCTGGCGTCCCTACTGCCCTTCGCGATACGCACGCTGGTCCGGTCGCGTTCCTCGGCGGCGGCCGAGTCGGACCGCGACGCCTGGCTCGGGCGGTCCGACAGGTTCCGCGCCGGCTGTGGAAAAGTCGACATGGGGCGAAAGCTCCTTGTTCGCATGGACCGGCGTCAGCGTATGACGGAGCGAGAGCACGGCCAAAGCGGCTCGCCGTTCATCGGCGGAGTACTTTCGCCCGCTCAGCCCAACGCCCGCGGATGCGTGGTCGCGTAAACCTCACGCAGCGTGTTGACCGTCACGAGCGTGTAAACCTGTGTGGTGGTGACGGAGGCGTGCCCGAGCAGTTCCTGCACCACGCGCACGTCCGCGCCGCCTTCGAGCAGGTGGGTGGCGAACGAGTGCCGCAGGGTGTGGGGAGACACCGCCGTCGTGAGGCCCGCCCGCTCGGCCGCCGACTTCAGCACCCGCCACGCTCCCTGCCGGGAGAGCCGGCCCCCGCGGGCGTTGAGGAACAGTGCGCCCGTTCCGCGTCCCTTGACCGCCAGAGCGGGACGCGCGCGCACCAGGTAGGCGTCGAGAGCCTCGAGCGCGGGGCACCCGACCGGCACGAGGCGCTGCCGCCCGCCCTTCCCCGAGAGCACGACCGTCCGTTCCCGACGGTCGACGTCGTCGACGTCGAGTCCGATGGCCTCGGAAATGCGCGCTCCGGTCGAGTACAGCAGTTCGAGCAGGGCACGGTCGCGCAGTGCTCGGGCGTCCTCCCCGGTCGGTGTGCCCAGCAGCCGCACCACGTCGTCCAACGGCAGAGCTCTGGGCAGGCGGCGGGCGAGCGACGGAGGTCGCACGTCGCGCGCCGGATCGTCCCCGGTCCACCCCTCGGCGTGCGCGAAGCGGTGCAGCCCCCGTACCGCGGACAGAGCGCGGGCGGCGGACGACGGAGCCAGCGGCGGCCGATCGCCGTCGCCGTGCCGGAGGACGACCCCGAACGCCACGATGTGCTCGTGGTTCACCTGCCGCAGCTCGGCCACGCCCGCCTCGCTCAGGTGGCGCACGTAACGCCGCAGGTCGCGCGCGTAGGAGTCCACGGTGTTGCGGGACGTCCCGCGCTCGACCCTCAGGTGGTCGAGATAGGCGGCGACGCCCTGTTGCGGGGAGAGCTGCTCGCCGGCCGGTGTCACACGGCGAACTCTAGGGGACGGACACCTCACCCCCGGTGATCAACACGCCTCAGGCCTGGACGACGCCCTCCACCGGTCGGGTGCCGTCGAACCGGTCGCGCAGGGTGTCCACGCCGTCCTGCGGAGCCGCCAGTCCCACGAGATCGCGACGCTGTTCGCGCTTGCCCGCCGTGTCCAGCCCCATGGCCTCGTCCCGGTTCCGCGCGAGCGACTCGTCGGCCTCCCCGTCGCGGTTGAACGACCACATCAGCATCGCCTCCCCCATCGGGACCTCGTCGCCCGGCTGCCCGTCGTGGCGGCCGGTGTGCCAGGTGTGCCACGTCTTGCCGTAGCTGTTGACGAGTTGTTTCATCAGCGCCTTCTCCGCCGGGGCCGGCAGCCCCGGCGCGGCGAGCTGACCGGAGAGGACCTCGAAGTTGTGGGGATGCCAGTACCCGCGCTCCTCGTGCGGGAGCGTGGCGTGAAGCGATCCCGAGACGATGTACTCGATGCCGATCAGGTTGGCGTCGGCCGTGTTGCCGTCGAAGATCACGCACTGGAGCAGGTCGTCATTCACCACCCGGCAGTAGTGGTGTGCCTCCATCTGCATGCCGGGGTCGTGCTTCGCGCAGTGCAGGCCGACGACGTAGACGTCGAAGCCGGACAACGGTGTGGCCTGCTGCACCAGGTTCGCGCCCTGCTCCAGGATGGCCAGCCACCCGCTCTTCGGCGCGCCCGCGGGTCGCCGGGGCGAGGGACGGGAGGGAATGGTCACGTTCATGTCCGAAGGCGTTGACACTGCGCCCACGGAGGAAACGTCCGATCGGTACGCTGCCGTCATGAACGGGGGACCGGCGGAGGACGGACTGCGCATCGGCACGGCGGAACGGGAGGTCGCCAGCCGACTGCTGGCCGACCACTTCGCCGAAGGGCGCCTGACCGCCGCGGAGTACGAGGACCGGGTCGACCGCACCCTGGCGGCACGGGTCCGGGGCGATGTCAGGGAGCTGTTCGCGGATCTACCGCCACCGCATCCGCCGTTCCTCACCGTCCCGGAGAGCCCCCACCCCGCCGTGCGGCCGGAGGTGGGTGGCATGCCCACGCCGCTGGGCACCGGCGCCGAGATGCAGCACACCGAGACGTCCGATCGCTCCGCCGTCGCGGCGGGTGTCCTGCAGATCGCGCTGCCGTTCGGCACGGGGCGCTTCTACACCGGCGACACGCGCGTGGCCGTGTTCCAGCTCGTGTGCACCGTGCTCACGTTCGGGCTGGGCGCGCTGTGGCCGATCATCGACGGCATCATGCTGCTCATCGAGGGCGGCACGGACGGGGAGGGGCGGCGGCTGCGGTGAGCCGGCCCCTCCCGTCCGCCGTCAGCGCCGTCAGCGCTGTCCGCGGGAGGCGAAGCGCGTCGGCCGGTGCCGCCACGGCGCGTCGGCCGGGCGCGGTTCGGCCACGCCCGTGAGCACGGCCTGCGCGGCCAGCAGACCGCCCACGGTCGCACCGTTGACGATCTCCCCCGACAGCACCATGCCCACCGCCTGCGTCAGCGGAACGGAGTGGACCACCAGATCCGCCTCCTCGTCGCCGTGAGCGTGCCGATCGACCCGCGTGAGGTCGCGCGCCAGAAAGACGCGCACCACCTCGTCGGTGAACCCGGGTGAGGCGGCGATCTCCACGAGCGTGTCCCACCGTGCCGCCTCGACTCCCGCCTCCTCGACCAGCTCCCGCCGGGCGGCCTCCAGCGGATCCTCCCCGGGCTGGTCGAGCAGCCCCGCGGGCAGCTCCCACAGTCGATCGCCGAGCGGATGGCGGTACTGGTGGACGAGCGTCACCGCTCCGTCGTCGTCCACGGCGCACACCGCGACCGCGCCGAGGTGTTCCACGACCTCCCTGGAGGCCGTGGAACCGCCCGGCATGACGACCTCGTCGACCCGGAGGCCGACGACGCGCCCGATGTGGATGTCGCGAGACGACGCGACGCTGAACTCGTGGCTGCCGGGCTCGCTCACCGGGCCGCCACCGGGGTCTCCGGAAGCTCCACGGGCAGCCGGTCGGCCGTCCGGTAGTCCACGACCGCACGGATGAACGCCGTGAACAGCGGGTGCGGACGCGTCGGACGCGACTTCAGTTCGGGGTGCGCCTGCGTGCCGACGAAGAACGGGTGCTCCTCCTTCGGCAGCTCCACGAACTCCACGAGTCGGTCGTCCGGGGAGAGCCCGGAGAACACCAGACCGGCGTCCGCGAGCCGCTTGCGGTAGGCGTTGTTCACCTCGTAGCGGTGGCGGTGCCGTTCCGACACCTCGGTGGTTCCGTAGGCCTCGGCCACCTGCGAACCCGGGGCCAGCTTCGCCGGGTACGCGCCGAGCCGCATCGTGCCGCCCATGTCACGCTCGCCGGCCACGACGTCCTTCTGGTCGGCCATCGTCGAGATCACGGGGTTCGGGGTGTTGTCGTCGAACTCCGCCGAGTGCGCGTCCTCGATGCCGGCGAGGTTGCGCGCCGCCTCGATGACCATGCACTGCAGTCCGAGGCAGAGACCGAGGACCGGGATCTTGTGGGTCCGGGCGTAGTTGATCGCCCCGACCTTCCCCTCGATCCCGCGGATCCCGAAGCCGCCCGGTACGAGAATGCCGTCCACGCCGGACAGGGCCGCGGCGGCTCCGGCAGGCGTGGTGGCCTCGTCGGAGGGCACCCACACGATCTTGACCTTCGCCCGGTGCGCGAAACCGCCCGCCCGCAGTGCCTCGGTGACCGAGAGGTACGCGTCCGGCAGGTCGATGTACTTGCCCACGACCGCGACCCGAACGGTCTCCGCAGGGTTGTGCACGCGGTCGAGCAGGTCTCCCCACACCGTCCAGTCCACGTCGCGGAACGGAAGCCCGAGCCTGCGCACGACGTAGGCGTCGAGCGCCTCACTGTGCAGCACCTTGGGAATGTCGTAGATCGACGGCGCGTCGGGGCACGCTATGACCGCCTCGTTGTCGACGTCGCACATGAGGCCGATCTTGCGCTTCAGCTCCTCCGACAGCTCGCGGTCGGCGCGGCACACCAGAGCGTCGGGCTGGATACCGATGTTGCGCAGTGCGGCGACGGAGTGCTGCGTGGGCTTGGTCTTCAACTCGCCGGACGGCGCGAGATAAGGCACGAGCGACACGTGGAGGAAGAAGCAGTTGTCCCTGCCCACGTCGTGTCGCACCTGCCGGCACGCCTCCAGGAACGGCAGCGACTCGATGTCGCCCACGGTCCCGCCGACCTCGGTGATCACGACGTCGGGCGTGGTGCCACTGCCGTCGTCCGCGGCCAGCGACATGATCCGCGACTTGATCTCGTCGGTGATGTGAGGAATGACCTGGACCGTGTCCCCCAGGTATTCGCCCCGCCTCTCCTTGGCGATCACCGAGGAGTAGATCTGGCCCGTCGTGACGTTCGCCGTCCCCGACAGGTCGCGGTCGAGGAAGCGTTCGTAGTGGCCGATNNTCGAGGTCGGTCTCGGCCCCGTCCTCGGTCACGAAGACCTCACCGTGCTGGAACGGGTTCATCGTTCCGGGGTCCACGTTGAGATACGGGTCGAGCTTCTGCATCGTGACCCGGAGCCCGCGGGCCGTGAGGAGTTGCCCGAGGCTGGAGGCCGTGAGCCCCTTGCCAAGGGAGGAGGCGACGCCTCCGGTGACAAAGACATACTTGGTTGTCCGCGGCTGAAGTCCCACGGGCTTCCACCTTATCCCACCGGGGGCCGCGCGCGCCGGGAGGCTGCCCGAGGTCGAATGTCCCGCTCGTGTGGGACAGTGTTGGCGTGGGCGAGGAGAACACCTGGGCCGCACCGACGGCCACCGATTCGATCGACGCCGATGTCCGGGTGCCCGGCTCGAAATCCATCACCAACCGCGCCTTCGTACTCGCGGCGCTCTCCGACGGCGCGACGCTCGTGCGCGAACCACTGGACTCGCGGGACGCCCGGCTGATGCTGGGCGCGATCGACGTCCTCGGTGCCGCGTCCACCGAGACTGCCGACGGTGTGCGGATCGAGCCGATGACCGACGGGCACGGCGAGGTCGACGTCGCACTCGGCAACGCGGGCACCGTGGCGCGGTTCACGCCGCCGCTCGCCGCGCTGGGATCCCGGACGGTCCGCTTCGACGGCGACCCCGCGATCCGGCGCAGGCCCGTCGCGCCGTTGTTGGAGGCCCTGCGCACGCTCGGCGCCCACATCGACGACGAGGGCCGTGGCACGGTGCCGTTCACCATCCGCGGCGAAGGCGGGTTGCGGGGCGGCTCGATCGAGATCGACTCATCGGCCTCCAGCCAGTTCCTCTCCGCGCTCCTGCTGTCGGCGCCGGCGTTCGAGCGCGGCGTCACGGTGCGTCTGCGCGGCGAGACGCCGAGCGAGCCGCACATCGCGATGACCCTCGACATGCTCCGCCGCTTCGGTGCGGCGCCGGAGCGCGACGGGACCGAGTTCCACGTGCCGCCCGCCAGGCTCGAACTGGACAGCTACACCGTCGAGCCCGACCTGTCGAGCGCCGCTCCCTTCGTCGTCGCCCCGCTGCTCACGGGCGGACGGATTCGCGTGGCCGGGTGGCCCGCCGAGACGACGCAGCCGGGCGACTGGTTGCGCGAGCTCGTGCGCCGGCTCGGCGGCGACGCCGTGCTCGACGCCGACGGCCTCACCGTCACCGGTGGCGACACGCTGCCCGGCGCGGTGCTGGACCTGCACGCGGTGGGCGAGCTGACTCCCGTGGTGACGGCACTGCTCTGCTTCGCCGACGGGCCGTCGGAGATTCGTGGTGTCGCGCACCTGCGGGGCCACGAGACCGACCGACTCGCCGCGTTGGCCACGGAGATCTCCGCCCTCGGTGGCGACGTCACCGACACCGAGGACGGCCTGCGTATCCGGCCGACGCCGCTGCGCGGCGGGACGTTCCACACCTACGACGACCACCGCTTGGTCATGGCGGGTGCCGTGCTGGCCCTGCGGGTTCCCGGCATCACCGTCGAGAACCCGGCCACCGTGGGCAAGACCTTCCCGGACTTCGTCCAGCGCTGGGAACGCGTCGTCCGCTGAGCACGGTCTCTCCGGAGCCTCACGGGAGCAGACCCGCGGCCCAGTCGACGACGGCGTCCCACCACCGCGCCACGTCGTCCGCGTAGCCGGATG
>JACYYJ010135596.1_pt1 | contig 17675 bp, 12 predicted proteins | sample 8236861 | NCBI WGS metagenome assembly JACYYJ01 (sample SAMN14103086, study PRJNA606662) | landfill metagenome | isolation source: landfill solid waste | place: India:New Delhi, Okhla landfill site | collected 2017-11-05
GCACCGTGCAGGCGCTCAAGGACGGCAAGCTCGACATCCTCGTCGCAACCGATGGCGCCGCGCGCGGCCTCGACGTCGAGCGCATCAGCCACGTCATCAACTACGATCTGCCGATCGACACCGAGAGCTACGTGCACCGCATCGGCCGCACCGGCCGCGCCGGACGCTCGGGCGACGCGATCAGCTTCATCACTCCGCGCGAGCGCTATCTCCTCAAGCACATCGAGAAGGCGACCCGTCAGCAGCCGACCCAGATGCAGCTGCCCACCACCGAGGACGTCAACACCACGCGTCTGGCCCGCTTCGACGACGCGATCACGGCGGCGTTGGGCGAGCGCGATCGCATCGAGAAGTTCCGCGACATCATCGCCCACTACGTGCGCAACAACGATGTCCCGGAGACCGATGTCGCCGCGGCCCTCGCCGTGGTCGCGCAGGGCGAGACGCCGCTGCTGCTGGATCCGTCGAACGACCCGCTCACGGCGGCCGTCGAGCGCGACAACCGTCCGCGCCGCGATGACCGGGATCGTCCGGCTCGCGAGCCGCGTGAGCGGCGCGGTCGTGGTGATTACGCGCCCTACCGGATCGAGATCGGGCGCCGGCACCGTGTGGAGCCCCGCCAGATCGTCGGAGCGCTTGCGAACGAGGGCGGTCTGGGACGCGACGACTTCGGAGCGATCAACATCAAGCCGGACTTCTCGATCGTCGAGCTGCCCGCCAACATGTCGCCGGCGGTTCTTGAGAAGCTGCGCGACACCCGGATCTCGGGACGTCTGATCGAGATCAAGCCCGACCGCGGCCCCCGCGGAGGTGGAGCGCATCGCGGCGGCGGGTTCCGTGAGGGCGGCCACGAGCGCCGTGACCGTCCGTCACGCGACGATAAGCCGTTCCGCAAGCCGCGTCACAAGGGCTGAGCCGTTCAACACCGTGAGCGCTCGAGCTGACAGGCTGAAGGCATGAGGTCGGTGCGAGTCGTCGTGCAGGGTCGTGTGCAGGGCGTCGGATTCCGCTGGTTCGTGAGGAATGCGGCGGAGTCGAATGATGTCTCCGGGTGGGTGCGCAACCTGCGCGATGGCACGGTCGAGGCAGAGCTGCACGGGTCCGACGCCGCGGTCCGGGCGGTCCTCGACGGTCTCGCCCACGGCCCGCAGGGGTCACGCGTGGACGACGTCCGCGTGACGGACACGGCATCGTCACCGCCCGCGGCATCCCGTGCGTTCGAGATCCGCGCGACGGGGTGAGTGCCTGTGTCGACGGCGATCAGGCATCCGGCTCCGCAGCGTCCGCTTCGCCGCCGTCCAGCGCTCCGGGCCCCTCAGTGACGAGGACGTGGAACTGCGCGGCGTCCAGGATGCGTATGCCGAGGTCCTCGGCCTTCCCGAGCTTCGACCCCGCTCCGGGTCCGGCTGCAACGAAGTCGGTCTTCTTGGAGACGCTGGAAGCCGCCTTGCCACCCGCCTTGATGATCGCCTCCTGCGCGCCCTCACGGGTGTAGCCGTCGAGCGACCCGGTGGCGACGACCGTGAGACCGTCCAGCACTCCGCCCTCAGCTGCCGCCGCGCCGGGCCCGGGGTGTCCTGGCGTGGCCCACTGCACTCCGGCATCCGCCCACTGCTCGACGATGTCGACGTGCCAGTCGATCTCGAACCAGTCGCGCAGCGAGTCAGCGATGATTCCGCCCACGCCCTCGACAGCCGCGAGCTCTTCGCGTGAGGCCGCACGGATCGCGTCCAAGGATCCGAACCACTGTGCGAGCGCACGAGCGGCAACCGGACCGACGTGCCTGATGTTCAGCGACACCAGCAGCCGCCACAGTTCCTTCGTCTTGGCCTTCTCGAGTTCGGCGAGCAGCTTCTGCGCCTGAGACGATGGCTGCGGGCCCACAATCCCCTTCTTCTTCTCGGCCGCGCTCGGATTGCGTCGGAACGGCGCGCGCGTCTTCACGACCCCGTCGTCGTCTTCCTTGGGCAGCCCCGTCTCAGCATCGCGCACCACCACCTCGATCGGCACGATCTGGTCGAGTGTGAGAGTAAACAGAGCCGCTTCGGTGTCCAGAGGTGGGTCTGCGGGCGAGCTCGGCTGGGTGAGGGCCGCGGCGGTGACCTCGCCGAGAGCCTCGATGTCGAGGGCACCACGCGACCCGATGTGCTCCACACGTCCGCGCACCTGCGCGGGGCAGGACCGTGAATTGGGGCAGCGCAGGTCGATGTCGCCTTCCTTCATCGCACGCAACGGCGTGCCGCATTCAGGACAGCCCTCCGGCATGACGAACTCACGCTCCGACCCGTCGCGGCGCTCGACGACCGGACCGAGAACCTCGGGGATGACATCCCCCGCTTTGCGGAGCACCACGGTGTCGCCGATGAGCACGCCTTTGGCCTTGACGACGTCCTTGTTGTGCAGGGTCGCCTGTCGCACGACGGAACCTGCGACGTGCGCCGGCGCCATGACCGCGAACGGCGTCGCGCGCCCGGTACGACCGACCGAGACCACGATGTCGAGAAGCTTCGTCTGTACCTCTTCGGGCGGGTATTTGTAGGCGATCGCCCACCGGGGCGCGCGGGAGGTCATGCCGAGCTCGTCATGGAGCGCCAGTTCATCGACCTTCACGACGATCCCGTCGAGCTCGTGCTCGATGTCATGCCGGTGCTCACCGAAGTACGCCACGAACTCGACGACCTCATCGATGGAATGACACACCTTCGAATGCGGGCTGGTGGGCAGCCCCCATGACGAAAGAAGCTCATACACCTCGCTCTGCGCAGCGACCGGGGGATTCGGCCACGCGCCGATGCCGTGCACATACAGCGAGAGCGAATCGATTCTCAGCAGACCGGCCTCCAGCTCGAGACCGTCCTTCTTGTCGATCTGCTGCCGCAGGCCCCCACTGGCGGCGTTGCGCGGGTTCGCGAAGGCGGGGAATCGACGTGCCGCGGCACTGCGCGCCTTGTCCTCCTCGAACGCCCGCTTCGCACCGGATCTGGCTTCCCACCGGGTCAGAGCGTCGGTGTAGACGCGCTCACGGAACTCGGCCTGCGCAGCGTTGAGTCGTTCGAAAGCGGCCACGGGGATGAACACCTCGCCGCGCACTTCGACGATGTCCGGATGCCCCTCGCCGCTCAGTCGCTCGGGTATGTCGGCCAGCCGAAGGGCGTTCTCGGTGACGATCTCGCCCACCCTGCCGTCTCCACGAGTCGCCGCAGAGGTGAGCACGCCGTTCTCGTAGCGGAGGTTGATGGCAAGACCGTCGATCTTCAGCTCGGTGAGCCAGGCGACGTCGCGTCCGGCAGCGGCCTTGGTCTTCGCCGCCCAATCGCGGAGCTCGTCGACGGAGAACACATTGTCGAGGCTCAACATGCGTTCGGCGTGTTCGATGGTCGCGAGCCCAGTCGCCTGAGCCGACCCCACCATCTGGGTCGGCGAGTCCTGCCCCTGCACCTCGGGATGCAGACGCTCGAGCTCTTCGAGCCGGTGCATCCATCCGTCGTACGTGGCGTCGTCGACCAGCGACGTGTCGCGCCCGTAATACGCGTCCTTCGCTTCGAGGATGCGTGTGGTCAGCTCTGCGGCTTCGACGCGGGCGTCTTCCAGTGAGATGTTCTCCGGCACGCGATCAGTCTACGAGCGGGCGGGGACATCCTGAGAGCGGCGGGAGGGGCAGCTTCACTCAACAACCCGCCGAGGGCGGTCAAGCACCGACGGGGACCGCTGACACGGTCTTGTCGATCGTGAACTGACCGAGCACACGGGTGCCGACGTACAGCACTGCCGTCTGGCCCGGGGCGACGCCGTCCAGGGGCGTGTCCGGCACGACGCGCACTCCGTCGTCCGAGATGAACGCTTGAGCAGGAACTGGCTCAGAGTGCGCGCGGATCTGCACGTGGCAGTCGAAGGACGGCGACGTCGGCGCCGCACCCGCCCACGAATACCGCTCGCCCGAGATCTCCCCGATCGCGAGTGCTTCCTTCGGTCCGACGACGACCGTGTTCGACACCGGTCGCACTTCCAGCACGAACCTCGGCTTGCCGTCGGCCGCGGGAACACCGAGCTTCAGCCCCCGTCGCTGACCGACCGTGAACGCGTGCGCACCGTCGTGGGAGCCGACCACGGCGCCGGATCGGTCGAGGATCTCGCCTTGCTCCGCGCCGACCTTCTCAGCCAGCCACCCGCGAGTGTCGCCGTCCGGAATGAAGCAGATGTCGTGACTGTCCGGCTTCTGCGCGACGCTCAGGCCGCGCTCGGCCGCTTCTGCGCGCACCAGCGCCTTCGACGGCGTCTCCCCCAGCGGAAAGTATGTGTGCGCGAGCTGCTCGGCGGTGAGGACACCCAGCACGTACGACTGGTCCTTGGCGTTGTCGGACGCGCGGTGCAGTTCCAGTCCGTCGGCCGTGGAGACCAGCGTCGCGTAATGACCGGTGCAGACGGCGTCGAAACCCAGTTCGAGCGCCCGCTCCAGCAGGGCCGCGAACTTGATCTTCTCGTTGCAGCGCATGCACGGGTTCGGGGTCCGGCCCGCCTGGTACTCGCTGATGAAGTCGTCGATCACATCGTCGCGGAACCGCTCCGAGAAGTCCCAGACATAGAACGGGATGCCGAGCATGTCCGCCGCCCGCCGGGCGTCCATCGCGTCCTCGATCGTGCAGCAGCCGCGGCTCCCGGTGCGCAGGGTTCCGCCCGCCCGCGAGAGCGCGAGATGCACCCCCGTGACGTCGTGCCCCGCCTCCACAGCCCGAGCGGCCGCGACGGCGGAGTCCACACCGCCGCTCATCGCCGCAAGAATCCGCATGGGTCCAGTCTACGAGGATGCACCTGTGCGGGCTCCGGATGCGCGATGATACGCATCCGTGATCGCTGCGAGCACGGCATCCACATCGTCGTCCGTCGATGTGCGTCCCAGGGTGAATCGAAGCACGCTGCGCGCATCCTGCTCGCTGCCGCCCATCGCCATGACCACGTGGGACGGCTCGGCGACGCCGGCCTGGCAGGCAGAACCGGTGGATGCCGCCACACCTGCGACATCGAGGAGGAACAGCAGACTCTCGCCCACCGCTCCGGGGAACAGGAAGTGCGCATTGCCGGGAAGTCGGTCCACGGGATCGCCGAGCAGGCGTGCTGAAGGAACTGCCGAACGGATGCCGTCGACCAGGCGGTCGCGCAGGGCACCGAGGCGTGCGGACTCCGCCTCGCGTTCCGCTTCTGCCTCGACGAGCGCAGCCGCAAACGCCGCCGCGCCCGGCACATCCTGCGTTCCCGCCCGTAGTCCGCGCTGCTGGGCGCCGCCGTGCAGCAGCGGTGCCATCTTGGCGGTACGCGCGACGATGAGCGCGCCGACGCCCACCGGCGCGCCGATCTTGTGTCCGGCCAGGCTCATGGCGACCAGGCCGACTCCCGCTGCGGCATCCGCCCGCAGATCGCGGAACGACAGCGGGACGTGGCCGAGGGCCGCCACCGCGTCCAGATGCAGCGGGACGCCGGCCGACGCCGCGGCAGACGACAACCCCGCCGCATCGTTGATCGTGCCCACCTCGTTGTTCGCGACCAGTGCCGTCGCCAGGGTAGCTCCCGGGAGGGCGGCGGCGAAGGCATCCGGCGCTATCCGTCCGGTCTTCGACAGCGGCACCGCCCGTACCTCCGCGCCTGCTGAGACGAGCGCCGTGACCGTGTCCATCGTCGCGTGGTGTTCGCCGTCGGGCAGCACGACGCCATCGGCCTCCGCAGTGCGTGATGCCCACAGTCCGTGCAGCGCCGTGTTGATCGACTCGGTCCCTCCCGAGGTCAGCACCACCTCGATGGGATCGCACTCGAGCACGGAGGCGATGCGCTCGCGCGAGTCCTCCAGCAGGCGCCTGGCGTCCTGGCCGGCACCGTGCGTTGACGACGCGTTGCCGACGACGTCGGTCGCCGCCAGCCACGCGTCGCGCGCGGCGGGCCGCAGCGGCGTCGTCGCGGCATGGTCGAGGTAGAAGCGCATCCCTTAACTCTCCCGCATTTTTCGCCTCTACGCTGTACTCATGCCTGACTTCTCACCTCCGGGAGGCGCTGCCCTCGACGACCTCGGCGTGCGCCTGCACGATGGCGTGGCGACGCTGCGCGTCTGGTCGCAGAACGCGTCGTCGATCGAGCTCGTCGTGTTCGATGAGACCGATCTCGACTGGGTCACGGACGAGGCCGACCTCGAACGCGGAGAGGACGGTGTCTGGCAGGTGACGACCCCGCTGCTGCAGCCGGGAACCCGGTACGCGCTGCGCGTGGGTGGGCCGCACGGCCCCGGCAACACGTTCAATCCCGAGACGCTGCTGCTCGACCCTTATGCCAGGGGGCTCGCCCAGGCAGACGGCTACGAGGACTGGCGCTCGGTCGTCATCGAGGACGGATTCGACTGGGGCGGAGTCGACAAACCCCGGGTTCCGCTGGACCGCACAGTCATCTACGAAGCACATCTCAAAGGCCTCACCAAGCGGCATCCGGACGTCCCTCCTGCACTGCACGGCACCTATGCCGGTCTCGCGCATCCCGCGATGATCGAGCACCTCCATTCCCTCGGCGTCACCGCGGTCGAACTCCTTCCGGTGCACGCGTTCGTGTCGGAGCCGCGCCTGCTCGACCGCGGACTGACGAACTACTGGGGCTACAACACGCTGAACTTCTTCACCCCCCACACCGCCTACGCCACAGACGACGCGCGCAAGAAGGGGCCCGAGGCCGTGCTCGCCGAGTTCAAGGGCATGGTCAGGCTGCTGCACGAAGCCGGTCTCGAGATCATCCTCGATGTCGTCTATAACCACACAGCGGAAGAGGGCATCGGCGGGCCGCGGTCGAGTCTGCGCGGGATCGACAACGCGAACTACTATCGCCAGCAGCCGGACGGCGCGTACATCGACACCACCGGGGTCGGCAACACCCTGAACACGGCGATGGATGCCGGGGCACGGCTGGTCCTGGACTCGCTCCGGTACTGGGCTCAGGAGATGCAGATCGACGGATTCCGGTTCGATCTCGCCGCGGCCCTGGGCCGGGATGCCGGACACGCATACTCCCGCGAGCATCCGCTGCTCCTGGCCATCCGCGACGACCCGGCTCTCGACGGCGTCAAGCTCATCGCGGAGCCGTGGGATGTCGGCTTGGGCGGCTGGCAGACGGGCAACTTCCCGGACGGATGGCACGAGTGGAACGATCGCTACCGCGACCGCGTCCGAAACTTCTGGCTCAGTGACATCGATTACGCGCGGCGCGCGTCGGCTCCAGTGGGTATCGGCGGCTTCGCGAGCCGGCTCGCCGGCTCATCGAACACATTCAGCAAGGAGCGCGGCCCCCTCGCCAGCGTCAACTTCGTCACCGCGCACGATGGGTTCACCCTTCACGACCTCGTCACCTACGACGTCAAGCACAATGAGGCCAATGGCGAGCAGAACCGCGATGGCGCCGACACGAACCGCGCGTTCAACCACGGCGTAGAAGGCCCGACCTCGGACGAGTCGATCAACACCGCCCGCCGCAAGGCCATGCGCAACCTGCTGGGCACGCTGCTGCTCTCCGCCGGGATACCCATGCTCACCGCCGGCGACGAGACCGGACGCACGCAGGGCGGAAACAACAATGCGTACGCGCAGGACTCCGCCCTCACGTGGCTCAACTGGGAGCATGAGCCATGGCAAGACGATCTGCGCGCGCACGTCTCCGCGTTGACGAGACTGCGGCGCGAGAACGCCGCCCTGCGCCCCAGCCGCTACGCTCGCCGCGATGTGCATACTCCGAACGCCTCCGTCATGGACTGGTACAACCAGAACGGCGAGACGATGGAGGAGTCCCAGTGGACCGACCCCGGAAACCGCACATTGCAGTATGTCGCAGAATCCACACCGGTGGACGAACGGATCAACCGCATCCTTCTGATCGTGCACGGCACTGAGGAACCCACTGACGTCACGCTTCCGACGGAGATCGAAGGCGCCACGCGGTTCGTGTCGCTGTGGTCGAGTGCCGACGAGCGGCCCGCGCCGGAAGCACAGGAGTTCGCCCCCGGCGAGGTGGTGCCGACCTCTGGCACCTCGATGCGCCTGTTCCGCATCGAATAGTCTCGGCACACGCGCTGAAGGGGATACTCCGGTGTTGTCGGGCGCGGTACATTCGGGGGGTGGCAGTGCGTTCCGAAAGACGTCCGACGGCGCTTCGCAGCGCCGCAGAGATCCCGGTGCGGCCGTCTGCCGCTGAGCCATCGTCGCAGACGCGAACAACGCGCATCCCGCTCGCGCATCCATCGCCCAGGGCGCCGGGCGGATTCGTCCCGAAGTCGTTCGCACGAGAAGTCGTCCCGTTCAGCGTCGTGGCGTTCCGCGAGGGACACGATCGCATCGGTGTGCACGTGCGATTGACGAGCCCGGACGGCTCGGAGTCATTGCATCGCCTCTCCCCTCTCGCGGACGGCACCGACCGCTGGCAGGTCGACATCGCCCTCGACGCAACCGGCATCTGGCACTACCGATTCGAGGCGTTCGCCGACGACTTCGCCACCTGGGCGCACGCCGCCTCGATCAAGATCGCCGCCGGAGTCGACATCGACGTGATGACCGCCCTCGGGTGCACTGTGCTCACTCGCGCTGCCGCCGATGCCCAGCGTCCACGCCCCCAGCGCGCACGGCTGAAAGAGATCTCGGGCTCTCTCACGGACGCGGATGCCGAAACCGCTCTCTCCATCACGACCGACCCCGAGCTCGCCGCTCTGTTCGCCGACCGCCCCCTGGCATCGCTCGAATCCGCGACTTCGGAGCAGACCATCATCGTCGAGCGCACGGCCGCGGGCGTCGGGGCGTGGTACGAGTTCTTCCCCCGCTCCGAGGGCGCGCACTTCGACCGCGAGCACGGCTGGACCTCCGGCACGCTGCGCTCCGCCGCACGCTCCCTGGACCGAATCGCGCAGATGGGCTTCGACGTCGCCTACCTGACCCCGATCCACCCCATCGGCACCACCTTCCGCAAGGGGCGCAACAACACCCTGGAGGCGCAGCCGGGCGATCCCGGCTCCCCCTACGCGATCGGCTCGCCCGCGGGCGGCCACGACGCGATCCACCCCGATCTCGGCACGATCGAGGACTTCGACGCCTTCGTCGCCCGGGCGAAGGAGCTCGGCCTCGAGGTGGCGATGGACATCGCCCTGCAGTGCTCCCCCGACCACCCGTGGGTGCAGGAGCACCCCGAGTGGTTCGTGGTGCGGGCGGACGGCACCATCGCCTACGCCGAGAACCCGCCGAAGAAGTATCAGGATATCTACCCGCTGAACTTCGACAACGATCCCATCGGACTGCGCGATGAGGTGCTGCGCATCGTGAAGCACTGGATCGCGCAGGGTGTGACGATCTTCCGCGTCGACAACCCGCACACCAAACCTCTCCAGTTCTGGGAATGGCTGATCGCGCAGGTCACCACCGTCCACAGTGATGTGATCTTCCTCGCCGAGGCGTTCACCCGCCCCGCTCCCCTGCGCGGGCTCGCCGCCGCCGGCTTCCAGCAGAGCTACACCTACTTCACGTGGCGCAACAGCAAGCGCGAGTTGGAGGAGTTCCTGACCGGCCTCGCAACGGAGACGGCTGACTATCTGCGTCCGAACCTGTTCGTCAACACCCCGGACATCCTCACCGAGTACCTGCAATATGGGGGCCGGGCGGCGTACAAGGTTCGTGCAGCCATCGCATCCACCGCGGCGCCCCTGTACGGCGTCTACGCCGGATACGAACTGTTCGAGAACGTCGCTCGGCCTGGGGCCGAGGAGAACATCGACAACGAGAAGTACGAGTACAAGTTTCGCGACTTCCGTGCCGCGGAAGCCGCCGGGGACTCGCTCGCACCATATCTGCGCCGCCTGAACGAGATCCGTCGCGCTCATCCGGCTCTGCGCCAGCTGCGCAATCTGTCAGTGCACTGGAGCGATGACGACGGCATCCTCGTGTACGCGAAACACCTGGACGGACGCTTCACACCCAGCGGCGAACCCGACACGATCATCGTCGTCGCGAACGTCGATCCGCACTCCGTGCGCGAGACCACCGTGCACCTCGACACCAGCGTGTGGGGTGTCGAACCCGGGCATTCCTATGAAGTCGAAGATCTCATCAGCGGAGCTGTCTGGCGCTGGTCCGATCACAACTACGTTCGTCTGGATGCCTTCGCCGAGCCGGTGCACATCCTCCACGTGAGGACGGGATCGTGAACGACAGCGATTGGCTGGAGGTGGCCGCCGGTTCTCATCACGCGCCTCACGACGTGCTCGGCGCACATCCGACACTGGATGCCGAGGGCCGCACCCGCACCACGATCCGAGTCCGCCGGCCTCTCGCCGACAGCGTCGTCGCCGTTCTCCGCGACGGCACGAGAATCCCGCTCGATCATGCCTCGCACGGCATATGGGTGGGAGAGCACTCCGGTCCACCGGTTCCGTATCGAATCTCGACGGTGTATGACGGCGGTCCGGAAGAGGTCACGGGCGACCCGTATCGCCATGTGCCCACCATCGGTGAACTCGATCTGCACCTGATCGCCGAGGGCCGGCACGAACGGCTCTGGGAGGTGCTCGGCGCAGGTGCGCACCTCATCGAAGGCGAGATCGGGATCGCCTTCTCCGTCTGGGCGCCGAACGCGAAGGCGGTGCGAGTCGTCGGAGACTTCAACGGCTGGAACGGCGAAGGCCACGCCATGCGATCGATGGGCGCGAACGGCGTCTGGGAGTTGTTCGTGCCCGGTCTCTCCCCCGGCGCCGTGTACAAGTACCAGATCCTCACCGCACAGGGCTCGTGGATCCTGAAGGCCGATCCGATGGCGCAGCGCACCCAAGTCCCACCAGAGACCGCATCTGTCGTCCCTTTCTCGGCGTACAGCTGGCAGGACGGTGCGTGGATGACCAGGCGTGCGGCGACCCACGCGGTCGCCCAGCCGATGAGCATCTACGAGGTGCACCTGGGCTCGTGGCGCGAAGGGCTGGGGTATCGCGAGATCGCCGATCCGCTCATCGCACACGTGACGGAGACAGGTTTCACCCACGTCGAGTTCATGCCGCTCGCCGAGCACCCGTTCGGCGGTTCGTGGGGTTATCAGGTCAGCGGCTACTACGCGCCGACGGCGCGATTCGGCTCACCCGACGACTTGCGTCATCTCATCGATCGGCTGCATCAGTCCGGCATCGGTGTGATCCTGGACTGGGTGCCCGGGCACTTCCCGAAGGACGAGTTCGCGCTCGCCCGTTTCGACGGCGCGCCCCTGTACGAGCACCCGGACCCGCGGAGGGGTGAGCACCAGGACTGGGGAACGCTGATCTTCGACTACGGACGCCCGGAGGTGCGCGGCTTCCTCGTCGCGAATGCGCTGTACTGGCTCGAGGAGTTCCACATCGACGGGCTGCGTGTGGACGCCGTGGCCTCGATGCTCTATCTGGATTACTCGCGGCGCGACGGCGAATGGGAGCCGAACATACACGGCGGACGCGAGAATCTCGAGGCGATCCGGTTCCTCCAGGAGGTCAACGCCACCGCCTACCGTGCTCATCCCGGCATCGTCATGATCGCCGAGGAATCGACCAGCTTCCCCGGCGTGACCGGGCGAACGGATCATGCCGGGCTCGGGTTCGGCTTCAAATGGAACATGGGCTGGATGAACGACTCGCTGCAGTACATCGCCCGAGATCCGATGTACCGCGCGCACCACGAGGGCGAGATGACCTTTTCGTTCGTCTACGCGTTCGGCGAGAACTATCTGCTCCCGATCAGCCATGACGAGGTCGTGCACGGCAAGGGAAGTCTTCTCTCCAAGATGCCGGGGGACCATGCCCATAAGATCGCCAACGTCCGCGCGTACCTCGCCTACATGTGGGGCCACCCGGGCAAGAACCTGCTGTTCATGGGCCAGGAGTTCGGGCAGATCGCCGAATGGTCCGAGAACCGGGCGCTGGACTGGTGGCTGCTTGATCAGCCGGCGCATGCGCAGTTGCAGCGGTTCGTCGGGGCGATGAACGAGGTGTACCGCGCCACGGCGCCGCTGTGGGAACGTGATGGCGACAGCACCCGCTTCCGCCGGCTCGGAGCCCCGCGCTGGGATCCCAATGTCGTCGCCTTCGAGAGACGCGACCTGCACGGCGGGCGCGTCGTCGTGATCAGCAATTTCGCGGGCGTCGAACGCGCGAACCTGCAACTCGATCTTCCGGTCCCGGGGGTGTGGGACGAGATCCTCAACACCGATGCCGTGGAGTACGGCGGCACGGGCATCGGCAACTTCGGGCGCGTCGCCGCGCACGCCTCAGGCGACCACGGAACGCCGACGACAAAGGTGACCATCGCGCCGCTGTCGACGCTGTGGTTGCGGCATCGATCAGGCTCGACCGACTAGAACAGCAGTGACGAGAGCCGGTTGCGCGCAGCGGCAACCCGCAGATCGTCGGTGCCGATCAGTCCGAACAGTTCGACCAGCCGCTCGCGCACCGGAGCACGCTCGTCGGAGGGAAGGACGGCGAACAGGTCGAGCAGCCGACCGAACGCATCGTCGACATGGCCGCCGGAGATGTCGAGGTCGGCGGCGACGAGTTGCGCCTGCACGTCCTGCGGAGCTGCCGCAGCGGCCGCGCGAGCCTGCTGCAGATCGACGCCCTGCACGCGATCGAGGAGGCGCACCTGGCCGAGACCGGCGCGGGCGTCCTCGTCGCGCGGGTTCTCGGCGAGAGCCTTCTCATACGCCCTGATCGCCGCGGCGTAGTCGCCGTTCTCGATCGCGGCGTACGCCTCTGCATGCAGCGGAGGAAGCGGAGCTTCTGCCGGCTCTGCAGCGTCCTCGGTACCCGCCGCAGCCTGGTCTTCGCCGGCGCCGAGGGTTCCTGCGACACCGTTCTGAGCGGCGACCTGGAGAAGCTGGTCGAAGACCTGACGCACCTGTTCCTCGGGGACGGCCCCGGTGAACATCGGCACCGGCTGCCCGGCGATCAATGCGACCACCATGGGAATCGACTGGGCGCGGAAGCTCTGCGCGAGCTGAGGATTGGCGTCGACGTCGACCTTCGCCAGAACGACCCGCCCGCCGAGCTCGGTGACGACCTTCTCGAGTATGGGGCTGAGTTGCTTGCACGGACCGCACCATTCAGCCCACAGATCGACGACGATCGGCACGGTGCGCGACAGCTCCAGGATCTGCCCGAACGTCGCATCCGTGACGTCGACGATGAGGCTTCCTTGGGCAGGGCTGGTTCCCTCTGCCGGCGCCTGCGCCGGATTCGTCGGCGCGGCGGGACGGTTGCGCAGACTCGACAGGTCGACGGCGCCGCGGAGGGCAGCGGCAGAGATATCGCTCACTTGATCACTTCCACATTGAGGAGGTCCTGGTGCACGGCGAGCAGTCGGATCTGCTCGGACGAGCCCTGGGTCGGTACGGAGAAGAACAGTTGGAGGCCATACGTGGTCACGACGCCCTTCGATGCCTCTTCGACTCCGGTGAGCGTCTTCGCCTCGGCGTTCTCGCCGAACCGGATCACCGCATCAGAGGTCGTCGGAGTGATGGTCTCGCTGTCGATCAGCGAGACAGCGACGATCGCACCGCTGTCGAGCGTTGCCAGTCCGACCGGAGGATCGTCGGCAGGGACGATGTCGAAGGCCGCACTGGATGTCTCGGCCGCGCCGTTCTCGATGAGCGCCTGGGTCACGGCAGCCCGGCTGGACGCGATCGACTCAGCCAGAGCGATCGCCACCGGATCGAAAGCCGAGTGGAACTCGCTCGACTCGCCGGTGTCGACGACATCCGCGAAGGCCGCCGCGAGCTCCTCCGGCGCGATGGTCAGGAAGGCGGACGCGTTCTCGGTGATCAGACTCGTTCCCAGCCATGCGGGAGCCAACTCCGGCACCTCGGTCGACGCTTGCATCTCGGCGATGTTCGACACTTTGTACTTCGCCCGCGGGTCGGCCTGGGTCATGGTCAGGATCACCGGCGGGATCGTGTCGTCGCTCTTGCTCTTGCTCAGCACCAGAACCGTACGAGGCCATGCGTCGGTCGCCTGCGGCAGCAGCACTTCGATCGTCTCGGTCGGGATCGCCAACGGCAGAGGACGATCGGTGAGCGTGGCCCGCAGCGTGTAATCCGTCGCGCGAGCGTCGAGCGCCGTGCCCTCCAGCCGCGTTCCGGCGAGGTCGATGTCCATCGCGGCATCCGCTTCGGCAAGCGTCGACGAGATGTCTTGCAGAATGCGGGACGCCTGGGATTCGGTCACTGCCGGCGGCTTCTGGTTCTCCGGGGCGATGACCGTCGGCGTCGGCGACGGAGTCGGGGATGCCTCCCCGAACTGCGGCCAGGAGTCGCTCGAGCATCCTGCGAACATGAGCGCGGCCACGCCGAGTGCGGGGAGCGCGAGAAGCCTGCGCCGCGTACCGAGTGCCCGGCGCTCGGACTTCTCCGGCTTCGTGTCGGCAGGCCGGTCCGTCTCATCGGTGGACGGGCTCTTCGGCTCAAGCGCCTCGCGCACGGGGGCCGGCTCGACCGAAAGATCGATCGGCTCGGTCGCCGGAAGCGGCCCCGGCCCCTTGCGCCGAGGACCGCGGCCACGTCGCTGATGACGGATCGCGAGAACGTACATGATGAGACCGAACAGCAGCACGGCCCCGCCGGCGACGATCAGCGGCCCCACCCACGGGGTCGAGTTGTTCAACGGCCAGGAGACGACGATGTCATCGGGAGCGCTTTCGGTCCCGTCTTTCGCGATGAGCACGCTCATGCCCTCGGGAAGCTGCATATCGGTGATCAGCTGGTCCTGCTCACTGAAGGAATCCAGCCAGAGGTCGGAACCGACCGGGCTGCGTCCCTGTTCGGCGGAGTCCCCTTCTTCGGTCACTGCCGGGTCGTCGGACGGGGTCGGCTCTTCCGTCGGGACCGGCGTCGCGCCGTCGGCATCTGCATCGGGGTCCTGCTCCTGTGCGGCCTCCGCCTCCACGACAGTGCTCACAGGCTCGCCGTCGTCCAGAGCGATCGATGTGTAGGTGGTGTCAGAGAGCCACGCCTCCATGTCGGCCGTGCGGCCGTATGCGGCGAAGATCTCGCCGTCGCCGCGGACGAGCAGCGTCTGCTGGCCGGGGTTCTCTCGCAGCACCGCACCGTCGACGAGAACGAACGGAGTGGGCTCCTCGACGCTCAGCTCGACCTGTTGGGCGGAGGGCCCCATGAAGATGGTTCGCTGAGCGATGCCCGCCCCGATGAGAAGCGTGGCCAGAACGAAGGCCACGACGGCCCACACGAAACGCACGAAATGACTCCTTACGTGACCCGGACTCCTCGCCCGGGTCTCCGCTCGACGTTTCAGACTATCGAAACAGGCTGAGTGTTGACTACGAGGGGTGCCGTGCAACCGGCACGTCGGTGATCACACCGGGCCCGCGGCGACTACCCTGAGATCAGTCTTCCGGAGGAGAGCAGATGAAACTCCACAACCCGTTCCGCACCGCACTGGTCGCGACGCTCGGTGTCGGCCTCGGTATCCTGCTCATCGGCAGCATCAAGTCGCTTTCGACGGTGCTGCTCTATGTGGGCACGGCGCTTTTCATCAGCCTGGGTCTTGATCCGTTGATCTCGTTCCTCGAGCGGCGCAGGCTCCCCCGCTGGTTGGCCGTGGTGATCACACTCATCCTCGTGCTCGGTCTTTTCTCAGGGATCGTCCTGATCGTGCTGCCCGTGATCGTCTCTCAGGTCACCCAGCTCATCGAGCAGCTCGTGGAACTCATCAGCGGGCCGACCTTCCTCGCCGATGCGGAGGAGTGGATCACCGGCCTGTTCCCCAACCTCGATATCGAACGGGTGTTGACCGAGACTCAGGAGTGGCTGATCGCGAACGTGGGAGACATCACGGGAGGCGTCATCAACGCGAGCCTCTCGATCGTCACCGGCCTGTTCGGTGCCTTCATCGTCCTGATCCTCACCATCTATCTGACAGCTTCGACGCCTTCACTCAAACGCGCCGTCTATCAATTGGTGCCGGCTTCCAAGCGCCCCCGCTTCATCGACCTGTCCGAACAGATCACCGACTCCGTGGGCTACTACGTCATGGGGCAGGTGACCCTCGGGGTGGTCAACGGCGTCCTCAGCGCGATCTACCTCAACATCATCGATGCACCGTTCGCCGCTGTGCTCGCTGTGATCGCGTTCTTCTTCTCGCTGATTCCGCTGGTCGGCACGCTCACCGGATCGACCATCATCGTGCTCGTCTGCCTCATCCCCGGGCTGGGGTCCCCTGCGACCGCGCTCGCCGCGGCCATCTACTACCTGATCTACATGCAGATCGAGGCGTACGTGATCTCGCCGCGCATCATGAGTCGCGCGGTGTCGGTACCCGGCGCCGTGATCGTGGTAGCCGCGCTCGCCGGCGGATCACTGCTCGGGCTGCTGGGTGCACTGATCGCGATCCCGGTGGCGGCCAGCATCCTGATCATCTACCGGCAGGTGCTCATCCCTCGGATGAACGAACGATGACGCATCGGCGTGAGACTCACGCCACCTTCCAGCAGTGCGTGTGCCAGTGCCGGCGCGCGGCCAGATCGGCGGCATCTCCGAGCACGCCGTCGGCGCGCCAGATCACCTGATGCGCGGTCCCTGGAGCGATGACGCCGCGACAACCAGGGCAGATGTACTCTTTGACCGCCTGCTGCGCTGAGACCGGCTGCACGGTCCATTCCCGGCCGTGGCGCACCTCGATGCGTTTCCAGCCGGCAAGGAGCCGCTGGAAGGAGTCGTCAGCGTCCGGACGGCGCTGCTGACGCCTGCGGTTCGATCGGGGCATGTCCGCGCATTACCACCAGTTGTTGTTGATCCAGAAGTCATAGGCACCCGCCCAGCTTCCGTAACGACCTGTCGCATAGCCGTTCGCCCAGCGCAGGTTGTCGACCGGGTCGAAGCAGTTGCCGGGGACCTTGCCGCACGGCAGCGCCTGCACGAGGCCGGATGCACCCGACGAGGCGTTGTACGCGTTGGGGTTCCAGCCGCTCTCCTTGGAGACGATGTAATCGACGTATCCCCAGTCACTCGCCGCGATGCCGGCGGCGGCCATCCACTCGGCGGGTGCACCCCCGCCGGTGTAGTAGACGGGCCCTGGGCCGGAGTTGTCCGTTCCCCCGCCTCCGTCGTCGTCCTCCGAGGCCGTCTCGGGCTCAGGAGTGGGCGTCGGGGTCGGGGTGACGTACACCTCGAACGCCCCGCGTTCGACCGGTGAGATCGTGGCGCCGGCGACGGTGACCGTGAGGTCCTGCGTGTCCTTGACGGCGAGGGAGAACGACGTCTCGACGTCCGCCACCGGCTGCTGGGCGAGGGCCATGCCCGTCGGTGCGACCACGGCCGCGGCTAGGGCGACGACGCCGAACGCGGCGAATCCGCCGGCGATGCCGCGACGTCGGGTCCAGTTCTTCGCCGCCGGGGCCTTCTTCGACGTCGTGGCGACGGCCGGCGCGGAGGCGCGGCCAGCGGGCTCGATGTCAGTTCCGGAAGTCACAATAGGCCCCATTGTAACCGCGACGTTCTGAGATGACCATGGGAGACGTCACCGGACGGCGAGCATCACGTCGATCGTCGTGTCGAGCAGTGCGTCCACCTGCTCCTCGCGATAGCCGCGGCGCGTCATCCGGAACGCGGCCGAGCGCACCTGGTCGACGGTCAACTCGTCGCCGTCGCGCAGATAG
>JACYYJ010093633.1_pt2 | contig 17664 bp, 15 predicted proteins | sample 8236861 | NCBI WGS metagenome assembly JACYYJ01 (sample SAMN14103086, study PRJNA606662) | landfill metagenome | isolation source: landfill solid waste | place: India:New Delhi, Okhla landfill site | collected 2017-11-05
GAGTCGTCCGCCGGGTCGTCGGCCGGCGCGACGTCGGGCGCGGACCCGCCGGCGGGCAGCGGCTCGTCAGGGCACCGGGACAGGATGCCCGCGATGGCGTCGTGCTCCGCCTGGGTGACCCACAGGGCGTACGCCTGCTTCACCGCGACCTGGCGTGCCACGTACTGGCAGCGGAACGCCTTGGACGGCGGCAGCCAGGTCGCGGCGTCGCCGTCGCCCTTGCCCGCGTTGGTCGGGCCGTCGACGGCGAGCAGGTTGAGCGGGTCGTTTATGTCGGCACTCATGCGTGTTTCACCGGTGCGCCGGTTATGTGCCCATAGGGTGCGCCTCAGACGAGGAGGTCGACATGGACACGGCGGACGTGGGGCGCGACGGGGACGACACTGGCGCGACGGTGCTGTTGCACCGGACGAAGCCCGGCGCTCCCGCGATGGAGGGTCTCGGCTTCGACGCGGGAGCCGTGCTGCACCGCGTGGGCGCCGACGGCGGTCAGCCGTTTGTCCTCGGCCCCGACGGAAGCTACGACCTGCAGCTCAACCGCTTCCTGCGGGAGCTGGCGAGCTGGGGTGTGAGGTCGGAGAACAGCCGGATCGCGTACAGCACGGACGTCATGCTCTACTGCCGGTTCCTGCGCGAGTCTCGTGGTGGGAAGGCCATCTGGGAGACCGACGGCGCGGACCTGCGCGCCTACAAGGCGGTTCGCCTGCGCGACATTGGCCCGGGCGCGGTGTCTGTGGCGACCTGGAACCGCTCGGTGGCCGCGCTGGACAAATGGGTTCAGTGGTCGCTGTACGAGGGACTGTTGTCGGCCGAGCCGTTCCGCTACCTCGACAAGGCGGTGGTGACGCCGCAGGGTCCGAAGCGGGCGCGGGTCAACGCCGTCGCTGAGCCGGATGTCCCGCGGACCCCGGTGCGGTTCCTATCGCATGAGGAATTCACGCTGTGGCGTGACGTCGGTCTGCGGGGGCGGCGGCCGGACGGCTCCCCGGATCCGGCGTGGCGTGGGCGCAACGGAGCGCGCAACGCACTGTTCGCCGACCTGCTGATCTGTACCGGGATGCGGTTGGGCGAGGCATCGAGCCTGCTGACGACCGAGCTGCCTCCGGTCACCGGCCGGCGTGTGGTCGGCGATATCGCCGTCTCGGCGGCGGTCGCGAAACGCGGCCGGGGGCGCACGGCGTACGCGCGGCCGCGGGTCGCTCGCAAGCTGCAGCACTACGTCGCGATCGAGCGCGACGAGCTCGTGACGCGGCGACGCGCCCAAGGCGCGTACGACGACGTGCCTCGGCCGTTGCTGGTGCGGCAGGCGAACCGTCGCGCGGTCGCGATTTGCGGCGGCGGCAGCTGGTCGCACTCGCGGATCGGTGTCACGGACCGGGTGCGTTTCGTCCGGGTGGATGACCACGGTCGCGCCTTCGGGCCGCTGTGGCTGTGGTTGGGCGAGAACGGACTGCCGTTGCGCGCCGGCACCTGGCAGTCGGTGTTCCGGCGTGCGAATCAGCGGTGCGCGAGTTTCGGGCTGGACTTCGACGTCCACCCGCACACCCTGCGGCACTCGTTCGCCGTGCACATGCTGGGCCTGCTGCTGCGCCAGACGGTGCGGGCGCTCGGGATGCGCGAGGATCGCCGGTTCACCCACGCGGAGGTCAAGCGGCTGCTGATCGGCGACCCGCTGCGAAGGCTCCAGCTGCTGCTGGGCCACCAGCACGAGTCGACGGTGTACACCTACCTGGACGTGCTGGACGAGGCGCAGGAGATCGTGCTGGCGGCCCTTGACGACTGGGACGACCAGGCTGCCGCGGTCGAGCGGGTTCGGCCGGACGTACGGGAGGCCTGGTGAGCCGGCGCCGTGTCCGCTTTCCCGCTGCGGCCGATATCCCGGAGCCCACCGGTCTCGTGCCGTCGATCGGGCCGGTGGCCTTCACGGTGGACCTGAACGGCACGTCCGAGCACATCGACCTGTCCGACCTGCCGTGCCCGCGCCTGGCCAGGGCCCTGGGCGCCGCCCTTGCCGGGCTCCTCACCGCGCCTGGGACCTTGCGCGACCGCAGCGGCGTGCGAACCCTCGTCAAGCGCGTCCGAGAGTTCGTCGAACACGCCGCCACCACGGTCCCGACCGGAGACGGGGCCACAATCGATCTGCGACTGGGCGACCTGGAGTCCGACCTGTTGGACGCGTTCGAGCTGACGCTGATCAACAGGTATGGGCGGGAGAGCAGGGAGCCGTACCTGACGATGACGTACCTCGTGCGGCTGCTGAGGCTCGTGGACGATGCCCACTCGGACGCGTTCGGCCCCGAGTTCCGGGCCCGCCTGGGGTTCACCTCGACGTCCGCCCGTCGCGCGACGACACCGCTGGACGCCTACCCGTTCCCCGTGCTCGACGCGCTGGAGGCCGCCGCGCGCCAGGACGTCGCCCGCATCCGCGACCGGATCCTGGAGGGCGAGCGGCAGGCTGCTACCGGCCGCGACCCGCACGTGCACGGGTGGGACCGGTTGGAGAACGTCCTGTGGCACGTCGCGCACCGCGGGCCGGTGAGCGTCGACGACGTGACGGACAAGCCGTTGCGGCCGTGGGGCGCCCGGTCCGCCGTGAACGCTCGCCTGCACCTGACGGCGCGGGACCTGGTGCCGTTCGTCGTCCTGCTGGCCTGTCAGACGGGGATGGAACCCGAGTGCATCCGACAGCTGCGCGCCGACTGCCTGGACAGCCCCGCGCGCGGCTACGTCTCCGTCGCGTACGTCAAGAGGCGCGCGAGCGGCGCGACGCACAAGACGATCCGGGTGGCCGACGGCGGATCACTACGCTTCCCCGGCGGCGTGCTCCGGCTCGCGCTGCGGCTCACGAAACGGACCCGCGCGCTGCTCGATTCTGACGCGCTGTGGTGCGACGTCACCGCCGGAGGTCGGGCCCGCGCGTCCTTCGACCGCTTGTACGCCTCGGGCACCCTGACCCGGGAGTGGATGTCCGCCCACGGCCTCGACGACCTCACCGACCGCGACGGCGGACCGGTCACCCTCGACCTGCGGCGGGTGCGCAAGACCGTCAAGTCCCGCCGCTACTTGCAGTCCGGCGGCGTGCTCGCAGACTTCGCCACCGGGCACACCCGGCCGGTCGCCGCGAAGCACTACGCCGACATCGGCGCCCACCAGGAAACCCACGAGCAAGCGGTCGAGGCGGGACTGCAGCAGGCGCTCGGCGCGGCCCTGACCCCGCCCGTCGTTCTCTCCGACGCCGGCGACCGCCTCGACGACGGCACCGCCGCGCTCACCGCACCGGAGATCGACGCGGCGCTCTCCGGCACCAAGGACGTGTGGCTCGCCTCCTGCCGCGACTTCTACGACTCCCCGTTCGCCCGCACGCCCGGCACGGCCTGCCCCGTCCCAGCCTGGGGGTGCCTGGAGTGCCCGAACGCGGTGTTCACCAGCCGCCACCTGCCCAGCCTGCTGTCGTTCCTCGACTTCCTGGAGCACCAGCGGGCGGAGTACACCGTCGCCGAATGGACCGCCCGGTTCGGCTCCGCGTGGGACCGAATCGTCCACGGCGTCCGCGCCCGCTTCACCACATCGCAGATCGCCACCGCCCAGGCCATCGCCGAGGCGGACGGAGACCGGCTGCAACTACCCGAATCGTTCCTGGAGGTCATCGCGTGACGCCACCACCACCGTCCACGGCGATGACCGCGACCGCCGCGAGGGGGGACCGTCCGAGCGTTGCACGACGCGAGGGATACGCGCTCCCCGAGCGGCTCACGGTCGGCCGGGAGAGGCGCGGTCCGCTGCGAGCCGACGACGTCTGGGACCTGCGATGCGTCCTGCCCCGCACGTGGCCCACCTGGCGCCTCGACTTCACCCAGATCCCCGACCCTGTCATGCGACGAACGGCCAAGGAGTACATCGCCTCACGCCTGAATCGCGGCTCGCTCGGCGTCGGACCGATCAAGGCGACCGCGGCGGCCACGGAGCTGCGCACTTTCGTCACCGTGACGAACGACCTGCGCCGACTCGGTGCCGCACGACTGTCCGGTGTCGACCGCACGCACCTGAACGCCGCCCTGAACCGGTGGAGGCGCAGTCCCCACGCCGCTGCCCGCAACGTGGCCCTCCTGAAGCACCTGCACGCCCACGGCCCGTTCCTGTCCGCCGACAGGCTTACAGTCCTGCCGTGGAACGGTCGCAGCGCCCACTCTGTCGCGGGCCTGCACCGCGTCAGGGGTGAGAACACCACCCCCCGCATCCCCGAGGAGATCCTGGCGCCGCTACTTCGGGCGGCGGTCTTCTACGTCGAGACCGCCAGCAGCGACCTCATCGCCGCCCAACGAGAGATCGCTGACCTCGAAGCTGCCCGCGCCGGGCAGAACCTCGGCCACGGGCAGGCACGGGCGCGCGTGGAATCTCTGATCGCCGCACGCCGTGCGGCCGGCCGCGGCATCCCCGCCGTCCCGGGCGAAGCCGCACACACCGTGCCCGACGCCGTCGTCGTCGACGGGGTGCCCCAAGCCCCGAACCACACCCTGGTCTCGCTCCTGGCCGGGTGCAGCAAGGCCTCGCACCTGCTGGACCTGATGGCTCAGGCCGGCGACGAACTCGGCTACGAGGAGGGTGGCCTCGACACGCCGATGTCGCCATGGCCCGACACGGGAACACCTTGGCGGCCTCGGCTCAGCCCGTTCACCCTCAGGAGCGAGCTGTCGTTCCTGCGCACCGCATGCTGGATCGTCATCGCGTACCTGTCGGGCATGCGGGACGCCGAGGTCCGCGGCCTGGGCCGCGACTGCGCGCACGTGGAACGCACCGTCGACGGCCGCCCCCGGTACAAGATCCGCGGCCGGGTCTACAAGGGGACGGGACGTGATCTCGACGGCGACGACGCGGACTGGGTGGTCCTGGACATCGTGCACCGGGCCGTCGACGTCCTGCGAGAGATCAACGACGACCCCGACTACCTGTTCGGATACGACGGCGGCGGACGCAACGGACGCGTGCTGCTGTGGAACATCCCGCGCCGCCTCCGGGTCTTTCGTGACCACCTCGACGAGCTGTTCGGGACGCCTGACGAGCCCTACGTACCCACCGTCGGCACCGCATCGGCGCGCGACGCGTCAGGGGCCGCAACAGCGCTCCCCTGGGCCTTCGACACCAGGCAGTTCCGCCGGACCCTCGCCTGGCACATCGCCCACCAGCCCTTCGGCGTCGTCGCGGGCGCCCGCCAGTACAAGCACGCCGCGATCACCATGTTCGAGGGCTACGCCGGCACGTCGCCCTCCGGGTTCGCCGACGAGGTCGCCGCGGAGCAAGCCGTCGCCAAGCTCGACTACGTCGAAGACCTGTACCGCGACTGGAACGACGGCGGACGCTCCGCAGGCGGCGCGGCCGGGCGCGTCCAGGGTGAGTTCGACCGCATCCGTGGCGAGCTCGGCGACCTGCCCGGCGTGGTCGCCGAGCCCGGACGGCTGCGGACCATGCTGGGCCACCTGTCCAAGACGCTGCACCCAGGTGTCCTCAACGACTGCTTCTACCAGGCCGAGACCGCCGTGTGCCGCACACGAGCGAAACCCCTGGGGCACCCGGTCCCGATGCTCGACGCATGCCTGCGCTGCCCCAACTCACGCCGCTCCGCCGTGCACCTGCCCCGGCTGGAACGCGCATGGGGCATGGCCCAGGGGGAGCTCGGCGACACCACCGACGTCCCCCGCCTACAGCGGGTCGCCATCACCGAGCACCTGGCCACCCTCACCCGCCTGATCACCGAGATACGCCCAGAAGACGCCGAGGAACCCCGACGATGACCGAGCCCGCTCCCAGGCCCACGACCGACCCCCTGGACGAGACCCTCCACGCCGTCACCGCCGCGTTCGCCGGCTTGGCACGGGAACACCACGACCTCACCGACAGCGACCGCCGGATCATGCGCGCCTTCGAACGGCTCATCCTCGGCCGTCCTGAGATCACCGACGGCCGCACCACCGCGACCAACATCAGCGCCGAAGCGGGCGTCTCGCGCGCCTCGTACTACAGGTCCCCCGTCGCCCGGGCGATCAGAGAGATCCTCGATGCACCTGACGTCCGCCGTCCCGATGCCGATGAGCTGCGGCAGGAGATCGTCGATCTGAAGCAGTCCGCGGCCCGGCTCGGCAAGGAGAAGTCAGCCGAGATCCGCGACCTGCGAGCAACCGTGGCGGCATACGCGCAACAGATCCAGGCCCTGACGCTCAGGAACGCCGAACTCGAACGGCAGGCCCGCGACATGGAACACCACGGCCCTCACCTTGCAGCAGCAGCCCCGATCCTCATCTCGGAGCGCGGTGCTGTGCCGAGCACGCCGTCGGCGAGCATCCTGGGTGATCCCTACCGGACCCCCGAACCGACCCTGCCGGCACCTGGGCAGGAGGTGCGCTCGGGTTCGAGGGAGGCTCTATAGGAACCCCGGTCAGCACAGGGTCTCGGCCCATCTCCCCCCCCAGTCACGCACAGGCACTACACCCTCAAACCGGATCATCCCGCTGCGACGGGATTCGGGGTCACCACTACCGGGACGGCGTCGGCGGCATCTACTTGTCCTAGTGGCTACTCGTGCGCCTACGAGAACACAGGCTGGCACAACGGTGGCGGCTCCTGGGCGGCCTTCGAGCAAGGCATCACACGGCTGTCGGCCTTCGACATGAACGACAAAGCGTCGTCGGTCTACAACAATGGCAACTCCTGCGACGCCAGGTTCTATCAGGACGCCCTCTACGGCGGTTACAACCTGTTCGTGCCGAAGGACACCGGATACAGCGACCTGTCGAAGGTGAAGATGTCGACGCTGTTCACATGGAACAACCGCATCTCCTCGGGACGTTTCGTCTGCGGCGGCTAGATCCCGCAGACGTATCTGGCTCGCAAACCACAGAACTTCGAGGAGTTGGCGTGCGCACCCCGACCCGACCACTTATCCGCACCTCCCTGTGTATCGCCACCTTGGCCGTGGTCGCTGCCTGCTCTCCCGACGAGGGCTCCGATGTGGCGACCGTGACGAAGGCCAGCACGATGGTCGACGGATACGTCGACCAGGCGACGGCGGACTATGCAGAGTGCCTCAAGGAGGCAGGCTTCACAGTTCGAGCCGATAGCGACGAGCAGGCGAACAACACGATCGGATACGTCATCATCGAAGGAGCAACCTTTCTCGTCGGCGAGGGCGAGGGCGTTCTCGACGGGGTCGACGCCCCGATCGCGGTGGACGGCCAGGACCGCGACGCTGAGATCCGTACGTGCTACGAGAGCAATCCGGGTGCCAAGGACGGGCTGATCGACATGGGCGACTTTGTCCCTGCCATGGAGGCTGGGACTCCTATCCCCGAGGGGGAGGTAGCCGCGGGAGTCCTCTGGGCACGGTGTGCGCGCGCAGTCGGTGTGCCGAAGATCGAAGACCCCGGGCCAACGGGGTACGTGACCATCCCGAGTGATGTCACACTCGCGCAGGCGACGATGCTGGGCGAGAGCTGCTCTGCCCGGATGGCCGAGGACGAGTTCTGGCCACAGTTCGACGTCCGTGCCGGTGTGAAGGACCCGTGACAACAACCAGGTACGGTACGCCTAGAGCCTGAACAGGCCTGGCACGACTGGCGAGGCTTGCCTACATCCACTGTTTTGAGCTTGGCCGACGGTTTTCAATTTCACTATGTGCCGCGAAGGGCGACGCTCGAAAGCGCCGCCCTTCGCGGTCGTGCTGGCCTTGCGCCGGCTCAGTCCCCGGAGTGTTGGCGGCTGGAGCCCACCCTCTGGTTCCTCAGGACGAACCAGGCGATGGCACCGAGCGCTGGCACGAACAGGATCAGGAGCATCCAGACGACCACCGGCGCTCCGGAGACGTCCTGCGATCGAACCAGGCTGACCAGCGCAGCAACCGTCAGGATGACGAGCGGGACAAAGAGGACGAACCAAAGTACGTCATAGGACGGTGGTGCGATCAGCACGGTCGACTCCTTTTGTCGCGGGCGGGTCCCACCAGACTAGAGCCCCTGCCGGGCCTTGTTCGCACCAACCGTGAGGTACAGCACCCAGGTCTTGGACGAGATACCCGGGTAGAGGTTGGTCACGATGCGGTATTCGGCGCGTGCCGGGTTCGACGTGGACGTCTCGTTGTACCTGAGGACCGAGAGCTTCTCGCTGTTCAGCGTGTAGCCGAGCGTCCGGTCGATGACCCCGTTGTAGACCTTATGGATGGAGTCGTAGGCGTCGTACCGGATCGTGTAGTTCGCCTGGAACCAGTAGCTGACCGCTCCGTTGTTGAAGTGGACCTTGCAGCCCGTGTGCAGGCCGAACGCAGTGGCAGAGCATCCCGTGAGGCTCCTCGTGCCGATACCCTCAGACGCCGGCACCGGCTCATCGACGGTGGTCACAGCGATCGAGCCGTCCTCGAAGGTCTGCACAGTCGCTGTCTCGGAAGGCAGCGCCAGCGTCGTCTCGGACACGGGCTCATGGTTCCCCAGCGAGTCCCACGCGCGACCAGCCGCGGCATCCTCCAGGAGCGACTCTCGGACGTCGGCCGGCACCTCGTAGGTCTCGAGAAACTCGCCGAGCACCTCGATCTCATCGACGGTCGGCGCCCACCCGTCGCTCGCCTGTGCCGCCGAAGCGGTCGGGGCGATCGCCGTTGTGAGCATGACAGCCGCTGCCGCGATGGCTGTGACCAGCCCTCTCGTTCTCTTCACCGTGAGTTTCCACATCGTTGTTGAACGGTTCTGCCGAGCGCCAACCAGCATGCAGGCCGGATCCCGCGTGCCATGACCGGTGCTTGACGGAAGCATTAGAGCAGAGTTCCCGAAGCAAGGCTGGGGCCTGGTCGAAATTTCACCCACTACATGTGATTCCGATGAAAATCGGCCCCAAGGACTGTTTGATATCACCAAGTCAGCGCCCCGCCGAACCGTTTGCTGACCTCTGACTACCCACTCCCGGTCTGGGACGGCTCGTCGGCAGCGCCGGTGCTGCACCGCGCGTCATGGCCACCATGCCGCTTCGACTTCCGTCGACGCCGCGTGATACTGACCCGGCTGCGGACGGTGAGGCACCGTTGAACGATTCCGGGATCTCACCCATGAGACGGTTCGAGGCGAGACAGGATCACTGCCTACATAAGGTCGTTGGCGAGCTGCCGGCGCGCCTCGCCGTCGAGCTGCTGGGCGCCCTTCTGCCATGCGTCGGACAGCGCGACCACGTGGTCGATCTGCACCGCGGTGGACGTCGCCTGCCCGCGCAGGAAGTCGATGCGCGTGCCCGTGTACGGGTCGGCGAGCACGCCGCTCAGCACGATGCAGTCGTGCGTGTCCGGGTCGGTGACGGTGCGGGTCAGGTCGCGCGCGAGGACGTCGTTGCGCGTTATCTGCAGCGCCGGTCGGATCCGCTGGGACGTGCGTCACGAGGCGCCAACACGCCGTGCCTCGGAACTATCCCGCACTGACAGGCACGGGGTGGCTATGTTCCAGAGCGTGACGTGGGTGGTGGAGCAGGCCCGGCTCAGCGACGGCCGGGTAATGCATCTTGTCGTCGATTCCCAAACCTTCGAGCCGCATCCCGTGGCGCTGGAATTCGTGCAGGCGATGTACGGGCTGGATCGTTCGCTGAACACGATCCGCACCTATGTGCGGCCGGTGGCGCGGTTCCTGACTTGGTGCCAGTCCCAAGGAGTCGACTGGCGGTCGGTGACCTTGATCCACCTGGCCACGTTCAAACGGCATTTGGAGACGACGCCGACCCGCTTAGGGCGCGAGCCCTCGGCAGGGACGGTTTCCGTCGCGCTGACGGCGGTGTGCGAGTTCCTCCGCTTCGCAGCAGTGGCGGGTCATGTTCCGGCGGAGCTGCCCGCGATGCTGGTGGAGCGCAAGTGGGTCCACCGGTCGACCTCCGGGCCGGTGACGGAGTCGGGCCGCTCGCTGCCGGTGCGCGCCTCGGCCCTGCGGGTGCGGGTCCCGGAGGCACCGGTGGCGACTGTGGCGCCGGAAGTGGCGAGCAGCATGCTCGAGTCGGCCCGTTGGGTCCGTGACGTGTTCCTGCTGCGGCTGATGGGTGAGGGCGGGCTACGGATCGGTGAAGTGTTGGGGTTGCGGTTGGAGGATCTGCACTTCCTGCCGGACTCCAGCGCTCTCGGGTGTGCCCACGAGGGGGCGCACCTGCATGTGCGCCGCCGCGCCGACAACGACAACGGCGCGCTGGCGAAGTCGATGCGCACCCGGGCGGTCCCTGTTACCAACGCTCTGGTGGCCGCGTACCGGGACTACCGGTACGAGCGCGATCGCCTCCTGGGCGAACAGGCGGCGGTTGCCTGCGACAGCGTCCTGGTGAATTACACCGGGCCGAGGGAGGGGCAGTCGATGACGTACTCGAACGCGTACCAGCTGGTCAGGCGTCTCGGCCGCCGCGGCGGCGGGACGGTCGCCCCGCACATGTTCCGGCATACCGCGGCCACGGCGTGGGTCGAGGCCGGTACGGAGGTCGACGTCGTTCAGGAGCTGCTCGGCCATGCGCACCCGTCCTCGACGAAGGTGTACCTGCATCCCAGTCGTGAGCGGATGCGCGCCGCGGTGGAGGCAGTCGCGTCGGTGTCGGCCCGATGACGGCGCTGGCCCCGGCCGTCCCCACCCCGCGCCCCGATCCGTCCACGCAGTCATGGCCGCAGTTCCTCACGGGGGCGCTGCTGACGGTGTGGCGGCCGACGGAGTGGGACCCGGACACGCTGGTTTTCACAGGCGACCCGGCGAACAAGATGACCGCGATCAACCTGTGCGTGACACCGTCATGCCAGGTGATCGTCGACGGATCGAGCCCGACGCGATGCCAGTCGTGCCGCCACTATCTGCGCCGCGCGCGAACCACGCAGGCAACGGCGGTGTCAGAAGAAAACTTCGATCGCGCCTACGTCCCCAGGTACCGGTCGACGAACGTGCGCAAGGTGAACATGTTCGAGCTGTCGGAACTCGACCCCCTTGCACGCGACGAGGTGCTGTACGGGCTTCAGCGCCGCGACGACGAGGGCTACGACCTGCGCCCTTCGACCGTAGCTGGGGTGGTCCGCATGATCGGGTCGGCATCGAGCGTCCTGGATGTGCCGCCCGAGATGGTCGCAGCGGCTCCAACGGTCCACCTCGGGCTGTGGCGGTCCGTCTCGGCGCACGTGCGCCGGCTGCGGCTCGCTCACGCCGGACGGGACGGCACCGAAGGGCCGGTTTGGGACTGCGCGCTAGTCGGCCTGCGTGCGGCACCGAACCGGCGATATCTCGCTGTTGCCGGCCGACTGGATTTCACCGTCATCCGGCAGGAGTGGCTCCGCACGATCGTGCTGGAAGCAGTGCGGGCGCAACGTCCCACGGTCGTCGACGCCCGACAGACGATCTATGCCGCGCGAGTCGCTTCGATCGCGCTAACCCGCCGCCCGAACGGCAACACCCCAGAGAAGCTGGCCGCTGCGGACATGGCAGTCGTGTTCAACGCGTTCGCCACGGCCATCAACCCCGAGACTCAGGAGCCCTACTCCGCGTCGCACCGAAATGCCCTTCTCGGCAGATGGCGACGCCTGATGCAGTTCGCCAGGACCGCGGGGCTGATGGATCACGTCCCAGGCAGCTTCGCGCTGCGCGACGACCTGCGCCTGCCGAGAGCGCCGAAGCGCGGTCAGGACGAGCACGGGCGCGCCATCCCCGAGGCATGGATCGCTCACCTGAACGCCCACCAGCACCTTCTGGGCGTCACCGGCTTCACCAACGGGCAATGGAGCCCCGAGGACTTCGCGCGCCTGTACCGCACCGTCTACCAGCTCATCCGGGACACCGGCCGTCGACCGAGCGAGATCACCCGCCTCCCGCGCACTGCTCTCGTATACCCGGACGGACACCCGACCCTGGTCTACGACAACACCAAGGCCGGGCGCCTCGGCAGACGACTTCCGATCGACTCCTCGACCGCCGAGGTCATCACCGACTGGCTGAAACACCTGCAGACGCTACCGGTCGCCCCCGGCTGTGAGACATACATGTTCCCCGCGCCCGGTGCCCGCAACCGTGCCACCCGCGGCCACCTCACGGCCGCCCAGTTCAGACGCCGGTTCGACGACTGGCTCACCACCGTCCCCGACCCATCCGCACTCGACCCCCATGCAGCGTCGTTCCCCCGCGAGAGCATCGAGCCCTACGGACTGCGCCACGCCTACGCCCAACGGCACGCCGACAACGGCACGCCCGTCGACGTGCTCCGGGAGCTCATGGACCACGTGTCGGTCGACACCACGATGGGGTACTACACCGTCTCTCGGACCAGGCAGCGCGCCGCGATCAAGATCGTCGCCAAATACGGCGTGGACCGTCGCGGCCAGGGCACTCCGATCGGTGACGACCTGGTCTACGAGCGAGGCAGCATTGCCGTACCGTTCGGCAACTGCAGCGAACCCCAGAATGTCGCCGCCGGCGGCAAGGCCTGCCGCATCCGATTCCAGTGCGCCGGCTGCAGCTACTACACCGCCGACCCCTCCTACCTCCCGCCGCTGCGCGCGCACCTGGCAGATCTGCGCACCGACCGCGAACTCGCCCTGGCCGCGGACGTCGCCGACTGGGTGCTGTGCAACATCGACGACCAGATCGCCGCCTACACCGAGATCGTCAACGCCCTCAACGATCAGATCGCGCGCGCGACACCCGATGAGCGGGCCGAGATCACCCGCGCAACCACGACACTCGCCAAGTCCCGTCAAGCCCAAGCGTTCGTTCCCCTCGCCGACCTGAAGAGGCGACCATGACAACCCTGGATCACGTTGGCCGCACACCCCCGGGAGAGTTCGGCCATGCCGAACGCCCCGAACTTTCCGTCCCGGTTGCAGCTCCGCCTGCGGACGCTCGCGTGCAGCGGCTCACCGCCGTGCGCCGCGCCGACGGAGACCGCAAGCGGCAGAAAGCCCTCGCGACCGTGGAGCGCATGATCGCGGCCGGCCGCCAGGTCACTTTCGCGGCCGTCGCCGAGGCAGCCCGCGTCTCGACCTGGTTCGTCTACAACGACCCGACTGTCAGGGCCGTGATCGAGTCTGCGCGCACTGCCACGCCTCCGAAGACGCCGCCCCTTTCGACCCCGAGCATGACCGGTCTGCGAGCCGACCTCGTCCACGCCCGCGAAGAAGTTCGCGAACTCCGAGTCACGAATGAGCGTCTGCTCGAACGTGTCCGCCGAAGCCTCGGCTCCGCGCTCGAGCAGACCGAGCGTTTCAGGCTTATCGACCAAATCAATGAACTGGAGCGACAGAATGCTGCACTCGCAAGCGACCTTCACGCCACCCATACAGAATTAGTGGAATCGCGTGAGCGACTATCCGTCGCCCGTGATGAACTCGTTGCAGCACGCAACGCCGTCAAGCGCATTATGCGCACTTCAAACCGTTCACACACTAGGACGGCCGCAGATCCGGAAAGACCACCGGCGACCTCCGAATGAGTCTCAGACCCTCGAAGCTGTACACCGTGTCGCATTCAGCAATTACCGCCTCATCGTGAGTTGCCATAAGCACACCAACGTCCGTTTGAGCAACACGCCGCAACAGCCTAGAAATCTCCGTTCCGCTTGCGGAATCAAGTGCGGCTGTCGGCTCATCCGCGACGATCAACCGAGGGCGCACTACGAGGGCTCGAGCAATCGCCACCCTCTGCTTCTCGCCGCCCGAAAGCCAACCAACAGGCGACCAAGGATCGACGGTCAGACCAACGTCCTCGACCGCTCGCGCCACACCGGCCTCTCGCATGTCCCGGCTTTCTCGCGGTCGACGAAAACGCAACGGCAACTCAATATTCGCAAAGACCGACTCTTCTTCGATCAGCGCATAGGACTGCGATACGATGCCAATCTTCGTGCGCCTCACCTCGGCCACGGTCCGAGGATTTGCATAATCCAATACAGCTCCGGCGATCCCTACCGAACCCGCCTCCGGCCGGATTAGCCCAGACACAATCTTCAAGAGAGTGGTCTTTCCACAACCCGACCTCCCAACTACGCCGACCACTTCACCTGGCGCGACCTGCAGGTCAACTTGGTCAAAGAGCGTTCTACGACCGCGGCCGTCCTGGAACGACATGGCGACACCGTGCAGATCAACAACAAAGTTAGCCAATTCGTGCTCCGTTCAGCGGCCGGCGACTCATTGCTCGGACCTGTGTCATCGCCGGGACTGCGGCGAGCGTCTGAAGAATCAAGATGGCTCCGTATGTCGTCAGTCGGGCGTCCAAGCTTAGCGGGACGGGCCAGGCACCGCCAGCCACCACGGCGTTCGTAACCTCAAGACTCACGATAAGCGGAATGGTAAGGCAGATAGCAAGTAGGCCTTGGATTCGCGAGTGTAAGCCGAACTCCGTCGCTCCACATAGCAGTTCCACTCGATATATCGATTCTCGGCGCTTCAGAAGCGCCTGTGCCGTCATCGCCGAAAGGAGCAAGATGCTCACAAGAGCCGCAACGCCTTGCGCAAGATCAAACGCTTCCGAAAGAGACGCGGAGCGTTGAACAGGGCCGATGAGTCCGTCATAGTCCAACGCGTAGTACGCGCGATAATGGCCTGAATTCTTGGCAGCGTCCGTCAGCACGCTCGCCACGCTGCTCAGATCGTGTGCGTTACAATAGCAGGTCACAGACCCTACCGCCTCGGAAGGCCTGAACGTACGCGCCACACCTAGCGCCAGTGCGGCGTCAGGAGAAATGGCAATTAAAGCTGCTCCATTGGATTCGCGCACGGTTCCGGCACCCGAAATAAAGGAGAAGTCAATAGGCGCGTCTTCGACGGTATCCAGCGGAATACTTAGGAGATGAGGATCACTTGCATCCCCTTCGCTTCCACCATCAACGCTTCCCCAAAGAAGGCCGCGCTCCGAACTCTTCGGAATGTCCAGCGAAATAAAGGGAATGTCCGTGCCGACCGCAACATAGGCGTCAGTAGACGGGGCATCTGATCGCATCGCTGCGTCGGCGGTGAATGCGTCCATGGGAAGAACCATGAAGATCTCCGGGTGACTCTTCATCAATTCGAATAGCTGGTCAAGACCAGACGGATCCGAATCAGAAGTCTCGCTCGCATCAACGCCGATCGATTCTTCGGCGTCGAGCGAGCGAAGAAAACTGACCGGGGCGTGCGGCTGACCGGCCGAGAGCGTACCATCGCGAAGACCCGACGCGGTGAATATTGCCATATAGCTTGTAACCATGCCGATAATCAACACGGACGCTGCAGTACCCAGCATCCACCGACGACCTGCACGGACGTCGCTTACGAAGCGCTCAAAGTGTGCGAGCAGCATTCAGCCTCCTCGCCTGCCCATGTAGCACCAACGCCATTGCCCCGGCCGACATGGCGGCAGCGACGAGGCCCGAACCGGCCACGGCAGCAAGGCGTGTTCCATCGTCGGCTGCTGAGAGACCTGCGGTAGTCACGAGCATCAACCCATTGACGGCGACACCAACTACCACGCCTAGTGCGATGCTAGGCGCAATGTCAGATCCGAGAAGGCGCCAGATGTCTCGGTTCGAGGCACCCAGCATCACGGCCACGTCGTAACGACGGTGGCGGCCCACAAGATACATCCTCGCAACGACCGTCTGACAGAGCAGGATTGCGCCAGCGAAGACTGCGATAATGCCACCGTAGGGGCTCAGAATCGCCCGTTGAAACGATGCGCCGATCGTTGTCCCCTCGTCGTAGTATGCGTCAACTATTGACAAGCCGCTTCGTCCGAACATGTCGATGATTGCATCGAGGTCGGTCTGGTGACCGGCAAACATGTAGATGCCGTCTCGAAATGGCTGGATTGCTGCCGTGGTAACGACGACTGGGTAACGGTCTTGGAACATGACGTCCGCTTTAAACGCTGTGGCGTCGTTGCCTTCGATGTTCAGAGTATCAGAGAGAGCATCCGGGGTGAGATGTAGATTTGAAGAGACGGCAACCGGCGTCTCGGTGGTTCCTGAATCTAGTGTTCTCGCGAGCGGCCCTTCTGAATTCTGGAATCGTTCGTAGCTATCGTCGATTGTCACTATCCCTGAGTCGTACCATCGTGTGTAAGCTACGGAGTTGCGAGATTCGCCCAGATAGCTGGTAACGAGTCGAGCTAACGTATCCGTGCCCACAAAATTGTCACCTTGAACCGCCGTGATCTGCACGGTGGGCCCGTTGTACCCGAGCTGCTCCGCAGGAATGCGGGCATTGGCGTCAACGCGATCGATGGAGAACAATCCCAGCACGATCGCTAGAAGTGCTGCACAGGCCCCAGGGACTGTCCTCCACTTTGAACTCATTTCCACAGGCTTGCTCCGAATCTGAGGGTGGGCGCGATGTTATGGCACCGCGCCCACCCGGGTATTAGCAGGCGCTGCGGGACACGAATGCGAAGTCGTAGCGGAATTTCGTTGTTGGGGCATCGGGGTCGAGGCTGTCGTATACGGTGCGGGACTTCTCGGGCCCGGCACTCCACGCGCAGCTGGAGTTGACGCTCGCGCTCGAAGTCTGCCAACTGATCACGTCGCCAACTCGCGTGTACTTGAACTTTGCTGTGACCACACGGTTGCCGTTGTAGATGTTCGCTCGAGCACGGGCGGCACCGTAATAGGTGATGTCCGTGTAGTGGTCCGTGGACGCATACGACGTTCCGCGCCAGTAGGTTGTGACAGCTTGCGTTCCGATTCCGGTCGACGGAGATACGTCCACGGAACCTGATTCGTGGAACAGCCCATCCTCTGGTCCAAATGTCTTCCCGCTGATGACAATCTCCGTGGGCTCCGGCTCCACCGCGACTGCCCCGAGCGCGCCACCCCCGCCAACCGTGACTGCCGCACCTACGAACGCTGCGGTAATCCGTCTTTGGATCCTCATCCCCGCTCCCATCCTGGTGTGTTCGGTTTTCGCCGATGAGCCCTGCCGCTTCCATGGTCTCTTCGACGCCGCCGCTCGAAGGGTCCCTCGTTGCACCCTTCGCCGCGGGTGCCTAGGAGTGTGGCCCACCGTCCCCAAGTGCGCAAGGGGACAATCACTGCCGAGGTGATGACGGTCGTGCATCCCGGTGTCCGCTCCAGGTTCGTGAGAGGGCCGGAATTTGCGCGTGAACACAGCTATCACGCGGCGTTTACGTGGTTGCGACCCGGCCTATCGCGATATTGGCCCGACGACCGGACCGTGCGGCGACTTCGTGGGCCCTGTGCCGTACGTCGCACGGATGTCTCGCTGGCCTGGCTGGAGACGTCAGAGCAGGTCAAGGAGGCTAGTTGACGACTGGACTGCAGATAACGCGGGTGTCGCACCCGTTGTGGTCGACGTCGGCCCACGCCGGGCCGAACTGGTCGCGCGTGTAGCCCGTCTTGGGTGCGCGCCCCTTGACCGGCAGGCCCTCCAGCGCCGCGAGCGCGGTGCCCGCCGGTGACGTGCCCGGCGCCGCGGGCGGGTCCGACGGTGCAGGCTCGTCCGACGGCGTGGGAAGGTCGGACGGAGCGGGCAGGTCGGACGGAGCGGGCAGGTCGGAGGGCGCGACGCTGTCGACGCCGGGGGACGCGGGCTCGAGCCCGCCCGCGCACGCGCCGAGCACGAGCGCGACGGAGACCCCCAGCGCCGCGATGCCGCCGCGCCGGGTGGTGGTGGCCGCCCTCACCGGGCGGGGTGGGCGAGCAGGTCGG
>JACYYJ010132516.1_pt3 | contig 17657 bp, 13 predicted proteins | sample 8236861 | NCBI WGS metagenome assembly JACYYJ01 (sample SAMN14103086, study PRJNA606662) | landfill metagenome | isolation source: landfill solid waste | place: India:New Delhi, Okhla landfill site | collected 2017-11-05
GACAGGCCCTTGCCGACGTAGTCGTTGGCGTCGCCGACCAGATCGAGCGTCACCCCCGGCGGCAGGAACGCGCCGAGCGACTGGCCCGCCGACCCGGTGAGCCGCACGTGGATGGTGTCGTCGGCCAACCCCTCGCTGCCGTAGCGCCGGGTGACCTCCGAGCCGAGCATCGTGCCGACGGTGCGGTTGACGTTGCGCACCGGCAGGTCGAGCCGCACCGGACGCGCGTCCTCCAGCGCCGCCTCGGCGAGCTGCACGAGCGTGCGGTCCAGCGCTTGGTCCAGCCCGTGGTCCTGGTCCCGGACCTTGCGCCGTGCGCCGCCGTGCCGGGGACCGGTGACCGGGTCGGCCGGGACCTCGAAGATCGGCGAGAGGTCGAGCCCCCGGGCCTTCCAGTGCTCCACCGCCTCGTCGACGTCGAGCAGGTCGGCGTGGCCGATGAGCTCGTCGAGCGAGCGGAACCCCAACCGAGCGAGGTACTCCCGCACCTCCTGGGCCACGAACCGGAAGAAGTTCACGACGTGCTCGGCCTGCCCCGTGTACCGCTCGCGCAGCGCGGGGTTCTGCGTCGCGACCCCCACGGGGCACGTGTCCAGGTGACACACCCGCATCATCACGCAACCGGCGACCACGAGCGGCGCCGTCGCGAAGCCGTACTCCTCGGCGCCGAGCAACGCCGCCACGATGACGTCCCGGCCGGTCTTGAACCCGCCGTCGGCCTGCACCGTCACGCGATCGCGCAGGCCGTTCAACAGCAACGTCTGCTGCGTCTCGGCCAACCCGATCTCCCACGGCGTGCCCGCGTGCTTCAGCGAGTTCATCGGGGCGGCCCCGGTGCCCCCGTCGTGGCCGGAGATCAACACCACGTCGGCGTGGGCCTTCGACACCCCGGCCGCCACGGTGCCCACGCCGTACGAGCTCACGAGCTTGACGTTGATGCGGGCGTGCTCGTTGGCGTTCTTCAGATCGTGAATGAGCTGCGCGAGGTCCTCGATCGAGTAGATGTCGTGGTGGGGCGGCGGCGAGATCAGCCCGACCCCGGGTGTGGAGTGCCGGGTCCGCGCGATCCACGGGTAGACCTTGTTCGGCGGCAGCTGCCCGCCCTCGCCCGGCTTGGCGCCCTGCGCCATCTTGATCTGGATGTCGTCGGCGCTGACGAGGTACTCGCTCGTGACCCCGAACCGGCCGCTCGCGACCTGCTTCACCGCGCTGCGCCGCAACGGGTCGTGCAGGCGCTCCGAATCCTCACCGCCCTCGCCGGAGTTCGATCGGCCGCCGATCGTGTTCATCGCGATCGCGAGCGTCTGGTGCGCCTCGATCGACAGCGAGCCGTACGACATGCCCCCGGTGTTGAACCGGCGGCAGATCGACTCGACCGGCTCGACCTCCTCGATCGGCACCGGCTCGCGGACACCCTCGCGAAAGGAGAACAGCCCGCGCAGCACACCGCCCTCGCGGTTGAGCCGGTTCACCTCGTCGACGTAGCGGCGGTAGACCTCCTCCCGGCGCGAGGCGCTCGCGTGTTGCAACAGGAACACGGTCTCCGGCGTGAACAGGTGCAGTTCACCGTCGCGGCGATAGGCGTACTCGCCGCCGCTCTCCAGGCGGCGGTGCGCGTGCTCGGCGGGGTTCTCCGGGTACGCGCGGCGGTGCCGCACCGCCACTTCCTCGGCGAGGACGTCGAGCCCCACCCCGCCCAGAGTGGAGACGGTGCCCGTGAAGTACTCGTCGAGGACGTCCTGGGACAGGCCGAGTGCCTCGAACACCTGCGCTCCGGTGTAGGCGCCGACGGTCGAGATGCCCATCTTGGACATGATCTTCAGGACACCCTTGTCGAGCGCCTTGACGTAGTTGCGCACGGCGGTGCGCGGTTCCATGCCGTCGAGGTCGTGGCGTCTCAGCAGGTCCTCGATCGACTCGAAGGCCAGGTACGGGTTGACGGCCGCGGCCCCGTACCCGAGCAGCAGCGCCACGTGGTGGATCTCGCGCGCGTCGCCGGTCTCCACGACGAGCGCCACCCGCAGTCGTTCCTTGGTCCGCACGAGATGGTGGTGGACCGCGGACACCAGGAGCAACGACGGGATCGGAGCCATCCGATGGTCGGAGTCGCGGTCGGAGAGCACGAGCGTGCGGGCACCCCCGGCGATGGCCTCCGAGGCCTCCCGCCGCACCCGTTCGACCGCCTCGGCGAGGGCCTCGCCCCCGCCGTCCACCTCGTACAGTCCGGAGAGGACGGCACAGGAGAAGCCGGCCAGATCGCCGTCGTCGTTGAGGTGGATGAGCTTGGCGAGCTGCTCGTTGTCGATGACGGGCGAGTCGAGCTGGATCTGTCTGCACGAGGCCGGGCCCGGCGCGAGGAGGTTCTCCTCCGGCCCCATCACCCGGCTCATCGACGTCACGAGTTCCTCGCGGATGGCGTCGAGCGGCGGATTCGTGACCTGCGCGAACCCCTGCTTGAAGTACTCGTAGAGCAGGCGCGAGCGCTTCGAGAGCACCGACGGCGGTGTGTCCGAACCCATCGAGCCCACCGGTTCGGCGCCCGTGAGCGCCATCGGCGTCAGCAGGATCTTCAGCTCCTCCTCGGTGTAGCCGAAGACGAGCTGCCTGCGTCGCACCGAGGCGTGGCTCTGCGTCACGTGTTCCCTCGCGGGGAGGCGGTCCAGGGGCAGCAGCCCCGCGTGCACCCACTCGCCGTAGGGCGCCTGCGCGGCGAGGTCCGCCTTGATCTCGTCGTCCTCCACGACGCGGCCCGCGGCGGTGTCGACGCAGAACATGCGGCCCGGCTTGAGGCGTCCCTTGGCGACGACCCGGTCCGGCGGCACGTCGAGCACACCGCTCTCGCTGGCGAAGACGACCCGGTCGTCCGCCGTGCGCCACCAGCGCGCGGGGCGCAGCCCGTTGCGGTCGAGCACCGCGCCGACCAGGGAGCCGTCGGTGAAGGTCACGCACGCCGGCCCGTCCCACGGTTCCATGAGACTGGCGTGGAACCGGTAGAACGCCCGCCGGTCGCCCTCCATCGTCGCGTGGTTCTCCCACGCCTCCGGGATCATCATGAGCACCGCGTGCGGCAGGCTCCGCCCGCCCAGGTGCAGCAGTTCGAGCACCTCGTCGAACGACGCCGAGTCCGACCCGTCCGGTGAGCACACGGGAAAGAGCCGGTTCAGGTCGCCGGGAATGAGGTCGGACTCCAGCAGGGCCTCCCGCGACCGCATCCGGTTGCGGTTGCCCCGGATGGTGTTGATCTCGCCGTTGTGGGCGACGAACCGGTACGGGTGCGCGAGCGGCCACGAGGGGAACGTGTTGGTCGAGAACCGGCTGTGCACGAGGGCGATGGCGCTGGCGAGCCGCTCGTCCCGCAGGTCCGGAAAGAACAGCGGCAGCTGCGTGGGCGTGAGCATCCCCTTGTAGACGAGGGTGCGGGCCGACAACGACGGGAAATACACCCCACACCCGGCGGCGACGCTTTCGTGCTCGGCACGTTTGCGCAGGCAGAACGTGAGCCGATCGAGCTCGATCCCGGCCCGCCCGCCGCTGGAGTCCGGCGACGCCTCGGCGACGAGGAGCATCGCCACGTGCGGCATCACCGACCGCGCCGTGGGGCCGACGTCGGCCGCGTCCGGGTCCGTGGGCACCGTGCGCCAGCCGAGGACGGCGAGGTTCTCCTCCTCCGCGATGCGTTCGAGCAGGTCCACGGCTCTCGCGCGCGGTTCCTCCTCCACCGGGAGGAACACGAGGCCCGCCGCGTAGCGGCTCCGACCCCGCTCGTCGGGCTCGGGAAGCGCGACGTCGACCGCCGACCGCAGGAAGGCGTCGGGCAGTTGCAGCAGGATTCCCGCGCCGTCACCGCTGGTGGGCTCGGCACCCGCGGCACCACGATGGTCGAGGTTCACCAGTGCCGTGAGACCGTCTGCCACGATCGCGTGGGAGCGCTCGCCCCGGACGTGGGCGACCAGAGCGACACCACAGGCGTCCCTCTCCGTCGCAGGATCGTAGGCGCCCTGTTTCTGTGGAATCGCGGAGAAGATCAAAAAGGGACCTCCTGCGTCGTCGTGCTCGTGCCTGCACGGGACGACCATGGCCCGCCGATGAGCGCGACTTTAACACCTGAAAAACGTACTGGACACGGTTCGACCAGCGATTTCGTCGCCCATGACGTAACGATCCGGCAGCGTGTCACCTCACCGTGAACTGCTGTGTACGGAGATGGGTACTGCTGCCCCGGGCAGCACCGGGACCGGGCGTGCGCAGCCGAGTGAGTCCGTGATCGAGCTGCTCACCCGAGTCTACGCGCGGGTTTCGCCTGGTAGTGTCACGGCGACGTGATCGGCAGCGAAGTCCGGTGGGAATCCGGCGCTGTGCCGCAACTGTGATGGTTCGCGGGTCGACCCCGAGTCGCCCCGACGAGCCGAGCCAGGTCGCCTGCCGTTCACGTGACGCCACCACCGCCTCCGGCGCAGAGGTGCGGCGTCCGTGACCTCGGGTCTCGGCGCGGCCCACGCGCCGGCCGAGAAGTCGAGGTCCACGATGCCTGTCAGACGGTTGCTCCTCCTCCCCCTGCTGCTGGTTCTGTCTCTCACCGCGTGCGCCGAACGCCAGGAGGACGCGTCGGGGAACTCCTCGACGAGTGACGGCGCGTTCCCCGTCGAACTGACGCCCGAGGGCGCTCCCGCCGTCACGCTGGACGAGCGGCCCGAACGCATCGTCTCGCTGTCCCCGTCGACCACCGAGGTGCTGTACGCCGTCGGCGCGGGCGACCAGGTCGTCGCCGTCGACGAGATGTCCACGATCCCCGACGACGCCCCACGCACGGAGCTGTCCGGGCTGAACCCCGACCCGCAGGCGATCGCGAGCCACGACCCCGACCTCGTCATCGTGGAGTCCGACACCGACGGCAAGCTCGCCGACGCGCTCGGCAAGACCGGCACGCCCACCCTGGTGCTCACCGCACCGGCCACGCTCGACGCGATGTACGACCAGTTCGAACTCGTGGGCAAGGCCACGGGACATGCTCAGGAGGGCGCGGACCTCGCGCGGCAGACGGAGGAGGAGATCACGAAGCTGGTCGCCGACGTCGGCGAGGCGGGCAAGGGCCTGACCTACTACCACGAGCTCGACCCCAGCTACTACAGCGTGACCTCGGAGACGTTCATCGGCCAGGTGTACGGGCTGTTCGGCCTGGAGAACATCGCCGACCAGGGCGACCCCTCGGCCCACGGCGGATACCCGCAGCTGTCGGCGGAGACCATCCTCGCGGAGGACCCCGACCTCGTGTTCCTCGCCGACACGCAGTGCTGCGGGGAGGACACCGCGACGGTGACGAAGCGGCCCGGCTGGGACACGCTCACCGCGGTGAAGGAGGACCAGGTGATCGAGCTGGAGGACGACGCCGCGTCGCGGTGGACGCCGAGGCTCGTCGACTTCGTCCGCGCCGTCGCCGACGCTGTGACGAGCGCGGCCGCCTGATCGTGCTGAAACGCTCGGTGCGCCGCACGACACGTCGCGAGGGCGAGCACACGACCCGGCTCCGGCCGGGCACCGTGCTGCTCGCCCTCGCGGGCCTGCTGGTGGTCTGCCTGGCCTCCGTCGTGGTCGGCTCCGGCGACCTCGGCTGGCAGCGGGTACTCGCCGAAATCGGCGCGCAGCTCACCGGCACGCTCTCTCCGCTGTCGGAACGCGAGGCGGCGATCGTCTGGGAACTGCGGGTTCCCCGGGTGCTGCTCGCCGGCATCGTGGGTGCCGCGCTCGCCGGTGCGGGCGCCGCCTTCCAGGGCGTGTTCCGCAACCCGCTGGCCGACCCGTACCTGTTGGGGGCCGCGGCGGGAGCCGGGATGGCGGCGACACTGGTCATGGTGCTCGCCCCCGCGGTGACCACCTGGCTGGTCGGTCCGGTGCCGTTGGCCGCCTTCGCCGGCGCGCTCGGCGGCGTGGGCCTGAGCTGGGTGCTGGGTCGCTCGGCGGGCGGCGCGGGCACGGCGACGCTATTGCTCGCGGGTGTCGCGGTGACGGCGTTCCTGACCGCCGTGCAGACCTTCGTGCAGCAGCTCAACACCGACACGCTCAAGCAGGTGTACACGTGGACGCTCGGCGGGCTCAACGTGAGCGGGTGGAACGACGTCTGGCTCGCCCTGCCCTACGTGGCCGCCTCCGCGCTGGTGCTGTGTGTGTGCGCGAGGCTGCTGGACGTCCTCGCTCTCGGCGACGCCGAAGCCGCATCACTGGGCGTGCGGCCCGGTCTGCTGCGGCTGGTCCTGCTCGGAGCGGCGTCACTCGCGACGGCCGCCGCCGTGGCCGTGAGCGGGTTGATCGGCTTCGTGGGCATCGTCGTGCCGCACGTCGTGCGCCTGCTCGCGGGCGCGAGCTACCGCGTCATCGTGCCGCTGTCGCTCATCGGCGGGGCCGCGTTCCTGATCGTCGCCGACTACGTCGCCCGCACGGCGATGCCCGGTGAGCTGCCGCTCGGCGTCGTGACGGCATTCGCGGGCGCGCCGTTCTTCGCCCTGGTACTCCGGACGACGAAGGGACGTGCGTCGTGACGGCACTGCGCCTCGACCGGGTCGGTGTGGCCTACCACGGCGACCCGGTGGTCCACGACGTCTCGGTCGGCCTGGCCCAGGGCGGCTGGCTCGCCATCGTGGGCCCCAACGGGGCGGGGAAGTCGACGCTGCTCAAGGCGATCGCCGGACTCGTCCCGCACTCGGGCCGCATCACGGTGAACGACTCCCCCACCGAGAGCCTGACGCGGCGGCAACGCGCCACGCTCATCGGCTACGCCGCCCAGAACCCGGTCCTCCCGGACCGGCTCACGGTGACCGACTACGTCCTGCTCGGACGCACGCCGCACCTGCGGCCCCTCGCCCGGGAGACGGCCGCCGACCTCGCCCTCGTGCACGAGACCCTCGACCGGCTCGACCTGGGCGACCTCGCCGGACGCGAGCTCGACACGCTGTCCGGTGGGGAACGGCAACGAGCGGTGCTGGCTCGGGTCCTGGCACAACGGACCCGGTTGCTGTTGCTGGACGAACCCACCACGGGCCTCGACATCGGTCACGCCCAGGCATTGTTGGAACGCCTCGACCGGCTCCGCGCCGAGGACGGCATCACCGTCGTCACCACGCTGCACGACCTGACGTTCGCCGCGCAGTACGCCGACACGCTCCTGCTGCTCGACCGGGGCGAGGTGGTCGTGGCCGGTTCGGGCCGCGACGTCCTGACCGCTGCCCGGCTGCGCGAACACTACTCAGCCGAGGTGGAGGTGCTCACCACGGCGGCCGGGCACCCGGTGGTCGCTCCCGTCCGTCCCGCGTGACGCGGGCTCAGCCGCGAGCCGAGGAGGAACCGCCGACGTCCGCGTCGGCACCACCGCCGCGCTCCTCTCGGCGGTCGGGCGCGCCGCCGCTTTCACCGTCGGCGTCCGAACCGGCCGAGGCGTCGGCGGAGCCGGACGTGTCGGCGTCCTCCCGGGCGGCCTCGTTACGGTCGTCGCCGTCGCCGTCCCCGTCCGCCGCACCCGCGCCGTCGTCGTCGGGATCGGTGGCGAGCGTCTCCGGCCGCTCCCTCGGACCACGCCGCCGGGCGACCACCAGGTAGATCACCGCACCGGCGAAGACCAGCAGCGACGTCCACACGTTCACCCGCAGGCCCAGGATGTGGTTGGCCTGGTCGGTGCGCATGAGCTCGATCCAGAACCGGCCCGCCGTGTACCCGGCGACGTACAGCGCGAACGCGCGTCCGTGCCCGAGACGGAACCGACGGTCGGCCCACACCACCAGCAGAGCCACACCGAGGTTCCACAGCAGCTCGTAGAGGAAGGTCGGGTGGACCACCGTCAGGGGCACGTCCGAGATGGCGACGCCATTGAGCTGGTCCGGAAGTCCCGTGGCGGGGTCGACCCGCTCGTAGATCTCCAGCCCCCACGGAAGGTCGGTCTCGCCGCCGTAGAGCTCCTGGTTGAAGTAGTTGCCGAGTCGGCCGATGGCCTGCGCGACGACGATGCCGGGGGCGATGGCGTCCGCCACCGCGGGCAGCGGGATTCCCCGGCGCCGGCACGCGATCCACGCGCCCACCGCGCCCAGCGCGATGGCACCCCAGATGCCGAGACCACCCTCCCAGATGTACAGCGCGCGGATCGGGTCCCTGCCCTCGCCGAAGTACAGCTGGTTGTCGGTGATGACGTGGTAGAGCCGCCCACCGACCAGGCCGAACGGAACCGCGAACACGGCGACGTCGACGATCGTGCCCTTCGTGCCGCCGCGCTGCACCCAGCGGCGATCGCCCCACCAGATGGCGAGGACGATCCCCGCGATGATGCACAGCGCGTAGGCCCGCAACGAGAGGGGCCCGATCTCCCAGACACCCCTGTCGGGGCTCGGGATGTTCGCGAGGAAGTACGTCGACGCGGTGTTCACCGGGTCACCGTAGCGCGACGCCCCGCACGTCACTGCGGAACCCACCGACAAAGTCACCGGATTCGGAAGCGGCGGTCGCGACACCGTCACGACCGCCGCCTACATCCCGAAGGTCACCGAGCCGGACGGCGAACCCCGTCGGCGAGCTCGGAGGTCAGCTCGGCCAGCGGCCCGGTGCCGTCCGCGGCCTTCGCGACGAGCGCCGACCCGACGATGACCGCGTCGGCGAAGCCCGCCACCTCGGCNNGCCTGGTCACCGGAGCGCACCCCGAGACCGACACCGATCGGCAGGTCCGTGTGCTGCCTGGTGCGCCGCACGAGGTCCGCGGCGGCGCTGCCCACCGACTCGCGGGCACCCGTGACACCCATGACGGCCGTCGCGTAGACGAAGCCCGTGGTGGCCTTCGTGGTCAACGCGATGCGGTCCTCGGACGACGACGGCGCCACGAGGAAGATCCGGTCGAGCCCGTGTTCGGTGGACGCGGCCATCCAGTCCGAGGCCTCGTCCGGGGTGAGGTCCGGGGTGATGAGTCCGAGCCCGCCCGCCGAGGCCAGATCGCGCGCGAACGCGTCCACGCCGTAGCGGTGCACCGGGTTGTAGTACGTCATCACCACGGCCCGCCCGCCCCGGGCGGAGATCGACTCCACGACCTCGAACAGGTGCTTGAGCCGGAATCCGTTGCGCAGCGCCGCGTCGGCCGCGCCCTGGATGGTCGGCCCGTCCATCACCGGGTCCGAGTACGGGACGCCGACCTCGATGAGATCGGCGCCAGCGTCGATCGTGGCGGCCATCAGGTCCTTCGACCCGTCGACGGTCGGGTACCCGGCGGGCAGATACGCCACGAGCGCGGCCCGCTGCTCCGTCTTCGTGCTGTCGAACAGCTCCCCGAGCCTGCTCACACGTCCTCCACGAGCTTGAAGTACCGGGCAGCGGTGTCCACGTCCTTGTCGCCCCGGCCCGAGAGGCTGACCACGATGTGTGCGTCGGGGCCGAGCTCCCGGCCGAGCTGGAGGGCACCCGCGAGGGCGTGCGCCGACTCGATCGCGGGAATGATGCCCTCCGTGCGGGAGAGCAGCTGGAAGGCCTCCATCGCCTCGGCGTCGGTGACGGCGCGGTACTCGGCTCGACCGCTGTCCTTGAGCCACGAGTGCTCGGGACCCACGCCCGGGTAGTCCAGGCCCGCGGAGATCGAGTACGCCTCGATAGTCTGGCCGTCCTCGTCCTGCAGCAGGTACGAGAGCGCGCCGTGCAGCGTTCCCGGCGTGCCCTGCGTCAGGGTCGCGCCGTGCTCGCCGGAGTCGAGGCCCTTGCCGCCGGGTTCGAGGCCCACCAGGCGCACGTCCGAATCGTCGAGGAAGCCGTGGAAGATACCGATGGCGTTGGAGCCGCCACCCACACAGGCCGCCACGGCGTCGGGCAACCGCCCCGTCAGCTCCAGGATCTGCCTGCGCGCCTCCTCACCGATGATCCGGTGGAAGTTGCGGACCATGACCGGGAACGGGTGCGCCCCGGCGGCCGTGCCGAGCAGATAGTGCGTGGTGTCCACATTGGTCACCCAGTCGCGGAGCGCCTCATTGATGGCGTCCTTCAGCGTCCGCGAGCCGGTCCGCACCGGCACCACCTCGGCACCGAGCAGCCGCATCCGGGCGACGTTCAACGCCTGGCGCTGCGTGTCGACCTCGCCCATGTAGACCACGCAGTCGAGGTCGAGCAGCGCACACGCGGTGGCGGTGGCCACCCCGTGCTGACCCGCTCCCGTCTCGGCGATGACCCGGGTCTTGCCCATCCGCTTGGTGAGCAGCGCCTGACCCAGCACGTTGTTGATCTTGTGCGACCCCGTGTGGTTGAGGTCCTCGCGCTTGAGGAAGATCCGCGCACCGCCCGCGTGCTCGGCGAAGCGGGGAGCCTCGGTGAGCAGCGACGGCCTGCCCGCGTACCCGGAGAGCAGCCGCTCGAACTCCGCGGTGAACTCCGGGTCGGACTTCGCCTTGTCGTACTCGGCGGCGAGTTCGTCCAAGGCGCCCATCAGCGCCTCGGGCAGGTAGCGGCCCCCGTACGGGCCGAAGTGGCCCCGCTCGTCGGGGTCGTGGGCGGTGTTCGCCTGGTCCGTGCTCACGTCATCCGCTCCCGTCATCGGCTCGGCCTCGGGCAGGCCGGGTGCGATCCCGCCGTCACGAGCTTCACGAGCGCGCCCTTCGGGTCCTCGGTCGAGACCAGGCCCTCACCGACCAGCACCGCGTCGGCCCCGTGCCCCGCGTACGCCATCAGGTCGCCCGGTCCGCGCACGCCGGACTCCGCGATCTTGTAGACGTCCATCGGCAGCCCCGGCGCGAGCCTGCCGAACACGTCGCGGTCCACCTCGAGCGTGTGCAGGTTGCGCGCGTTGATGCCGATGACGGAGGCGCCGGCCTCCAGAGCCCGGTCGGCCTCCTCCGCGTTGTGCACCTCGACCAGCGCCGTCATCCCGAGGGACTCGACCCGATCGAGCAGGGACACGAGCGCGTTCTGCTCCAGCGCGGCGACGATCAGCAGCACCATGTCGGCGCCGTACAACCTCGCCTCGTGCACCTGGTACGGGCTGACGATGAAGTCCTTGCGCAGCAAGGGAACGTCGACCACCGCACGCACAGCCGCGAGGTCGTCCAGCGACCCACCGAAGCGGTGACGTTCGGTGAGCACGCTGATCACTCGCGCGCCCGCGTCCTCGTAGTCCTTCGCCAGCGACGCCGGGTCGGGAATCGACGCCAGATCGCCCTTGGAAGGACTGCGGCGCTTGACTTCCGCGATCACGGCGATACCCGACTCGCGCAACGCCGCCATGGCGTCCCTCGGCTCCGGGGCCTCGGCGGCACGGCGCTTGAGTTCCTCGAACGGCAGCGCCGCCTCGCGCTCGGCGAGATCGGCCCGCACGTCGGCGATGATGTCTTCCAGAACGCTCACCGGGCGGCCCCACCGGGAGTCACGATGCCTGTTGGTTCACTCGCAAGGTGGATCACAAAAACCTTCCCCTTCCCGCCGATTCGATGCTAACCCGCTCGATGCCGCGCACCGGCCTGGGGTCGTATTGCGCCGTGCCCTCGGACATAAACGCGGCCTCAACGATCGCGTGTGGTGGGATCCTCACCCTCCGACAACGCGTTCCACAGGTCGGCGTCGGGGTTTCCGGACCGCCTGCGTTCCTTCTGCTCACCCGGAGCGGAGTACTTCGCGCCCATTCGGGGCATGCGGTGCCCCCGCCACGCGAGGACGGCCCCCGCGAACGCGTAGAGGGCCGCCGCGACCAACGCCGCTCCGGGGCCGAGCCAGGTCTTCGTCGGTTCGCCCGGCATCGCGTCGTAGCCGGGCGCCCGCGTGGACAGGTCCACGTCGTAGGCCGAACCGTCCAGCACGAGCACCGTCACCCACACGGCCACCGCGACGAGCACGATCCCGAGGACACGGCGGGCCACACCGCGGAGCGCGAGCGTCGCGGCCATCGCGGCCAGAGCCAGCAGCGCCAGCGGCACCGGCCACGTCACCAGGTCGGAGCCGGAGATCTCCTCGCGCAGCTCACCGTGGAACACGGTCCCCGCGGGCACGTCGACCCACGTCAGCGAGGACGCGCCCCACAGAGCCAGCGCCGCCGACGCCAACGCCGCCAGGGCGATCCACAGTGGACGCTTGGCCGAGTCAGGCACCGGAATCGGCCGCCTTCGCCGGAGTCATGCTCCCCGCCGCCGCCACGGCCGAGAGCACCGTCCGCGCCTTGTTCAGCGACTCGGTGTCCTCGTAGTCCGCGTCGGAGTCGGCGACGACACCGGCACCCGCCTGGACGTAGGCCACGCCGTCCCGCATCAGCGCCGTGCGGATCGCGATCGCGGTGTCGGCGTCCCCCGCGAAGTCGAGGTAGCCGACGATCCCACCGTAGAGAGCTCTCCGGGTGGGCTCCAGCTCCTCGATCAGCTCCATGGCCCGGACCTTCGGCGCGCCCGACAGCGTGCCCGCCGGGAAGCACGCGAGCACCGCGTCGAACGCCGTCGCGTCCTCGGCGAGCTCCCCCGTGATCGTGGACACGATGTGCATCACGTGGCTGTACCGCTCGATGGTGAACGAGTCCACCACCCGGACCGTGCCCGGACGGCACACCTTGCCGAGGTCGTTGCGGCCGAGGTCCACGAGCATCAGGTGCTCGGCGCGCTCCTTCTCGTCGGCGAGGAGGTCCTTCGCGAGCCGGGCGTCCTCCTCCGCGTCCGCGCCACGCCACCGGGTGCCCGCGATCGGGTGAGTGGTCGCCTTGCCGTCCCGGACGGTGACCAGCGCCTCCGGGCTCGACCCCACGATGTCGAAACCGTCGAGGCGCAACAGGTACATGTACGGGCTCGGGTTCGACGTCCGCAGCACGCGGTACACGTCGAGCGCGTCGGCGTCCGCGCTCATCTCGAACCGCTGCGACGGCACGACCTGGAACGCCTCTCCGGCCTTGATCGCCTCCACCGTCTTGTGCACGGCGGCGTGGAAGTCCTCCTTGGCGGTCTTCCGGGTGAACTCCGGCGCCGGGCGCTCGAACACCGCGTTGGTGGCCGGAGCGGAATCGGCGAGCCGCTCGGCCATCACGTCCAGCCGCCGCACCGCGTCGTCGTAGGCCGCGTCCACGCGTTCCGGGGAGTCATCCCAGTTCACCGCGTTGGCGATGAGCGTGACCGTGCCCTCGTGGTGGTCCAGCACGGCGAGGTCGGTGGCGAGCAGCATCGTCAGCTCGGGGATGTCGATGTCGCGTTCGGCGAGTTCGGGCAGCCGCTCGATCCACCGCACGGCGTCGTAGCCGACGTAGCCGACGAGGCCACCGGTCAACGGCGGCAGGCCCGGCAACGGTTCGGTGTGCAGCGTCGCGAGGGTCTCGCGCAGGACCTCCAGCGGGTCGCCCTCGGTGGGCAACCCGGCGACGGGGGTGCCCGTCCACACGGGCTTGCCGTCCCGGACGGTCAACGCGGAGGGACTGTCGACGCCGACGAACGACCATCGCGACCAGGACTGCCCGTTCTCGGCCGACTCCAGCAGGAACGTACCGGGCCGGTCACCGGCGAGCTTGCGGTACAGCCCCACGGGCGTGTCCGCGTCCGCCAGCAACCGCCGCACCACCGGGATCACACGGCGTTCCTGTGCGAGCGCCCGGAAGTCGTCACGACTCGGGCTGACCTCACCCAGTCCGCGGGCCACGGGGTGGGAAGTCTGGGCAGTCACCATGAGCTCATTGTCCCGCCGCGGCGGCCTCCGTCCGTCACCGGGTGAATTCAACACCGGAGGAATAAAGCTGCCCTCGTCGGGCATCATGTTGATATGACGACCGCGAAGGGCAGCACGTCCGACCGCCCGCCCACACGCAGGCGCGGCAGGCGCGCGGGCGGGGAGGACACGCGGGCGGCACTGCTCACCGCCGCCCGCGCCGTGTTCGCCGAGCACGGCTACCACCGCGCGACCGTCAGAGCCATCGCGACCAGAGCCGGGGTGGACCCGGCGATGGTAAACCACTGGTTCGGCGGCAAGGACGGACTGTTCGCCCAGGCGGTCCTCCACATGCCGTTCGACGTGCGCGCCGTCGTCGAGGACGTCACCGCCGACGGGCCGGACCGGCTCGGCGAGAACATCGTGCGCCGGTTCGTCACCACGTGGGACGGCGCGGGCGGGCCGGTGTTCAAGGCCCTCGTGCGCAGCGTGACCACCCACGACGAGGCGCGCAGCGCGCTGCGCGACGTCCTGCTCACGAAGCTCTTCACGGCGATCACGGCCACGGCGGGCAGCGACCGGCCGGACCTGCGGGCGAGCCTGTGTGCCACCCAGGTCATCGGCCTCGGCATCGCCCGTTACGTGATGGAGGTCGAGCCGGTCGCCTCCGCCGACCTCGACACGCTCGTGGCCATGATCGCGCCCACCCTCCAGCGCTACCTCACCGGCGACCTGGACGAGCCGGGCGGCGCCGCCGCCTGACGCTCGCTCGGGCCGGCTCAGGCCGGTTCGTCGGCCAGCAGGAGCCGGTCGGCGCCGTCGAAACAGGTGTGGGTGCCGGTGTGACACGCCGGCCCGGTCTGGTCGACGCGCACCAGCACCGTGTCGGAATCGCAGTCGAGACGCACCTCGCGCACGTGCTGGACGTGCCCCGAGGTCTCCCCCTTCGTCCACAGCGTCCCTCGGCTGCGCGAGAAGTAGGTGCCCCGACGCGTGGTGAGCGTGCGGTGCAGTGCCTCGTCGTCCATCCACGCCACCATGAGCACCTGCGACGTCGAGTGCTCCACCACGACCGCGCACACCAGGCCGTCGGCGTTGCGCTTGAGGCGTCGCGCGAGCTCCGGGTCGAGTCCGCTCACCGGACCTCGACACCTCCCTCGCGCAGCGCCGCCTTCACGTCGCCGATCTTCATCTCCCCGAAGTGGAAGACGCTCGCGGCCAGCACCGCGTCGGCGCCCGCCCGGACGGCGGGCAGGAAGTGCTCCACCGCGCCCGCGCCACCGCTCGCGATGAGCGGCACCCGCACGGCCGCCCGCACGAGCTCCAGCAGTTCCAGGTCGAAGCCCTGCTTCGTGCCGTCGGCGTCCATCGAGTTGAGCAGGATCTCCCCGACGCCCAGCTCCTCGCCGCGCGCCGCCCACTCCACGGCGTCGATCCCCGTGCCACGCCGCCCGCCGTGCGTGGTGACCTCGAAGCCGGACGGGGTCGGCGTGCCGCCTTCGGGCACCCGCCGCGCGTCCACCGACAGCACGACGCACTGCGCGCCGAACCGGCGCGACGCCTCCCGCAGGAGTTCGGGACGGGCGATGGCGGCCGTGTTGATGCTCACCTTGTCGGCTCCCGCGCGCAGCAGCCGGTCGACGTCCTCCGTGCTGCGCACCCCGCCGCCCACGGTGAGCGGGATGAACACCTGCTCCGCCGTGCGGCGCACGACGTCGAAGGTGGTCTCGCGGTTGCCCGACGAGGCCGTGACGTCGAGGAACGTCAGCTCGTCGGCCCCCTCGGAGTCGTAGAGGCGGGCCAGTTCGACCGGATCCCCGGCGTCCCGGAGGTCGGCGAAGTTGACGCCCTTGACCACCCGGCCCGCGTCGACGTCGAGACAGGGGATGACTCTCACCGCGACGGACATGGCCTCAGCCTAACCGGGCCGCCCGGCCCCCCTGCCAGGTGACACCGGGTCCCCCGGCGAGCGTGTGGGCGGAGAGCCCGAACGCGGTGCGACGGGGCGGCTCTCTACAGTGCTTTCATGACGATCGCTTCGGTGGGGGACCTGCGTACCGTCCAGGAATCAGACAGTCAGCGGGTGGATCCAGGGCCCGCCCGACGCGCTCGTCTCGCTCCCGTCGCCTCCGTGGCCGCGGGAACCGCCCTGATCGGCGCCCATGCGTCCGTCTACGGCTACTGGCTGATCGACGACGCCGCGATCACGTTCTCCTACGCGCGGAGCTTCGCCGAGGGACTCGGGCCGGTGCTCCAGCCGGACGCCGCTCCGGTCGAGGGCTATTCCAACCCGACGTGGCTGCTCCTGCTGGTTCTCGGCCGCTTCGTCGGCCTGTTCGACCGCGGCGCCCTCTTCGGCATCCCGGACTACGTGCTGTTCCCCAAGGGACTGGCGTTGCTCTGCTGCGCGGCGATCCTCACGTTGAGCTACGTGGCAGCCCGCAAGGTGTTCTCCACACTGGCGTGGGTGGTGCCACTCGCGATGGGCGCCGTCCTCGCCGCGATGCCGTCGTTCGTGATCTGGGCGTTCTCCGGTCTGGAGAACCCGCTCTACGCGCTGCTGCTCGTCGCCCAGGCGGTGCTGCTGTTCTGCGCGGTCCTGGACAACCGCCTGCTCTCCGGGAAGGTCGCCGTGGCCGCGGGCGGTCTGGCGGCGCTGGCCGCGTTGACCCGGCCGGAGGGACTGATCTACGCGGGCAGCTACCCGCTGGTGCTGCTGACCCAACTGCGGCGCGCGACGCTGCCGCGCAGTGTCCGCCGCTGCGTCGAGTCCTCCCTGGTCTTCCTCGTGCCCGTGGCGGCCTACTTCTGCTGGCGCTACGCGACGTTCGGGCAGTGGCTGTCCATGCCGTCGGTGGCGAAGGCCCAGGACCTGCCCACGCTCGTGGACCTCACCCGGCCGGGCGAGCTGGTCTCCTACTTCGGCGCGCTCGCGGTCCTGTTCGCCGTGGGCATGATCGCCGCGACCCTCGCCCGGGCCCCGTGGTGGCGCCCCGGCCTGCTGGCGGTACTCGCTCCGCTCGGCCTCGCGGTGATCGCCTACGCCGTGCTGGAGCCCGACTGGATGGCGCAGTACCGGTTCGCCACGCCGGTGTGGGTACTCGGCACGCTGGCCGCCACCCTGGCGACCGTCGAAGTGCTGCGCTCGGCCCGGCTACGCGCCCGCGCGTGGCTGGTCACCGGCCTCGTCGCGGCCCTCCTGCCGACCGGCGCGGGATTCGTGCAGGCCTCGCAGGAGTTCCGCGCGCATCCCGACATCTCCGCGTGCTACGTCGCCGACCGGTTCGGTCGCGTCTTCAACGGCTACGCCGACATCCTCGGGCTCGAGAAGGCGTCGCTGCTGATCCCGGACCTCGGCGGCTCCTCGATGACGAGCCGGCTCGAACTCGTCGACATGGCGGGCCTGACCCACGCGACGTTCGCCGAGATGATCCGGAACGGCGATCGCCGGGCCCAGGCGGACTACGTCTACACCGTCGCCGAGCCGACGTTCATCTACATCCGCGAGCCGTGGACCAGCGGCACGGGCATCGGGTGGGACGCCCGCCTGCAACGGGACTACTACCCGCTGCACTACCACGTCGAGCAGGGCGAGCCCCACGGCGACTGGGTGCGCAAGTCCGCGGTGCCCAGCGCGGAGGTGCTCGCCGAGCTGCGCGACTACGCGACCACCTCGGCCGCGTGGGTCGAGTCCCGGCTGTACGTGTCACCGCTGCGGCACTGCGGTCCCACGCTGCACCGCGGGCAGACCGAGCCGTCCGAGCCGAACCCGGGTGTGCCGGCGAGCCGGCCCGTGACCTCGGAGTCCGGCAACACCGAGCGGTGATGCGACACGCCGAGCGCAGGGCCGCCGTGCCGCTCGCGCCTGTGGCCCGGCACGATGGCGCGGTGGACACCGAGAGCGAACTCGCGCGACTGGACTCCGAGAAGTACGTGTCGCTGGTCACCTTCCGCAAGACCGGAGCCGAGGTGGCGACTCCCGTGTGGATCGCCCGGGACGGTGCCGAACTGCTCGTGTTCAGCGAGCGGCACGCCGGCAAGGTGAAGCG
>JACYYJ010131549.1_pt1 | contig 17656 bp, 19 predicted proteins | sample 8236861 | NCBI WGS metagenome assembly JACYYJ01 (sample SAMN14103086, study PRJNA606662) | landfill metagenome | isolation source: landfill solid waste | place: India:New Delhi, Okhla landfill site | collected 2017-11-05
CAGCTTCGGGAGTTCCAGGCCCTTCAGCGTGCACCAACCGCTGGAGGATCTGGTGGCCGAGCTCAACGTCTTCCGCCCCACGGTGCTGGCCCCCTACGCCAGCATCGGCGCGCTGCTGGCAGGCGAGGCCGAAGCCGGGCGGCTGCACATCGACCCCGCCCTGGTGATGCTCACCGCCGAAGGCCTACCCACTGGTGAGTACGCGCGCATCGCGGCCGCGCTGAAGGCCAAGGTGCGCACCAGCTACGCCTGCAACGAGTGCCCCTTCCTGTCCTACGGCTGCTCCGAGAACTGGATGCACCTCAACGCTGACTGGGCCATCCTCGAACCCGTCGACGAGCAGTACCGGCCGGTGGCGCCGGGCGAGCCATCGCACACCGTGCTGCTGACCAACCTGGCCAACCACGTGCAGCCGATCCTGCGCTACGACCTCGGCGACAGCGTCGTGCTCCGGCCCGATCGATGCCCGTGCGGCCATCCCGGACCGGCCGTCCGCGTCCGGGGCCGCGCCGCCGACCTGCTCACCTTCCCTCGGGGAGAACACGCGCCGGTCACCCTGGCCCCGCTACCGCTGGCCACGCTGCTGGAATCGGTGCCCGGCCTGGAGCTGTTCCAGATCGTCCACACCGCACCGACCACGCTGCGCATCCGGATGCACCCCGCACCCGGCACCGACCCCGAAACCCTCTGGCAACAGATCGACACCCGCCTAAGCGACCTGCTGTCCCGCCACGACCTCGCCCATGTACGCCTCGAACGCGCCACCGAACCGGTCAAGCACAGCGCGGGCGGCAAGGTACGCGCCGTCATCCCCTTCCGCGACACGGGCCTGAACCCCGGCCATCCCCCATGCCCATGACCACCACGACCCCATCCTCCGGCACCGTGGTCACCCGTCGCTGCCCCTAGCTCGAACCCAGGGCGGGACCAAACGGCTCCGCCCTGGGTTCCGTCCACTGCCATCGGCAGCGGTATGCCCGGAGGGGAGGGGACAACCCGGTCAGCGGCCCTGGCAGTCAACAGGGCTGGTGAGAGCGTGGTGAACAGTCATCGACGTCTCATCGGCACACCTGGGCCAGCCTGATGTAACACCCGTAACCTAACTGTGTGACGAACGAAGCCAGCGAGCGGGCCTGGTTGTTGATCAGTGCCTCCACCGCCGGCGCACCGGACTCACTGCGCGTGCAGGTCTGGCGCAAGCTGCGCTCTCTCGGTGCGCTGTACCTGCAACAGTCGGTCTGTCTGCTGCCCGCCCGGCCCGAAGTCGCGCGCGAGGTGCGACGGCTGGTAGACCGCATCCACCAGCAGGGTGGTACCGCCCGCGTCCTGACGATGGCGTTCACCGACCCCACCGAGGAACACACCGTAATCGCCGAGCTCAACCGCGCGCGCGACGCCGAATACGCCGAAGTACTCGAACGCCTGCCCGAACTGCGCCGGGAACTGGCCGACGAACTGGCCCGTGGCAACGCCACCTACGCCGAGGTCGAGGAGTCCGAGGCCGACCTGGAACGCTTCCGCACTTGGCTGGCCAAGATCACCGCCCGTGACTACTTCCACGCCCCCGGCGGCCAAACTGCCCGCGACGCCATCGAGCAGGCCGCTGCCGAACTGGCAGCCTTCGAGGACGCCGCACTGTGCGCCGAAGCCCCCGAGCACGGCCAGGCCGCAACCGGCAAGCAGACGTGGTTGCGGGAGGTGGACCGGCCATGACGGGGTCGTTCTGGTGGGACCTGCTGATCAGTGTCGCCGCCGCGTTGCTGCTGGCATGGCCGGCACTCGTGATCGTGCTGGTCATCGCCCGCCCGAAAGGCGGGCTGCTGCGGGAGGCACTGCGAGTGTTGCCCGACGTGCTGCGCCTCGTCCATCGCCTCGCCACGGACAAGACCCTGCCGCGCGGAGTCCGAGTCAGGCTGGGCCTACTGCTCGCCTACCTCGCATTCCCCATCGACCTCATCCCGGACTTCATCCCTGTGCTCGGCTACGCCGACGACGCGATCATCGTCACCGCCGTACTGCGGGGCGTCGTGCGCCGCGCCGGGCTCGACGCCGTCCGAGCCCACTGGCCCGGCACCGACGACGGGTTTGCCACCGTCGCCCGGCTCACCGGGCTGGACCATCCCCGCCCCTGATCGAGCTTTCGCAGAACCGGTCGTTTCCACGAACCACCCGAATTACATCCGGGTCCGCGCGTACGTCTGCAGTGCGTCGCGCACGAACATCGCTCCCGCCGCGTCGTCGTACATGCCGGCGAAACGGGGGTCGTCGACGTACATGTCACCCAGGCCCTTCACCATCTCGATCGAGCGCTCCCGGTCGCCCTCGGCCGTGGGAGTACCCGGGATCCGGCTCAGCCACCGAACGTGCCGGGCAGCCAGTGACTGAGCCTGTTCGGATGTCGGAGAAACCCCGGACTTCGCTGCGGCGGTCCATGCGGCGACGAGGTCTTCGGTGTCCTGCTTCCAGGCCCGCTGCTGGTCAAGGTTCTTGCCGTGCCACCAGTCGTTGCTCACCTGGAACGCGCGCTCGCCCCAGCGTGAGACCACCTCGTCCTTGTAGTGGTCGTTGAACCCCGCCAGCATGACGTCCATCCGCGGTTCCGCCCCCGCCTCCAGGGCCTCGAGCGTGTGACGCACGGACCGGATCTGCTGTTCGATGCGGTCCCGTTCCTTTTCCAGCGCGGCGATGTGGGCGCGGAGCCCGTCGCACGCGTCGACCTCTTTGGCCAGGACCTCGGCGATGGCCGGCAGGCCCATGCCGAGCCGGCGCATGAGCAGGATCCGTTGGAGCCGGGCGACCGCGCCCGAATCGTAGTAGCGGTACCCGTTCGCGCCGACCCGCGACGGGGCCAGGAGCCCGATGCTGTCGTAGTGACGCAGGGTGCGGCTGGTGATGCCGGCCCTCGCCGCGAGTTCCTGGATCGTCCACTCCATCGTTCCAGTGTCACCTGCGACTGAGCGTGGCGGCGATCACCTCCGAGCTGTCGGCGTGCAGGGCCTGCGCCGCCGTCTTCCCGGTCGCCGCCAGATAGGTGTCGACCAGCCTGTTGCCCGCGGCGTACCCGGCGCCCATCGGCAGTCCCACCGGGGTGAGGCCGAAGTGCTCGGCACTGGGGTCGCCGTGCACCCAGGCGGTGAAGTTCTGCATGCCTGTCACGTCGAGCCCGGTGAGCACCTTGTCGAAGACCTCGTCGTCGTGCAGGTGCGGCACGCCGATGCGGGTGGGGCCGAGCTCGTCGCCGTAGAGCTGGCGGGCGAAGGCGTCGGCCAGGCCCTCGGAGACGATGTGATCGCCGACCGTGACGGTCATCGGGTCCCACACCACCCCGCCCGGCCCGAACCGCAGGTTGTGGTGGAGCTCGTGCACGGCGGTGGCCTCCAGCCGCTCCACGTTCTCGGGGAACGGCCAGAACGTGATGGCGATGTGGCCCGAGATGCCACCGAACCCGGTCACTCCCTGGCAGGGGCCCATGAAATGCTCGTCACCCGGATCGCCGAGCACGAACAGCACGGTGATGTCCGGGGCCTCCAGACCCGGATTCGCCTCCAGCAGTACGGTGAGAGCGTCGTCGAGCGCGCGTTGCATCCGCTCCCAGGCTCCGGCCGCCGCCAGGGTTTCGAGCGCGTCGAGGCAACGCTCCTCGTCGCGGTCGATGGGAAACCCGGACGATGCGAGGTGCACGTCCACCAGGTCGACCTCGCCGGGCTGGTAGCGGTACATGCCCCTGTTGGCCTCCAGCATCGAACGCAGCAGGTCAGCACGGTCCGCGCGCGGGGCCAGCAGGATCCGCCTCATGGCGGAGTAGGTGTCAAGAACAGTGATCGACATGGCCCCCGATGCTAGAAGTTGACGCAGCGTCAAGGTCAAATCGTCGACGCATCTCGGTCTTGCGGTCCGCGGGCGGCAGGGCGGATGGGGCTGCTGTTTCAGGCGAGAGGCGATGTCGGTGACGTCGTCGTTGATGCGGACGGATTGCACGCCCTGGGTGCGTGCTCAACTCGACGACCGTGCTTCGCCTACAGCGTCGTCACAGTCATGAGCTGCGCTTTCCCCACCGAGGCGGGTGCGATTCAAGCTGGTTGGCCTGGTGCCGGGCGTGCCCAGCCGCGTGCCTCGCCTTCGTTGATCAGACGTTGCGCGGCTTCCCACAGCTGTGCGGAGGCGTCACCGATCACAGCCTTCCGTCGGCGCACGTCGTCGGCGGTGACGCCGGGGGTTCGCCAGGTGCCGCCGCGGGCCATCCAGTTGAGCAGCAGCGGTTGGAGGCGGTCCATCGCCTTGGCGAAGCGCGCCTCAGGGGTCCTCCGTTCCTCGAATTCGTCCCACAACGCTCGGATCCGTGCTGCCTGGTCGTCGGGCAACAGACCGAAAAGCTCGTCCGCGGCGAGCCTTTCGCGTTCGAGTTGGCCCTGCCCGGCAGCGGTGTCGTACAGCGGGGTGTCTCCCGCGTAGATCTCGACGAGGTCGTGCACCAGGACCAGTTCGACGGTGTGGCCGACGTCGATCGCCTCGTCGGCATACGGGGCGAGCAACACGACCATCATCGTCAGGTGCCACGAATGTTCGGCGTCGTTCTCCCGGCGCGGCGCTGACGCGAGCGGCGACTGGCGCAACACCGTCTTCAACCGATCGATCTCGATCAGAAAGGTCAGCTGTCGGTGAAGCCGCAGGTCCAGCCCCTCAGGCAGGGGCGTGGTGTCCACCAACAACTCACGTCGTTGCTCAGTCACGTCCGAATCGTCGCATACCTTCGCCAGGAGCGACCTGTCCTGCTCCTCACCGATGGGGAGCGACATGACACGCGGCTCGCCGACGATGGACGCACTGTACTGGACGCCCGGCCCAACACTGTCGAGCCGACGAGCCGGGATAGCGGGTGGAGGACGCCGATGTGGCCTGGTTCAGGCTGTGCGGTTGTCGTACGTCGCGCGGTTGGCGAGCACCTCGTCCATGTGCGTCTCGGCCCAGGCCTTGAGGCCACGTATCGTGTGGTGCAGTGAGAGACCGAGGTCGGTCAGCTCGTAGGAGACCGTGACGGGCACGGTCGGTGTCACGGTGCGGGTGACCAGACCGTCACGCTCCAAGGACCGCAGCGTCTGTGTGAGCATCTTCTGACTGACACCGGCCACTTGGCGGGACAGCTCCGAGTAGCGCATCGCCCGAGGCTCACCGGCGCGGTCGGCGCCTGCCTGTGGTGAGCAGCCGCCGCCCAACACGCCCAGGACCAGCGTGACCCATTTGTTGGAGATCCGGTCGAGCAACTCGCGGCTGGGGCAGGCGGCGAGGAAAGCATCGTATTCGTCCTTGGCCTGTGCCCTCTTCTGGGCCGCCGTCCTCGTCGCCATCGACCGCTCCTCTCACTCGTGGGTGCCTTACGCACTTCGAAGTGCCTACTTCCCAGGAGGAAGTTACCTGCCCATCCTGATGCAAGGAGTCCATTGGGTATCACCATCCCGTACGACATGAAAGGCAGAGGTTTGAGCACGCTCCCCACCTCGCTTCCCGGCGGCACCTGGATCCTGGGCGACCTGACCGTCACCAGGTTCGGCTACGGCGCCATGCAGCTCGCCGGCCCTGGAGTCATGGGCCCGCCTGCCGATCGCGACGGCGCGCTCGCCGTCCTCCGCGAGGTCGTCGATCTCGGCATCACCCACATCGACACCGCCGACGCCTACGGACCGCGTGTCACCAACCAGCTGATCCGCGAAGCACTGCACCCTTATCCCGAATCGCTGCACATCGTGACCAAGGTCGGCGCGACCCGCGACCAGCGGGGCGGCTGGCCACCGGCCCGCCGGCCCGAAGAGTTGCGCCGGGCCGTCCACGATAATTTGGAGAACCTCGGTCTTGAGGTGCTCGACCTGGTCAATCTCCGGCTCGGCAACGCCGAGGGGCCTCAGCCCGAGTCGGTTGCCGAGGCGTTCGAAACGCTCGTCGAACTGCAGCAACAGGGCCTGATCCGGCACCTAGGGGTAAGCAACGCCACGGCGGAACAGGTCGCCGAGGCACAGGCGATCGCGCCGATCGTGTGTGTGCAGAACATGTACAACCTCGCCTACCGCCAGGACGACGAGCTGATCGACAGGCTCGCCGAGGAGGACATCGCCTACGTGCCGTTCTTCCCACTCGGCGGCTTCAGCCCGCTGCAGTCCTCGGCGCTGTCGGCCGTGGCCACCCGGTTGGGTGCGACGCCGATGTCCGTCGCCCTGGCCTGGTTGCTGCAGCGATCGCCGAACATCCTGCTCATTCCCGGAACCTCGTCGGTGGCGCACCTGCGCGAGAACGTCGCCGGCGCGGGACTCTCGCTCCCCGAAGAGGAACTCGCCGAGCTGGACAAGATCGGTCGCTAGCGAAGCATGATGTTGGCCGCTGGCACGGTGATCCGCTCCGCTGCCGAGGTCCGACGAAGCTCACCCGAACCCGACAGCAGAGGGCGACGGTCCGCGAGGACCGTTCGAGCGACGGCGAGCACACCGTGCTCCGGCGTGAGACCAGAGGGGTTGGCGCGCACGGAACCGGTGTGCGCTAATCTCCGGCGCGTCGTTTCGAACATCCTTGGGGGAAGAGACTTCGATGACCAAGCGAGTCAACCGCCGCGCCCTCCTTGCCGGCTTCTTCGCCATGCCCTTCCTCGTCGCGTGCGGTGGCGACAAGAAGCGGAAGCGGCGTGGCAGTGGGGGCGGGAAGAGCAGGCGCTGAGCCAGATCGTCGACATCGGATCCGTTGTGGAGGCTTCGCTCAAACCGAGTCGCAGCCGGGACATGTGGACCGTGTCGGGCCCGCTCACCGATCGACGGGTCCGACACGGTCACCGACTCGACCGAATCGGCTTTCAGTGGCCCGCCGTGTCCACCTCATCTTGTGTGGACATGGCGCCCTATGCGTGCTCTGCTTCGCGCCGGGGCGACGGGAGCCGACGGGCGAGCGCGAACCCGGCGACACCGAGCACACCGAGTCCGATACCGGTGAGCAGCCGCGGTGTCTCGACCTCCGAGCAAGCCGCCGGCCCGCCGGGGCTGTCCGCCTCGTTGTCGCCCGAGGTGAACACGAGACCGCAGTTGAGCCGAACGCTGGTGACCAACCCGTCCGTCCCGCCGCTGCCGAGTGCCGGGTCGTCCTCGCCGAACAGGTCGGCCGGCAGGACCAGGACCTGGTCGCTGGTGCCCCGGCCCCACGCGTACTTGACATCGACGTCGTAGGGCATTCCGTCGTCACCCACGTAGTAGAGCGCGATCCGGGGGACCAACAGGAGCCACAGCGCGAAGCCGAACGCGACGAAGGACGCGAGCCGCACCCAGGGACGAGGGCGTCGAAGTGGGTTCATGACTGCGAACGCTAGCTTCGCGTCTTCTGGGGCGTGTCCGTCTTGGCCGGAAGATGCCATGGTGCCGGCGGCCGACAACGACGCCGCGCCCGGCGAGTCTGCCGAGGGGCAGGGCGCCGCTGCGACGGCAGGGAAGAACGGCGCGAAGCCGACTGAAGGTGCTGAACAGGCCGGAGCGACCGCGATATCCGAACGGACGAGCGTGAACGGTCTCCCCCGGCTGGATTCAGCGGCACCAGGACGGTGATCGGAATCTTTGCGACGTTTTGCTGTGCACGCTCGCCGGTGAGTGGCATCATTCCTGCAACCGTTCGCGCCCACATGGGCGGACATGATGGGGGAGGTCACGAGTGACCGGGTATCGGGCGGAGATCGGCGCCCTGCGGACCGCTGCGGCGGCGGTGCGCAAGGCATCCGAACAGGTGTCGGCCGTCGATCTGGCCGGGGCGGTTCGCGGCGCTGCAGCCGGCATGCCCGGATCGCGCTGTGTGCAGTCGTTCGACGCGGTGAGCAAGACGTGGCAGTCAGCGCTCACCGGATGGGTCAAGCAGGCCGATGACTACGCGGATGCGCTGAACTCGGCGGCGGACGACTACAGCGCCAACGAAGACGCCGCGAGCGCCGCGTTCGGTGGAACGAGGGCGGATTGATGGCCACCTACGGAGACGTGCGACAGTGGCGCCCCGACCCGCTCGACGAGGCTGAGCAGGATCTCAAGCGCCACTCGGACACGTTGCTCGGGTTGTCCGACGAGTTCGCCGCGACGGGTACCCCGGCGGAGTGGGCCGGCGACGCCGCCGACTCCGCGAAAGGCAAACACAAGGCCATCATCGATCGGATGGAACACCTCGTTGCCGAGGTGTCCGCCACCCGCTCGGCGATCGGCCGGACGGCGGACGCCGTCATCGGCCTCGGGCACGCCGTCAAGGAGGCCGACGGTCTGGCCTCCGCCAACGGGTTCGCCATCGGTGACGACGGTTCCGTCAAGGACGTCGCACCGCCGCGGACGGTGCCCGCCGAGCAGGAGGACGAGGTGCGGCGTGAGCGGGAACGGATCCGCGCCGAACTCGTCGACCGCGTGGAACAGATCCTCCGTCGTGCCAACGACATCGACTCCGACCTCGCCGGAGTACTGGGCAAGGTCGCGAGCGGGCAGATCGGGGACGACGGCGCGACGACGCTCGCCGCGGCGGCGGAGGCTGGGCAACGTCAAGGTGTGTTGTCGGTGCTGGAACCGCCCAGCGGCAAGGGCACACCCGGGGACAACGCCGGATGGTGGGACACGCTCTCGGACGAGGAGCGGAAATACGTCATCGCCAACCATCCGGAGTGGATCGGCAACCGCGACGGGATCCCCTTCACCGCGAGGGACGAGGCCAACCGCGCACTGCTGGTCAGTGAGAAGGAACGGTTGCAGGAGGAAGCTCGCCGTTTGCAGGCCGACCTGGACGACAACCTCTTCGGTGGTGTGTTCACCGACACGGACGACAAGCTCGACCGGGTCAAGGAGAAACTCGAGTCGATCAAGGCGATCGAGGAAACCCTGGCCAGGCCGGGTGAGCGGCAGCTCCTGCTGTTCAACACGGACAGCGAGCGCGCGGAGGCGGCCATCGCCAACGGCAACGTCGACACCGCCGACCACGTCTCCGTGTTCGTCCCCGGCCTGACGTCCAACGTGCCGGACAGCATGGCCGGCTACGACTCGAACATGGACCACCTCCAGAAGCGCGCCGAAGACGAACTCAACCGTTACGGTGACGGCGGCACGGTCGCCACCGTCACCTGGATCGGCTACCAGGCTCCGCAGCTCACGGCGGGCAGCCTGTTCTCCGACAACTCGGTGGCGCTCGACAGCGCCGCGAAGGCCGGCGCGGAGAAACTCACCCCGTTCCTGCAGGGCATCGACACCGCGCGGGACACCGATGCCCACCTCACCGCGCTCGGCCACTCCTACGGTTCGACCACCACCGGATTCGCGCTCCAGAACAACACCGGGGTGGACGATGCGGTGTTCTTCGGCTCGCCGGGAATCGGCACCGACGACATCGAGGACATCAAGGTTCCCGACGGTCACTCCACCTACATCGAGGCGAAGAACGACGCCGTGGGCGATCTCCGCCGGTTCGGCGTCGACCCCAGCCACATGGACGGTATGCAGTACGGTTCCTCGGCCGAGTCACGACACCCCGGCGACGGGCGCGTGCTGACCGGCGTCACCGGCCACACGTCGTATCTCGACGACGGCAGCACCAGCCAGTACAACATGGCGGTCATCACCGCCGGCCTGTCGGACCGGGTCGTAGAGGGCGCCGAGAAGGGCTTCGGCGATACCCTGACGGAACCCTTCTCGGACTGATGCACAAAAGACACCTGCTCACGGCACTCGTATCCGCTGTCGCGCTGTGCGTGACCGGATGCGGCTCCGACCCAGCGAAGGACGGATCAGTGAACCCCCTGTTCAACGAGCTGTTGGACCGGCCCGACATCGAGACCGTGCAGAGCGACTACCTCGCGCTGCTCGAACTCGTCCGCAACCGGTTGGTCAGCGACCTCGGACTCGAGCCGTTCGTCCTCGACGCCGAAGAGCCGATCAGCGGTTCCGCGTGCCCGGGCGAGTTGTCCACCGTTCGCGAGGCGGAGGTCCGCCACATCGCCGCGAGCCGCTCGCCCGGTAACCTCGCGGACGAGGACTGGCCTCGTGCCGTGGAGCTCGTCACCGAGCTGGCCGCGGAGAAGGGCTTCACCGACCCAAGGACCGTGGTCGACCGGCCCGGCGATCACGAAGTGGCCCTCTACGACCCGTACGGCGCCGAGTTGATCTTCGGGACGGCCAAGAACACCATCGTCAGCCTCAGCACCGGTTGCCACCTCACGAGCGAGGCCCACCGGCGAGGCAGTCCCGCCCCCGAAGAACCGCTCTACTGAACTACGCCGTGGCGTGGGGTTCGCCGGCGACGAAGTCGCCGACCACGTCCACGCCGGAGCCGACGAATGAGCGACTGTGCCGCTACCAGTAACGGTGCCGTTTTCCGTCGGTGTCGGTGACGAAGACGACCGCGTCGGCGCCGTCCAGGTCCGCCGGGCCGAACGGGATGTGACCGGGCACGATCGGTTCGCCCGCGTCGACCGACGGGGGGAGCGCGGCGCGCAGGGCCGGTGCCGGGAACAGGGCGCGTCGGGTGGTCGCCTCGGCCAGCATGTGCTGGAAGGTGCCGGGAGCGCTGTCGGGGGCGGCGTCGGTCGCCACGACCAGGTAGCGCTCGCCGAGGGTGAGCCCCACGAGTGCGCCGGCGCTGCCCCAACTCACGGCGTGCTCGCCGATCCGCATGTTGGACTGCGCGCGCTGGAGATGCACGTTGTGCGCGAAGACCAGGCTCGGCCCGCGTGACTGCTCCTGCGCCACGATCGCGAGCAGGTTGTCGGCCATCATCTCGGCGCGCAGGCTGAGCAGGGTCGCGATGCGGTCGGGCGCGGGGGTGGCCATGGCCGCGTGATAGCGCAGCAGGCCCTGGGCGGTGCGCGCGTGCGCGAGCGCGTGGTCGTAGCCNNCGCCGATGGACACCGTCGTATCGAACGCGGCCGCCTCGTTCGTCCAGTCCGCGTCCTCACCGAGCAGCGCGTCGAGTTCGCGGACCGACTCGGGGCACAGCGCCGCGGGCAGGTAGTCGGTGACCGCGAACAGTGCGCGTCGCGGGCTCGGCGCACTGTAGGTCTCCGTCGGCGCGTCGAAGCCGTGAAAGCGGACCTGATCCCGCGGCGAGCGGTCGGCATTGTGTGCGCGGAGCCATTCGACGAGTTCGCGGTTGCCCGGCACAGCGCCGAACCCGTGGCTGAATCCGGTCGCGAGCGCCGTGTCGACATCGACCGATGCCCCGGCTACGTAGTCGTCGACCACGGACGCGGCGAAGACATCCGTCTCCAACACGACCGACCGGTATCCCCTTTGGACGAGTTGGTCGAGGAGTTCGTTGCGCAGCAACGGGAACGCTTCGATCCCGTGTGTGGGCTCGCCGAGGGCGAGCAGGGTCGGCGGCTCGGTTCGCGCGGCGATCAACTCGTCGATGGCACGGCCCAGGCTCGCCGGGTCGTCGAGTTGACGGCCGATTCCACGCAGTTCCGTGGCAGTGGACATGAACACCTCTTTTCGAAAAGGAACTATCCTCGACCGTATCGTTGAAGATTCGAGTGAAACTTCTGCGACATTTACCAGGGTTGTTGAGGACAAAGCCTCAATCGGAGGTGCAAGCTGTGGCCTATCGACCTCGCCCGGGAGCACGGGTTGTCCGCACAGGCGGTCCGCAACTACGGTGACGCGGGCGTCCTCCCACCGACCGAGCGCAGCGAGACCGGCTACCGGCGCTACACGCCCCTGCACGCGCAGGCGCTGCGCACCTTCCTCGCGTTGCGCCGTGGCCACGGACACCAGCAGGCGGTGGAGATCATGCGTGCGCTCAACCGGGGCGACACCGAGTCCGCCTACCGGCTCGTCGACGCCGCACACGTCGCGCTGCTCGCCGAACGCGACACCCGTACCGAGGTCGCGACGGCCCTTGGTGCCCTGTCCACCACCACACCCACTCCCGTCGACGGTCGTCCTCTGACCGTGGGTGAACTCGCGCGCCGACTTGGCGTGCATCCGGCGACGCTGCGTACCTGGGAGACCGAGGGCATCCTCCGCCCCGAACGCGACCGGACGACGGGTTACCGCCGATACGGACCGGACTGCGTGCGCGACGCCGAGATCGCGCGGCAACTGCGCCGGGGCGGGTACCTGCTGCACCAGGTCGCGCAGTTCATCACCTCACTGCGCGAAGCCGGTGGGGCGGAGGCGTTGAGCGCCTTCCTCGACTCCTGGCAACACCGGCTGACCATGCGCAGCCGCAACCTTCTCGCCGGCGCGGCCCAGCTCGACGCTTACCTCACGCTGCTCGACCGGACGTAGCGAGGTAGCCGAGGCGAGGGGAACGCGGTGTCCGCGCTGCTGACGAACCCCACGGCGCTGAGCACCGGCATCTCGGCCGGGGTCTTCCTTGCCTCGCCGGGTGACCCGGCCCCGAAGCAGGGTTGACCTTCCAGTCGACTCGAAGGTTTACCGTCATGGGGTGGGCACGATGAGGATTTCTCAGCTCGCCGAACGCACCGGTACCCCGGCCACGACCTTGCGGTTCTACGAGACCGCGGGGCTGCTGCCCGCCGAGCGGACTCCGGCCGGCCATCGCGTCTACGACGAGGACGCCGTGGACCGGCTGGCGTTCATCGGTGCGGCCAAGCATCTCGGGCTGCCGTTGGAGGAGATCGCCGAGCTGCTGCGGGTGTGGGAGTCGGGGGCCTGCAAGGACGTGAAGGCCGACTTGCGACCCCGGCTCGCCGCCCGGATCGCGGATGCCGAGCGGCGCATGGCGGAGCTGACCGCGTTCACCGCCGTCCTGCACCGGGCGTCGGAGCATCTGGACGCGCTGCCGAACCGCAGCGGTCGCTGTGACCCGGGGTGCGCTTTCCTCATGCCCAGCGAGGCAGCGGGACCGCCGATGACGTCCTCGCGTCCGCTCAGGGCCGAAGCGAAAGCTGAGCGGTGGCGCACGGCGACCGTGGCGTGTTCCCTGACCGGCGAGGGTCTCTCCGAGCGGGCCGGGCAGTGGCAGCGGTTGTTGTCCGGGGCCGGACGTGAGGAGATCGACGACGGGGTGCGCCTGGTCGTGCCCGCTGAGCGCGCCGGGGCGATCGCCGCGCTGGCCGCCGCCGAGCAGCGGTGCTGCCCGTTCTTCGACTTCCGGCTGCAGTTGGATGGCCCGGTGCTGCGACTGGAGGTACGTGCCCCTGCCGAGGGCGCCGCTTTGCTCACCGAACTGTTCGCCCCGGCGACCTGACCTCCCCTTCGCCGCCGTCTTCCGGTCTGCCGTCCCCCAACGCCGCAAGGAGCACCATCGTTGTCGTCCTCATCCGGCCTGGTCGCCGGTATGGAACGTCACCAGGTCGCCGTCTACGTGGGTGCGCTCGCGGTCGGGGCCCTGGTGGGCTGGGTCGCCCCCGGTGCGGGGCCGGGGCTGGAGCACGCCATCAACCCGGTGCTCGCCGCCTTGCTCTATGTGACGTTCCTGCAGGTGCCCGCCGCCCAGCTGGGCCGCTCCCTGCGCGCGGGCCGGTTCCTGGGCGCCGCACTGGTGGTGAACTTCGTGGTGGTGCCGCTGGTGGTCGCGGCGATGTTCGCCTTCCTGCCCTCCGACCAGGCCGCGCGTCTGGGGGTGCTGCTGGTCCTGTTGGCCCCGTGCGTGGACTACGTCATCGCCTTCAGCGGACTGGCGGGCGGCAGCAGCAGGAGACTGCTCGCGGCCACGCCCCTGCTGTTGCTGGCGCAGATGGTGTTACTGCCCGGGTATCTGCTGCTGTTCCTGGGCCCGGAGTTGGCCGAGGTCGTCGAGACCGGCCCGTTCGTCGAAGCGTTCGTCGTGCTCATCGTCATCCCGTTGACCCTGGCCTGGCTCACCCAGGGCTGGGCAGCGCGCAGGCCGACGGGGCAGCGGGTCGTCGACGCGGTGGCCGCGACGATGGTGCCGCTGATGGCCGCGACCCTGCTCACGGTGGTGGCTTCCCAGGTGCCCAAGCTGGGTGGCGGCCTGGCCGCGGTGGCTCCCGTCGTGCCGTTCTACGTGCTGTTCCTCGTGGTGATGGCCTTCGCCGGTCTCGCCGTCGCTCGTCTGTTCCGGCTGGACGTTCCGGCCGGAAGGGCGATCGTGTTCACCGGTGCGACCCGTAACTCGCTGGTCGTTCTGCCCCTGGCCCTGGCACTCCCCGACCAGCTCGCGGTCGCCGCGGTGGTGGTGGTCACCCAGACCCTGGTGGAGGTCGTCGGCATGGTGGTCTACGTCCGGGCGGTGCCCCGGCTGCTGCCCGACCCCTCAGCGGCGACCGGTTGCGCGGGCAGTGATCGTCGCTGACAGGTGTGCCGCCTGAGTGGCCTGGTCGTGTCCCCGAGGCTTTGAGCCCGAGTACACGATCGTGAGCCGTCTTCGTAGTGAAGTGCGGTCTTGCTCTTCTGAATACGACGCTGACCAGTACTTTTTCTGCGACGAACACTTTGGCACCACATTGCTGCCATGCTGAGCCAAAGTAGCTTGTATTGGTGCCATCGGTGTGCCATAGTGATGCCATGGACTTGACCTCGTATGTGAGCAACCTCGGACGTGAGTTCGCCACACTGGCCGAAACCGGTGGTGAAGAGGCGCGTGCGCTGGTCGAGCGCCTGACCGGGTCGCTCGAGTCGGCGATCCGGATGACACTGCTGGACGCGCTGTCGACCGCCGCTGACGAGATCACCCGGGACCTGGCCCCGGGCTCGGTGGAGCTGCGCCTGCGCGGACGCGATCCGAACTTCGTCGTGACCCCGCCGCCCGCCGAGCCGTTCGAGGCCTCGGACGAGGAGGTCGCGACGCCGGTCGACAGCGCGCCGGACAGCGAGCTGCTGATCGCCGAGGAAGGCCCCACCGCACGGATCAACGTGCGCATGCCCGAGCAGCTCAAGGCCGCGATCGAGGAGGCCGCGGCCAGTGAGGGACGCTCGGTCAACGCCTGGCTGGTCCGGGCAGCAGCCGCTGCCCTGCAGCAGTCCGCTCGCGAGCAACGTCCGGAGTCACGCGGCGGCAAGCGGGCCAAGCAGCGCTTCACCGGCTGGGTGCGCTAGCCCCCACCACACCGCTTTCTCCCACCACGTCCCCGACCTGCGGGGATGACTCACCTACCCATGTTGTGGAGACAACCATGCCGAAATACGAGACGCCCGAACCGATTTCCGTCGCACTCGAACTCGGCGTCGGCGAGGTGCGGGTCACCGCGAGCGACCGGGCCGACACCGTCGTCGAGGTCCGCCCGAGCGACGCAACCGACGAGTCCGACGTGAAAGCCGCGCAGCAGGTCCGTGTCGACTACACCGATGGCACGCTCCGGGTCACCGGCCCGAAAGCACGCGTCTTCGACTTCTCCCGCAAGACCCGGTCGGTCGACGTGTCCGTCGAACTGCCCAGCGGTTCCCGGGTGTCCGCCGAGACGCAGGCGGGCGACATCCGCTGCGCCGGTCGGGTCGGGGAGTGCAGGCTCAAGACCTCCGCCGGGAACGTGCGGCTCGAACGAACCGGCCCGCTGCGCCTGGACACGGCGGCCGGTCATGTCACCGCCGACCGCATCACCGGCAACGCCGAGATCTCCACCGGCTCCGGGAAGGTCCGGCTCGGCGAGGTCGAGGGCACCGCGGTGATCAAGAACTCCAACGGTGACACCACGATCGGCGCGATCACCGGTGAGGTGCGGGTGCGCGCGGCCAACGGCGACATCTCCGTCGACCGGGCGGGCGCGGATGTCGACGCGAAGACGTCCAACGGCAGCATCCGCCTCGGTGAGGTGGCCCGCGGCTCGGTCGCCCTCGGCACCGCCATGGGCGACCTGGAGATCGGCATCGCCGAGGGCACCGCAGCCTGGCTGGAGGTGAACACCGACTTCGGGCGCGTGCACAACCTGCTGGAGAACGCCACCCGGCCCGAAGAGACCGACGAGACCGTCGAGGTGCGCGGCCGCACCTCCTACGGCGACATCACGATCCGCCGTTCCTGAGTCACGTCCGGAACTGGGAAGGAAACTATGACAAGCAACCACTCCCGGCAGGCCATCACCGCGACCGGGCTACGGAAATCGTTCGGCGACCAGGTCGTCCTCGACGGTCTCGATCTCGACGTGCGACGGGGAACGGTCTTCGCGTTGCTCGGCGCCAACGGCGCGGGGAAGACCACCACGGTCAAGATTCTGTCCACTTTGATCCGGGCTGACGCCGGTGAGGTCCAGGTCGCCGGTCACGACCTCGCCCGCGAACCCGACGCGGTGCGCGCCGCGATCGGCGTCACGGGTCAGTTCTCGGCGGTGGACAACCTGCTCACCGGCGAGGAGAACCTGCTGCTGATGGCGGACCTGAACCACCTCGCCAAGAGCGAAAGGCGGCGGCGCACCGCCCAGCTCCTCGAACAGTTCGACCTGGTCGACGCGAGCAGGAAACCGGCATCGACCTACTCCGGGGGCATGCGACGGCGCCTCGACCTGGCGATGACCCTGGTCGGCAGTCCGCAGGTGATCTTCCTCGACGAACCGACCACCGGACTGGACCCGCGTAGCCGCCGGAACATGTGGCGGATCGTCCGGGAACTGGTGGCCGACGGAGTCACCATCTTCCTGACCACGCAGTATCTGGAGGAAGCCGACGAGCTGGCCGACCGGATCGCCGTACTCCACCACGGTCGGCTGGTCGCCGAGGGGACCGCGGACGAGCTGAAGCGCCGCATCCCCGGCGGACACGTTCGCCTGCGGTTCGCCGACCAGCAGAGCCTCGACACGGCCCTGCACGCACTGGGGCAGGTCTCACACGACGACGCGCTCACCCTGCGGGTGCCCAGCGACGGCAGCCTGCGCTCGTTGAAGACCCTGATCGACCGGCTCGACGACCAGGCCGTCGAGGTCGAGGAGCTGTCCGTGCACACCCCCGACCTCGATGACGTCTTCCTCGCCCTCACCAGCGACCCCACCGACGAGAAGGTGCTGACTCGATGAGCGCCCACGCCCTCACCGGCCCCGCCCCGGCGGACCTGAAGTTCCACCCGCTGCGCGACTCGGCGACGATGCTGCGCCGCAACCTCAAACACATGCTGCGATACCCGTCGATAACCCTGCTGCTCGTCGGGATGCCCGTCGTCTTCCTGCTGCTGTTCGTCTACGTGTTCGGTGGCACGCTCGGCGCCGGGATCGGCGAGTCGGCGCACATCGGAGGCGGGCGCGCCGAGTACGCCAACTACGTGGCACCCGCGATCATCCTGATGACAGTGACGGCCACGGTCCAGGGGACCGCGATCTCGGTCGCCATGGACATGGCCGAAGGTGTCATCGCCCGGTTCCGCACCATGCACATCGCCCGTGTCTCGGTGTTGACCGGGCACGTCGTCGGCAGCGTGATCCAAGCGATGTTCGCCCTGGCTGTCGTGATCGGCGTGGCTCTGCTGGTCGGTTTCCGGCCCACCGCAGGGCTGGGCGCGTGGCTGGCCACGGCCGGTTTCCTGCTGGTGGTGAGTTTCGCGCTGATCTGGCTCTCCGTCGCGCTCGGCCAGGTGAGCAAGAGCGTCGAGACCGCGAGCAACCTGCCCATGCCGCTGATTCTGCTGCCCTTCCTCGGCAGCGGGTTCGTCCCCACCGACTCCATGCCCGTCGGGCTGCGCTGGTTCGCCGAGTACCAGCCGTTCACGCCGATCATCGAGACCCTGCGTGGCCTGCTGATGGACCGGCCGCTCGGGAACCACGCGTGGA